>Ga0315280_10000703_pt1 | contig 60929 bp, 50 predicted proteins | sample YL17G06_40_MG_FD_203697 | JGI IMG/M metagenome (GOLD analysis project Ga0315280, IMG submission 203697) | Sediment microbial communities from Yellowstone Lake, YNP, Wyoming, USA - YL17G06_40 | ecosystem: Environmental > Aquatic > Freshwater > Lake > Sediment | place: USA: Wyoming | collected... | reverse complement strand
CAAGTGAACCTGGGTCAGTAAGACCCTTCTTCAGTTCATCCTGATATTCTTTTAGAGGTTTTTCTAATTTATTTAGTTTATATATAATTTCATTGAATTGAGTAGATAAATCCCTCAATGTCTTCATATCTTCTGAATAACCATCTGCTCTCTTGTTGAGTTTACTTATAGTATCCTTCAATTCACGCAATACATTATCTGGCATCGTAGATGTAACTGGTGGTTCACCTGGTATATGTTCCTTTGCATATTTCTCCCAGGGGTAGCCCTCAAGTTCACCAACCTTTTCTGGCTTCTCCTCCTTTCCTGATGGAGCAAAATGATACAAGATAGCCCAGATAACAAATATTAAAGCAATTGCTATACCGGCAATAATGGCAACTTTCTTCAAAAGTTTCCTACTGATAGGTATTCTCTTGAGTAATGGCACCTTCACCTCCCCAACATTCACAACAATCACTGTTATGTTGTCTCTACCACCATTCCTCTTCGCAAGTGAGATTAGTTTCTCGGTTGCCTCGTCGGGCGGATAACTCTGGGCAATTCTCATTATCTCTGCATCCGACACCTCGTTTGTTAATCCATCGCTTGTAAGAACAAAGATATCACCGGGCATTATCTTCCCTTTTGATGTATCTACCTTCACGGTCTCTTTGTCGCCAACCGCCTGAAGCAATATATTCTTGCGAGATGACTCCCTCGCCTCCTTCTCTGATAGCAGACCTTCCTTCACCATCCTCGCAACGACTGAATGGTCCTCAGTTAATTGTCTCATCTTGCCATTGCGTATCAGATAGACACGGCTATCACCGACATGCCCGATTGTAGCGGTATCACCCTTGATTAAAAGCGTTGTCAGGGTCGTTCCGCGCTTACCACCCATAGGGTCACTCTTGCCCTCCTCAAAGACCTTCCTGTTTGCCTGCTTTATGACACTTTCTAACCACTTCTCGGTATCACCTATCTCTGTCTCTGCCTTGAACTGAGACATAATCAACATAACAGCGCTCTTTGACGCTCTATCACCATGAGCGTGTCCCCCCATACCATCGGCAACGATGAATAGATATGAATCCTCGCCTGTCTCCTTGATTGACTTTGGACCTGAGACCCCGAACCAGTCCTCATTTTCTGCTCTCACAACACCAACATCGGTATTGGCACCATATATAATCTTGTCATCTGCCATTTGACAACCTCCTTTAGATATAACAAACTTTCTATGATACTTAATTATAATAAAACTTTTTCAATATATATCTCTATAATTAATATCAAATAAAAAATTTCACTTTTCAATATTAAAACTGATAATTCTTGACTATTAGAAATAATTCTCTTATATTATTCATATATTTTTATTTCTTTTTAATGATTATAATTTTTAGGAATGATATATATGCGATTGTTTATAATAATTTTAATCCTCATTCCTCTTTTAACCTTTGCTTCCAAGTTCTGCCCAAAGTGTGGAAAGACATATCCCGATGAATACAACTTCTGTGAGGATGATGGGATAACACTTGAGAAGACCGCAGACCTAATATGGAGATATAAGACAGATAGTTTGGTAGTTTCATCTCCCTATGTAGTAGATGGGAGGGTATATGTTGGAAGTTGTGATAACTACATATACTGCCTCTCAAGTGATAGTGGCAATCTTATATGGAGGTATAAGACAGGTGGTGCAGTTTGGTCATCCCCTTATGTATCAGGTGGAAGGGTATATGTAGGAAGTGATGATAACTACATATACTGCCTCTCAAGTGATAGTGGCAATCTTATATGGAGGTATAAGACAGGTGGTAGTGTTTACTCATCCCCTTATGTATCAGATGGAAGGTTATATGTAGGAAGTAATGATTGCTACATATACTGCCTCTCAAGTGATAGTGGCAATCTTATATGGAGGTATAAGACAGGTGATAGAGTTTACTCATCCCCTTATGTATCAGGTGGAAGGGTATATGTAGGAAGTTGTGATAATCATATATACTGTCTATCATCGTTTGAAGGCTCATTAATATGGCAAAATGATACAGGTGATAGTGTAATCTCCTCCCCCTTTGTAGTTGATGATAGGGTATATGTCGGAAGTGATGATAAATACATATACTGTCTTGATGCCGATAGTAACTCACTAAAATGGAGATATAATACAGGTGATTATGTAAGGTCCTCCCCTTATGTAATAGATGACAGGGTATATGTTGGAAGTGATGATAACTACATATACTGCCTATCATCATTTAATGGCAAATTAAAATGGAGATATGAGACAGATGGTGATGTATATTCCTCCCCATTTGTAGAAGGTGCAAGGATATATGTTGGAAGTCATGATAACTACATATACTGCCTATCAGTAACTAATGGCAAATTAATATGGAGGTATAAAACAGGTGGTTATTTATCGTCCTCCCCGTATGTAATTGGGGGAAGAGTATATGTTGGAAGTAGTGATGAATATATATATTGTATTAAGTAAAGAAAGTAATATTGTTTTAAATTAACTTTAAGCATTCTTAATTAATAAAAAATTTGTAAGATAGCAGATAATTGAATTCAAATATAATAAAATAATATTTAAATATATATAAAGTAATATAAACAATACTTGACTTATATATTTTTATAATTATAAAATTGATATTAAAGAAAGGAGATTTATACTATGAGAATTTTTACAATATCCATTATTTTATTACTAATTATTTTTACTCCGTTATTTGCAAAAATGCAGTGCCCTGAGTGTGGAAAGATATATCCAGATAAATACAAATTCTGTGAGGACGACGGAACACCCCTTGAAAAAACTACAGACATAATATGGAGATATGAGGTAGGTAGTAATGTAATCTCTTCACCCTATGTAATAGGTGAAAGGGTATATTTTGGAAGTCAAGATTACTATATATACTGCCTTAATGCTGATAATAGCTCACTTATATGGAGATATAAGACAGGTGGTTATGTTGACTCCTCCCCATATGTAATAGAGGGGAGGATATATGGTGGAAGTGGGGATAACTACATATACTGCCTTTCAGCTGATAGTGGCAATCTTATATGGAGATATAAGACAGGTAGTTGGGTGTTTTCATCACCCTTTGTATTAGGTGGAAGGGTATATATAGGAAGTTCTGGTGGTTATATATACTGTTTTTCATCCGATAATGGATCCCTTTTTTGGAAATATTCTATAAATATTGCTGTGGAATCATATAGTTTTATGATTTGTGGATATAGTTGGACTGGAAAAGGTATGTATTCTTCCCCATATGTTTACAATGGAAAGGTATATATTGGTAGTTCTGATGGTTATATATACTGCTTCAGTGAATAGTTTTATATGAAAGTCATTATTATTCTATTATTATGTCTTTTGTTTATTCCAGCACTCTCGACGAAGTTCTGTCCAAGTTGCGGACAGGAGTTTTCTGACCCTGAGTATAAGATATGCCCGGACTGCGGGGTCGGACTTCTTGAACTCGGCTGGGTCTGTCCAAACTGTGGGACAAAGGTTGCTGTGGGTTATGACTTCTGTCCCAATTGTGGAAAGCAGAAACCAATAGAAAAACCAAATGTATCAGAGGAGAAAGTTGTAAGGAAATTCTATATATGGTGTTCTGATGATAAAAAGTATATGATATATAAGTTAGACCCTACAACTGGTCAGGTTATCAGCTCTTTCAAATCTCCTGGTAGTAAACCTTATAAGATTTACTTTAATGATAACAAACTCACTGTTTATGATAAAAGTAAAGATAGGACATATTATTTAGACCCTTCAACAGGTCAAATACTTTTTTCATTTAAAAAATCCCTTATTTATGTTTTTTATTTTAACACTTCTAATGGATTAATTGAAGTGTGGTCTTATTGTTGTAATAAAAATATATATGTTAAAGAACCTGAAACTAATAAGTTGCTTTTTACATTTGTATTACGTAGAGGTGGTGCAGAGTATTTAGAATCAGATGGTCAATTCCTCTGGCATTCTGATAATGATGAAATAATTAAAATTGACCCTGCAACAGGTAAATATATAACAGACATAATATATCCTGAAAAAGAATTTCGTGGTTTAGCATGGGACGGTGAATACCTGTGGATTGCTGACTGGAAAGATAAAAAGATATATAAGATAGACCCTAAAAATGGCAAAGTTGTAGATTTCTTTGACTCACCAGGACCTTCACCAACTGGGTTAACTATTGAGTTTGAATAAGAAAATCTGATATTTAGATTAATCAAATACCTACCAGAACTGATAGCCACAATATGGACAGAACTGTTTGCTATTCTTGAATCTTTTACCACAATCCGGGCATTTTTGTAATCAGATGGATTTTGAGTCCCATGCGTCTACCACTTTCACCACTCCGGCTACTTTTAATTATATTAAAATAACCTTATAATGTAAACAAGTCCCTGTAAAATTATTTATTTATTTTGGTTTATTATTATAATAATCTATATCTAAGGTAGTAATATTATATGAGATTATATATTGTTATTCTATAATTATTTATATATTAAATATTATTTGTTAATGTATATATATGAGAATTTTGGTAATTATTATATTAATGCTTTTAATCGCACTTCCAGCAATTGCGACGAAGTTCTGCCCGAAGTGTGGGCAGGAGTTCACAGACCCCGATTACAGGATATGCCCTGACTGCGGTGTTGGACTTCTTGAACTTGGCTGGGTCTGTCCAAACTGCGGGACAAAGGTCGCGGTTGGTTATGACTTCTGCCCAAAGTGTGGATAACCTAAGCCAGGTATGAAAAAAGAAAATGAAACTAAGAAAACTGAAAAAGAAGAAATTAAAAAGGAGCCAGAGAAGATTAATATAACTAGCGCTTATTTAATATGGAGATATGAGACAGATGGTATTGTGATTTCATCTCCTACAATATATAATGGCAGGTTATATGTAGGTAGTGAAGATAATTACATATACTGCCTCTCAGAGAATAGTGGAGAACCTATATGGAGATATAAGACAGGTAGTGATGTGGATTCATCCCCCACAATATATAATGGCAGGTTATATGTAGGTAGTGATGATGATTACATATACTGCCTCTCAGCGGAGAGTGGAGAACTTATATGGAGATATAAGACAGGTCATTGGGTGGGTTCATCCCCCACAATATATAATGGCAGGTTATATGTAGGTAGTAGAGATAATTACATATACTGCCTCTCAGCAGAGAGTGGAGAACCTATATGGAGATATAAGACAGGTCTTTGGGTGTATTCATCCCCCACAATATATAATGGCAGGTTATATGTAGGTAGTCATGATGGTTACATATACTGCCTCTCAGCGGATAGTGGAGACCTTATATGGAGATATAAGACAGGTGATGTTGTGTGGTCATCCCCCACAATATATAATGGCAGGTTATATGTAGGTAGTTATGATAATTACATATACTGCCTCTCAGCGGAGAGTGGAGAACCTATATGGAGATATAAGACAGGTCATTGGGTGCGTTCATCCCCCACTATATATAATGGCAGGTTATATGTAGGTAGTTTTGATAATTACATATACTGCCTCTCAGAGAATAGTGGAGACCTTATATGGAGATATAAGACAGGTGCTCCTGTGTGGTCATCCCCCACAATATATAATGGCAGGTTATATGTAGGTAGTTGTGATAATTACATATACTGCCTTGGGGAGAGATAAATAGAATTAAATTTAATATATTAAAACTACCAGAACTGATAGCCACAATATGGACAAAACTGCTTGTTCTTCTTAACTTGTCTCCCACAACCAGGACAGGTCTTATAATTACTTGATACCTTATAATTTCCAATAGTTAGTGAAATAACTGTATTTGAATTTATATATGTCCCCGATGATGGCTCCTGAGATAGGACTATATTATCCTTATCAGGATTATTTATATTTTTCTCATTAAAATTATAATTCAATAACCCATTGTTTATTAATGCCTTCTCCGCATCGCTCTTTGTCATACCCACAAGATTTGGAACTGTCCTACCTACCACCTTCTCTTTTCCTATGGTCAGAACAACAGAACTACCACCTGGAAAATCATCTATTGAACATTTACCAGGTGGGGGCGACTGTTTAATTACCCTTCCAATACTTAATTTATCATCTGTCTCCTCTTCCTCAATCTTGGATGGAATTGGGTCTTTGTTGGCAGTTTTCAATTTATTGACCGCCTCTTCATTTGTCATACCCATAACATCGGGTATCTCAATCCTGTCTTTCTGCCACCAGTTATTATTCATTCCAAATAGAATAAACCCCAATACTGAGAAGACAGATGTCATTATTAGCGCCCATTTGAGTAAGCCACCCTTTTTTACATACCTTCCCACTGTTATTACTACATCACTGCCCTTCTCTACCTCACGATTAGGGGATGGATGTTGTGATATGACCTCACCATCGTGCTCTATGTTTCTAATATCTTTAATCTCCGAGAATACACGAAAGCCCTTCTCGTGAAGTATGCTTACCGCCTTGTCCTTGGAATAGCCCACAACATTTGGAACGGAAACACCCACCTTTATACCGACACCTACACCTACACTGGGACCCTTGCTCACAATGACCTCTATCGTTCCACCCCTCTTCATTTTAGTCCTCTCTCTAATGCTCTGCCACAGAATGACTCCTCTGCCAACCTTACTACCCTTCTTATAACCTTTTATCCTCAAATTGATGCCAAATCTCTGCTTGTCTCTCTCAACATCATCTATCATAAGCCCCTCAAGTTTTGGGGCTATCACTATATCCTCTATGCTCTTGCCCTTGATGGCACTTATGAACTCATCCGCACAGGAGAAGCGTGCGCGTTGGTCAAGTGCCATTGCCTTCAAGATGATATTCTCAATCCTCTCGGGGATATTTGGATTTACAGCCCGCGGTCTTATAAACTCCCCCCTCTGTATCTTCTTCCTTATCTCCGACTCTGTCTTACCTGGAAATGCCCGACTACCAGTTAACATTTCATATAGAATCACACCAACAGAATATAACTCTGACCTCGTTGTGGTCTCCCCCTCCCACTGCTCGGGTGCCATATATGGGGGGGTTCCTACAATAGTGCTTGCAACACCCTTTGAATCTAATATCTTTGCTATACCGAAATCGCCTAACTTGGCATTTCCCTCTTCATCTAATAGAATATTAGATGGTTTTATATCCCTGTGAACGATATTTCTATTATGTGCATATCTTAGCCCCGATAGGACCTGCAAGATTATTCTCATTGCTTCATCTATTTCAAGTGGACCCCCCTTCTCATCCATTAAGTCCTGAAGCGACCCACCCATCATACACTCCATTGCTATCAAGAACTGATTGCCTGATATATCTGCGTTATATATCTTCACTATATTAGGGTGGTCTAATGTAGTTAATGTCCTTGCCTCCTTTGTAAGCATATTAAACATCTTCTGCGAGACAGTTGCTATCTTTAAGGCAACAACCACACCCTGAATTGTATCGGTCGCTTTATAAACAACCCCAAATGAACCAGAGCCAATCTCACCCTCGGTTATATACTTTCCGATTCTTAATGATACTTGTCTTTCAATCCTTAACATATATTATCATTATATTAATCTTAAATAATATTTTATAACTATTTATAGTATATATTCAATAATTTAATATTCATTCTTTTAGGTAAATCTCTCTATCAAAATCAACATAACTATATCCAAATAATGTCTCTAACTTGACCCTCCCAACAACCCTGAAAGGTTTAGCCCTATCAATTGTCAGTAGCATTATTATAGCATCTTTGTATCTTATCTTTAAGGGCAATGTGATATTTGTATCACCCATCGCTTTGATGGTTATTCGCTCCTTATTATTTCCACTTCCCAATAACTTCCCTTTATGGTAAATCTTATAATCAATCTCAGTAAATGTCACAGATATATCGCTCCTATTCTCAATAAGTAAATCCACATCAAATATAATTCCACTTAAACCAAGGTCTTTAATCGCTATACTATTAGGTTTTATATTAATGCTTTTTAGAAACTCATCCTTCTTCTCATCAATTATTTTACCGCAGAATATAACTGAAAATAATGATATGAAAGATACGATATATATAAAAGCAAAAGTCCTTTTCATAACTCTATATTTATTATAATTTATTTTTATAATATTTTATTATAATTTATAATAGAATATTTATAAAAGAAGGAGTATTTTATGAGATATTTTTTATTATTTATATACATAACAATTTTATCATTTTTAATCTTCTATACAAATCTCTTTGCATCAAAGATATGCACTACTTGTGGTAAGACATACCCCGATGAATACAACTTCTGCGAGGATGATGGCACACGCCTTATTATATGGAGATATAAGACAGGTGCTGATGTGCCTTCATCCCCCACAATATATAATGGCAGGTTATATGTAGGTAGTTGTGATAATTACATATACTGCCTCTCAGCGGAGAGTGGAGACCTTATATGGAGATATGAGACAGGTAATTGTGTGCGTTCATCCCCCACAATAGATAATGGCAGGTTATATGTAGGTAGTAGAGATAATTACATATACTGCCTCTCAGCGGAGAGTGGAGAACCTATATGGAGATATAAGACAGGTAATTATGTGGGTTCATCCCCCACAATAGATAATGGCAGGTTATATGTAGGTAGTTGGGATGGTTACATATACTGCCTCTCAGCGGATAGTGGAGAACTTATATGGAGATATGAGACAGGTGCTTCTGGGTTTTCATCCCCCACAATATATAATGGCAGGTTATATGTAGGTAGTTTAGATACTTACATATACTGCCTCTCAGCAGATAATGGAACCCGTATATGGAGATATAAGACAGGTAATTATGTGGTATCAGACCCCACAATATATAATGGCAGGTTATATGTAGGTAGTAATGATAATTACATATACTGCCTCTCAGCGGATAGTGGAGAACCTATATGGAGATATGAGACAGGCTATCCTGTGTCTTCATCCCCCACAATATATAATGGCAGGTTATATGTAGGTAGTTGTGATAATTACATATACTGCCTCTCAGAGAATAGTGGAGACCTTATATGGAGATATAAGACAGGTGATAAGGTGGTTTCATCCCCCACAATATATAATGGCAGGTTATATGTAGGTAGTGATGATAAATACATATACTGCCTCTCAGCGGAAGGTGGAGAACTTATATGGATATATAAGACAGGTAGTTATGTGTGGTCATCCCCCACAATATATAATGGCAGGTTATATGTAGGTAGTGATGATGGCTACATATATTGTTTTGGTGAGTGATAATAGATATAGATAATAGATTATTTATATAATAAAATGTCTATAAATATGAGTGACAAAGAAAGCAAATGATAATGTGAACTCACACTTGTTAAATATATAAAACAGATAATAAAACTAACACTTGATAATAATATATTTTCAATATAGAATTAAATAATATGTTTACAAAGACACATAAATATCTTTATGTTCTCTTAATCGTCAATTACTTAACAATAGTATCAATTACACATGCTATGATGCCATTTAGGACAAATGATGCATGTCTTACAAAAGGAAATGGCTTTCAGATAGATGTTGGCACCTGTTTTGATAAGTTTTCTGATAAGAAGGTATTATCAATCTACACAGATACAAGGAAGGGCATATTGAAGTTTATCAATTTTACGAACTACACACCAATAGTATTCAGTTTTAAGGATGGTAAGGTTGAGAAGGGCGTTGGGGACATAACGATTGGTCTGAAATTGGGGAGACCGTATAGGGTGGGGATACTGAAAGGAAGGAGGGAGTTTTACGCATCGCTCAATCTCCGAGTTAGGACACCGACAGGCGATGAGAAGAAGGGGCTTGGACTTCCCGGCTACGATTTTATTCCTGGTCTTTCAACATCAATATGCACGGAGCGAATAGGGTTTGATGGGTCATTTGATTTTAGATGGACTTCTGATAGGGTGCTGAGGAACAGTATAGAGTTTGGAACGGACTTTGGACTTCTTGTCTGGGGAGATGACACGACGGGTTTTTTGGTAAACGGCGAGGTCTATGGGAGTTCAAACAAGGGGGTAAATCAAGACAGGTGGGAGATGGTAAGTGCGGTAGGGGGGACATTTGCGATATCGCGGGGTTGGTCATCAATGATACCTATGATACTAACAATAGGTGGGACAGTAGGATTGGGTCTTACGGATGTTTCGCCTGAATGGACAATAAATATGGGCATATCATTTGGTTTTTTGTGGTTTTAGGAGTGTTTTAAGATAAAAAGATTATTTTATGTTAACTTCAATATTGATTTATATAATAAATTAATTTATTAATTAACTTTGAATTCAATTCTTGTATTTAGTGTTCTTCCCTCCACTGTTGAGTTATCAGCAATCGGTCTCGTTGATCCATAACCAATTGTTTTAATTCTCATCGGATCTATTCCATATCTATTAACAAGAAGTTCTTTTATTTTATCTGCTCTTGTCTTTGAAATCTTTAATTCCTCTTCAGGTTTTCCATAAGTAGCGTCATGACCTTCAATTGTAACTGAAATTTCAGGATTATCAATTAAAAATTTTGCTTGTTTATCTAATAATGAATAAGAATGATTTAGAAGTTCATCAGTATGTGGTTTAAAACATATATAATTAAGATATTTTCTACTTTCTTCATATTCTTTATCTTTTTTAACCTCTACTTTTTTAAAATTTACTGGCATGCTTATCCACACACCAATTGGTTTGTCATTTTTTAGAGCAGGAGTGAATACGCATTTATATGCTGCATTCACTGCTGCTTGATTAAATTCCTCTATCTCCATTGGCTGGGTTACTAAGACATTTTTTACATAACCATCAGAACCTACATATACCATAAGACCAACAGTTCCTTCAACACCACCTTCTCTCCCAATAGAAGGATACTCGGGTTCAGCCTTTTTGACAAACTGTGGTGCTTGGTCAAAAGCAACAAATTCAATGTGGTCAACGGGTGCCCCTTTTAATTCTCCCTTTGTATCTGTTGGCATCTCTAAACTTGTTGTTTTATCCCCCTTATGAGGTAGAGGATTAAACATATCCGTTGTAAGCCCAAGTATTCCAATAATTAACATAATGCCTGCTATTACTCCCAAGATTCCTAACCATATACCAACCCTGCTCTTCTTTTCCTTTACCCTTATATACCTTCCAACGGTAATCGCTAACTCTGAACCCATCTTAACCTTGACTCCATCAGGCGGATACTGTTTTATTACCTTTCTATTTAAATTAATATCCTTAGTTATTATGGAATTAACTCTCAATCGCAATGATTTTCTACTGACTATATCCTTTGCCTTTTCTATATCAAGACCAACTAGGGGCGGAACCTCTATCTTCTCATCAACAGTAATATATTTACCAACTGTTATCGTTACCTCCATCCCCTCATCCACAATCTTACCTTCTGTTGGGTCCTGTTTTATAATTCTCCTATCAAGTTTCTCATTTTTCACATAATCATAGGTCAGATTAACTCTCAATTTTCTACCTACAAGAATGTTCCTTGCCTTATCCACATCCAAATCAATTACTTTGGGAACCTCTACTTTCTTTCTTACCCCACCTCCCTCCTTTAATGCTATTGCCATCTCCTCTGCTGTCTGATAACGTCTCTGGACATCATTTCCCATCGCCTCCATTACTATATCCTCAAGCCATATTGGAATATTAGGATTTATCTTCCGCGGAGGTGTGAAATCTGCCTTCACTATTTTATCCATAATGACATAGTCGGTTTCTCCATCAAAAGCCCTCTCCCCTGTGAGCATCTCATAAAGAACCACACCGACTGAATATATATCAGATTGATATGTAGCCCTGCCTTTTATCTGCTCTGGAGCCATATATGGCACTGTCCCAATCTTTGTATATGCCACTTTCTGCGTTGTCTCCAACATCCTTGCTACACCGAAGTCCCCCAACTTTACCCTTTCCTCTGATGAGAATAGGATATTTTCGGGCTTAATGTCACGATGTATTACCCTTTGTGAGTGAGCATAGTGAAGAGCGGATAAGATTTGATAGCAGATTTTAATTGAACTCTCAAATTGTAAAACTATCTCATTCTCCCTCGCTTTATTTATCTTATCTCTGAGAGAACCACCAGCCATATATTCCATAACTATTATGAAATGTGAATCAACAAGGTCAGCATCATAGACAGTAATTATGTTTGAATGATTAAGTTGGACAAGTAGACGACATTCTGATAGTAAACTATCCCTCTTCGCCCCAATTGCCGAGCATCGTTTGATTGCTACCTTTCTCTTGGTTACTGGGTCTTCTGCCAGGAATACATCAGCGAAAGCATCTGACCCTAAAATGTCAATTATTGAATATTTACCAATATGCTGTTCCATATTCCCCTCTAAATATAATTTTAATATACAATTGTATCACTTTCAATTAATGCTAATTAGATTTCATAAGGCAAGGGTCCTAATTGCGTTGTCTAAGAGTTATGATTTCAGTCCCCATTATAGCGAGGTAAATTAAACATCAACCTAGTGGCTCTCCCACAGAGTGAACCTTCCTTCTTTTTGTCCAGATAATAATAGGTTATTCTTTGAATCACCTATAGAGTTCAAAGGTATTTTGAAATTCACCCACGCATGCACTGGGAATACTTATCAAAATAAACACCCTCATCTCTCCTAATTAAATTCTTAAAAATCTCCTGTAATACAATTCTGTGACTTAATTAACTCTGCTCTTCTTGAATTGCCTTATCAAGATATGTATTCAAAAGCGCTTTAAACATTTTTCCGTGATTTGGATATTTCAGGTGTAAAATCTCATGTAACATCTTCTCTAATCTTTCCTCTTTGGGTTCTTCCAGAATAGTGACATCAAAGGTCAATCTGCCTTTTGTGGAACAACTACCCCATTTTCTCTTCATCTTGCGAAAATGAACCTCTTTGGGTTCCACCCCAATTCTTTCAGCCCACTTCATTGTAATTTGCTTGAAATCCTCACGTGTTACCATCACTCACTCCCCTTAATTGCTCTCATTACATTTTTAACAATATTTGTAACACTAGTTGAATCCTTTATTCCTGACTTTAACAATATCCCTGCTAACTCCTGCTTAACTTCTCTTTCATGCCTAACACTCTTTTTATAGTGTGGATATTTACTCAAAACCTCACTCATCTGATTTGCTTTTTCCTCAGGTTTATCTATACCTTCAGTTTTTAGAATCCAGAACATAGTGAAAACATCAACAGGCATATTACTCTCTGCCTGCTCCTTTCTGGCTCTGTTTATCTCTTCAACTAACTCTTTAAGTTCCTTTAAAGCCTCCTGAGTGGTCTTTTGCCTTTTTCTATATAGTTCTGCTATCAACTCCGCTCTTTCACCTATGGAAATAAGATAAGGTGCCTTTTGGGCCTCCTCCTTAACCAAATTACCTATACTCTTCCATAAATTTAATACCTTCTCTGTATCCGTTATATTACTTCCCTCTATCTTCCTCAGCAAATCCTCATCTATTTTATATAAAACAAGATTGGCTTTAATTTTACCACTTTGAGTATGCTCCCTAACCAGACCTGCCACTTTCTTTGAGAAATCTCTACTTATTAAAAGACCAGGTTCATATACTTCTCTCAGTATACTGAACATCCTTGCAAGTGTATCAAAGTCATCAATGTAAGGTCTCAAAAAAGCGTCCGGAGATAATATGTCATATATATTAGAAACCTCTTTAAAGAACTGATAGTATTTATGCCTTCTCTCTTCATCCCTAAAATGCTCAAGAACAATCTCAACTCTCTTATCTGGACTTTTTGAATTAAGAAGAGAAAGATAATCATCTCTTGCAATACTCATCAATTCAATAAACCTTTTCTTTAATTCCTTTATATCACTGACAACATCCGCTATATCCTGTTTGTCAAAAGCAAGTGCTTTCTCAAGATTGTCAAATATCCCAACAAAATCAAGAATAAATCCAGATGGCTTTCTCCTGCCCTCTTCATCCTCATAAGGTCTATTCACTCTTGCAATTGCCTGGAGTAGCACATGGTCTCTCATCGGTTTATCCAGATACATACAATATAGAATTGGTGCATCAAAACCCGTGAGCAATTTTTCAGTCACAATAAGTATTTTTGGCAAACTATTAGGATTTCTAAAATCTATCCTTATCTTCTTTTCTTTTTCTTCTGTGATGTGATACTTTGCTAATTCTGGAGGGTCATTGTAATCCCTACTATATACGACCTCAGAGTATTCTTCGGGTAGATGTTTATCCAGTTCATTTTTATATAGAGCACATCCCTCTCTATCAACAGCAACAAGAAATGCCTTATACCCCATTGGCTCAATATACTCTCTATAATGGTCTGCAACAAATTTACCTATCGCCTCCACCCTCTTCTTGTTCTTCAACATATTCTTTAGAGTGACTGCCTTTTCCAACACCTTGTTTAGTTCTTCAATATCACTGACACCTTGCGCTTCTGCGAGGTCAAGAAACTCCTTTTCAAGTGTCTCCCTGTCAACCCTCAGTTCATTAGGTGCAAGATTATAGTGCAGTGGAACTGTCGTCCCATCCTCTATAGATTCTGCTATGCTGTATTTATCAAGGTAGCCTTTGGGTGGGTCATCTTTGCCAAATATAACGAATGTCCCCTTACCATGACTTGTTCTATCAATTGGCGTGCCTGTAAAACCAATATATACTGCATTTGGAAGAGCACCCATTAAATAATTACCCAGCACTCCACTCGTAGTCCTGTGAGCTTCGTCAACAAGCACAAATATATTCTCTCTGGTGTTGATATTCTCAGGCATACCCTCAAACTTGTGAATCATACTGACTATGAGCCCTCCCCTGTCTTCTGATAAGAGATTTCTCAAACCTTTCTTGCTATCTGCCACAACCACCCTCTCAATCCCAACAGCAGAGATATTATGAAATAGTTGAGCTTCAAGTTCGTTTCTATCAACAAGCATTACGACTGTTGGATTTTCAAATATTGGATTCTCAATTATCTTCTGTGCTGTAACTATCATTGTATATGTCTTACCAGAGCCCTGCGTGTGCCAGATAAGACCTCGCCTTTTCTTTTTGTCACCTGCCCTCTTAATGAGTTTACCCACCGCCCTCATCTGGTGCGGTCTCATCACTACCTTCTTGATTCTATCATCCTCTCTTGTGAATAGAATGAAATCAGTCAGCAACCTGACAACCCTCTCCCTATCAAAAAATGTCTTTACAAGCGCCTCAAAATTCCCCCTCGCTTCCTCCCGCCAATCATAGAGCAACTTCTCTGATGTATTCCATGTGGCGCTGTAGTAATACCTGATTAAGTGCGTTAAGCCATAGACCTGAAGGATTGTCAGAAGTTCAGGGCAGTCCATATGGTATCTTCGCACCTGCTCAAGTGCCTCTGCTATGCCTTCAATCTTGTGTGCTGACTTTGTCTCTATGAATATTACAGGAACACCATTTACGAGAAAGACGATGTCAGGTTTTACTACCTTACTACTATTTGTAAAACTGAACTCATCTGTTATTTGGAATGTATTGTTCTCAACCCTCTCAGAATCAACAAATCTAACATTTCTCTCCCTCTTCTCATCTGGAACATATATGGTCTGCAAGCCCTTAATGTATTCCCAGGCAATGAGATTACCCTCTATATTAGGTGGAATTCTCCGCAGACGACTGATGAGTTCCTCAGCAAGGAGGTGGTCCATAAACTCAGGGTTGATATTCTGCATCTGGTTTATGAACAGTTCTATAAATACAAAACCATCCTTACCACCGCGTAGTCGGAGCGCCTCATCTGGCTTAATATACTCCCAACCTACCTCAATAGCATATTTGATTATTGGGTTCTGAACAGCGGTTTTTTCTGTGCCGAGAGTGTATGAAGTTTTCATTTATAAACCTTGTATATATTTTTCCTGAGGAATTTTAAGGCATCTTCAACATTTTTAACTGAAAATTTATTTGCCTTCCTACTCCATTCACTATCTTTATCATCTTTCCAATCTTGCAAGATACTTTCTGGTGTTACTGGTATATCCCTATCTATTAATTTATGATATGTTTCATCAACAGATGTTATCAGTTCTAAAAAGTCATCACTTGCATCCTTTAAAATTTCAATTAAATTATTGAGAGTATATGTATCAAAATAACGAGGGGCATAATTTATACCTCTTGTAATGTTTTCAGCAGGTTTGAATTTGTTATTTCCCGATATTGATAAATACTTACTACTTAAAGCAATTTTTTCTGGTCCTTTATAACGAGTTTTTCTATCATAAGGACCTGCTGCTTTTCTTTCATATTCACTTATTTCTTCCTCTAACCCCTTTTTTCTGAAATATAGATATCTTATTTTCTGATATTGAAATCTTGAAATGTATTGTTTTCTAATATTAAATAATCTATTTATTATATAAGATATTAAAACAGCATCTTTGAACTCTTTAGTTGCCCCTCTTCTACTTATTTTTTTCTCCTCTACTTCTTCCTCTTCTTTATATTTATCAACTACCCTTATCCTCCCTGTCATTAAGTTCTCAAGGAGTGTCTTAAATAGTTCATCAAGTGACTTTTTATATGATTCCTCGCTCTCAATCTTTCTATCTATAGTTGAAAGTATTTCAGCAATCGCCTTCTGTTCAGAAAGTGGAGGTAGAGAGATGGTTATAGATCTCATTTTACCTTGATTAATTGAAGCTTGACCAACTGCGCGAGCAGCCAATCCAACGAACACACCCTTCAAGCGATAAAACTTAAAAAGAGAGTTGAGATAACTAGCTTCACATTTTTTCTTATTTACTCTAATAAGTAGCAGATTCATACCATGTAAAATCAATGCAGGTATACCTTTGTAGATAGCAGATTTACCAAGATGCTTCTCACTATTTATATGGTTTATAAGAATATCACCTTCTCTAATTTTGAATCTCTCAATTTCTTCTTCAGATATTCCCTCCAAATAACCTACATTCATCGGTTCTATTACTTCATTGCTAATTGTCTCAATACGAGTTACTGGAATTCCCTTGCCATCTCTGTTCTGTTGCTTTGTTAAACCATTCCTCAAAAGAGAAATTACAGCTCCGAGTTTCACCACCTCCCAATATTCAGGAATAGGTCCAATCTCAGTATCCTTGAGTTTGACATTCTCTGCCTCATCCACTGGGATGGGACCATAGGTGAATAGATGCTTCGTCATGGACTTCTTCAGTTCTCTTGTCGCTCTTATTACCTCCTCTGTCTTCTCCTTCGCCTCCTGAACAGTCCTCAATATGTAAGCAATTGCTCTCTGCTCAGGAAGAGGAGGGAGAGGAATGCTTATATTTTTAATTTCAGTCAATTTAAGGGTAGGATAGCCATCCTTTTTGTCCTTTGCTAACTGGATAGACCTCAAAGCATAAAATAGGAATAAGCTATCTGCTTTGGTCAAGATTGGTAACACAGCACATAAGTGGCTCACTAAGTATGAATCTATTGAAAGCATTGCTTTTTTCTCAAGTTTAATAGAGGCTCCACTTTTTGGGAAGACAATAGTCCCTTTAGGAAATAATTTTAACTTGTATTTCTTAACAGCTTCATCTGTAATAAGATCCCATCTCAAAACGCCATCTCTATCTAAATCAATATGCTGAACTCTTACAAAAGGATTAGTTCCTTTGAAATAATAATCTCCTTGAGGGGCTGAACCTCCAGATGTAATTTGAGCAATTTCATCCAAATTAATAATATTCCACTCTTCCGGAAGGGGTCCGAGTTCGGTCATCTTGAAGCCGGGAGGCAGGTCACTAGCCATGCTCTGACCTCTTTATGACCCATCTGGCACAATTATGACCCCATTGTGGTGAGCCCTTTGAGCCATTTATGAGCCCTTTAGATGTTAGATACATGTCCGATATGTCCGATATGTCCGTTAAATGTCCGATAGAACCCTGCCCCATTACTGCCCCTTTTGCCCGTTTAGTGCCCCTTTGGAATGTCTGATAAATGTCCGTTATGGACATGGTGTTTCATTTCAACTCTCCTAAACCTAAATCCTTAAGCACCTTGCCAAGCTCCTTATCTACCTCCGCCCTCTCCTCCTCTGCCTGTTTTAATTGTATCATTGCATCATTTATATGGAGGACATCCTCACCACTATCCTGTGCCACATATCTTGATGGGCTCAGATTGTAATCGTTGGCAACTGCCTCCTCATTCTTTATAACCCTGCTTACTGCCTCCTTCTCCTTCCATCCATGATATACATCAGATATCTCTTTTATAATCTCATCAGGCAGATAGTTCTTCGGTCTTCCCTTCTTATACAGGTTTGAGGCGTTTATGAGCATTATCTCACCATTATTCTTCTTTGCAGTGTTTATAACCAAGATAATTCCAGGGGCAGTGGTGTTATAGAATAGATTTTCAGGAAGAAGGATTGCTGTCTCAATAAGGTCTCTCTCAACAAACTCCCTCCTTATATCCCTCTCTCTGTTTCTGACAGTTGTTCCGCTCCCCCGACTGACAGCACCTGTATCTATAACAAGCGCCATCTTTCCGCCATTCTTAAGAGATGCATACATATGCTGTATCCAGCCCCAGTCAGCGGTATTTGACGGTGGATAACTGAATATGAAACGATTATATGGGTCGTTTTCATAGATGTTCTGCGAAAAGTTCTGGTTCCACATTGGATTTGCGGTAACTATGTCGAATTTATTGAGAGAACTGCCATCTTTCAGGAATGCTGGTCTTGCCATTGTATCACCAAGTTTAATCAGCGCCTCCATATCGTGTATGAATACATTCATCTTCGCCATAGCAAATGTCGTGTGCTGTATCTCCTGACCATAGAAACTGAGTGGTATAATTGAAGGGTCATCACCATATTTTTCCCTGAACCTCAGATAGCACTTGATTAGAAGACCACCAGAACCACAGCAGGGGTCGTATATCTCAATCCCCGGCTGCGGGTCTAATATATACGCCATAAGGATTGCGACCTCCCTCGGTGTATAGAACTCACCAGCCGATTGCCCTGAACCCTCTGCAAATTTCCTGAGAAGATACTCATATGCCCTTCCCAGAATATCTGGCTCAACATCTTTTAGTCCGAGTCGATATCTGCCAAGGACATCTATAAGAAGTTTCAGTTTATCATCACTTATTATTCTCTGCCCCGCAGCTGTAGCATTGAAATCAACAATATCTATTACTCCCTGCAGTTGAGGATTTTCCCTTGAAATAGAACGGACAGCATCAGTCAGATACTGCCCGACCTTGATTGTCTGTCTTGATATGTTCTCCCATCTTGCATTCTCAGGTATATAAATACGCACATAGCGTACATAGGAATCGTCCTTACTGATTAGTTCCTCAGTAATCTTTCTATCACCAAATTTCTCTGATAGTTTTACTAACTCATCTTCAAAGACATCTGAAAGGCGTTTTAAGAATACAAGTGGAAGGATGTAGTCCTTATATTTTGGAGCATCTATCTCGCCCCTAACCTTGCAAGCTGCCTCCCATAGCCAGTTCTCCACTGAATTAATATCAAGATTTTTTCCGGTCACATTAATTCCTCCCTTCTCAGTGATATATACAATAACAATATTACGCTCCAATTAACAAATAAATTAGTCTTAAATAAATGAACTCTTTCACAATCCCTTAACTTAACACTAACAAAACTATATAGACATATTATTTCCACATAGAAAAATTTTTCCTTTTAATAAGTAGTTAAGTAGCAAGAAAAAGCTATCAAAATAATGTCTATTAATAATTACTAATAATCCAAAAAGGGACGCTATTCCCATAAATGTTTTATTCTTGTCACATTCTCATTACATCCAAACCTCATTAATTCCTCACCCAATTTCCTAAGAGATTGTGGTGGTATATTATTTTCAGAGAGTTTTACAATGATTTCCTCCATCTCTTCACATCCATAGAAAGGTCGAACTGTTCCTGAAAGTAGATGACTCAGAAACTTTACAACATCTTCTGGATATTTATTGATGATAGCACTTTCAGAAAGGTGATGATAAATAGAAGGGTTTTGTAGATTTGTGACCGGAGTATTTATAAAGAGTTCAACAACTTGTGGAAACACATCCTCTAACTCTAAAACCCACTCTATCATTTCTCTAATTTCTAAAGGGGTCAATCGAATAGGAATACCCTTAATTCGTTTTTCCCAGTAATCCTTAAGTCTTTCTGACCAAACTGTCTCTATTGATGTTTTATAATGGGACAGGTTAATTAAATAATAGTAAATTTTACTTGCAAAATTCACCCTATCAACCTCTTCAACAGTTATCAAAAATTTTTTCAATAGTTCATCAATCTCATGACCGTCAGAACTAAAAAGAAAAATTGAAGTAATGTGTTCAGAAAAGTGCTCCCTCATCTCTGAAAGTTCTTTAGAAAGTTTATTTATACATTGTTTATAATAAGGCACCAGTTTTGGCAATAATGCTTCATTCCAGTTACTCCAACTTAAAAACCCACACCAAGCCCTTTTTGCAATATTCTCATTTTTATTCCAATCAAGTAGAGGCAATATTTTACTAAGGGTCCATTCTCTATCAAGAGCAAATAAAAAATGAATATAGCTTGATAAGATATCAATAACGATGAATGATGAATATGAGTTTGAATTAATCATCTTTACTAAGATATCCTTATACTCACTAGGGATTCCTTCCCAACTATCCTCTTCTTGTTTTCTTATCCTATAAATAATATGCAACCAGAACATAGCTAGTATACCACCAGGATGGTTTATTGCTCTTCCTAACCCACACTCAATCTTTTCTTTTCTCTCTTCTTCATCAATTTGATTTAAACTATTCCAGAGCTCTAAAGCAATTTCCTTTGCTTTATCTAGTAGTGATGAAGGAATCTCACCCTTCTCCCTCTCAACACCATGATTTAATAACCTAGCTACTTCTATTCCTTTTCTATATATTTCATCAGGATTATTAATAGCTAATAACTGTGGATTTTCACACAGTAAATTTAATATCGTCTCCCATTCCTCTTCCTTTAATTCGCTTTGACTCCAACCCCGGATTATATATTCCCATAAATCTGTTTCCCACTCACCCTTCTGCCTTAATATTTTTGTAATTTCCCAACCCCATTCATATGAAGACGCAATAACATTTGCAACCTCACTTAGAAGAGCATTCCTGGAGTGAAATGAACCGGGCTCTTCTCTATAATTTAAAATGAAATCAAATATTTTAGAAGGATTACTTTTAAGTAATTTCTCATATGGAATTGGACTAATAACCTGTTGAACTCCAGATATCCATGTTCTGAAATCAGGATGTTCACTAGGTTTAATACTTGGATATTTTAACCTGATCTTATTTAATCTCTCATTTATTAGTTCACAATTAGGGTCAGAGTGATTTAACCAAGTTAATAATTTATAAACTTCAAAATCTCTATATTTATCATTTTCTTCTTCTCCTTTTTTTAAATAATTATCTATTTCTTTAACTAATAACTTCCTAACTTCTTCAGTAGCAGATGAATATGACAATTTTAATAAAATATAAATTTCATGATGAAGCATGTTTGAAAATAACCAATCCTTTTTCAGAACCAATTTAATTTTATCATCTCCTGATATCAAATTACTCTTTGCTATTCCATGGACTGCTAATCTCTTTAACAGCATTGAATCCGATCTTGACCATATCTTTATTATCTCCATTGCATAATCATAATCGTTTTTAAGAAAAAATTCCAGTATATCTCTGGCAACATCAATGAGAATATCAATATCTCTTCTTAGGTAGTTTTGCTTATGTGGTTCTATAGCAGGTCTCCTATAGCTAATTGGATCCCAATTCTCATTCACTTTGCCTATGTTTTCTAGTAAAAAATAAGCCATCCGAATATTCTTCAAAACCATTGGAAACAATCGATTAGATAACAATCCAATATTTGGCTTGAGCTTTTTATTCCAGATTTCATTCAATTGATGGATATCACCCAATATGACAATTTGAAAATCAGTCAAATCCACTTTTTCTCCACTCTTATAATTAAAACCATGTTCAAGTTTTAACCTTGGTGAAGTTAGGTAATCAAAAAGGACTAAAACTGTATCAATAAATTTTGGTTTTTCTGAAGCCTTCCAGAGTAACAACCTAAGACACTCATTATATTCTTTGTCAATTATATTCATATGTAACAATGTTTCTGTCCATATAACAAGGTCTTTTGAATCAATATCTTCTGTAGTTCGCCATAAGTAATCTAAAATCATATTTCTTAAAACTGGATGCAATATTTGGTTTTTAAGTCTTATCAAATTTAAGATTTCCTGAGGATATTGAATAACAAACTGCTTTACAATCCATCTTGCCTTCTCTATATCAAGTTCATCTAAAACTCTGTCTAATTGAAATAAGGAATCAAGAAGACCTTTTCCATCTATCCACTTTAACCACTCTGGAGATTCAGCATATTCAGCAAATAATCTAAATTTAATAGGATCTTCAATAATATATTCTAAATAACTCTCTTCTTCTTTTCCTAATATTATTGACGAAGGATGTGGTCTTTGAACTAACTGTCTTATTCTTTCTTCATGTTCAAGTAAGCCCATCTTTGAAAGTTTTACCAACTTATTTACTGCTTCATATAAAGCTCCATGGGATTTACGACCTCTTCTTATAGGGTAAGTAATCACTTTTACTCCCCAAGGAGACCACCTCTTTTGTTCCTTTAAAGGAACAAAAGCATATCTATTTTCCTTATCTTTTCTAGGAGGTAATCCTCTAGCCAAATATTGCATTACAACATCATTATGGCTATATCCAATAAACAAAACCGTATATTTTGAAAACACTTCGATGAGGAAGCGAGTAGCCCAACCCTCTGTAAGATAAGCCCGACCAAAATCCCTATCTGTTAGGACTAGAGATTCCTTTCCTTCGCTAATACATCCATGGAGACAGACAATTCCATTAAACTTGTTTCCTAGGGGAAGAGCAGGAGCATAGTAAGTTCTTAAATGAGTTTCACCTGTTTCATTAGCTGCTACTGATAATAGAGGATCAAAATTTGTAGTGACGATGCGAACATCATTGACATCATTAAACAATCTTAGAAGATCATAATGTAAATCACACGGGCTAAGCCCTTTGGACTGTATTATCTCTAAAACTATTTGATGAACTTCAATTCCTTTATCCTCTAAGTCCCCTAAAAATCTATCCAGTTTTCTCTTATTAATATTTTCATTACATTGTGATCCTACTTCTTCTGCTAATTCTTGGAAGGTTGGAATATTAGACGGAGGTCCAGCAGATACTCCAGCCCCAGCAAAAATCACTAACTTATCTTCTTTCAAAGCAGAAATAACTTGCTCAGGAATTTCTATATCTTTTGTTATCCACATGAATATTCAACTCCTTCATTATCTAAATAATAATAATTAGTATCAAAACAATTTATAATCCTCTTCCTTAAAAATTACTTTTTTATTAAATTATTAATAGATAATATCTTATTTTTCTACATTAAATAATTATTAATTTTACTTTAAATACTTGGCTAAATATTTAATTGTTAATTCATTATATCTTTATAATAATTTAGAACAAACACATTCATTAATCCTATTCATTCAGAATTTGAATAGCAAAGATATAAGTTTAATAATAAACTCTATCCACTTAAAAACAACCTCTTAACCTTTTCATCTCTAATAAGCATTTCTCTACTTCCCTTAACATCAATAAAACCACCCTCAGGACCAACATCAAATATATAACCTCTATGACATATCTCAAGTGCCATACGAGCATTCTGTTCTACTAAAAGAATGCTGGTTTGATTCTTATTTATCTCAACAAGTTTATCAAAAATTATATCTACATAGTTTGGAGACAAACCAAGAGACGGCTCATCAGCCAATAATAACATCGGTTTTAACATCAACGCCCTGCCAATCGCCAACATCTGCTGTTCCCCACTTGAGAGTGTCCCAGCGGTCTTATCTTTCTTATCTTTGAGCTCTGGGAATAAGTTAAATACCATATCAATATCATCTTTTATTGACGATATATCATTCCTTATATATGCTCCAATTTCAAGATTCTCCAGAACCGTCATAGTATAGAACACTCGCCTTCCCTCTGGAACTAATGACATCCCCTTTCTGACCAATTCATCAGTTCTTAAATCTTTTATACTCTCATCTTTAAATAATATCTCTCCACTCTTAATGGACCCACCTACATCTTTAAGCACACCACTCACAGCATTAAGTGCAGTTGATTTACCTGCACCATTGGGACCTACCATCGCTACAATCTCACCTTCATCTACATAAAAAGAGACATTATTAAGGGCTTTAACAGACCCGTAATAAACTGTCAAATCTGTCACATTAAGTAAGGACTTTTTTTCTACTTCTCCAGTAAACATCTCTGAATTCCTCATTCTCCCTTACATCATCAGGGGAACCTTCTACAATTTTTCTACCATAGTTTAGAAAAATAACTCTATCTGATATTTCCATGACCACCTTCATGTCATGTTCTATAAAAAGAATTGTTTTACCAATGTCTTTAAGTTTATGTATAATTCTCTTCATTTCCAAAACCATTTCAGGAAATAAACCAGCCATTGGCTCATCAAGAAGAAGAAGTTCAGGATTTAAAGCCAGAACTCTGGCTATCTCAACAAGCTTCCTTTGACCATGAGACAAATTCCATGCAAATTCATCTCTCTTCTCTGAAAGACCTACCAGTTTTAGATAACCAACTGCTTTCTCTCTATTCTCAGCATCTTCTTTTATCATCTCTCTCGTTTTAAGAAGTGCTGACCATAAACTCTCACCTTTTTCATATTTCATCGCAAGCATCACATTCTCCAAAACTGACATCTGTGAAAAAAGCCTGATATTCTGAAATGTTCTTCCTATACCCAACCGTGCAATTTTATAAGGACTAAAAGAGGTAATTCTCCTACCATCAAAATAGACATTACCTTCATTAGGGTGTAAGAAACCTGTAATAATATTAAAAACAGTTGTCTTCCCCGAGCCATTGGGTCCAACCAGTGCAGTAATCAAACCCTTCTCTACCTCAAAAAAAAGGTCATCAACCGCCTCTACTCCGTCGAATTCCTTTTTGAGGTTCTCTACTTTAAGTATGTTCATCTCCACCTATACTTACCTAATATTCCCTGTGGGCGCTTCAACATCAGGATAATCAATAATAGTCCATATATCATCTGTCTTAATGGTGCTGCAATAGAACTTGGCATCCCTAAAAATCTCAGAAGTTCTGGAAATATTACAAGAACTACAGCACCCATAAAAGAACCTGCAATACTCCCCATACCACCAAAAACAACCATTAATAGTATTGTTATCGATTCCATCAAGGTAAAACTTGATGGGTCAATAAATGTAATATAATGGGCATAAAGACCTCCAGCGATACCCGCAAAGATAGCGCCAATAATAAAGACCAATATCTTATGACTGTCCACATTCTTACCCATTGCCAGAGTTGCAATCTCATCCTCCCTGATGCCCCGAAGTATTCTTCCAAAGGGAGAATTGACTACCCGTCCGATTATGAAAAAAGTGAGAAGAGTGAAAATAGCTACAAGTATCAGGTAGGACCAGATATCTGACAGATGATACCCAAAGATTACAAACCCGGGTATTCCGGGGATACCCATTGGTCCCCTTGTCACAGATACCCAGTTTTTAGTTATTGAATAGACAATTACTCCAAGACCAAATGTAGCAAGAGCCAGATAATCTCCCTTCAACCTTATAGAAGGAAGTCCTATAATAATCCCTAATAATCCAGCAACACACGCACCTATCAATAAGCCAAGCCATGGGGAAAGCCCAAATTGTAAAGCAAGAAGTGCAGAAACATAAGCACCCACGCATGAAAACGCAGCATGTCCCAAAGATGCTAAACCTGTATAACCCACAACAAGGTTTAAACTAACAGTTAATATTGCGTAGATACCGGTTATTACTAAAATATGGAGAAGATATTCCATAACCTATGGCATCTCCTTCCTGGTCTTTATTCCAAAGATACCACCAGGTCTGAATAACAGAAATAAAATGAGGATTACGAAGGCAATAGCATCCTTCCAACCAGCAGATATCTTCCATATACCAAAATTCTCTGCTAATCCAAGCAAGAATGCACCACATATAGCCCCGGGAATGCTTCCAACACCACCAATTATAGATGCGATGATACCTTTGAGGATGGCATTTAAGCCCATAGTAGGTTCAAGATTCGTCTCAAGAGAGACGAGAATGCCAGCCACTCCTGCCAGCGCAGAGCCAATTGCAAAGGTGATGAGGATAGTCCTCTCAGGGTATATTCCAACAGCACTTGCTCCAATTGTGTCATCGGAGACAGCGCGAATTGCCTTACCAAGCTTTGTCTTCCTGATAAAAAGCCAGAGCGTAATTGTTATAACAACAGCAACTATCATAATAAGTAATTGGATATCTGTGATAACTGCTCCAAGAAAATGATGCCCCTCCTTTACTGGACCTGTTCTCAGGGTGAGAATCTGGGCGCCATAGAGAAGTTGGATAAGGTTCTGTATGAAGATAAATACACCGAAGGAGGCGATGAGGAAGACAAGGTCAGGGGCTTTCTCTCTGCGAAGGGGGGCATATACAACTCTGTCAATTACAATTCCGATTGCACCAGCAAGGACAGATGCCAGAAGGAAGGAGATGACTATATTAACTCCGAGCGATATTGCCAGTGTATAAGCGATGTAAGCCCCTGCAGTATAAACAACACCATGAGCGAAGTGAAAGAATTTGACTGTGCGATAGATGATTGTAAAACCAAGAGCGACAAGGGCATAGATGGAGCCAGCAATGATTGCATTCAGAATTACTTGATTTAGCATTCTAAGTTTTTGTTTTCCAAGGTCTTCCAGTTATTGATGGTGCAAATTCAAGTTCATATAGATGACATATATCATTTATAGTATGAATTATTGCCTTCTTACCATCATATTCAAAACTGGTGATAGAACCATTAAATAAATGAAATTTAAGAGCATCAGATAAGTTAATATTTAAAAGAAAACAAAGAATTACTCTGACAATACCACCATGTGTTATTATACAAATAAAATCATTTTTTTTATGTGAGGATACTATATCATTAAGTTTTTTAACTGCCCTATTTTGAACATCCTTTAATGTTTCTTTACCACCCGGAAATTTCCAATCTTCTGTCAAATTATTAATAAATTCTTCCCATTTTTCTTTATAATTTCTTTTCATATCCACTTTTTTCATTCCATCCCAATCACCTAAATCCATTGTCTTAAACTGGGGGCATTCTATTACAGGCAAGCTAAATAACTTCGATACAATTTTAGCTGTTTGTAATGCAGGTTCAAGATTACTTGAATAAATTGCATTGATATCAAATAATTTCAATCTTTTTCTTACTCTTTTTGCTTGTTTAATGCCATTTGGAGTAAGATGAGTATATCCACTAATTCGCCCTTCTAAATTAGCAAAAGTTTCTCCTATTCTTATCATAAATATTTTAGCCATAATAATCTCCTTCTGGGTTTTCCTTAATATCATTATATGTTTTAAATATTGATGAATCAACATCTACATCCTTCATCCCCATATTTTGTATTCTTAAAAAAATTATTAGCAATTTTTTTTATTTGGCTAATTCTCGCCACAAATCTAGAATATTTGTAACGGGTCTCCGATTACCAATAGGGAAGAGGTATAAAGAAAATAATATCATTAAAAATACTGAAAGAAATAGAAATAATTTAATACCTTTATTATACCAAAGTAATATACCAATGAAAACCAAGAAAAAAATTAATAATAATAATCCTAATCTCATATATAACAATCCTTCTTTTTTCCAGTGGTAATCTTTTTTTATAACCTCGTTGCACCTACAAAATAGCAATATAGTAGTTACTACACAATAAATGAATGCTATAATGAATATCGATAATCGTGCTATTTTACATGGTGTACAAACTTTCATATTAATAGCAGCAAGTATAATGACAATTAATATAGAGCAGATAATATACAAAAGAATTGTATAAGTAATAATATCTACTTCATAAAAAAAACTAATAATATTTAATACATTTTTATGCATTAACTTGTTTTTTGTTCGATATGATATACGTGGTGGTTTTTTTCTAATCATGTTGCTTAAATCAGTTAACAAACTTTTCGGAAACATCAAGTAGTTACATAAAAAAGCAAAAGCAGCTATATTAAAACCAATATAACTGAAAAATACTATCGTATCAATATTACACAGATCATTCATATTATAAATCTCTAACTATAATGTAAAAATCTTTTAAAACTCGACGCACTGAACTAGGATCAATAAACTTTATAAGAGAATCTATGTCAGAGTCTATACTATCTATTATTTTCATAGTTTCTCTTCTAATTTTTGGATGTGAAATCAAAAACTGAATTTCTCTCTTAGCTGAATCGTCTAAAAGGATATTTTTCAATTTATTTATATTTTCAGGAAAAAATTTATATGCAAGTATTAATGGCAATCTTTTTTTATTTCTCTTGAAATCTCCAAAGGAAGGCTTATATGTGATGTTTTCAATATCAAGATAATCAATAAAATCATCTCTAATTTGAAGGAGCATACCAAAACGGACTCCAATGTCCCAAAGAATCTCCAAATAATCTTCAGCACCTTGAGCAAGTATTCCTCCTATCTTTATTGCCATTCCAAAGTGAAATCCTGTTGTTCGTTTAATCACTTCCAAATAGTTATCTATAGAAACTTCTTCAAATGGCTGACTTTCATAGTACAAGTCAAGATATTCACCTATATACATGTTATTATATGTACTTTCAACAAATTGCTGTAATGTATAAAATTCTTTACTACTTAATGAGTTTAATTTAGCTGAAAATAATAAAGCTAATAATGAGGTGCTTTTCAACATGCTAGAAAGTATAATAGCATTCTTAACTCCCCATGCTTTATGAATAGTATCTTTTCCTTTTCTTCTAATTGAACCATCAATTATATCGTCCACAATCAATAATGAACCATCTAACAACTCAAGAGCTGCCATTGCATCTATAGCCATCTCCCAATTTTTATCTAATGACTGGTATCCCAAACGTACAAACAATGCTCTTTCATAATCCTCTTTTAATTCAATAGCTTCAATTGCTAATTTATTTAAAATATTAGGAAAATTCTCATTAATCCATTTAACAATCTCTTTATAAGTTTTGTCCCTTACTTCATCTAAAAATTTCGATAACATACCATCAATTGTTTTCTTTTGAATTGTAGTCTTTTCTAACTGTTTCAAATCTTTCTTTCGAAGCTCCCTTGTTTAATAACTGATGATTAATCTTGCAACTCTTCTTCACATTCTCTTGTAACAAATTTTCATTCTCCGATCGTCTTCTTAATAACTCAGTTACATTCTTTATTCTCTTTAAAATCTGTCCCATTCTTTCCTCCTAGGGATTAAAATAGCTTTTTTCTATATAATAGAATTTCCCATCTTTGATCATCTTAATACTTATGCTTTTTGTCACATCCCCATTTTGGTCAAAAGTTGTCCTTCCAGTCACACCTGGAAAATTTTTGATTTCATATAGTGCTATCTTTATCCCTTCAGAATTAAATCCACCTTCAGCAATAGCTTTTGCTAATATCATTATTGAATCATAGCTTAACGCTGCATAAGCATCAGGGTCTATATTATAAGTCTGTCTATAAGAACTGCTGAATTTACTAACGACATTTTCTGGGTCATCAGGGTCAAAAGACTGACGAGTATAAATCAAGCCTTCAGCAGCATTCCCTGCTTGTTTTATAATATCAGGGTCTTCAATCGCAGAATAACTAAGAAAAATGGTCTTAATTCCTATTTCTTTTGCCTGTCTCAGAATTTTCCCCATCTCCTTATAACCTATCACATATATAGCATCAACTAAATCTGATTTTATTTTTATTAACTGGGAGCGAAAATCACTTGTTCCTTGTTCATACGCTTCTGAAACAGGTACATCTCCGCCCTTCGCGGTGAAAAACTTTGTAAAAAAAGTCTTATATCCCTCACCAAAATCGTTGTTAACATAAATAATCCCAATCTTTTTCAACTTCAATGTATCAAATGCATAATCTGCCATTACTTTGGTCTCAAACTCATCAGAAGCTACATTCCTAAATATATAATCACCAGCATCAGTTAGATTTGGAGATGATGCTGAAGGGCTAAGAATTACAATTCTCTTTTCATTTGCGACTGGAGCAATAGATAAGGCTACAGAACTTGTTAATGGTCCTATAACTACTTGGACTTTATCAACCTCAGTAAGCTTCATAAAAGCATTCACACCAGTTTTGGGGTCTAACTGATCATCTTCATATATTACAGATATCTTCCTTCCTTTTAGCAAATCACTATTATTAATTTCTTTTATACCAAGTTCTATTGCATTCCTAGCGCTTTGACCATATGGTGCAGCATCTCCACTAAGCGTCAATATCGCCCCTATCTTTATTACATTAGGTTCCTTCGCTTTCCATGGTTGAACTATAAGCAAAACTACTGCTATAGCAACTACTATACCAATGCCTACCCATAACCATACTTTTTTCATAATCTTTCTCCTCCTTCTTATAAGATAATTATAATAAAAAAATGCAAATCAATATATATTTAACTAATATACTAAGTATAAAAATCTCATCAAATTTAACTTAATCTAAAGAAATATATTTCATCAAATGTAGAAAAAATACATTAATTATTCAAACTGGATTATCACCTTGGTTCTGCATACATCCTGTCCTGATGGTTGAACTTCAAGTAAGTAAACACCTGATAAAAGTTTTTTATCATCTACCTTGCCATCCCATAGGAATGTGCCGTCCTCAAATGTTGCATTTAAGGAGCCAATATATCTACCAGAGATATCATAGACCTTCACCCTTGCTTCTCCAAATAATGGCTTATCCAATTTAACCTGAACTAAAGATGTCATTGTATTAGGAACCTTATCAACAGAAAACTTTGTCATATCCTTTTCTCTTTCCACAAATGCTTTATCATTAGATTTAACCTCTCCAATATAAGACCCAATTTTAGTGCTTGATGTTATAATACCTGAGGGTAGAGTATTAAAAACAATAACCTCTTTATTATTAATCAGGTTGTCCTCTATCTCTCTGTTTGTGGAGAAATTCTCAAGGATATTTTCCTTCTTCATATTAAAAGCAGTATTATATGATGTCATTGTTGGAGGTGCCATAAGATAAGGAATGAAATCAATAGCACCACAGTTTCCATTGCTTTCTTCATCGTCATATATCAGCGCATCTATCTCAGATTGTATTGATGTTCCCCACCATATCCTCTCAGCAGAATATTGTAATGGTGTATTATTATAAAGGGCATATCCACTTATACCAGTTATCCAGCCCCAATCAAATCCAGTAGGGTTAATAACTAAATTGAATCCTCCATTTTCCAACATAATCCCTGTCTGAGTGAAATTATTTATCTTGAAGTTTGATAACCCTACATCAACATCACTATTAATCCTATTTTTAGATGTGGTTATTCCATTTACACAATTAAGAATCTCACAGTAATTAAAGTTAGCATTTACATCAGGTTGAGTAGAAGGGTTCCATAATTCATCTGTTATCTTAATTCCACTCCAGCCACCAAAGACCTGAGAGTTATCACAGGAGAATGTTGATAAATTCCCTTGGCTTTCAATTGCACTTAAAGACCCTGATACAACCAATTCGCACTTATTATTATCTTCACCTCCACCATTTCTATAATTATCATTGTTGGTGGTAAAGGTAATATCACATCCATTTGAGATTTGTAGTGTATATCCAGGGTCTATAAACACATCTCCAGTGAATAGTGCTCCATTTCCTGAAAGTAAAGTATTACTATCTACATGACCATTTAAAAAGATGTAGGGCTCAAATGTCACATTCCCTCCTCCTAGTGCTGTATCCCCTATAGTTCCATCTATTGTCTGTGAATTCGTGAAACCCCAAGAATTACCTATCACAAATAGGTTATTTACATTGCGATTAACCAAATTATAATGTGTCTCATATCCAAACCCATTACGATGGATGTCATTATATCCATAGTCAAGAATACTACCTAAATCTGGTATAGCATAAGGGTCAACTAAAACACCAACTACATCATTGTTGATAATAAGGGAGTGTCTTAATTTAGGTGTAGAACTATCTGTCATTTCCAGAGCACCTTTAATTGGTCCTCCAGAACCATTAACCGTGAGATTTTCTAAAGTAAGATAAGTAATATTAGGTGACGCATTTCCTTCTAAATGAATTCCGTAATCAGAACCATTCTTAAATGAACAGTTACTTATAGGGACATTCCTTGAAATTAAACGAAGACCGCCCTTATAGAATCCCTCCATCATGAGCCAACTTAAGTTACTATTCTCAGGTGGATTGGAACCTCCATAGCTTCCTATTGTCATACCTCCCCATTTATATTCACCAGGTAATACACCTACTGACTTCATAACAACAGGTGAGCCACTGGAACCAAGAGCAATTATGTTTCCAAGAACAATAAGCTCATTATAACCCTCTTTTTGACCATAGTTTTCAGCTTCCAGGTTAGGATAGAATAGAATGTTTGAGCCTGGTTCTAAAGTTAAACTGCAATTCAGTGGAATAACAGTGTCTCCTATAACATACAACGGTTCCTCACTGAAATCACATACAAAATTACCACCACTTGGTCCTGCATTAGAAAGCATACCACTTATTGCTATTGGCTGAAAATCAACTGCACCCAAAAGAGGACTCTCATTGTCATCATATATTAAAGAATCTATCTCAATCGGGTTTAAAGTTCCCCAGCAATTACCTTCCGCCAATAAAGATAAAGAGCTATCTAAATAGAGCTGCCAATCATCGTTGCCCCTTATAATGTTTAAGCCAATATCTGGTGGTGATACTGAACCCTCCTCTCCTAAATTAGGAACTAAAAAGCCGGATATCTTCACACCAATATCATTGCCTTCTATAATATTTCTTCTAACTACACCACCAGTTCCAACAAAATGAAGCCCTATACCATCACAATTCTGAACCTTATTATTCAAAACCTGACAATCAGTCATTGTATCAAGTTTCATACCATCACCCGATAGGTTATTAATATCATTACCTGAGACCTCTGCATTAATCGCCTCACTGAGATATAGTCCACAGTATGGGTCAATTGGTTCTGGTGTTCCTTCCCATCGTATATCATTATCTTTAACTGAAATCTGACCTGCATCACTTAATATGTTGTCGCCTTCTATGTTAATTAAGGTATTTCCTGTAATCTCACCTGTTGCCCACTTTCTGTATGAAATTCCTACACCAGAACAATGAGAGATATTATTTCCAATCACATCAATATCAGTAGGAATTGGGTCTTCAAGTTTATTTGGCTCAATCTTATTAGGTTCTATATTTATTGGAGAATTAGAGGAACCTCCCATACCTGTAGGTCCACTATCATCAATTAAAACAATACCAGAACCACAATTATCAATTGTATTTCCCTGAATATTAATATCATCTCCATGGTCAATGAATATCGCTACTCCCTGACAATCCTCAATTAAGTTGCCTGATATATTTCCATCCTCGTGGTCTTTAACCCATATGCCATCATGGTAGTCCTCTATCTGGTTTCCACTTATCTCTGGAGTAGAGTTTTCACAGTGTATAGCAAGCGTATTAACGCTCAATGAACCTGGCTTATTATTAGGTTCTAATTTAATATGGTTGTTAATTTCTGTTGGTAGCGTATCATTCCTGAGTTGTGTCCCAATGCTCTCTGAATTTGTAGGACCACTGCCAAAGAAGTTATTCTTGATTGAACCAAGGTATGAAGAAAGGGTTCCTTCATCACTGAGACCTGTTGGTCCACCACCCTGGCTATCTTTATAATAAACGCCTGTTTGCTCATTGCCCCAGATGTGGCATTCCTCAATATCTGTGCGAGGTGAATTATTTACATTGATACCAAAATCTGAATTATCAAAGACACCACAGTCATATATATAACATCCTGATGAATTCAAGACCTCAATACCCTCACCAGCATTATAGGAAATTGTCGTCCCTGAAATATGCGCTCCATTTGCATTTACATTATTCAAACAAATTCCTGTTCCACCATTACTATATACCCCTCCACCAGTAATATTCAAACTACCACCATCATTGTATATGCCCTCTTGAGAATTATTATAGATATTACAGTCAGATAAAGTAAGACTTGAACCTGAATTCTTTACACCCTTATTTCCATTACTGTATATTTCACAGTTAGATAAATCTACATTACAATTGGAATCTAATATTACACCCTCGTTATTACTTTCATAAATAAAACAATCTGATATATTGGCACTTGTATAGTCAATAGTTATTCCTGACAAATTACTTGACTTAAGGTCACAATGGTTCATAGTTAGATATCTTTGATATTGAGAACCTAAAGTATAAAAAACACCGTTCTGTGCATTTCTTATTCGAACATAGTTTAATTCACAATTACCACCACCTTTGAAGTTAATGCCACCCCAACCACCTTGGACATTACAGTAAAAGGTAACGGGCTCACGTTCAGTTCCATTAACTATTAAAGTTCCGCCATCCAAGATTATTTCAGATTTATTTGTATATTGTCCTAGATGACTGTCATCCCTATTTGGGCAAAAATATATTGTTACTCCCTTTTCAATTACTAAAGTATCACCAGTGTGCAGAATAATATCCGACGTGACCTGAAAATCACTATCTAAAACTTTATATCCATTAACGAAAGGAGACCGATAATTGGCTAATTTTACAGCAGGGTCACCTAATAAAGCACATCTCTGATACTGCCAATCTAAGCCATAATATTTCTGGTTGTATAATTCCTTTGACCTTTTTACAATCTGACCTATACATTGTCTCTTAGCACCCTCATCAATAGCGGAGAATACACTTCTTGACATAAACCATTGTGTATAAAGACCTGTGCCAATTGATGTAGCACCAAAACAAGCAAGTGCTCCCTTATTTTCTGCTAATAAAAATGCTTCTGAAACATTGTTATTATTTTCTTCTTCGTAGGTAAAATTAACCATGCTACAAGGTATTTCTATAAAAAAGGGATATCTACCAGAATTAGTTAAATTAAATAAACTACCAGTGACATAAAATCCACAACCACTAGAATCACCAGTACCAAAATAATTACATATAAGACAACCTTCACCATTAATATAATCAACAAAAGATTGATAAGGAAATTGTAATTCTCTCTCTTTTAAATGGGTTGAATAACTCGGGCAGAAATTCTCTATTAGATCATCATTCTCCTTTTCATTAACTTGATAATTTAATGTTGCTGAAAGAAAAAGTGATTTATAATTCCAACTTGGGGTCCAATCATCCCAGTTCATGTTATTCTCATTATACTCAACTTTATCAAGATAATTTGTAAGTTCAGTTGAATTCGCAGCAGGTATTCTTCCTATTGCCAAATCAGGTAGTGTATCATCACCTTCAAGAAGAACGAACCAATCATCATAAGGGGTATCAACTTCCTCATAAGTACAACCATTCTCATCAGGTGCTATAATACTTTCCATATGTGTTGGTATTATATTGTTAGATGGATTATCAGGGTCAGCGTCACCAATCAAAACCACAAACTTTGGCTTTGGGGACCAATTGAAATAAGCATTCTTTATATATTCCTTTATTGCCATATCCTTTTCAAGTCCTGGGTATAAAAGGTAAATATCATTTACACTTATCTTAAATACATCAAGACCACGGGCTTGACGAAAATTTGCCAACCTTTCAGCACCAGATTCAAGTGAAGGATGATATATAATTAGATATTCACACCCCTCAGCAAAGATATTCCCGGATAATATAATGAATACAAAAGTAGATAGAATATAAAAATTTTGAAACAACTTTTTCATTATCTTACCTCCAGTTCTATAGGTTCTGAGAGATAATCACTTCTCTCACCATTAATATTTATTTTTCCCTCAATAAATATCCTATTAGATTTATTATTTAACATGTAATAGGGTATAAAAAAGTTAGAACCATTTTTATTGTAAGGTATTAAATCAGCGTTTATAATCTTAGAGTAATTTTTAATTCTATTGTATACATATGTTTTATTCCATTCTGGTGGACATAGATAAATATTATACCCAACACAATAATTAGAACCCTTCCAATCAATATTTATTCCTTCTTTTTCATATTTCACACTCTTTACAAATAACGGTGGTTCATTTCTCTGTCCTTCTCCTTTATAGTTATTATCAAATTGACCATCTTTATCTAATATCAATATTTTATAAGGTGCCCAATCTCGATTATTTTTATATCCTTGATCATCCTCCCACCAAATTTTCCAAATTGCTGAATATCCAGTATTATCATAATAATATACGCGCCTATTTGAATCGCTAATTTGTTCAAAACCGACTACAGTAACTGAATGCCAGTCTTCACCCGGAGGATAATTTAATGGGTAAGCAAGGAATACGGGTTTACCAAATCCATTATTATCACCTGTTATTGCATAATATATATTCTGAAAGGGAGGGCATGTCTCCTGAGCAATTCCTCCATAAAATTGTTTATTATGTTGATATGTAAAACCATTATAACCCATAAATCTATATGTCATTTCAGCAGTCTCAAATAACATTAAACCCCAATTTTCTTTAGTCCAATTCTTATCTAATTTAACCCAACAAAAGTAAGACATCCAATATTGCAATTGGTTATTATATTCTTCATCTTTATTATTACCAGAAAAATTCCATTGCCAATCATCCTTATCATCCGGCTCATCCTTATTATCATCCTTCGTAAAATTAAAATTCTCAATTGCTGTATCATATGAGAGTATATTTGCTATTGTCCTGACAACACAACAACTATATCTCACTTCGGGCATATCCCAACTCAAAGTTTCCCAGTCAGGAACTAAATCCTTTCTATTCATATAAACAACAACAGTTTTCTTTGGTATATCCTTTATCAAATAACCGCTATCATTCTTTTCCCATAATTCCCCACTTTCATATTTATCCCACCATAACTTATTATAATTAATAAATTCCTCAATTGTCATTTTGTTTGCCCTTGGTCCCTGTTCAAAATAATACTCTTCCCTTGTTCCTACCTCTGCTGTCTCTAATGGCTCTATATAGCACCCCTCAGGTGTTAGATATTTACTCATCATCATTACATACTCTTTACCATCAATCTCATATACCCATTTATACTTATCATAACCACACCATTCTTGGAATATAAGTTTCGAGGGTTTCCATGTCTTTGTATCACCGTAGATTGAATAGAGATAATACTCACATAATGCATATTCCCAGAGTGAACGAATTCCAAATCCTGCTTCATTAAACTGCATTGGATAACCTTCATAATATGGACTTATAAGATAAGAACAGAAATTTTTATCGTTATACCATTTATCCTTTGCAAAAAATACGCTAACCTCTAAGAATTTACCTATTTCTGAAGAGTTGAATTCCATATCCCATTTATACTTCTTATAGTTATCCCTTATAAGTTCCTTTATCTTTCCCATAACTATCTCATAGGCATTTTCAGGAAGGGGCTCTTTACCAAAGTATCCCACCTCTTCATAAAATATGACATTACCATTTCTGTCATAAACAGGTGTTCTCATCCAGCTACTAATTTTTAATCCTTCTGGCATATCACCTATCTTCGCTAATGCATTTAAGTTTTGCATAATATCATTTCCTATTGCCTTATGAATAACATCATCAGGAACAAAATGAAATTCTGGAGTAAAAGAAAATATAGAAATATTCAACATAAGTATTAATAAAAATAAATTAATCTTACTCATACCAATCAACCTCCATCTGTGGATAGAGATTCCATTCATAACATTTCAAATCCCTTGCAAATTCAATGTTATTCAAATCTCTATCTAACTTCCATAGATATAAATTCCACATATCATCATGACCTAAAATAATTAATCCACCATCGTAGCCAAGAACATCTGCATCAATAACATCACGAGTATCTTCAATAATATTCTTTGCTACTATATTGCCCATAGCATCATACTTATATATCCAAATCTGTTCATAACCATTACTTTTTTCTTCAACTGAACAAACAAGAAATACCCCACCATCTTCATCATTTGAAGCGCAGTATCCAAATACTTCATGGACATCTCCTACAGGATTTCCCCAATCCTCATACCCACTGATATCACTCTTTATTTTTAACAATCTTCCTGTGAAGTAAGTGTCTTCCTTTTTTATCATTTCCCACACCCAGAGATTGCCATTATTCTCATCAACATCCAGATCATTAATTAAAACTATACCCTCTAATCTTCCTACCTCATTCATATTTCTGTCCCATTTATATATGGTTTTTTCATGAACATTATTAAACCACAACGAACCATCTTTCTTATTGATTACACATCTATCATAAGCCCAGCCCTTTCTCTTCACCACACATAGATTTTCAGCAAGATGAGCACAGATATTTTTTCCATTATCGTCATATTTTATAAAGCATCCACCATCATTTTTATAGGCACCTACCCAGGTAACTCCCGAAAATGTATTCTCCACCTCAAACCTTCCTAATTCCTTTCCATCCCTACTATATTTTATTAAGACACTGGGACTGCTTTCATTTTCTTCAGCAGTCAACCATATAAATCCATTTTTGCTGTCAACCGAAGGGTCGTGAACATTCCAACCAACATGTATCTTATGGTTTTCAAGCATTTCACCGGTTAAGGGAGAATAGCCATTTATATCTGGACCAAATGACACCCATATAAAACCACCAGTTGGTATATTATTCTCACCACAACCTATTATAAAAATACATAAAATTACCATTGAAAATATAGAACTAATCCCCCTCATAAAAGGACCTCCGAAGAAATATTTATGAAATGTGATGTGATAATAACTCTGATATTATTCAAATAGGAAACATTAGATGGGCAGACATTATATAAATTATTGACGCAAGAAATAACTAGTATTCTATCACTTCTAAAAAGTATATCTTTTACAGAATCATTATTCATATATTACTCACAAAAGTAGCAATTTTATTAACTTATTATTCTCTTACCCACTTATTAATAAATAATAAAAATATTTTGCATGCTTGTCAATATAAATTTTAATAAAATTTTACTTATTTAATTATTTTTTAGTTAGCTGAAGATGGGCTTTCTAATCAAACTTAAATAACTCTATTAATGTTATTAAGCAAAAAGCACCTGGTAATTTACACTTGTATACTTGGTCTCTTGGAAAATGTTACCATATTTAGTTCCAAGGTCGTCAATCTTATCGTTAAACGACCCTGCAATCAAAATGAGTTGGTCATCCTTGTTCATCTTTAGAATTTTAGAAATTAAACTTACTATCACATCAGTTACACTTATAATTATATTACCTGTCAATGCATTACCAGTTACTGCTGAAACAATACTTTCTCTTGCAGATATGAAATCACTGTTACCTTGAACATCGCCTATAAATTTGCCAGCATCACGAATACCCTGGTCTGACTCCATTACAAATATTCTGTAATCCAGAAACCTTGGGACCTTACCTTGAGGATTTCTATATATTGTCAGACCTCCTGGACCAAATGTCAGTTCTGTATTATTTTCAACATCTTTGAATGTTTTTAGTTCAAGCCTGAATGGTTCAGGAGCAATACTGTCAGTGGTAACAGTAAATAAATATATCTCACCTTTCCCTATATCACGTTTGTCTTTAACGAACACTCTTAACAATCGCATCTCAACATCTGTTGTCTCTGAAGGCAATGATTTAGTAATTATAGTTTCAGTTTCTACAATATCATTAAGATTTACTGTTGGACGATATACTATGTCCGGTATTGGCGTATACATATTTTTCTCCTTTCTTCAATACAACCCATCTTCAGATAATACTATATTTTTATAAAGATAAAACTTTTACAATACTAATTATTGATATTTTAACCCTCTTTGATTTGAAAAGTCAAGTATATTTTAATAATCAAAGATTTCTTAGTGGGTAATCTTGACATCTATGATTATCTAAATATGATTATGTAAACATTAAATAAAAAATATATATAAATTTTACATTTTTTCTCTCTTTAGTACCAGAACCACCAAAATTTATATAAAAAATTATTATCTTTTATTAATAAGTGTAAGTGAAAAATAAAAGAAATAATATTTATATTTCAGTTCATAATGTATATGAGTATTGTTAAAAAAATAGAAAAAACCAGTTTACATAAGTTTACAAAACATTACATTTAATAGGAGGTAAAATATGAGCGAGAATAATTCAAATGATAGTGGTCTATCAGTAAAACAAGTTCAAGCACTCCCCCTGCTTTTACAGGGACACTCTGATATTGAGGTAGCAGATAAGATTAGTGTATCAAGACAGACCATCTATAAGTGGAAGCATAAGGACGAAGCGTTTATGAAGGAATATATAAATCAGAAGCAAAGTTTACTTGATAATGCTAATAGCGGGCTTATGCAGATAATAGCAATGTCTAGAGATGTATTATTAGAAGAATTGAATAATGGAGAAAGTCCTCATAGGGTTAAGATAGCAATGGCATACTTTAAGTTTGATATAGTAGAAAAACTTGAAGAGTATCTTAATTTTCAGTTGAGAGAAGTAGAGAACAAAGAAATTAAAGAAATTGATGATGTAACTGGTAGATTAATGTCTGAGAGTGCTTTGAGGAGTATTGTAAGGTCATCAAAAAATTCAATGAATCCTGAACTTACTAAAAGAGTGGTTGAGATGATTAAGAAACTGTATCCCCAGATTTACAATAACGTTTATAGTAATGAAACTTCGTGTTCTGGATGCCCTTTTTATAAAAAAGGAGAAACTTCGTGCTCTGATTGTTGTATCTATGAAATCATAAAAGACATGGATGATGAAGATAGAAAAGAATTAGAGGAATTTTTATCTGATAGAGAGGTTATTAAATCTCTAACCGGAAAAGGTAAAGACATTGGTAATAATATTGATTAAAATCAACATCAATGATTTTCCTTGATATATATACATATATATGATATGATTCGAAATCTAAAAATAATCGAAAAGAATAGAAAAGATCCGAAAAGAACGAAAAGATTTAGAAAAGATTTAAACTTTTAAACATAAGGAGGCAAATATGCTTCTAAAAAGAAATAGGTTATTATCTAAAAAGGATGCATTATGGTATCTCGAGTTTAAATGGGGTATGGAAATGTCTGAGAGAACTTTAGACAGGCGTAGGAAAGAGGGCAAACTGAAATCTTCTAAAGATAAATCTAACGGGCGCATCTACATCGAAAGAAGCGACATAGATAAATTTGTAAGCGATTCTCTAAAAGAGGAAGTCAATGTAGAATTGATGGCTGAAGAGATTCTATCAGGCAAATAGGATTAAACCGATAATGGCAAGAATATACAAACATAGAGACAGTGGTATTTACTATATTGATTTTCTACATCCAGAAACAGGCAAGCGTATAAGAAGATCACTTAAAACAACAAAGAAAAGCGATGCTGAAAAGATCAAGATAAGGATTGAAACAGGGATTTGGGATGCAAGATATTTAGATAAGAAATTCTCAAATGAGGATTTGACATTATTTGAGTTTTGGGAACAACATTACAAACCTTATATTAAAGCTAATAACAAACTATCAACCTATGAAGACAAGTGTAAAAAGATAAATATCATTTATGAAGCATTCGGTAATGATACTCCCCTATCAAAAATAACCACAGCAGACATTGAAAGATTCAAGAATAACAGAAAGAATATGGTTAGTGCATCGACTGTTAACAGGAATCTATCATTAATAAAGCACATATTTTCATTAGCAGTTCACTTGGAATTAATCTTTGATAACCCAGCAAAGAAGGTGAGAAAGTTTTCTGAAAATAATAGTCGAATCAGATATTTAACAGTGGAAGAAGCAGAACGACTCTTAGGTGTTTGCAAAAGAGAAGATAAACCAGAATACATTTACACCTTAGTCCTTCTAGCACTGAATTCTGGGATGAGAAGAGGTGAATTACTCAATCTTACTTGGGATGACATAGAAATTGAGAATAACCTAATTCACATTAAAGATTCAAAAAACAATGAGCCAAGAACTATTTATATTCCCAAAGAGGTAATAAATGTCATTGATTCTCTTCCAAGAATATGTGATAATATCTTTTGCTACAGGGGAAAACCAGTAAAAGAACCTAAGGATACATTTAGGAGATGCTTAAAAGAGGCAAATATTAGTGATTTCAGATTTCACGATCTTCGACATACATATGCCAGTTGGTTGGCAATGGAAGGGGTTGATATGTTAACATTAAAAAACCTATTAGGACATAAAACATTGATTATGGTAAGCAGATATACACATTTATCAAAAGAACATATGAAATCAGCGGTAGAAAAAATTGGCAAAAAATGGCATACTTATTAAACGACAAAATGGTTGAAAATGTAACTCACTGATAATAAATAATATTTATGAAAGCCGGAGTGGTGAAACAGGTAGACGCAGGGGACTCAAAATCCCCCGGGAGTAATCTTCCATGTCGGTTCAAGTCCGACCTCCGGCAGTAAACGACTAAAAAGGAGGAATATATATATGAGAAAAATATTGTTGCTCTCGCTTGTAATATTAGCATTATTCATTATCACCTGCGGTAAAGAGGAACAGGATTTTAGCAAATACATACCAAACGGCGACCAGAGCAAATGGGTCTACAATGTTACATATAATAATGAAGAACCTTATGTTCTTACAGAGAAGATAAATGGCACCGAGGTAATAAACAATATTATCTGCCAGGTATTTGAAGAGACGGTCTCAAATGATACATCATCGCTCACCAAGAACTATTATACCGACAACAACAGAGATACCTTGAACTGGTATGGCTCAGCACATTTTATAAATAGCGTTGAGGACTATCGCTGTTCATGGGACCCTGTGTTTCTTATGTTCCAGTATCCATTTACCGTTAACAAAAACTGGGTGCCATTCAATAAAAAGGGAATGAAACCAATGGAAGTCCCATTTCTGGGACCAGAGATGGATAGCAATGATATAGACCAGGATGGAGAAGATGACAGTGTTGATATGAGCATAATAGCAACAGTGGAGACAACCGAGGATGTGACAGTTCCAGCGGGCACATTTGCACAGGCATATAAGATAAGATACGATATTACTATCATATTCTATCTTACAAGATATCCATACCCATTTACAGGTCAAATGACATATTACAACTGGTATAAACCAGAGGTTGGTCGCGTCAAGGGGTATGTTAAGTTAGATTTGCCCGATGAGTGGGGTAAGGACTTTGAGCAGACAGAGGAACTTGTAACCTACGAATTGCATTAATATAAAAATACTTCGTTTAGTAGCAAAGGTAATAGTCCCTCGTTAAGAGTTTATTGATACTGATAAATAGATTACTATGCTGTGATTAAGATATATATTTTCATCTGAGGAATTTTACCTCTTATAAGAGTAGAGTTTTTACATCTTTTGTATTGAGATAGTTCTTGAAAAGTTCCAACCACTTTGGCTCATTGTGTGCTACCTTAATGAACTCTATAAACCTTGCTAACCTCTTAATCGTCTTTGAACTGACATGATGTTCAATCTGACAGGCATCAATATCCGCTGTCACTTCTTCAATACCTATTATCTGTAAGAAATAAGCAATAATTCTATGTGTCTTCATCAGTTCGTGAGCTACTTTCTTACCACGCTCTGTAAGTTTAGCGCCCCTGTATGGCTCGTAATTTATGTATTTCTCATCTTGAAGCTTTCTTAACATCTCCGTTACCGAGGCAGGTCTTATACGCATCTCTAATGATATCTTACCTGTCTTTGCACAACCATCTCTCTTCTCAAGAAGGTAAATTGTCTCTATATATTCCTCTGAGGTCTTCTTTCTCATCATCACCACCTTATATTCCAATTAGAATTAACCTCATTAAACCACCTACTATCAGAGCAGTCCCAATCATTACCCCTGTCGCCTTAATCATATCTTTGACCCCCAACTCCTTTAATAAAACAGCGAATGTCGCCACACAGGGAAAGTATATTGTAAGCACGGTTGCTGCTATTACTAACTGCATTGGATTCATCCCAAGGGGCAAAAGCATTCCCACAGCCAGGTCCTTCCGCAAAAATCCAATCATGAGAGCAGCGGTTGCCTCTTTCGGTAAACCAAGCCACCTTTCAGTTATAGGTGCAAATATACCACCCAGCCATTCAAGAAATCCTACTGCATATAATATATTCACAATCAGCACACCAAGAAAGAGAAAGGGAATAGCATCTTTCAAAAACCATCTTACTCTCATCCATGTCTTCTTTAACATTGTCCTGATATTTGGTCTCCTGTATGGTGGTATCTCTAAAAATATCTCGGGGCTTTCTCCCTTCACAAATCTATTCAATATCAACCCCATAAGAATATATATTGCTGATAGAGTGGTGAAAACAATGAATATATAGTGAAGTCCATAGGGTCCAAGGATACCAAATATCATAGCGGTCTGTGCCATGCATGGGACAGAAATAACCATCAGGGTCCCAGCAATAAATCGCTGTTTTTTTGTCTCAAGCGTTCTTGTAGCAAATGCCCCCGGAACATTGCAACCCAATCCAAGGAATACAGTAACAATACCATGACCGTGCGTGCCCAACCTGTGAAACAAACTATCTGTCAGGGTCGCCAGCCGTGGCAGATAACCCGTGTCCTCCATTACAGCAAGCATTAAGTAAAACGGCACTATATATGGATAGACCATCCCGAAAGGAACATAGAGTCCTGTGGTCAATATTCCCATTGATTGAACAAAATCTATCTGCCCGTCAATGATTTTGCCAATGAGAACCTCATGCAGGAATCCACTACCAAGCCAATTGCTTATAATCATTGCCAGAGGGCGATATAACTCAAATAATGGCTTGAATATAAATTTAATCAGAACTTCACCTGTAAATCTGACAGCCCAGAAAGATATGAAAATAATAATGATTGATATCGGTATGCCTGTTATAGGTTTTATTGTTGCCTCTGAGATTCTGTCCCTGATAGTATGATGCCTGTGAATCACCTTCTGCACTTCTCTTATAATATGTCCTATTTCTATCCATTTCTCCTCTTCACCTGTTTGTTTAATATCTTCCTGTGACTCTGCTTCATTCAATCTACTTACAAGCTCCTTTATACCTTCACCCGACAGAGCATTTGTGGTGATAACTGGCACTTTGAGAATCTCCTCCAACCTCTTTACATCAATACTTATTCCAAGATGCTTCGTTTCGTCCCAGATATTCAGAGCAACCACCATTGGTCTCTTCTTCTCAATTAATTCCAATGTCAGAAAAAGGTTTCTTTCAAGGTTAGTCGCATCAACAACATTTATAACTAAATCTGCCTGGTCTAATATCTTCAGGGCAATCTCCTCGGCTTTATTCGATGGTTCTAATGAATATGTTCCAGGTGCATCTATTACTTCTATATCTTCTTTATTAAAGACCATCTTGCCTTTGTAAAAATCTACTGTGGTTCCGGGATAATTTGATGTAATCACATTAGCCCCTGTTAATCTTGAGAAGACAACGCTCTTGCCAACATTTGGATTACCCATCAGGACAATCTTTTTCATATATTCATTTCCACAATAATCTTGCCTGCCATCCCCCTGCCTATTGTCGCTTCTCTACCATCTACCTCAACAACAAGAGGTCCTCCAAATGGATGCCGGCTCACGACCTTTATAACTTTCCCTTCCCTTATCCCCATGGTTCTCAACCTTATCTGAAAGCGATGACCACCAAACAATTTAACAATCACCACTTCCTTTCCTTCTTTAACAGCAGTCAATATATCTTCCATTACATCACCTTTTTAGGTATACCTAAATTCATATAATATATCATAGTCAAAAAATAATGTCAATTATTTCTTATCTTAAAAAGAATGGTCATCTAAAAACTTATATACAGAACAGAGAATAAGAAAAAGTTATATTAAAAGAATGATATTTGACCAACGAATTTCTTTTAACGCCCGTCTTATTTTATTATAATCCAAAGTGAATAAGACGAACAACAGTATTCCGGAGGTTTATATATGATTAAGAACTTCGCTGAACTTGTGAAAAAGGCAAAGGGTGGTAAGAAGACAGTCCTTGCGCTCGTCGGTGCTTACGATGGTGAGTCGCTCTCCGCGGTTATGCACGCAAGAGGCGAGGGCATAATTGAACCGATACTTGTCGGTCCAGAAGATAAGATAAAGAAGGTTGCAGATAAGGACGGTATCAATATAGATGGTCTTGAGATAGTGGAGCCGGGTGCTGAAGGTGAAGCGCACACTGCATGCCAGCTGGTATCTGAGGGTAGGGTGCATACGCTTATGAAGGGCAAGGTTGACACAGGGGCGATACTCAAGGCAGTCCTTGATAAGCGATATAACCTCAAGGGTGAAGGGCTTCTCTCCCACGTCCTCCTTCTTGAGAATCCAAAGTATCACAAATTATTCATACTCACAGATGCTGCGATGGTTATCGCACCAGACCTGTCGCAGAAGATAGAGATAACGAAGAACGCAATAGATATTATGCACAAACTCGGGGTTGAGAAACCGAAGGTCGCGTTTATCTGCGCGGTTGAGAAGGTGAACTACGAGCATATGCCCGCGACAGTTGATGCGGCGATAATATCGCAGATGTCAGCGAGGGGGCAACTCGGTGATGCGATAGTTGATGGTCCACTTGCGTTTGACAATGCCATATCAAAGGAGGCAGCAGAGATAAAGGGAATAAAGAGCGAGGTTTGCGGTGACATTGACATCGCGGTTCTTCCTGATATTGAGGCAGCGAATGCGCTATACAAGGGGCTGATGTTCTTATCTGACACGAAGTCGGCAGGGATTATTGTGGGAAGCAAGGCGCCTGTGGTTTTACTATCAAGGGCGGACAGTGATGAGTGCAAGTATTACAGCATTATGCTTGCAGGGCTTGTGAGTTAGAAATTTTATATCTATATATATTATATCTTTAAAAGCAATTTAATAAGATAGCACAGAATTTTGCGCAATAATCTAATATCGCACAATTTTTGCCATTTTTTTGCGTGATATTTCTGATATATATTTTTTGGTAAAATAAAATTCTATAACATATAATTACAATATATTTCGTCAATTTTATTTTGCAATTCAATTGTCAATCTTATCGCCTTTTCAACCTTCATATAATGTTCAATCTCATCAAGGATGAGAAGACGCCCCTTTCTGTATTTAAGATAACTATCTAAAACCTGATATGCACCAATCTTATATTCCCAGACCTCCTTTGATATGCCCTCAAAATACTGAATTTTATTTATGTAAACACTGTGATTTTCATCATCATAATAAACCTTTTCTATTTTATTAGAACCGCTAACTGGAAAACCAATTTCTGTTTTATTTAATATTGAATGCTTTAATAAATGTAATAAAGCAAGTTCCCTTCCAAGATTTGAAAATTCAATAAAAATATCATAATTTGGTGGCATTGGTATCCTCGGAAAGTCAATCTTAAGAAATTCTTGATATCTCTTTCTATATGTGGGTGAGTATAGAACAGCATATATGTAATAGAAAATTTCTTCCGGAGTTAGCTCTTTGCCGGAAGTTTCGCAAAGTTTTCCAAAAACCTCGGAATTGATATTTGGCGTTTTTTCACTTGATTTCGCTCCTTCGTAAAATAAGGCATTTTTGTCGGAAGAAGGATAGAGATAAAGAGGGAAGAAATAGTTTTGATCTCCAATTAAATGTATATCACCAACATAGCTACAAATAAATGCTGAAAAACCAAACATTTCAGGTTCTCTTCTTGTCGTGACCAATCCCAAATTTTCTTCAAAGAAATTCTTCATCAAATCCCATCTATCGCATCCTTTATCAATTAAATCTGGAAGATAGCAAATATATCTAATATCAAATGAACGGTAATCATACTTACGAATATATTTTCTACAAACAATCTTTTTTACTTTCTCTCTTGCGATATTAAATTTCCAGTCTCTCGTGTATTTAAGGTTGAGTGTTTCTTTTACTATCTCGTCAGGCAAATCAGAGGTAAATATGCGCATTCTTTGTTCAATTTGCTCCTTTGTAAAACCAACTAAAAAATGGTCTCTATGTGTTTTCACCCCGCTTGACCACTCATTAAAAATATCTGTTATCTTCCAGAAACTTTCATATTCTGATTGTAATGAGAAGTCCTTTGGAATAAAGAAATAGTATTGTTCTGATAGTTTTAATTCATTAAAAGCTGTTTTATTAATATCATTCTCAAAAAGGTATTTATATTTATCAACTCTTAAACCCCATAAATCAGAATAGAATACTCTTGCCAATTCATTTTTATTATCTTTCTCTAATTTTACAAATAATGCAATTGCTACACCCTGTTGTATGTCAAATACATTCTCATCTTTGCCTCTATCTGGCGTCATCTCACCAATTCTTGATGAGCCATGAAGGTTGAGAATATATATCTCATCAAATGTCTCCATAAGTTTTCTTCTCATACCACGATGTATAATTCCAGCTAGATATGAATTATTTGTTATAAAGCCAAATATTCCCCTTCCCGCCTGCTCTATCTTCCAGTGCCCAAATCTAATAAACTTTATATAGTCATCTGAAAGTGGCTGGATGTTTCTCTCATCCCTAACATCCTCTTTATAATCATTCATCAGGTTTTCAATAAATTCTGATTTATTCTCTGAACTCACTGAATATGGAGGATTACCCAATATAACTAATATAGGCACCTCTTTCTTTATCCTTCTTGCTTCCTCACCCTCTGTATGTAAGTCAATTAGAAACTCATGTGCCTTCTTTGGCTCTCTCATTTCAAGAGTATTGGTGAGGTAAAAACCAAAACGCTCGCCCTCTTTGAACCTATAACCCATCTCCTCCAATACCATAGATACTTTGAAATGACCAATAGTGTATGGAGCAACAAGAATCTCAAAGGCAAAGAAATGCTTTAATATATGTTCTTCTATGTATGAATTAAGAAGACCTATCTTATTATTTTCCTCTAATTCCATCTTTACCTGCTTTATTGCCTGGACTACAAATGTGAGTGTTCCAGCCGCAGGGTCAAGAAGAGTAACATCTCTCTGAGCAAGCCCCTCAGATTTATTGAATTTTTCTTTTAATAAAATATGTATTGACCTGACAATATATGAGACAACAGGAAGGGGTGTATAGTAAACTCCAAGATGCTTTCTTTCTTTTGGGTCATAGTTAGCAAGAAATGTTTCATAGAAGTGAATAACTGGGTCGTCTTCCCATCTTGTTAGTTTAAATTCACCCATGATTGATGATATATCTGCCTTTTCAAGTACCTGACTTATGTCATCAACTACCCACTCAATAGATTCTGGAAAATGGGGTCCTGTCATTGAGTGGAATATCTCTTTTAGAAGAGGTAAGTTCTCAGGTATGAACCTCCATGCTGTTTCTCTTTTAAATCCATTTTTAACTCTCATTCTTGCAGAGAAAAGACCATAGGTTATTGTCTGTGCATAGAGGTCTGCAAATCTCTCTTTTGTCATTGTTTCTATTAATTCTTCACAAAAAGCCCTATAAAACCTCATCACCTCCTCATTTTCTATTTTTAGTTCTTCTTGTAAGATGTGTTCAAGAAATCTTGTCTTCCTTGCAAGTTCAATAGAAAGGTCTGATGACCTTCTGATTATAGGAGTTGAAAATGAGAAGAAATTCTGCATTAGGTCATAGAATTGCTCTAATTTTTCTGGAATTGGTGGCTGTTCCAAACTCTGTAGTGTAAACTTTCTCCCAACCTCTACATTAGATATTAGATTACCATTTCTATACAACCTTAACTCCAAGAAATCGGTCAATATAAGGTTTGGACAATAATTTCTATATCTTTTTATCTGCTCACTATTTTCAATCTCACCAACATTTGTATCTGGAGTTTTCGCTTCAATATTTCCAATAATCTCACCATTTTTCCAAATACGAAAATCAAGTATTCCTGCCTCAGTTCTTTTTGGAAGAACGATAACATTTGCATCACCTTGTATTGGAAATATCTTTGTAAAATCCTCAATTAATATTTTTAGATAAGGATAGAAACTTTCTTCTCTAAAATCATGAGTTGAATATATTTGATATATTTGTTGAAAATATATCTTCAGAATTTTTTCTAATCTTTCTCTTTCAGCCATGTTCATAATTTATTAATGAGCAAATATTTATGAATATCTAATTATATATAAACAAATAAAATATTAATATTAAAATCATAATAAATATAATGCTAACTCCCACACATATAAGAGAGATGACGAAGGATGACATTCCAAAGGTCGCCCAAATTCACAAAATTGTATTCCCATCATTCTTCACAACAAACCTTGGCGAGATATTTCTCATCAAATACTATGAATCATTCCTTGACGCAAATCACTCAATCTCTCTTGTAGCAGAGAAGGGCAGAAAAGTTGTCGGTTTCATAGTCGGGACATACCGTTCACCCGAGCACAGAATTCATCTGTATAGAACAATAATTCCACTTATATCAACTATTGTCTTTGACCACCTCATCTTCTCACCAGAGGTAATATTGTTAATACTGAAATATATAAAAGGCGGGCTTGCATATTTCTTAAAACGATATTTTATCTTTGGAATATTCTTCTGGTTTGGAAACCTGATTAGGATAGTTCCATCATACCTGAGCGCACTAACAATGCCAACCACATCACCCGGGGTATCAGTAGATAATGTAGCATCTCTGACATCAATCGCTGTCTCACCAGAAGGTCAAATTGGTCTTGGCATGAAACTTATTAATGAATTTGTAGATAGAGCATGCAAATCAGGCGTCAAAGCAATACTGACATCGACGGATGGCTGGAATCGGTCTGCGAAAAGAACATTTGTGAGAGCAGGTTTCACATTTCTTGAAAGGCAGAGGGAATACAGGAGGATAATAGATATATTTATATACAGATGCTCTGAAAAGAAAGAAGACATCTTGTTAAAATAATATATGGAATATAAGAAACCTATTATTTACTGCTTGGAATTGTGTTTCTCAAAAAATCCAGAGCTATCAAAATTGTGGTAAAAATAATAACTATAAGTATCAACGCGAGAAATATAACTATTGCTAAACTCTCTTATTTTTGAGAAAATCCCTGCCTTTACCATTACTGATGTGCCCCGCCTATAAGCATCAAGTTCCAATGGTATCTTTAAGAGAATATATAGACCAAGTATTCCAAAAAGAGATGCAGTAATGATATATAATATATAACCTATAGAATGAGAATACTCCTCAATAACAAATGGTGGGATAATAAAAGAACCAATTACCGGTAAAATCCAGGAAAAACCTGCGAAGTTAACGAAGGGCGTCATTATCTTCTTTATAGTTACCAATACTGAGCCACTTTTATACTGAAGCGCTCTTCCCACCTCAAGGACAACCAATCCGGCGCTTGATATATTCGACCTCTTTGCCTTATCCTTCGTCAATTCCAGAACATTTCTATCCGGTCTATAATCAATTTCATTGAATGCCATCCGAAAACCACTATCCAAGGTCGTCTCATCAATCTTAATGTTTGTTTCACCCACCGCTGAGAACATCATTTGGGCGAGCTGGCTTCCCGTTGGTCCATGGTGCCCGCCAAGACGAAATATGTAAATGAAAAGGTCAACCAGTTTGGGAGCAATAAACTCAGGGATGAAAATTACTGATAGAATAAATATACCAAAATATAAAATCAGATAATCCTCAGAAATATTGAAAATACTATAAATTTTAAGGAATTCTAAAACTATCTCCATAGATAATTTTTCTTAAAATGAATGACTATATTTCTCAGTATTAATACTATAAATATTCAATACTATGACTTCAACTTCAATCTTCTGTCAACCGCATTCCACGCATTCTTTACGACATTCACGAGTTTTGGCACATCTGATAGATTTATCTTTGAGAATATATAGTTCGCAAGCCAGTATATCGGAGTATACTGTTTATATCGTATTAACCTCTTCAGTGTATTCGGGGTTGAATAAAATTTCTTCCATGCATATATCTGCCCTCTCTGGAGTTCGGCTGGACTCATCTTCATAGGATAAAAACAGGCCTCGCCCTGATAGTAGTGCTTCCAATCCCTGTGCATCAATCTATCTTCTTTCAGAAGTTTCTCATATAGTGCTGTTCCAGGAAACGGTGTCAGAACCGAAAAAGAAGCAAGGTCCAACTTTGAGTTCACGGCAAACCTCACTGTTTTTTCAAATACATCCCTCTCATCAGTGTCAAAACCAAATACGAACGAACCGAGTAATCTTACTCCATACTTCCTGAAGTTCTCAATCAGTTTAATATAATCATCCGGTTTATTGACACCAGATTTGTTTGCCTCCTTCAATGACTCTTTTGATATTGACTCTATTCCTACAAATAGCCCTCTGCAACCACACTCTTTTGCAAGTTCTAATAATTTAGTGTCCCTTGCAGCATCCAAGGATGCCTGACTTCCCCATATTATCTTTAATTCTTTTAATGCCTTAAATAGTTCCTTCGCCCTCCTTCTATCTGCCATTATATTATCATCTGTGAAGACAATCAGATTCTGTCCACGTGTTTCTTTTATCTCTCTCACCACATCTTCAATTGCCCTATGCCTGTATCTCGCACCAAATGTAGAGGTAACAGTGCAGAAAGAGCAATTATAAGGACAACCCCGTGACGTCTGAAAGACCCTTGGAAGATAATAACTATCTTTTGGCAGGAGGTCATATCTTAGCATCGGGAGATTTTCTAATGATGAATATTCATCCTGCTTGTATATCTTTTTATAATTACTATTTTCAAAATCATTCAATATATCAGCCCAGGAACTATCTACCTCACCAACAGCAACTGCATCTGCGTGGAGAAGTGCCTCATCAGGCATTACAGTAGCATGACTTCCTCCGATAATAACCTTTGAACCCAACTTTCTGTATTTATCGGCAAGTTCATAAGCCCTTTCTATAGTGCCTGTCATTGAACTTATTCCAACAAGATCTGGTATATCATATTGACTTGGACTATCTATATAAATATTCTCATCTACCAACTCCAATCTGTGTCTATCAGGTGTAAGACCTGCAAGCAGTGCAATATTCACGGGAGGAAGAAGTGTCCTTCTCCTGTCATTGTTTCCATTATCAGTTATAGCCCTTTTATTATAGAAGTCATGTGAGGTATAAATAAGTTTAATATACATAAAAAACCCTTCAAGCTTTTACGCCAAATATAAGAATAACAACCTTTCTTTAGAATAATCCTCCTAAAATATGTAGAACTATAATAATATAAAATATATTTATTTCAATATAAAAAAATTTATTTTTTGCTTGGAATTGTATTCTTAAAAAAGTTTAGAGAGAGCAGAATAGTAGTAAAGATGGTCACAATGAGAATTAATATGAGGAATATGCGAATGGAAATTACCTCCCCTGTAGAAAATATGCCTGCCTTCTTCATTGCTGATACGCCCCTTCTGTATGCGTCAAGGTCAAGCGGAACCTTGAGAATAATGAATACGCCCATAATACCGAAAATTGCCGTAACGAGGACATTGCATATTCCGCTTATCATTGCCCCATACTTCTCATTGAAATAAATCGGCAGAATCAGTGATGCAAGAAATGGGAATAACCAGGCAAAGCCAGCAAAGTTCACAAACGGTGTAAGAATACGCCTCATATGAACAAGAACAGAATCACTTCTGTATTGAAGCGCCCTGCCAACCTCCAGAACAACAAGACCTGCACTTGAGATTTTTGATGACTTAACCTTATCTTCTGTAAGTTCCAGGGTATTTGTCTCAGGTTGATAGTCAATAGTATTAAATGCCAATCTGGAACTTGTATCAAAAATTGTCTTATCAACCTTCACAGATGTCTCACCAACAGCAGTAAGCATCTTCACTGCGAGCTCTCTACCGGCAGGTCTGTTCTTCCCGCCAAAACAAAATATACGGATGATAAGACCTATGATTGCTGGTGCAAGCCAATCTGATAGCAAGAGAACAAATATAAAGAATACAGTCCCACCAATTACAAGATAATTCTCGGGAATGTTATGAATGTTAAAGTTCTGAAAAAATTCAATGACTGAGTCCATAATTTTACAGGCGAATTATAAAATAAAACATCTTTAATCTATAAAAATTTAATTTTTAATAATATATTTCTAAATATGAATAATGAAGAGGTATTTCAAGGTGAAGACGAATATATTGAAAAGATAGTATCAAGATATCTATATCTGAAGCAGAGGGGGCTTATCGTCTCACCACAGGACTGGCAGTATATTTGTATCTGGCTTTCAAGGAACATACCGGTTGAAACAGCCCTGAAAGCGCTTGATATTGCGTTCTCAGAGGTAACAGAGCACACAGCGAGGGTGCGGTCGCTCGCATATACAGACCGCATCGTCACACGCCTCGAATACGAAAGAAAGTTGATGAGGGTTGGAAAACCTCTTGAAGATGAGACAAGACCATTTCATGTTGTCCTTAGAGATGGTTTAACCAATCTTATGGGTGAACTTATTATTATCTCTGAGAAAAATCCTTCCTTGTCATCATATATCAAAAAGTGCATTAAAAATATCAAGAAACTTATAGATGAGATTGAGCCAAAGGGTCTTGACTTTGATGATGTAATCAAGAGAACCACAAGAATTGAGGATGGTCTCTTCAGGAGAATATTTAATAATCTGGATACCAATGAAAAGCAGTCCTATATAAAGAGGGCGGAGAGGACGCTTCAGAGGTTTAAAGCGAATATGCCAGAGAAGGCGTTTGAGAGAACGAAAAAATTGCTACTAAAATCTATTATTATGAAAGATAAGAGTTTACCACCTTTCAATCCTTTCATATAATTCAATATATGACAGACGACTTCTCAGTTATAGGCGATTCACTTAACAATCTTAATGAGAAACTAAAACCATCTGAGATTCCAATTCAGGTATGTCCTGTATGCAGCGGTTCGGGGTGGATATTTGAGATTACAGATGGCAAACGAACTGCGAAGAGGTGCTCATGCTATCTTGATAGAAGAAGCGATGTCCTCTATAGATATGCCCGCATACCCGAGAAATACAACCACTGCACACTTGAGAGTTTTGAGATTGATGATGATAAGGGGTTAGTAAGCCGCCATCTCGCGCGGGCAAATCAGATTGCACGTGAGTTCATAAATCTATACCCCGCGCTTGAAAGGGGTCTTCTATTTATTGGACCCTGCGGTGTTGGAAAGACGCACCTTGCAATAGGAATATTGAAGAAACTGATTGAGGAGAAGGGTGCCATAGGTCTCTTCTATGACTTCCGGGATTTATTACGTATGATAAGGCGGACCTACTCATCTGACAGCGATGCAAATGAGTTTGACATCACAGACCCGGTTCTATCAGCAGACATTCTCGTGCTTGACGAACTAGGCAGTATCAAGACGACTGACTGGGCTCTTGATACACTAACCCATATAATAATCAGAAGATATAATGACAATAAGACGCTCATAGTGACATCAAACTACCTTGACGAACCAGCGAGGGAGGGCGATGAGCGACTTGAGGACAGAATATCATACCGTCTGCGTTCCCGCCTCTACGAGATGTGCGTTACTGTGGATATGAGTGGAGGCGACTACAGAAAACGCATAGGACAAAGGAACGCGATGTATTAGGGAGAAATGGTTGAAAAATGACCATAGAAGAAATTAAAGAAAAAATTATACCTATACTGAAAAAATACGACGTTAAAAAAGCAGGAATTTTTGGCTCTGTGGCAAGAGGAGAAGAAGGTTCAGACAGTGACATAGATATCCTTGTGGAGATTAAAAAAAGGATGAGTTTACTTGAGTTTGTTGGATTGAAATTAGAACTCGAGGAAGCCATAAAGAGAAGAGTTGATTTAGGAGAATATGAAACAATAAAGCCAATTATCAAAGATAAGATACTAAAAGATGAGGTGCCCATATTATAAAAAGAGATATAGAACTCTATTTACAGGATATCTGGGAGAGCATTATTGCAATTGAAGAATATACTCAGAATCTCAAAGAATATGAATTCAACACTAATAGACAGGCTCAAGATGCCGTTATAAGAAGGTTGGAAATAATTGGAGAGGCAGTAAAAAATATAGATAAACATTTCAAAGATAAGTATCCAATTATTAAATTGAAAGAAATAGCGGGATTGCGTGATGTTCTTGCTCATGAATACTTTGGAGTGAAAATTGAAAGATTGTGGGATATTGTAAAAATAGATTTGCCGGAATTAAAAAATAAGATTAAAGCAATAAAAGATAAAGAAAATCTATGATATGAGATGTGCGTTACTGTGGATATGAGTGGAGGCGACCACAGAAAGCGCATAGGGCAGAGAAACGCGATGTATTAGGTCTATTTGAATAAAAAATATCTCTCAAAGGTTCTAAAATTGGCATTCATTAATCTCATTTATTTCCATATATTTAACTTGTATTATCTGTTATAATCTTATAGGTGATTTATATGAGAAAATATTTCAAGTCAATTTCATTTACTATCTCTATCCTAACACTCATTCTCTTAACTTCATGCCTTGAAGAATATTCACCACCACCATTATCGCTTGACAGCCCTGAAGACACACTCAGAACCTTCGTATATGCCTTCAACCACTCCAATGAACCAGATGCCATAAAGATTCTCTCATCAACACTCACAGATGACTTCCATTTCTATTTTGACCCTAAAGATATTGGGAAAGAAAATGATGGTTATATAATTCCCGAGTCATGGAACAGAGATGAGTTTTTAAACGCATGCCAGAATATGTTCAATAGTGCATATAGCATCCACCTTGATATACCTGCACTTGTTACAGGTCTTATTGGTGATTATAGTTCCAATGGAAATGAATTCTACTGTGAGACAGATATAAATTTCTTGTTGTATGTTAATGCATACCAGGGTTATCAAGTAGTTGGTCCTGTTTACTGGCAGTTCAGGAAGTGCGATGATGGCAAGTGGAGAATATATGCAATCTACGACCACACAGCACCTAAAATTTTTAGTAATGAAACTGCATCCTGGGGCGTTATTCTATATATGTTTAAGTGATAGAGATATTTTTTACTGAATAATAGATATTTTATTTTGAGGTGAAGATTATGAGAAATATTGTAAGGTTAATAATTCTAACTACAATCACTATAATATTTTGCATTTTTATATACTGCAGTGAGGATGAAACTAATGAGCCAAATCTCACAAGCCCAACAGAGACACTCCGTGAGTTCATGAATGCCCACAACAACTACAAGGAACCCCTCGCATACAGTTTTCTTGAGCAGACAATAAATAGCGATTTCACATTCTACTTTGACCCAAAGGATGTTGGAAAGTGGACATCAAAGGGTTATCAGATACCAGAATCATGGGGTAGAGATGAGTTCCTTCAGGTATGCAAGAATATGTTTGATAAAGCATATTCTATAAGTTTTACTATCGCCGGGCTTGACGAAGGACTGGGTGAGCCACAGGGTAATGAATTTACAGCCAACGATGTTCAAATAAATATTCTATTGTATATTGACCAGACACGTGGTTATCAAGCAATAGGAACAGTTGATTGGAAGTTCAAGAAGGATTCAGATAATAAATGGCGAATATCTGAAATTCATGACCACACTTCACCTGGAATTTTTAGTAATGTATCTACACCTTATGGTTATATACTTGCTCTATTTCATGAATAAATATTTTATGAATAATTATATGTAATAAAGTGGGGTGGTTGATATGAGAGGGAATATAAAATATATAATCATAATCTGCTCTGCCCTGCTAATCTTTCTCCTAATAACATGCAGTGAAGGGAACACACCAAAAAATCAACTTAGTAGTCCGATTGATACATTCATTACATTCATTGATGCACACAATAATTGCAAAGAGCCCAGTGCAGTTAATAAAATTGATAGCACGCTCTCTGATGATTTAATTTTCGTTTTTAACTTGGATGATTTTAGAAATGGAGCAAATGACGGCTATATGACCCCTGATAGTTGGAATAGAGACGAATTTTTCACACTTACAGAACTTATGTTTAATAATGCATATAGCGTATCTCTCAGCATCTCTGGATACGAGAATGGCAATTACAGTGCAAATCATACAGAATACAACTGTGAGACAGATTTTAATCTATTGGTATATGATGATGTATCTTATGGTTATCAGGCAACAGGAACAGTAAATTGGAGATTAAAGTTGTGTAGTGATAGCAACTGGCGAATATCTCAAATATATGACAATACATCACCTGATACACTTTCTTTAGAAATAACAAATGCACCATGGCACGAAATTCTATTATTATTCAGGTAGCGGTTTGATTTATCAAAAAAATTGCAAATAAACCGATGAATTCGTTATTCTGAGTGATAGCGAAGAATCTCCAAACCCATTATCTTGCAATAATGTCATTCTGAGCAGAGCGAAAAATCTCATTTGTATTAATTTATAATTTATAGTTAACAGAAATATAAAAGTGAAAATTTTTTAATATCTTATTCATTTTTCTATTGCATTGCTTTCAAATGATATTAGAATACACTCATTGACTTTTAATATAAATATCAGAATATGCTGAATAGTTATCAACATTGTTTTCAACAGGTTTTGAAGTGTTGTGGAAAACTTATGAACCCGCGATTTATATGGAAATAAGACCCCAACTTCTCTGGACAAAAGCGATAAGCGCTGTCAGCGATAAAATGAGCGAGGACAGCCTTCGCGAGATAACCCAGAAGACAACCGCAATCTACCTCGATGACGGTCGCCTTATCGTTGAACTATCTGAGCCGGGCATTCAGACCACTATCATTGACCCGCACCTTGAATCGCTCGCAAACGCGATAAGGGAGATTGCAGGCAAGGATATAAATATAAACTTCACATGGGATACACCCAAGCAGACAAAGGTCTCGGAACTAAAAGAAGACGAAGCCCTGTTCCGCCTTAATCCGAAGTTCACGTTTGAGAACTTCGTCGTGGGAAAGTCAAATGAGTTCTGCTATGCTGCATGTCTCGCGGTCTCTGAAAGTCCGGGCACTGGCTATAACCCGCTCTTTATTTACGGAGGCGTCGGTCTTGGAAAGACACATCTGATGCAGGCAATAGCCCACGATTCGTCTGCCAGATATACTAATCTGAAACTGCTCTATGTGACAAGCGAGCAGTTCCTGAATGAGTTCGTCTATTCAATTCTCAACAGGAAGACGGAACAGTTCAGATTGAAATATAGAAATCTTGACCTGCTTCTTATTGATGATGTCCATTTCCTCGCGAACAAGGAGGGCACTCAGGAAGAGTTCTTTCACACATTCAATTTCTTATATAACTCTAACAGGCAGATAGTTCTGTCAAGCGACAGACCACCAAAGGAGATAACCTCTCTTGAAGAACGGCTTGTATCGCGATTTGAGGGGGGGCTCATCACTGACATACAACCACCGGACCTTGAGACACGAATAGCAATCATTGAAAAGAAGGCAGAGATTGAACAGCTCTCTCTTCCAGAGGAGGTTGTTTTAGCACTCGCGAACAATATCGTATCAAATATAAGGTTGATAGAGGGGGCGCTTGTTCGCCTGTCAGCATATTCAAAACTCACGGGTCAACTGATTAATATAGATGTCGTTGAAAGGGTCCTCTCGGACATATTCACCCACTCAAACCTTACGCCAACAGTGGAGCAGATACAGAGCGCGGTTGCGAAATACTACAAGGTGAGTTTATCGGACATAAGGTCAAAGAAGCGAGCATACAACATTGCGAAGGCAAGGCAGATAGCAATGTATTTAACAAGAACCGTTGGCAAGATGTCCCTCTCAGAGATTGGCGATGCGTTCGGGAAGAGGGACCACTCAACAGTCATTCACTCAACAAACAAGATTGACAGTCTGCTTGACTACGACCAGGCACTCCGTATAGATATTGACCAGTTGATGAAACTGATAAAGGGCATTTCTGGCACCGCGGGCAAGTAATTCAAGACAGTCATTCTGAATTATTATTTAAAATCTCATCCATTTTATATGCCACTTTGTAGCATTTGATATATCAAACCCAAGAATCTTTTATAAAGAATTTAGAACAATATATTCTCATATTTACATGTGGGTTTAATGAATTAAACCCCTACATTTATTACGATGTAGCGTCCCATCTTATGATGGGACGGAAATTTGAAACTATACAATAATAATAAAAAACGACCCAATATAAATTGGGTCGCTACAATCATAATCAGACAAGGGGCTTAAGCCCCTTGCCTCTCTGATTTTACTTTGCTATTACAAAATTCTTACTTGAACTAAAGCCCTCAGCAGTCATTTTCACAATATACACTCCATTTGTAAGACATGAGATATCACCTGTCAGTGTATATTCACCTGAATTATATTGACCACCTGCAATCGTGCTTACCTTCCTTCCTGCAATGTCATATATAGCAATGTCAATAT
>Ga0315280_10000702_pt1 | contig 60977 bp, 52 predicted proteins | sample YL17G06_40_MG_FD_203697 | JGI IMG/M metagenome (GOLD analysis project Ga0315280, IMG submission 203697) | Sediment microbial communities from Yellowstone Lake, YNP, Wyoming, USA - YL17G06_40 | ecosystem: Environmental > Aquatic > Freshwater > Lake > Sediment | place: USA: Wyoming | collected... | reverse complement strand
GTCCGACATCGCCTCCTGGGCGGAGGCCGCAAGCTCTACCGTTGTCCTCCTCTGCTCCGAGGCTTCCTGAAAAAAAGCGGCCTCTTTTTTTGACCCCTTTGTCAATATATTATGCGAGATTCAATAGTATGGATAAATCGCTCCCTTCCAGGCTTAGAGTAGACCGCAGTCCATCCTTCATTATACCCTTAGCTATATCGTAAATAATAATTAAACACAGAAGATCGGGGATTAAAAAGGGCACTGCGGCATAAAATAAGATGGTGGCTACTCTTCTTCTCCACAAATAACCTTTTTGCCTTATAGCCGTCAGCAAAGCTTCATCGTCTTTCGCCTTTGCTTTTGTCCTGGCAAGCGATGTAGCCATCAACACGCCAATGATGGTGGCGCAATTGGATAATCCAATAAGGCCGAGTTTGAGTTTGCTTTTTCTCAGATCTTTAAAGGCAATCCACCCTGCGAAAATGCCGGTCACAAATGAGATGAGAATCAATAGTAAAATGCCGATAAATATGGCATGCGTCGCCACAAAGGAGACATATTCAGTCCTTCTTGGCGGATTGCTGCTCATCCATAAATCTTCGGTCAGGAATTTTGACGGCGCCTTGATCTCTATTTTTGTGTACTTGATATTTTCAGATGGCCCGTTGTAAAAAACCTCCAATCCTTTGCGTTCTTCCGGCGACCTCCATAAAAATGCATCATGGTCAATGTAATATTCAACCTTGGTATAGCTTTTCAGGAGCTCTGATATTTTGGGCGAGACATGGCCATAGATTCTGATCGTTGCCGGAACTATTTTGCTGCCATACACGCTGGTCGGCAGCATGGGAAAATAAATCTCTCTTGTGGGAAATGTTACAAATACTCCCCTTTGCCTTGAACTATCAATTCTCTTGTTATCTCGGTCGTCCTCAGCGGATATAAACTGATCGGGAAAACTTATCCAAGAGACGACAAACGAGTAATCCCTGCCGATGTATTGATCCAAAACCGGGATCGCTCCGGATTCAACCTTGAGTCCTTTGCTTCTCAAATAATCATAAAGTCCGCTGGCGGTCCGGGCAGTGATAATTTCTGTGGTGATGCCTTCTTTCTCTAAATGTTCAAAAACGGAGACATCGTTTTCGAAGCCACCGTGCTCGGGCTCGCCGGCAGTAACTGCGAAGCCCTTGGACTTAATGAAAAATGGAAGAATTAATTGAGTCCATCGTAAATAGTCCTTAATCTCGTCGATCTCATATTTTGCCTTTTTGGAAATTTCCTGGCCCCCTAAGTAGGGCAAGTTTCTAATGACATCTATGGCCACCTTGTTTGGATCAGATGGCACCGGAAAAAGCCAAACTGTGTCGTTGCCGTGCTGTGCGTCAAACCCGACGCTGATAATCATTTTTTGCAGCCCATTTTCATAATTAATAAAGGCCTGCTGGCTGGTCTCATCATAATAGTCCCAGCGATCGGCATAGCGCTTAAACATCATTCCGTCGGCTAAAATTGATTCAGGAATAAGGCAAAGTGCGACCAGCAAACCGGTCAGGAAAGCGGATCGCGATACTTGGAAAACTTTTTTCAGAATTCTAGTCGCTGGCTTTACAATTAGAATTGCCACGGATATCCTGGAGTTCAAATTAGCATCATTCTATAAAAATTGTCAAGCAATTTATTCTTTGGAGCATTAGAATCTGCGGATTCCTTAGTATTCACAGCCACCTAAAAAAGTGCTCCTATTTTCCCCAAAGATAGGTGACTGTGTCCGATTTATGACCCACATTTTTTAATTTTATCAACGAGCTTTTCCCCCACCAAATTGCCATCTTCCGACTTAACCTTTACAGTAACTATTCGCTGGGAAGACTCGAGAACAATTTGTACAGACGAAAATTTGTTCGTGTCGTGATATACAGCCGCCGAACGAAAAAAGAGATCATTCAACTGGCCAGATGATAGAAAATAATCTAGGTTTCTTCTAGAAGAATCATTGCAATCAGGATTTGGTCTCCATGCATCATCGACCAGCTTGGCCGCAACTACAGCCACGTCGTAGAATTCCTCTAGAAATTCTTCTTCTTTTAAATAATGACGTTTCAAGTACTCTGCCAATTTATATGACCTCCCCTCATTATTAGCACAACGCTAATGTTTTGGTTTTGGCTTTTTCTCGCCTCTGCCAAGCGATGTCTTTTTTGCATTGCAATGTCTTATTTGTTTCAGCCTTCGACTTCGGCTAGGTTTAACTGCGGAAAAGTTTCATAGGGAAATTATGGCAGAAAAATATTGTTTGTCAAGTGAAGGGTCAGCCACCGGCTGACCCGTACACTGAAGCCCTTCGGGCTTGGGCGAACCACGCGTCCCGCGTGGCTCGCCCGCCCCCCTCATCAAGAGTGTCTGCGCTGCGAATCTGGTCAAGGGCGTGCCCTTGTCGCGGCCAAGGCCGCTCGCACCTTTCAGCGCTTTGAGTGAAGGCCGCGGTTAGGCTTTTTCGAGGGTGAGCAAGTTTGCGAACCGGTGCCCGAGCGATTTCCGGCGGACAAGTGTGAAGTAAGCCAGGATCAGGAACACTATCCATCCTGCTATCCATCCCAGCGCGATTGATCCCAGAACCTGCTGGAAAAGATGGATCAGGAGGCTGGCGATTATTGCGGGGACCAGCGCGGTGGCAAACACTCCGAACAGAAGCCAAAAGATTATGCCCAAAAGCGAGGCTGATTTGGCCTTGGCCGGATCGACCGATGGGTCCCGCGCATATCCCTTTTTGATCCAAACCGCCATTGTATAGAGCATGGCCGGAATCATTATAATGCCCAGGATGTAAAGGGTGCGTGCGACTTTGGCGTGGATGACCCAATCGATCATTTTTGGTATTGTGAACGCGGCTCCGCTGGCGAGGAACGCTCTCCACTGCTCAGCGGTGTCGGTGAAAAACCGCTGATACCCTCTTCCGTCCCAGCCGTGCACCAGGATAAAAAACATACAGAAATATCCGATGATGGTAAGCAGATACGGCTCGTAAAACCTGCCCTGCTTGATGAATTTGGTCGCCCACCAGAACCCGAGCGCTCCCTGGGTGGTGTTGGTGACGGCAAAGAGGACTACAATCCATTTGGATAAAGCCTCGTGGGTCTGCCAGAAGTGCATAGTCTCCCAGCTCGTATGTCCCCAAAGGAGGAGCACTCCGGAGGGAGCGAAAAAGACCGAGAGAGCGAGGAGTGCGATGGTGAAATACTTGTTTTCAAGCAGGCTGTAGTTTTTGGATTCCATCTTTTGCTTGATCTGCCGCGCGGCCGCAGCCGCGAAACCTGCGCCGATCGCAAAGCTCCAGAAAATGTCAACCTGCACCATTTTCAGCCTCCTTTGGCTCTTGGTTAACCACTCAAATATCCTGCCCGGGTCGAATTATATTATATTATTGGCGAAAAAACCAATCAAATACGGAACAAATTTTCAGCCGGGGCTGTTTTATTTAAAACCCAGGCGCGCATCGACTATCACCCCGCTCCTTTTGCGCTGTTCAATATCTTTTCCAAATCCCAGTCCAGATGCAGTTCGAGCAGTTCGCCGTCCGAGTCCTGGAAGAGTATCTGGTGTTTTTCCAGCGCGAAGTAGAAAAGGTCGCGGGTAAGCTCCACATCCTTCCGGCAGTATTCCTCAACCAGGTCAAACCTTCCTTCCTTGACCCAGCGAAGACTTTCAAGGCCGTCTCCGATCTTGGGCCGGCCCAGAGTTTTCTCCGCGACATGGCCGAGGCTAAGCCTTGTTCCCAGCCGCTGGTAAAGCTCGGTAAGAATGTCAAAGTTGGGCAGCTCGCTGAAATCGAACGGGGAGTAGGCGCTGAGCACCACATAATCAAACCGGGTGTGATTGAATCCCACGACCAGGTCCCCGGTTTTTAGTTTGGCGATGAGCGCATCAACCTCGGCCTCCTGGAAAGTGGAAAACTTTTGCTCGATGCTGTCCCAGACAACCGCAAGCGCCATTCCCATCAGGTGGCTGTTTCCCCAGCCGCCGACATCAGACGCGGAGCGCTTGGTCTCCAGGTCGAAAACCAGGATGCGGGGCTCGTTTTCTTTTTTGGGTTTTGCCGGAATAAATTCTGCCGCGGGAGCCGCGCTGTGCGCGGTTGACTGAGCGGCCTGCTCGATCATTTTTTTAACCTCCGGCTTGTCCAGCAGCATTTTTAAAATCAGCACGGCCGCGGTCTTGTCCAGCGGCACATTTCCGGAGCCGCACTTTGGGGACTGGATGCAAGCCGGGCATCCGGTCTCGCACTCGCAGGTGAGGAGGAGATCAAGGGTTTGGTCGAGAAGCTGCTCCAGCACCGAGTAGCATCGCTCGGACAGGCCGACGCCTCCGGGGTATCCGTCATAAATAAAGATTGCGGCCTTGCCCGCGCCGGGATGGAGCGGGGTGCTGATGCCGCCGACATCGTCGCGGTCGCAGAACGCGAAAAGCGGGAACAGGCCGATTGAGGCGTGCTCAACCGCGTGGATGCCGCCCATAAAGTTCAGCCCTTCCGCGATAACTGCCATCTGGATGAAATCTTCGATCTCGATCCATAGTCCCATGGTTTCAAACACCTGCTCGGGAAGGTCCAGGCGGTGCACGCTCAACCGCTCCTGCGAGCTGATGTGCTTCTTCTCAAAGCCGTTGACCTGCTCGTGCACCCGAAGCTCTCCGAAACGCGCGACAAAATTTTTGACCGGCCGGCTGGAACCTACTTTTAAAATTTCGGTGTCCTTCTCGCTCAGGGCCTGGGTGTAATAGTTGACTTCAACCGGCCGGACATAGACATCTTTTTTGGCGAGGTCGAGCCGGGTCACTTCATATTGCCGCGCGCGGTGGAGATAGATCGCGCCGGGATGGCACTCGCTGAAAACGCGATGTCCGCCCATGCTGCCGACCACCGCGCGCTTGGTGTCCTCGGCATCTTCACGAGCGATGAAAATGGTCCAGTTGTCTCCGATGCTTCTGATGTCAACCTCAAGCTGGGGCCGGCTTTTGCGCGCTCGGTAACTTCTGTCTGCAACCGACTGCACCAGCCGTCCCTCGTTTTTCAACTCCTGGAAAAGCTGCCTGCTTTTTTCTTCGGGGAAATATTTGTCATCGGGCTTGATGGCCAGCTCGCTTGCCGCGCACTCGATATGGGCCTTGAGGATGGGCCGGTTGGACGGGTCAACCACCGCCGCCTCGTATTCGCTTTTGAAGAAAGCCGCGGGGTGTCTCATAAAATACTGGTCGAGCGCGTTCTGCATTGAGACCAGGATGATGAGCGACTCCCGCTCCTTGCGCCCTACCCTGCCCCCTCGCTGCCAGGTCTGGGTGATGGTGCCGGGGTATCCGACCAGGATGCAGACATCGAGCTCGCCGATGTCAATCCCCATCTCCAGCGCGCTCGTGCTAACAACTCCGAGAAGCTCTCCTTCAAAAAGACGGCGCTCGATCTCGCGGCGCTCCTCGGGAAGATAGCCCGCGCGGTAGGCGCTGATTTTTTCCGCAAGCTTCGGCGCGGATTGCATCATCCAGGTGTAAATCAATTCCGTAATTTTGCGGGCTTTGGTGAACGCGATGGTTTTCATCCCCATTTCAATTGAGCGGCGGAAGAGCCGCGCGGAAACGGTGTAGGTTGAAAGCTCCTCCGGATTGATGAAAAGAAAATGGCGCGGCGCGCGGGGAGCGCCGTTTTTATCGATCACCTCAAAGGTTCTGCCGGTTAAAGCGGCTGCCAGCTCGCCTGGATTGGCGATGGTTGCGCTGGAGGCGATGATCTGAAGCTCCCGTCCGTAATGCTCGCATATTCGAAAAAGCCTTTTCAAGACCTGGACGATGTGAGAGCCGAAAACTCCCCGGTAGGTGTGAAGCTCGTCAAGCACGACAAACTTGAGGCCTTTTAAAAATTTCTCCCACTTGGGATGGAACCCGAGGATGGAGCGGTGGAGCATATCCGGGTTGGTGATGATGATCTCCGGAGGGTTGGCGAGAATTTTGGTGCGCTTGGACTGGGGAGTGTCTCCGTCGTAAATTTCCGCGGAGACGCGGTTTGTTATCTGGCTTGCGTAAGCCAGGTCAATGAGCGAGTTCCGCTGGTCCTGCTCAAGCGCCTTGATGGGAAAAATGTAGAGCCCGCGGATGCCCGGCTCCTGGATCATCCGGTTCAAAACCGGGAGGTTGTAGCAAAGAGTCTTGCCCGACGCGGTCGGGGTGACAACAACGATGTCCTTGTCCTGGCTCGCAAGCTCGAACGCAAGCGCCTGATGGGAGTAAAGTTTGTCGATGCCGGTTTTTTGAAGACCTGCTCTAAGCTCCGCGGCCAGCCCCACGGGAAATTCCACCCACTCAGCATCCTGTCCCGGAATAACCTCATGATGCGCGACCCAGTCCGCAAATTCCGGATGGTTATTGATCTCTGCGATGAGCCGAGAAACCGACATCGCGTTTATTATAGATGAGACCCGTGTTCCGCAAAACCCGCGGGAAGGCTGATGTCCGCGAGCCGGTGTCTGCGATCTTTTCCGCCATTGCAAATTGGAAGTATGGCGAGAGTCGGAATAAATGTGGTATAATTTAAATGGATGCGCTATCCTGGTATAAGGAGGAAAAGATGTGTCCGCAAATGAATGAACAGACGGTCATCGAGTCTCTGGAAAAACTTTCTCCCCAAGGCAAGCGGAAAGCCTTGCGGAAACTGATACGGGGGCTTGGAGAACTGGACCGGATGGTTGAGCGCAACCAGGATAAATTGAGAGCCGTGTGCCGGAAACGTGGCATTGACTTTTCCCGCCTGAACGAGCAAGAAAAAGAAGAGTTGATCGACCGTATCTTGCACGAGGAATAATTGGTCAAGGCGGTCCTGGACACTAATATCCTTACGCGGCAAATTTTTTGAAAAAGATCCTCACATAGTTCAACCCCGCGGGATGGCGCTTGATTTCTTCGGGCAGCTTCGAAACCGACATCGCATTTATTATAGACGAGACAAGATTGGTTAAAAACGGAGTGTCTGTTGCCTTTGGAAAAAAACTAAACTTGAAAATACGCTGCTAGAAAAGTTAAGCATCCGGATATATTTTAAAGCGCTCCGGTTTGGTTCCGATTTTGACCTCGCTCCATTTTTTGTATTTGAAATCATCGACCAAATGAATCAGCTCTTTTTTTTCATTAACCGCCCATACATCCAGGACTTCGTCTTTGTCCACATTACCCACCGCGACAATCTGATATCTATCGTCTTCCACAAAAGCTTTTATGTTGAGGGGAAGTTTATACGGCTCGCCTTGCTCTGCAGGCAAAATTTCCTCAGGAGACATAAAATAGCTGTATCTCGTTGCGTATAAATTGGCTTTCTTCTCGATCTCCTTCCAGGTTCTGCAATATTTCCCTTGCTCGGCGAGGCAGGCCTCCTGCTCACGGATAGTGCGGCGCAGAATTTTATGAGCATCGCTAGCTTCGTTTCGCGGGCCGGGGAAATGAAAAAAATTCGGGATAGTTAAAAGAGTGAGTAGGACGGCAAAAATAATTCCAATAACCGCCTTACTAGATCCTACCATCTCCCTATGAGATCTGATAATTTTATAAATAGCGATGAAAGCAACAAGCGCTACAAATATCACATAGCATAAGGCAAACCAGAGAGCGTAGTTAAAAAACAGAAGTTCGTAATGCGATTTTGCCTCGGCGAGAAAACCTAGTTTATCGTACGATGACAAGATATGGTCTTTTACCAGGAATCCGGCGCTAACGATGATAGGAGTAATAATCCCCAATGCCAATGCCAGATTGGCCAGCCAGTAAGTTTTTCGCCTTTTCTGCTCCTCGGTCATCTGTTTTCAGCCTAACATACCATTTCGCCACGATCAATCTTTTGCGATAAAAAACGCAGAGGCGAGGCTTGCCCTGTCCGGCGGTTAGGTTGATTTTTTGGTTCCGGTGATAAATCCGATGGGTTTGGGCCTGGTTTTGGGGAGGGCCATAAGTTCTTTGATGACTTTGACGATCTCCAGGATTTGGCGGTCGTGGGTTACGAGTTTTCGCTCCAGTTCCCCGAATTTGGCGGCCAATTCTTTGTGAGTTGCGAGCATTTCCCTGAGCCGGATGAAAGCCCTCACCACATAAACACTAACCTGGGCTGCGCGCTCGGAATTAAGGATGTTAGCGGCCATAATTGCTCCGTGTTCGGTGAAGGCGTAGGGAAGAGAGGGCGAAAATTTTAACCGGGCGAGGTGGTCACAATTTGTGACCACCTCTGCAGCCTGGAAGACCGCACCGCAATAAAGCTGTAAACTTTATTCAGGCAAAAAATTAACCAGGAATCAGGCGATTTCAGTTGAGTGGAAGATAAGAAAGCGGTTAAATTAGGGGGATGGAAAGTGCGGTGAGAGTGGAGGGCTTGCGGTTCAGGTATCAGCGGGGGGATAGGTTTGCGCTGGATGGGATGGATTTTGGGCAGGCAAAGGGAGAAGCGGTTGCGGTTGTGGGCAGGAGCGGAGCGGGGAAGACCAGTTTTCTGCTGACTTTGAACGGGATCATTCCGAATTTTTATCGCGGGGATTTTTCCGGAGAGATAGATATTCTCGGGGAGCCGGCTTTGGGAAAGCACACTTTTGAGCTTGCGCAAAAAGTCGGTCTGGTGCTCCAGGATTTTGAGAGCCAGCTTTTCTCCACTCGGGCGGAGCTGGATGTGGCTTTTGGACCGGAGAACCTGGGCGTCCCGCGCGAGCAAATCGCGAAGAGAATTGATGATGCTTTATCGGCTGTGGGGATGGAGAAATTTCGGGGACGTGCGCCCGAGTCGTTGAGCGGAGGAGAGAAGCAGCGGCTTGCAATTGCGTCGGTTCTTGCGCTTGAGCCGGAGATTTTGCTTTTTGACGAGGCCACAACCGACCTTGACCCGCTCGGCCGCGGCCAGGTGCGGGATGTCATAAGCAGTCTCAAAAGCCAGGGCAGGACCATCATCATTGTTGACCACGAGCCTGAGGGCTTGATGCCTGCTGACCGGATTGTGATCCTTGACCGGGGCAGAATAATTGCGGAAAACAGCCGGGACAAAATTTTGTGCAATCCTGAAATCCTGCGCGCAAACGGCATCCGGCCTCCGGAAATGGCCGAGCTTTTTGAGGGGTTCAAATTAGGTCCGGCTGAGTTTGATCCGGTAAAGGCCGCTGAATTTGTCCGGCAAAAAGGTTTTAAGCCTGATCAAGCGGCGCTTGCAAAAATGATTGCAAAAGATGAAAAGCGAGAGCGTTCGAGAGGCGGGGTTTTGATCAAGGTTAAGGGGTTGGAGCATATATATCCGAACGGGAACCAGGCGCTGTTCGGGATTGACCTTGATGTTTGTCGTGGAGATTTTCTAGCGATAATCGGCCAGAACGGCTCGGGCAAGACCACGCTGGTCAAGCACATCAACGGCCTTTTGCCCGCGACCAAAGGCGGAGTGATTTTTGAAGGCAAGGAAGTGAGACCAGCTCTGGTTTCCCGGCTGGGCCGGGAGATTGGATTTGTTTTCCAGAATCCGGACCATCAGATTTTTTGCTCCCGGGTTTATGACGAGGCTGCTTTCGCGCCGAGAAATTACGGATTCTCGGATGCGGATGTCAGCCAGAGAGTGAAGAATGCGCTTGATCTGGTCGGCCTGTCGGGCCGCGAAAACGACAACCCGTTTTTGCTCACCAAGGGCGAGCGGCAGAGGCTTGCGATTGCAAGCGTTTTGTCTGCTGATCCCAAAGTCCTTATTCTTGACGAGCCTACAACCGGGCTTGACTACACGGAACAGAGAAAGGTGATGGAGCTTCTGGCCGAGCAAAACCTTCAAGGCCGCACCATAATCATCATCACCCACACGCTCTGGCTGGTTGCGCGCTATGCGAGCCGCGCGGTGGTGATGGCGAGGGGCCGGAAAATTCTGGAGGGCGGGATCAGGGAGGTTTTGAGCAAACCCGAGGTTCTTAAAGACGCGTCTTTGTTGCCTCCGGAGATAACCAGGTTTGGTCTTGAAATGGGCTTTGGTTTTTTGCGGGTTGAAGAGGCGATGCAGTCGCTCAGGAGCGGCGGATGAGCGACTTTTTTGCCGCGCAGGAGTCCTTTTTCCGCAGGCTCCATCCTTCGGGAAAAATGGCCGCGCTCCTTCTGGTGTTTGTTGCCGCGCTTTTGCTGGATGATCCGCGCTATGTGCTGATCCTCTGGGTGATTGCGATCCCGGCCGGGATTTTGAGCGGTGCATTCAAGCTGCTGAGAAGGTTATGGCCCATTTTTCTTGCGGTTGCGCTTGCCAGCTTTGTTCTGTGGGCGGTTTTCACCCGAGCGGGAACCATTCTTATTTCTTTCGCGGGTCTATCGCTCACCAGGCAAGGCGTGGTTTACGCGGGGGGAATGTCGCTTCGGCTTTCGGTGATGCTTTTCTTCGGGCTTGTGTTCATCGCATCGACTCCAATTGAAGACCTTTACTACGGCCTGGTCAATATGGGCCTGCCCTTCCCTGCCAGCTTCGCGCTGTCTTTGTCTTTCCGGCTGGTGCCGATTTTTTCCGAGAGCGCCAGCACCATCCTCCAGGCGCAGCGCTCGCGCGGGCTTGCGGCTGAAGGAGGCCTGGTCTCGCGCTTCAAAAGCTACTTCCCGCTTTTTGTGCCGGTTTTTTTATCCGCGCTTAGGAGAGTTGACCAGCTTTCCATCGCGCTTGAGTCCCGCGGTTTTGGCGCGGGCATCAAACGGACGAGCTTCATCCAGTTCCGCTTTTCCGCGCGCGACTTTATTGTGCTTGGTTTTTGTCTTGCGCTTGCAGCCGGGTTCATCGCGCTCAGGATTTTGGGACTGGGGATGGTGCAATTTTGACCCTGTGATAAAAAAGGCGTATACCTGCCCTGCAAGGCATTTGAAAAGCATAGGCCGGCGTTATATGATTGCCCCAGGCAGGTCTTTGGTTTCAAGAGGAGCAAGCATTGGGCAGGGTCAAGGGAACATTGTTAATAGACTTTGTTAAAGTAGTGCGGTCGGAAAAAACCGGCTTATTCAATCCTTATTTGACTGACCAGGACCGCCAGATCATTTCCCAGCGTATTCTTGCCTCGGAATGGTATCCGGCCGAGACTTACAAAAATCTTTTCAACGCGGTGGTGAAAGTGGGCGCCAAGGGAGATATGGAAATGGTCAGGCAATGGGGCCGGGTTTACGGAGAGAAAATCATAACCAATATTTACAAAACGCTTGTTGCCGATGTGAAGCCGATGGAAGTGATAAGCAAATATAAAACCATCGTGAAGCGATTCCACGATTTCGGCGAGACTGATTGTGACCAGCTTTCCAGGACCTCGGCGCTGATGACCATAAAAAATTTTTTTCCTGAGTTTGAGCCGGTTTTTCATTTAATCAGGGGATGGATTGAGCGCAATTTGGAACTGAGCGGCGCGAAGGATGTGAAGAGCGAATTTATAGCCAGGTCCTGGCAGGGAGCGCCGGCGACGATAATCAAGTTCACCTGGACTGAATGATCATTTAGCAGTGAAATTTAGCGATGGTTCTGCGCTCGTTCAGCCAGGTCGGTCAGTATTCGCATCATCACGATGTAGGCGTAGTGAGGTCCCTGATGAGGGTTGAAGTAGGTGTGGACTTCCGCGTCGCCTGCGAACTTGGTGGACATATAGTAGTAGTGGTCCGAGGTTGAAAGTTTGCGCCAGTCTTCGATCAGCTGCCAGTCGCCGGTGGCCTTGACCGGCCCTTCCAGCTCCCAAAACCGGTTCATGGCGTCTTTCTGCATGGCGTTTCCGAGCCACGCGGACAGGTCGCGCTCGACATCGGCCCAGGAAATCCAGCTGTTGGTTTCAAACTCTGCTTCCGGCTCAATCTTCTCCGCAACTTCCCTGGGAGTCAGACACTGGACCCCGGACCTGAAAAGGGTATCCGGCAGGTAGTTCAGAAAGTCAAAGATACCGCTTTCTTTCCAATGGTGCTCTCCAAAGGTCTCGTAGTCGATGAAGATGTTTGCGAGCGGCCCGGGGGTTGACGCGACCCAGGCGGCCCACTTGTCCGCGAAAAGCGGGAACTCGGACCACATATGAGCGGAGAAGCGGAACGCGATGTCATCGCTTAGCCGGTAGTTTCTAAGCAGGACTTTAAGATTCTTGGTGTACTTTGCCTTCCAGACCTTGTTCGCGCCCGAGTCCCCGGCCAAGGGGTAGGTTCCCTCGGTGAGCACGGCCTTGAAACCCATATTCTCCACCAGCCACGCGAGGTGGTCCGCGTAGGTGAGTTCGGTGTTTCTGAAGGTTACCGGGTTGCAGCCGAAAAGCTTTTTCATCGCCTCCACATGGCGCCAGACCTGATCCTCAAACTCGGACTTGGAGTAAATCGCGGCAAGAGAATGGAAATAGGTCTCGGCCAAAAACTCCACCCCTCCGGTGGCCGCGAGCTCCTGGAAGCTTTCGATGACTTCAGGCGCATGCTTTTGCATCTGATCGAGCGCGACCCCGCTGATGGAGTAAGCGACGCGGAATTTCCTGCTCGTCTCCCGAATCAGCCTGGCGATGATGCGATTGGCCGGCAGATAGCACTTTTCCGCGACCTTTTTTATGATGGCCGCGTTCTGGACATCGTCAAAATAGTTATGGTTCCTGCCGACCTCCAGGATGTGGTAGTTCCGCATCCGGTAAGGCTGGTGCACCTGAAAGTAGAAACATACCGTTTTCATTCTCTATTATTAGACTAGACGAGACTGCGGTATTGTTCAAGGATGGCCTTGCCGTTTCGGTCCCAGTTCATAGCCTCAAGCTTAGGCCAGCATTCATTGATCTGCCTCTGCGCGGTTTGAGGCGAGTCAAGCAGTTCCAGGCCGAGCCGGGCGAATTTTTCCGTGTCCCAGAAATCAGCCGAGGGGATGGTGTCCAGAATTTCGCTGATTCCGCTCTGCCGGCTGATCACCGCGGGAACCCCGTGGCTCAAGGCTTCAAGCGCGACCAGGCCGAACGGCTCGGAAATGGAGGGCATAAGGAACAGGTCCGAGGTATGAAACAGCCGCTTGACATCCGCGTCATTCAAAAATCCCGCGAACAGAATCTTTCTGCCCAGCTGCCAGTAAGCGACCTGCTCGATGAGCGGCGCTGCCTTGTCTCCCCATCCCGCGAGAACGAAGCGCAGGTTTGGCCGCTTCTCCAGCATAACCCTTGCGGTTTCCGCAAAGTAGTCCGGCCCTTTCTGCCAGGTGATTCGTCCCAGGAACAGGACCTGATGTGTTCTTTTGGCTTTTGAGGTCCTAAGACGGGGGACCGAGCAGCCTTTGAGGTCTATGCCGTTGTGAACCACGGCCATTTTGCTTTCCGGGATGCCGTAAATCTGTTTGACCCGGTTCATAGTGTAGCGGCTTACGCACAGAATTTTGTCCGCGGCCTCAAGCCCCTGCCTCTCTATTTCAACCACCCGGGGGTAGGCAAAAGGAGAGCGGTCATTCTCGATGGAATGGACATGCGCAACAAAGGGCGCGCCGGAAATCTTCTTCGCGATGATGCCGGCCTTGTAGGTCATCCAGTCGTGGCAGTGGACGATGTCAAACTTGGTCTTGGAGGCAACGATGCTCCCAGCCAGAGCATACCTCTCCATCTGGTAAAACAGGTCCGAACCGTAGAGCACCTGGATGGCGGACGGGTTGGCAAACGCTCGCTTGTACCAGTCTTCATAATCTTCGGGACGAATATAAGCGCTGATCAAAGGAATAACTTCAGATATATCAATATCTTGGCCCGTTTGGACGGCTGAAAGAATCCTCTCCGCGGAGACCAGCTTTAAGAATTTGGGTGTCTGACTGATGTATTTGGGAACAACCAGAGTGATCTTAACGCCTTGCTGGGCAAGACCCCTGGTGATGCCATGGCACGCAACACCCAAGCCGCCAGTGATCAGCGGCGGATATTCCCAGCCAAACATCAAGACTTTCAAACCACACCCCTCCTTCTTTTAGATGTTTTTAATCACCCTTGCGATTCCTATTATAGATACTAAAAACTCCATTGCAACCCAAAAAAAGCAAAAATATTTTCAATTTTTAGAAACCAATTCTCATTTATGATAAATCAAACACCCATGCCTTTACCCCTCCTCCATGCCGCTCACTCTCTAACTACCGATACAATCGATGTTTTCTGACCTTAACCAAAGATGTATAAAATCCAAACCAACTTTGCTACTATCTATTATAAGCAAAAACCGGGCCAAAAATTAAAAAGTGAGAATTTACGGAATGTTTCAAGACCCTGCCCAGGGAAAATTGGGAGAGGAAAAAAGGACAAGGCAAATAATTCTTACGCGGCGCGGTGGTAAATGGTCATAAGTGCGTCGATGAGAAAGCCGAATCCGAAATAAAGCATGGCCAGGCCGCAGACAAGAAACACCGCCATCTGGAGTTTTTTGCCGAAAAATTTCCCGCCCTGGAAACTGAGCAGACTCAAAAACTGGTACCAGCCCAGGTCGCACGACCAGTGGACAACCGCAAGCGAGACCACCCCAATCATTCCAAATTTGACCGATCGCAAAACCAGCTCCGCGCCCACGGTCGCCCACCAGACCAGGAAATAGGGATTGCCCGCGCTGAGCAGGATGCCTCCCAGAAAAGGGTTTAGCTGCCGTTCCGTGGCCTCTATTCGGGCGCGGCGGAAATTGATCAACATCTCGATCGCCATCCAGACAAGAACCCCTCCGCCCAGAATCCCGATCACAATCTTGAGCGCCGTCTTCTGGAAAAGCACGCCGATCCCCAGGTAGATCAGGCCGATGAGCGGAAACTCAACCACCCCGTGCCCGAGCGCGACCAGCGAGCCCGCTCCCAACTGCCGGGAGCCCTTGGCAACCGTGATCGCGGTGACCGGCCCGGGCATCAAAACCCCGCTCAGGCTGATCACAACCACTGAAAACAAAAACATGAGAAGCGCCATAACCTAGCCCCCTGCCCCCAGCTTTAAACCCATAACGATTTTTTCCAGCGGCTCAGCAATAATATGATCGTAGCAGGTGAGCCGCGAGCGGGAAAGGTCTTTGAAGCCCATGCCGTAATAAAGCTTGAGGGCCGCGTGATTCATTGAAGTTGTCACCAGATGAACTCCTTTGCTCCTGCGCTCGCGTAAATAATCAAGGTATGCCTGGATCAGCGCTTTGCCGATTCCCCGGCCCCGAAATTCAGCCGGCGCAATGTTGGTATGAAGATGAGCCGGATACTCCACCAAAAATTTTTTCATTGAACCACGAAATTCTCCTCTCATCCAGCTCCTAATCACCCGCAGAAGGTATTGCCAGTTCCTGCCCCGGAAAAAGAATGAACTCAGGAGAGACTTGCGGATTATCCCGGGGCGAATCTTCTCAGCAAAAATTTCCCGCTGCCGCAGAGTGTCCAGACAGCCAAGCAAATAACCAACCACCTTTCCCTCAACCTCGGCCACAAAACTGCTCTCCGGCTCAAAGTCGGTCCAGTAGAGCGTCCGGGTGTCCGCGAAAATTTCCCGGCCGAGCAAAAACTTCTCAACCGGCTCGCCCATAAACCCGGTCTCGCAGCAAATCCAGCGCACGCGCTCTCGGTCCCCGGACTCATATTTCCTGATTTCGAAATCCATCATCTCTATTCTCTATTCATCATCAGGATTGTCAATAATCGCAAACCTTCAAGCTGATTTGAGTCCGCCGGCCGGGGCCAGGCCCGCAGCTTTGAAACCAGAGATAAAAAACCGCGCGGACCTGGCTTTTAAATCGCCCGGGTAGTAAAATATAAAAGATAGATGAGAGAAAAGGTTCGCGCCGACGAGCGGGTGGTTGAGCTGGGTCTTGCGGAAAATGCGGCGGAGGCGGAAGCAATGATCAGGCTGGGCAGAGTTGTGGTCGCGGGCGAGCTGGTTATCAAGCCCGGTGCCCAGGTTGCCAGGACGAGCCGGGTTGAAATCAAGCCCGGGCGGAAATATGTCAGCCGCGGGGGGATCAAGCTCGAGTCCGCAATCGAAAATTTCAAAATTTCGGTCCAGGGAAAGGTCTGCCTCGATGTCGGCGCAAGCACCGGCGGCTTCACCGATTTCCTGCTCCAGAATGCTCCGAAAAAAGTCTACGCGCTGGATGTCGGAAAGGGACTCATCGATTGGAAATTGAGAAAAGACCCGCGGGTGGTGGTCATCGAAGGCGTCAACGCGCGCTTCATCTCGCCCGAGATAATCCCCGAGCAAATCGAGATCGCAGTCATTGATGTCTCTTTCATTTCGCTCGAAGCGATCCTGCCCAGCCTCAAGACCGTGCTCGCGGCCGAAGCGGAGGTTATCGCGCTGGTCAAGCCCCAGTTTGAGCTGGAGCCGAAACTCGCGCCCAAGGGCGTGGTAAGGGACGAGAGCCTGCAGCTAAAAGCGGTGGAAAAAATCGAAAAATTCGCGCAAAAAATCGGCTTTAAAACCCTGGGCCAAACCAGGGCCAAAATCAAAGGCCCCAAGGGAAACCAGGAATATTTCCTGCACCTGAGACTGAAAAATGATGAATGCAACTAAAATTAACGAACAATTCAACAGGAACTCAAAAACAATCCTGATGAATCAGAAAAATGCCACGAGAAAGCGTAAAAATGAAGTTTGTTTTTATTATCAATCGGTTGCAATGAATGGCGAGAGTCCGGCTTTGGCGCCAAGGAGTGCGTTCTGGACCCCGGATTTTTCTAGATCTTGTGTCTTTAAAAAAAATGCCCCACTAATTGATTTTTTTCTTGCCAAACACTTCAAAATTTGCTATAGTCTTGCCAGCTATGGGGAATAGCGCTATGCTAGAGCTCGCGAGGACAAAAAGGGGGAGTTGAATGTATCTCAAGAGGATCGAGCTTTCCGGCTTTAAATCTTTCTGTGACGACACCGCGCTTGAGTTCAGTCCAGGAATCAGCGTGGTGGTCGGCCCCAACGGATGCGGCAAGAGCAACATCGTGGATGCGGTCTGCTGGGCTATGGGCGAACAAGGCTTGAGGCCGCTGCGAGCAAAAAATCCCGAAGACCTGATCTTTGCCGGCTCACGCGACCTTCCACCTGACCCCACCGCGGAAGTGTCGCTTATTTTCGATAACCAGGACGGCTCCGCTCCCCCGGAGTACAACCAGTTCTCGGAAATCGCGATCAGCCGCAGAATTCACCGAACCGGTGAAAGCGAATTTCTCATCAACCGCTCCAGATGCCGGCTGAAAGACATAACCGAGTTCTTCCTCGGAACCGGGCTCGGAAAGCAGGCTTATTCGGTGATCGAGCAGGGAGAGATCGACCGCATCATCCAGGCCAAGCCGGAAGAGATTCGCGGGCTGATCGAAGAAGCCGCGGGGATAAGCAAATACCGCTTCCGCCGGGACGAGGCGCTCAAGAAGATGCAGGCGACCCGCGAGAACCTGACCAGGATCAGAGACATTCTCGGCGAACTCAAGACTCAGCTTAATTCTTTGAGCCGGCAGGCCAAAAAGGCCGAGCGCTATCATCTCTACAAGAACGAGCTCAAAGAAACCGAAATGGAAATTTATTGCCACCGCGGGCTTGAGCTTAAAAACAGGATGGAGAAACTTGACCGCGAGCTTAAGGCCAAGGCCGATGAGCTCGAACAAGCCAGGATCAGCTATTCGAAACTTGAGCTCGAACTCGAGGAGAAAAGGAACCGCCTTGAGCTTCTGGACCGCGAGTTGAGGGCTGAGCAGGAGCGCAAATACCGGCTCAAGTCCAGACTCGAGCAGCTGGACTCCGAGGCCGCAATGCGCATGGGCCAGGAACAAACCGAAAAGACCGGAATCGAGCGCCGCCAAATCGAGGCGGCAAATCTGGAAAAGCAGATTCAATCCCTCGGGGAGGAGATAGCGAAAAAGGCAAGGCAAAAAGAAGAACTGGAATTTGAACTGAGCTCCTTGTCCGCGGACCTGGAAAGCAGGTCAAAAGAGGTTGAAACCGGGTTCGAAAAACTATCCGAACGAAAAGACGCGTTTGCCGCGCTTTCCGGCGAGATCAGGAAAAACGAGCACGAGCTTGCCCGGCTGGGAGAAAAAGAGCGGAGCGTTGTCTGGCAGCAGTCCCGCCTGGAACAGGAGCAGGAACACACGCAAAAGCTCTTGGTCGAGCTTGAGCCTTTGATCCAGGGCGAACGCCAGCGCTCGTTCAACTTCAACCAGAACCTTCACCAGCTCCGCAAAAGCCTCTCCGAGCTCGATGCCAAATTCCGTGAAGACCAGGCCGCACTGGAAAAGCTCAAGGAGTTGATCGCCCAGAAAACCGGAAGGAGCCAGGAGATAAAAAACCAGTTCCAGGCCATGTCCGCAAAAGTTGAAAGCCTGAAAGAGATGATTGAGAAGCTTGAGGGGTTTGAGCGGGGCGTAAAATTCATCCTCGACAAAAAGCGCAGCCAGCCCGGAGCAAACGGCGTTTACGGCCTGGTCGCGGAGATGGTTGAGACCGCGCCCGAGTATGAGGCCGCAGTGGAGGCCGTGCTCGGCGAGCGGATTCAAAGCGTGATCGTGGAAAGCCCGGCCCAGGGCCTGGAAGCGGTCAATTGCCTGATCAGCGAATCAGCCGGCCGCGGCACTTTCATCCCCAGAACCCCCCGCCTGGTCCCCCAGATCCAAATCCCGGAATATATCCGGACCAAGGGCGCGCGGCCGCTCGTTGAGCTGGTAAAGGTGCAGGAAGGTTTTGAGCCGGTTGTGAATTATCTGCTCGGACCGTCCGTGCTCGTGAACGACTTGAACCAGGCGGTTGAGCTCTGGCAGGGCAACGGGTTTGAGGGAGCGTTTGTCACCAAAGACGGGGCAATCTTGGACCCCCACGGCGCGTTGAGCGGCGGGTCAAAAGACCAGGCCGGGTTCTTGAGCAAGAAGCGGGAGTTGAAAGAGCTTGAGCTGGAGAAAGCCGAGCTCAAAATCAAGCTGGCCCAGGCCGAGCAGGAGCTGGCTCTTCTCCAGAGCCAGCTTGTGGCCCGGGAAAAAGACATCGAGCATCTTCGCAACCGGATCCACGACCTTAAACTGGAAACGCTGACCCAGGAAAAAGACCTCAAGGCCACGACCGACGAGCTGAACCAGAAAAGCGATTCCCAGCAGAAACTTAAAGCCAAGGCCGAGGAGCTGGCAGACCAGCTGAGCGAAACAAAACGAACCCTGGTTGAGCTTGAGAAACGAAAAACCGGAATCGCCAGCGAACTGGAAAATGCAAAAAATGAAAATGACGCGCTTGCCGCCCAGATCGATGCCGGCCAGGCTGAGCAAAAAAAACTGGAAGACGGCCGGGCAACGCTTCGAGCCGAGCTGGCTGGACGGCGGGAAAAATCGCTGGCGGTGGAAGAAGCAAGGCTCAACCTGCAAAAATCCGCGGAAGAGCAGGCCGCGAGAAAAGCTGGTCTGCTGGCCGAGCTTGAACAGGCCGCCAAAGCCACGATCGAGATCCGGTCCCGGCTTGCGCAAATTCAGGCCGAGCGGAAGGAGACCGTGGTCGGAATTGACGAGCAGGCCAAAAAGCAGTCCGGGCTGGAAGCGCAAAGAGCTTTGCTTGCGGAAAATCTTGCCCGCGGCCAGGCGGATTTGAAAGAGATCAACTCTTTGCTGCGGGAGAAGGATGAAGAGATAAGCCGCTTTACCTTGGACCTGGAAAAGGAAAAGCTGGGCCTGGAAAACCTGAGGCAGCTGGTCAGCGAGATTTATCAGGAAAACATCGAGGCCTTGATTGAGAACTATAAGCCCAAAGTCTCGGCGCCGGAGTTTTCCGCTCAGGCCAAGGAAGAGCGAGCGGAAGAACTCAGGCGCCTGATTCACCGCATGGGCGAGGTCAACCCCGCGGCTCTCGAAGAATACAAAGAAGTAGAGACCCGCTTCAGCTTCCTCACTAACCAGGAGGCGGACCTGGTCTTAGCCCTGGACAAGCTGGAGCAGACCATCGCTAAAATCAATTCCGAGTACCGGCGCCAGTTCAAGGACACTTTTGAAAATGTGGCCAAAATTTTCCACGAGCTTTTCCCCCAGCTGTTCGGCGGCGGAAAAGCAACCCTGGTGCTTTCCGATGAGAACAATCTGCTGGAGACCGGGGTTGAGATCATCGCTCAGCCTCCGGGGAAAAAGCTCCAGAGCCTTTCACTCTTGAGCGGCGGCGAGAAATCCCTAGCCGCGCTTGCGCTGGTGTTCTCGCTTTATCTGAACCGGCCCAGCCCGTTCTGTCTTCTGGACGAGGTTGACGCAGCCTTAGACGAGGTCAACATTGACCGCTTCAACCATTTGCTCAAGGGGCTTGCGCAAAAATCGCAAATCCTGATCGTCACCCACAACAAGCGGACGATGGAGCTGGCTGACCTGCTCTACGGCGTCACCATGGAAAAGCCGGGAGTGAGCCGGGTGGTCTCGGTCAGGCTGGAAGAAATCAAGGATAACGGTTCCACCCAGGCCAGGTAGCCGCCCGTTTTCGCAGGTGTGACGACAAACCGCTCCTTGCCGCGAACCCAATAAAAAAATCTGCCTCCCCCTTGTTCATCCTTCGTCCCGCGACGCGGGACTACGGAGAATGGAACGGGGGAGGATTAAGGTGGGGGTGATCTTAGGCTTATTTGACGAAATTTTTCTTTAGCTGACGCAGTCAAAAAAAGCGGCCCTCACCCTGCCCTCTCCCATCCCAGGGAGAGGGTTATTCATTTATTTTTATCCTTTTTCACAAAACCAGTTTTTTGAGTGGGATAGCCTCTGCCATGTTCTCTCGGCGTCATTTAAGTTATAATCGAGATCACGATGTGGCTTTTATTTCTCAGCGCGGCTCTTTTCGCTGTTCCGCTTTTGGCGAAAAACGAGGATGATGACCGAGAAAAGCCGGGCAGACCGGGTCTGTTTGAGCGCTTCAAGAACGGTCTTGCCAAAACCCGGGACCTGCTCAACACAAACCTGGGAGAGCTTTTTACGGCTCGCCGAGCGATCAGGCAGATCCGGGACGAGCTTGAAGAAATTCTGATCAAGTCCGACCTAGGGGTCAAAACCAGCGCCAAATTGATTGAGGACCTGGAGCGGAAAATCAAGGGCGAGGCTGAACTGGAAGCTGTGAAGGCTGAGCTTCGGGCCGAGATTCTGAGCATCTTGAAGCCGCTGGAAAAACCTTTGTCTGTCTCGACAACCACGGCAAAACCTTATGTCATCCTGATCCTGGGAGTGAACGGCACCGGAAAGACCACCACCATCGGCAAGCTCGCACTGCGCTTCAAAAATCAAGGCTTGAGCGTGCTGGCAGCCGCTGCAGACACTTTCCGCGCGGCTGCAATCGAGCAGCTTGAGGCTTGGGCAAAAAGAGCCAATGCGGAAATAGTCAAAAGCCAGCCGGACGGAGACCCGGCTGCGGTTTGTTTTGACGCAATCGAAGCCGCAAAAAATCGAAAAGCGGATGTCGTTATCATTGACACCGCGGGCCGGCTCCACACCCGCGCGGGACTGATGGAAGAGTTGAAAAAGGTCAAGCGGGTCTCGGAAAAAGCTCTGGGAAGGAAACTCGATGAAGTCATCCTGGTGCTTGACGCAACCACCGGCCAGAACGCCATCGAGCAGGCAAAAGTTTTTTTGAAGGAGCTCGAGGTCAGCGGCATCATTATGACCAAACTCGACGGCACCGCCAAAGGCGGGATCATCGTGGCCATAGCGGACCAGTTCCAGATCCCGATCCGGATGGTGGGAGTTGGAGAAGAGATCGAAGATTTGGCGGATTTTGAGGCGGAAGAGTTTACGAAGGCGCTTATATGATGAACGATTAGCGTCATATGTCATAAATACCGAGGCTAGAGTCTGTTTCATAACCCAGCACCCTCCCCCTTGACGGGGGAGGGCTGGGTGGGGGTGATGTTGACTAAGGTTCAAAACTCTAATCGCACCTTGAGAAATAAGGCAAATCACCCTCCCCTTTATCCCCTCCCGTTCCATTCTCCGTAGTCCCGTGTCGCGGGACGAAGGATGAACAAGGGAGGGGAAGTATTCTTTAAAAGAACCGCGGAAAAATCAGTTATGAAGCGGGCTCTAGAATCATTTCCATATTGGATAATTGTGCTGCCGACATCCAGTCTGCGACTTTGAAATATCGCGGGCTGGAAGCTTGCGCCACAATCTATCGAGACTTCAAGCTTTCCAGAACTTCATCCGGCGTCAGAAATAACGCGGGCTTGAGCTGGTGAGCGAGAAGGAGGTGGTCACGGTCTTGCTCAGGCTGAATAAGTTTTAACGGGTCAGACCATGATTTTTGCCGAGGAAAAATTACCGGTTGCTATTTTTCTTCCTTTGCTTTCCGGGCATGAGCTATGATTTTCTCCGCGATGTGGTTGGGCACTTCTTCGTAGTGGGCGAATTCCATGGTGAAAACTCCGCGGCCCGAAGTGATTGAGTCCAGGTCCGGAGAATAGCGAAGCATCTCCGCGAGCGGCACCTGGGCCTTGATCACCTGCATGGACCCGATCCGCTCCACGCCCGCAAGCCTGCCTCTTCTCCGGTTCAGGTCGCCGGTAATGTCGCCGGTGTATTCGTCCGAGACGGTGACTTCGACATTCATAATCGGCTCGAGCAAGAGCATTCCCGCGGTCTCGCATGCGGCCTTGACTCCGAGCGAGCCTGCGATCTGAAAGGCCATATCCGAGGAGTCAACCTCGTGATATTTTCCGTCGTAAAGCTTGACCTTGATGTCCGTCATCGGATATCCGGCCAGGATGCCTTTTTCCAAAGCGTCGCGCACGCCTTTTTCAACCGAGGGAATGAAATTCCTGGGGATCGCTCCTCCCACAATCGCGTCCTCAAACTCAACCCCAGCTCCTTTGGGCCTGGCCGAGACCTCCACCCAGCACCATCCGAACTGGCCCCGGCCTCCGGTCTGCTTGCGGTATTTGCCTTCGCCGGTTGCGGTCCCGCGGATGGTCTCCATATAAGGAATCTTTGGCTCCTTGAGCGTGACTTCCACTCCGAACTTGCGCTTCATCCGGTCCAGCGCGGTCTCGATGTGGATTTGCCCCATGCCGGAGAGCAAAATTTCGTTGGTCTGATGGTCCCGGCGAAGCTGCAAGGTCGGGTCTTCTTCAGTGAGCCGGCTGAGCGCCTGGGTCAGCTTCTCTTCGTCCTGCTGGGTCTTGGGAACCACCGCAAAAGTGATCACCGGTCGGGGCCATTCAATAGTCGGGAAAACCAGCGGCGCGTTCTCCGCGGAGAGCGTGTCTCCGGACTGGGTTTCCTTGAGCTTGGGAACCGCGACAATCTCCCCTGTCCTCGCGGGATTCACGCCCTCGGTCTGGTCGCCGTTCAAGAAAAACATCTGGCCGATCCGCTCTCTTATGCCCTTGGTCGAATTATAAGTGTTGGAATCAGCCGGCTGGCTTCCCGCAAAAATCCGGGCCAGGCTCAGCTTGCCTCGGAAAGGGTCGGCAACGGTCTTGAACACGAACGCGGCAAGGGGGCTGTCTTCCGCGGGCTTGACCTCGACCTCCTGCTTGGTCTTTGCGTTTGTTGCCTTGACCGGCGCCCGCTCCAAGGGGTTGGGGAAGCAGGATACAATTATGTCCATCAACAGGTCGATCCCGATGTTTTTGGTTCCGGAGCCGCAGAGGAGCGGGAAAACTTTCTGGGCTTTAACGCCTTCCTGGAGCGCGCTGGAAATCTCCTCGGGTGAAAGCTCTTTTCCTTCCAGGTATTTTTCCAGAAGGTCGTCCTTGGATTCAGCGATTGATTCAATCATTTTCTCCCGGAATTTCTGAGCTTGGTCTTTCAACTCAGCCGGGATGTCCTTTTCCTGCTTCCTGCCGCTTGCGTCCTCAGGATAGATGTATGCCTTCATCCGGACCAAATCCACGATGCCGTTGAATGCGGCTTCTTTTCCAACCGGGATCGCAATCGGGCAGACCGTTATCTCAAAAGTTTTTCCGATGTTTTCGACCGCGGCCTCAAAATCCGCGCGCTCTTTGTCCAGCTTGGAGATGAAAAACGCGCGGGCAATGCCCTGCTCTTTCGCCGCGTCCCAGAGCTTCTGGGTAAGCACCTTCACCCCGTCAACCGCGTCCACGAAAAAGACGCCGGCGTCAACCGCTCTAAGGCTGTTTTTGGCCTCGGAGATGAAGTTGGGGTCACCCGGAGTGTCAACCATAAAAAGGAGATGCTTGTTCCACTCAAAATTGCCGATGGCAACGGCTATTGACGACTTCCGCTTTTTTTCCTCCGGCTCAAAGTCGAGCATGGAGGTCTCATCCATCACTTTGCCCAGCCGGGTGTTCACCCCGCAAAGAAAAAGCATGGCCTCGCCTGCGGAGGTCTTGCCGCCTCCCCCGTGCGAGAAAAGTCCAAAGGTTCTCAGGTTTTTTCTCGGGAAATCCTTCATCTCCAAACTCCTTTAGCGCCATTCCAGTTTGATTTGCATATATTAAAGATTAGCTGTCCGGTTGTCAACCTTACCCGCTTTAGCGCGCAAGCGCCTTTCGCGGCATACGCCCACTCTGGGAGAATTGCGGGCTGTTTCTAATGTCTTATAATACTCGATGGGAATATGAGAGGCCCGGGGTAATGGGAAAAAAGAGAATTGAAATACCGCGGGACAAGCTTGCGGAATTCTGCAAGAGGAATCATATCCGAAAACTGTCTCTTTTCGGCTCTGTGCTGAGAAGGGATTTCGGCTCCAAGAGCGATATCGATATGCTCGCAGAGTTTGAACCGGGAAATGAGCCCGGATTCATTCGCCTGTCAGCGATGGAACGAGAGCTTTCTTCCATGCTCGGCGGCCGAAAGATCGACCTGGTCACCAAACAATTCCTCAACCATAGAATTCGCGGCCGGGTTTTGTCAGAGGCGGAGGTCCAGTATGTGCAAAGATGATATTGTTTATGTCGGCCATATGCTGGATACGGCTCGCAAGGCGACGCATAAGCTGAAAGGAAAAACGAGAAAAGAATTTGACTCTGACGAAAATCTGCGGCTTGCCCTCGCTCATCTTCTGCAAATAATCGGGGAGGCCGCTAACAGAGTGTCGCGTGAGTTCAAAAGCGATCATGCGGGCATTCCCTGGGAGGATATAATCGGAATGCGGCACAAGGTCGTGCACGATTATCTCAATGTGGACCAAAATGTTATTTGGAAAACGGTTACCGAGGAACTGGCGCCGCTGGTCGTTAGGCTTGAGTCATTAGTCAAGCCGGAAGCATCGAAAAGGAACAGGAAATAAGTCCGTTCGTCCCGATGGACCTGCGCCGCGCCCTGATCGGCTTCTTCCGTCTTCGTGCGCGGTCAACCCCTCCGCCTTCAGCCATGTGTTCATCTGGCTGTGGCTGACGGACAGCGCTGATTATTTCGGCTTTGGGATATGGATGGCTATACCCAGAGCGGCCTCCGCGGCCTCCATAAGACCTTCGGAAAGAGTCGGATGCGCGTGGATGGTTTCTGCGATGTCCTTGACCGTCGCATTGAGTCTGATTGCCAGGCCGGCTTCGTGGATCAGGTCGGAGGCGCGGGGGCCGATGATATGGCATCCCAATAGACGCCGGCTCTGCCGGTCAAACACCATTTTGATCTCGCCTGCTATTTCTCCCATTGCCTGGGCCTTGCCGAGCGTGCGCACGGGAAAGCTGGCAACGCCATAATTCAGGCCTTTGGCCTTGGCTTCCTTTTCCCGAAGACCCACGCTCGCGACTTCCGGCGAGCTGAAAATAGCGGAGGGAACAACCCGGTAATCCATTTCTTCTTTTTTCCCGAGCGCGTTCGCAGCCGCGACCTTGGCCTCAGCGCTGGCCTTGTGCGCGAGCAGCATTCCGCCGGCCACATCCCCGGCCGCGTAAATTTTCGGAACCGAGGTTTCCATCCGGGAATTCACCTTGATAAAGCCGCGAGCGTCGGTATCCACGCGGAGCTCTTCAAGCCCGAGCCCCGCGCTGTTGGGAGCGCGGCCTATGCTCAGCAGGATTTTCTCCGCGGCAAGCTCCTGGCCGGACTCGGTCCGGGCGATGACCGAGCCGCTTTTGCGCTCAACTTTTGTGATCTTTTCTCCCACCATTGTTTTAATTTTTATTTTTTTCATCTCCCGGGCGAGGATGGTTCCGACCATCTCGTCTTCGGTCGGCGCAACCTGGTCAAGCATTTCAATAATGGTGACCTCGCAGCCGAATTCTTTCAGGATAAAGGCCCATTCGCAGCCGATTGCTCCCGCGCCGATAATGATTATGCTTTTGGGAACCTCTTTCATTGAGAGCAGATAGTCGCTGGTAAGTATCTGGGAGCCGTCAACCGGAAAAAGCGGGATTTGAGCGGGAGAAGAACCGGTTGCGATGAGAAAAGAGCCGGCAAGAAGCTCGCTGGAGCCGTCTTTGGACTGGACAATAATCTTGTCTTTGGCCGCAAATTGGGCGCTGCCCTTGATCAGGATGATCTTCCAGCTCTTGAAAAGACTCTCGATGCCTCGCACCAGCGTGCTCACAACCTGGTCTTTTTTTTGCATCGCAGCCGCGAGATCAAGCGACGCCGAGCTGCTATTTTTGACGCCAAACTCTTCGGAAGAGCGGACCTGAGCCAAAAGCTCCGCAGTTTTGACCAGAGCTTTGGTGGGGATGCATCCTCGGTTCAAACAGACACCTCCAAGTTCATCCCTTTCAACAACACATACCTTTGCGCCGAGTTGCGATGCGCGGATGGCGGCTACATATCCCGCTGGGCCGGAACCGATTATGGCTAGATCATAACTGTTCATAAATCTCTACACCTCCATAAGCCAAAAAGAGAATTTTGCAACAGTACCTGGCAATTTTTGTCATATTTTGGCCTAAATTTGTCATTTATGCAAATTTTAAAATTTTTAACTTGTTGAAAAATAGAGCAATTTTGAATTTGAAGACCTGGCACGGCGCTTGCAATTCTAATTGATAAAAGCCATCTTAGCCGGTCCGTCAAATATATCCCTTCTCTCAATCCCCCATCTCCCTGACCGGCGAGATGGCTTTTTTTTCAAAGAATTCATTGACCGTTGCCAGCAACTGCTCCCTGGTCTTAATTCTAACCAATCCCCTTCTAAACTCAATCGCGCTGTCCATACCTTTGGAGTACCAGATAAGATGCTTCCTCATCGCAATCACGGCTTCGGACCCTCCGAGCAGGTTTTCCAGCAATTCGAGGTGCCATAGGATCATCTGCCTTCGCTCATCAGGGCTGGGCGGAGCCGAGTTGGGACTTTTGAACTGGCGGAAAATCCAGGGATTTCCGAGCGCGGCCCTTCCGATCATCACGCCCCGGCATCCGGTCTCGGTTAACATCCGCGCCGCGTCAAGATGATTCTTTATGTCGCCGTTTCCAATCACCGGAATTTTCACTGCTTGGACGCAAAGCCTGATCACCTGCCAGTTGGCTTTGCCCGTGAATCCCTGCTCTCTTGTTCTCGGATGCACGATGACCGCGTCCGCTCCCTCGCCCTCAGCTATCCGGCAGATTTCCACCGCGTTCACTTCGTTTGCGCTGAAGCCGGAGCGCATTTTGACCGTGAGCGGCGCTTTGCCGATGGCTTTTTTCATCTCCCTAACCATTATTTTGACCCGGGCCGGGTCTTTCATCAAAGCCGCCCCTTCCCCCCGGCGCACCACCTTTTTGACCGGGCAGCCCATATTTATGTCAACTATATCCGCATTGGTCTCGGCCGCCAAGCCGGCTGCCCGGGCCATTACGGCCGGGTCTGAGCCGAAAAGCTGCACCGAAAGCGGCCGCTCCTCAGGATGCGCGGCAAGAAGCTGGAAAAAATGATTCCGCGCCTCTCCCTTTGCCTTGAGCAGGCCCTCCGCGCTGGTCATTTCCGTGGAAACCGCGGCTGCTCCCATCCTGGATGCGGTTCTGCGCATGGGACTGTTGGATACCCCGGCCATAGGAGCCAAAAACGCGCAGCCGTTAAGCTCCAGGTTCCCGATTTTCAGGTTTGGGGGCATATTATGTTTTCGCCTAAAAGCCGCATACCAGTTGCTCATACGCAACGACAGCCCGCGCCCAAGATAATTGCCCTGCCCTTTTTGCGCGCTCAAAATGGTCTCAGAGATCGAATTTGAGGTCTGCTTTTTTCCAGTCGGCGAGGAACCGCTCGATCCCCAAGTCGGTGAGGGGATGCTTTGTGAACTGCTCAATTACTTTGAACGGCACGGTCACGATGTCCGCGCCGATCATAGCGGCCTCAACCACATGCATGGGGTGGCGGATGCTGGCCACGATCACCTCGGTGTTAAATCCGTAGTTCTCCCAGATAACTTTCAACTGCTCGATTAAATCCATTCCCCTTTGGCCGATGTCATCGAGCCGGCCGATGAACGGGCTTAAGAAACTTGCGCCGGCCTTGGCCGCGAGGATTGCCTGGAGCGGAGAGAAAACCAAAGTTACATTGCAGCGCGCGCCTTCCGCTTCCAAGACCTTGACCGCTTTAAGCCCGTCTTTGCTCATCGGGATTTTGCAGACCAGGTTCGGGTGCAGCTTATGAAGTTTTCTGCCTTCCTCAATCATACCCTTGGCATCGCAGCAGATGACCTCGCCGCTCACCGGGCCTTTGACGATCTCGCAGATTTCGAGCAGGAGTTCCCGGAAAGGCCTTTTCTCTTTGGCGATCAGGCTGGGATTGGTTGTGACCCCGTCGAGCAGGCCGAGCTCCGCGACCTGTTTTATCTCATTGATATTTGCGGTGTCAAGAAAAATTTTCATTTTTTGAGACCTCCTTTTATCATCTGTCTGCAATCTGTTCGCAGCTAAAAATCTGCTTTCGGGGATAAAGAATGCTGCCGGGCACCAGGCTCCTGAGCTCGTTCTCCGTGGACATCAGGTCGGCCTCGGTAAGATATTTGAGCTTAAGCGGACTCTGGTTTTTGTAAAAGTCCCATTGCTCCCATTCCAGAGGCTTGAGAATGCCTTGCGCGGTCAACTCCTGATTAAGATAGGTTCCAGGCGCGGGAGTGAGCCGGGAGATGGTGATTGACTCGGGCTTGATTCTCTTGACCAAATCAATGGTCATCCTGAGGTCCTCTTTGGTTTCTTCGGGCGCGCCCAGCATAATAAAGCAGTGGGTGCCGATCCCGTGCTTGTGGCAAATTTCAAACGCGGGGATCGATTCCTCCACTTTGAAGCTCTTGCGGTAATAATCAATTATTTTTTGCGAGCCGCTTTCCACCCCAAAAGCCAGTCCCACAAGCCCTATGCTCTTGAGCAAAACCAGCATTTCCTCGTCCAGGCCGCTGACCCGGGTCTGGCCGCTGAAAGTTATTTTGATTTTTCTTTTTTCAAGCTCCGAGCGGAATTTTTCAAACCATTCTTTTTTGAGAGAAGTGAGGCAGTCATCGCGGAAGAGAAAAAACCTGTGGCCGGTGAGCGCGATGGCTTGATCGATCTCTTCGGCCACGCCCTCCGGATTTCTTTTTCTGAGCTTCTTGCCGAAAAGCAGATCCTGCATGGGCTTGCAGAACTTGCACTGGAACGGGCACCCCCGGGACAGGCAGACGCCTACCTGGAACATTCCGTTCCAGAGATATTTCTTGTAATCGAGCAGAGCCCGCCTGGGCAGGGGAATGATGTTTATGTCCGGAATAACGGCCCTGAGCTGGGCCGGGAAAATATCGTCTCCTTTTCTTGCCCACGCGCCTGGAACGCCAAGACCGTCTTTGCCCTGAGCAAGCGCGGAGAACAGTTCGACCGCGGTCTGCTCACCCTCGCCCACCACCGCGAAATCAAACCCCGCGGCGAGCGTGCCCGCTGGGTCTGCGGTCGGGTGAGGTCCGCCGGCAATGACCGGGAGGCGGGGTTTTATTTCCCTAATCCTTTTCAGAATGTGCGCGGCGCGGTTGAAAAGCACGCTGGAGGTGGTGAGGCCGACCGCGTCCGCTGAGTCGAGCCCGCTCTTCAGTTTTTCCAGCGACTTTTCAAAAGTGAAATCGAGCAAATCGACTTCAAAGCCCTGATCTTTTAGAACCGAGGCAATATAGAGAAGCCCGAGCGGCTCCTGCATCTGGCCGTGCTCGGTCCATTGGAAGCGGGGATAGATCAAAAGCACTTTCATCAAGCTCACTCCTGCTTATCAGCCAATTAGAATTTAATGGAATCGGCTTTTGGAGTCAAGGCGTGCGACTTTCGACCGTGCGGAATTTATTCAGGTGCTTCCAATGGTGAAAACGGGCATTAACGATTCCTTCATGCATGATCCTATAAACCTTTTGCACGTGCTGCATTTCTTGCATTCTCTCCCTTTCAGGCAGCTTTTCAAAAAGACGGCTTGGGGCGTCAAGCAGATTTGTCTGCTCAAAAGGATCTCGGTCGAGGTTGAAGAGCAGTTCATGTTCTGACCGCTGATATAAAAACCACATGCCGGTACGCAAGCCCCACTCATCCATTTTGTGCCTAGAAGTTGTCGCGGTCGTTTTCGGCAAGCTGGAATCCATGGTTAAAATAAGGGCGGCCATATCCAGTTCGGTTATGGCGGTGCTCAAACTGCCCCCCCTCGGCTTGAGCGGGGACTTCCAGGTTAAAAAAATCGAAAACCGTGGGCAGAATGTCGACCTGCCGAACGGTGCCGCGGATAACTTTGCCTGCAGGCAGATGATTCGGCCAGTATAAAATCAGGGGCACCTTGGCGATCTCGTAGTGGAGGCCGTTATTGAGGAAAGCGCCGTGCTCGCCAAAACCGGTGCCGTGATCCGAAGTTATAATGACAAGTGTATTATCGCCCAGGAGATTCCTTTGCCTCAGCGCTTGAAAAAGATTTTTCAGCATGTCGTCTGCATACCTTATTTCCGCGTCATAAAACGAGATCAGATTTTGAATTTCCTGCGGTGTCATCTTCGCAGGATCAGGCACAAACTCCGGGGAGAAATTTCTGTAACGCGATGCGACCTTTGACCGCGCCTTATTTATTTTAAGGTCTCTGGGCAAATCTTGCGGCTTCAGGCTGGGATCCAGAATTGAGACATACTGCCTTGGCGGCAGATATGGCTCGCAGAGCTCGCATGTTTGCAGAAAAAGAAAAAAGGGCCGGTCTTGCTTAAGCCCGGCAAGCCAGTCATCAATTGTTTTTCTCTGCCGCGGCTCAAGGGTCTCAAACCCGCTCTTTAGCTCATCAAACCCGGTCATGGCAAAAGGATAGAACGAGTCCACATCACCCAGCCCTGTAAACCCCGCGGTCTGGTAGCCGTAGTACTTGAGGAAATCCGCGATGGTCTGGAACTGAAGAACGGAGTCCGTCCGGTTTCCATAATTCGTCGGGAGTGAGATGTCATGCCAGGTTGAAGTCAGAATCGAAGCAATACTCCAATCCGTTTGCGTTGAAGCGGCTACAGCATTATCGAACCTGACACCTTGATTGGCCAGACGGTCGATAAAGGGGCTGGTTTTTTTCCGGTATCCGTAGCAGGAAAGATGGTCGGGCCGCAGGTAGCTTATGTCTATGAGTACCAAGTGGGAGGCCTGGATTGAGCAGGCTCTCTCTTGTCCACGCGGTAGAGAGCCGCCAGCGGGTATTCCTGTCCAGAGGGCCAGCCCGCGACATATTTTAGGCCGGGCTTATCGGACGGGGTAAGGAAATAATTGCTCCAGTCCAGAGGGCTGGAGGTTAGAGAAAAAAGGCTTTCTTCAAAAAGCAGGTAATCCACTCCTTGAGCCTTCGCGTATTTAACCACACGCATGGGCCAATCCGCAGGCATCAAATACCAGTTATTTTCGGACATCATCGCGGCAAGCGGCTCCATGCTCATAACCAGTTTCCCCTTTTCGGAGATGGTCTTCTTGAGCCATAGCGCGGTTTTAACCCTGTTGCTCTCATTCGCATCCACAGCCGGTTGGGAGCCAAAATAGCGACTTCGAGTTTGCGGGAAAAGAAAGATGAGCCCCAGAATCCACAACGCAAGAGCCGGCTTTGCAGACAGCGATCTTAAATATTTTGAGCTTGCGAAAAGGTCTCTTAAAAAAACTATTCCGCCGGCACCATAGAGAGCCAGAATCGGGGTGAGCACTGCGTAATATCTGGCGGCCGAGGGCGCAGTCAGAGGCGGGATAACGAGGAAGAAGAAGGCCCATAGCCAGTGAACTCTAAATTGGCTTATTTGGTCCGATGGTCTCCTTTTGAAAACAACCACTAGAAACAACAGTAAAAGCGAGCAAACGATCAACGGATTGATCACCATTCCATCTTTTAGCATTGCCATCGCGCTGTGCCGATACTCGATTATCACGACCTTGAAATATTTTTCAGGGTCGGAAAGAACATATTTGAGAGGAGAACACTCCCGAGCCATACGGAAGTTGGTCAGGGTTTCCGCGTCCTTGTCCAAATCGCGCTCCTCAATGTACCAGTACCCGGTTTGAGGCTCCGCTATTTTTTTGAAAAATTCCTGCCTTGCTCTCAGCCCGTAAATGCCGTCTTTCCCGCGGCAATAAAGGTCATAAGGAAGAGCGAAGAGGTAAAAAGAAAGAAGAATCAGAGCGAAAAATTTAGCCGTGGGCGCCAGCTTGAGCTTTTTTCCATAGACCAGCCACAAGAAAATAAAAGCGGTCACCGGGATAAAGACCAGCGCCTGCGTTCGTGCCAGATAGGATAAGCCGAAAAAAAAGCCGGTGAGAAAGGCAAAGAAATATCTTCCTTCTTTTATGAGCTGGTGCAAAAAATAGAGCCCTGACCCGAACAAAAGCACAAAAGCCGGTTCGCTTGAAGGACCGGAGCTCAGCTCGACCAGGATAGGATAACTCACCAGCAACGCAGCCGTGAAAATTCCTCCCACCCGGCCGTATATTCTCCGTCCCAAAAAATAAAAAGGTATTAAAAGTGCGGCGCCGAGAATATGATTTGAGACATTCGCTGCGGTGACCCAATCTTTGAAGAACCGGTGGAAAGACAGAATCAGGAAGGGATAAAGCGGCTGGTAGTAATGGTCGACCCCCTTTGCCCAGTAAGCGGTTGTGAGTTTGCCTTGAGCAAGGTTCCAGGCGTGCATAATATAGCCGCATCCGTCAAAGGAAGGAACCCCGTGGTATCCCAATCGTAAGCGGGTGAGAAAGGCAATGATGATTAGTGCGGCCAGCCATATCCCCGCGGCAATACAGTTCAGCTCAGGAACCGAATCTGGTTTTCCGGAAAAACCGGCTTTCGTGCCCACCGAGTCTAATTATACTCGACAACCTGACGGCTCAAACCTTGTTCAGCTTGTTCACCTGGTCCTCAACCAGTTTGCGGATTTCTTCAAGACGCGCCTCCGTGTTCGCCTCAAAACGCATCACCAGCATGGGCTGAGTGTTGCTTGCGCGCACCAGGCCCCAGCCGTCCTTGAAAATCAGGCGCATGCCGTCAACATCATTTATCTTGTAGCCGAGCTTTTGAAAATGCTCCTTTACCTTCTGCACTATTTCAAACTTGGTTTCGTCAGTTGATTTGATCCTGAGCTCCGGGGTATTGAAAGCAGGAGGCACATCAGACAGAAGCTCGGATAGTTTTTTATCGGTCTTGCTCAGGATTTCCAGCAGCCGCGCGGAAGTGTAGACTGCGTCATCGAACCCGAACCAGCGGTTCTTGTAAAAGATATGGCCGCTCATCTCGCCTCCCAGCTCCGCGCCGATTTCCCTCATTTTGGCCTTGATCAGGCTGTGGCCGGCTTTCCACATCAGGGGCTTGCCGCCGTGAGCCTCGATGTCATCAAACAGCCGGTGCGAGCATTTGACCTCGCCGATAATGGTCGCGCCCGGCGCATCTTTTAAAAGCGCGCGGCTCAACAGAATCATAAGAATGTCCCCCCAGATGATCTTTCCCTGGTCGTCAATCACGCCGATCCGATCCGCGTCCCCGTCATACGCGATCCCGGCATCAGCCTTTTCCGCAATCACCCGCTGCCTGAGCTCCGCGACATTTTTCTCCACCGTGGGGTCCGGGTGATGATTGGGAAATCTGCCGTCCATTTCGGTATAAAGCTCAATGACCTGGCAGCCCAGCCTTTTGAGGACAACCGGCGCGACCGGCCCGGCTGTGCCGTTGCCCGCGTCCACCACCACTTTTAGCGGCCGGGCGAGCTTGATATTCTTCACAATGTAATCAATGTATGGAGTTTGCAAGTCATGGTCGCGGACCGAGCCTTTGCCCGAAGGGTAGTCTTTGGCATCAATGATTTTCTTGAGCTTCAGAATCTGGTCGCCCCAGATGGTTTCCTTGCCGATGCAAACCTTGAACCCGTTCTGGTCCGGAGGATTGTGGCTGCCTGAAGCCTGGATGCCGCCGTCGGTGTTCAAATGAAAAAGGCTGAAATAAAGCATGGGCGTGGTGACAATGCCGATGTTGATCACTTCAAGGCCGCTGTCCAAAAGTCCCTTGATCAGCGCCTGCGACAGAGCAGGGGAACTCAGCCGGCAGTCTCTTCCGCTGGCGACCTTTTTACCGTGATGGTCAACAACCATCCGGGCGAAAGCCCGGCCCAGGTTGTAAGCAAAATCCTCGTCAAAATCCCTGCCCACAACTCCGCGAATGTCATACTCGCGGAAAATTTCAGGATTCATTATCATCCTGTCCCCTCCTGGAACTTCGGATTCTACTTTATAAAAATAAGACCTTAATCAATTTTGGTCAAGCCGGATTTCTCTCATACCGGACGCCTGCCTCGGCAAAGGAAGTTAACATCATTTCAATGCGCTTTTTCAATGTTTGGTTTTGCTTGACAGCCAAAGACAGCCATAATAAATTAAAGTTAGAATGATTACCAAAAATGCAAGTCCGGCCATTTACACAATTGGACACAGCAACCTTGAGCCACAGGACTTTATCAGACTTCTGAAAAGTTTTAAAATCGAAATCCTGGTTGATGTCAGGAGCAAGCCATACAGTCAATATGCGGTTTGGTTCAATAAAGGCGAGATTGAAGAGCTTTGCGAAAACAACGGGCTCAAATATCTTTTTCTAGGCAACCTGCTGGGCGGAAAGCCGGAAGATAAATCGGTCTCGCTCAGAACTTCGAAGGTGGACTATGACTTGCTCAGAAAAAAAAGCTACTTTCTTTCCGGAATAGAAAAACTTTCCGAGTTGAGCCAGAAGAACCGCGCCTGCATAATGTGCTCAGAGGCTCATCCTGATGAGTGCCACCGATATCTGCTGATTGCGCCCGCGTTAGAGGAAGCGGGAATTAGAGTCGTGCACATCCTGCCGGAGGGGTCAGCGCTGACTTCCGAGCAATTAAGGATTGAAGCGGCTCACGGCCAATTAGCGCTGTTCTAATCAGGACTCGCTGGTGAAGATTTATACCATAGGAGTAAACAAAAAGGGCGCGGAAGAATTTTTCAATATTTTGAAACAGGCCGGGGTGGAAAAAGTTCTGGACCTTCGGCTGAACAACAAGTCTCAGCTTCTAGGTTTCAGCAAGGGGAAAGACCTAAAGTATTTCTGCGAGCATTGTCACAATATAAAATACGAACACATTCCCCTTCTCGCCCCTACCCAGGAACTCATTAAGAATTATCGCGCCCATAAAGATTGGCCCGGCTATGAAAAATCATTCCGGGAAATCTTGGAAAGCCGGCCGGCTTTAGATATCTTTACAAAGGCAAGCGAAAATTTCAACGCCGTTTGTCTGCTATGCACTGAGGTTAAGCCCGATAAATGCCACAGAAGACTGGTAGCGGAATACATCGCCAATAAAATGAACAATATCGCGGTTATTCATTTGTAACAAAAATTCCTGGAAGGGTAAAATGGATGCAATAAATACACAGGTTGTTATACTTGCCGTATCAAGAATGGGCAATCAGGTGTGTGTAGCCGGTGTTGATGAAGATAAGAAATGGGTTCGTCCGACATCTCCAAGCAAGGAAGGCGGATGGGAATTCAAATTGTCGGACATCTATGATAAGAATAATGACCCTGTAATTGCTTTATCAAATACCGTGGCCATCCGTTTAATAAAGCGTGTTCCAGCAGAAGGCTCACCTCAAAAGGAGAATTGGGAATATGATCGAAGGCAAAAGCCGGTTCTTGTGGAAATTCTGAGTGAGCAACAAAGATTAAAATTGTTTCAAGCCATTTCTGAAAAGAAGTTGGAACCATTAGTTGAAAAAAATGAAAAATCTCTATGTCTTATTGAGCCATCTTTTATTTTTTTTGTGAATTTATCCAACATCTCGGTTAAAGGAAAGTGGCAGCCGAGAATCTCTTTCGCCTTTAATGAAATTCCCTACGAATTCCCAGTTACCGATATTTATTGGCGTGCCATTTGCCGCAGCTTGCAGAAAAAAACCGGGAAAAAGCTTCTGGACGGCGGCGAGTTGAAAAAAATCATTGGATATAATCGAATCTTTTTGACGATTGGATTGCCTAGGGGAAAAATTAAAAATCAATATTGGCCAATGATTGTGGGAGTGCATCCGGTCCCGCTCTTTCCCATAAAAATAGATTATCGAAATCCGTGAACCGTTGACAAACGCGGCAGGATTAACCCGCAATTAGATTTTAAAATTCTAGGAGGATTGATGAAAAGCGTCAAAGGCAAAATTGTCTTGATCCCAGGCGGTCGGGAGGACAGACCAGGAGAAGTTCATAAAGTAGCGTAAGGATGATTGATCTCCATATCCACACAACTGCCTCGGACGGGTCTCATCCCCCCGAGGAGATCATCGAACAAGTCCGCGAAAAGAAGTTAAGGGCCTTCGGCCTCGCGGACCATAACACCATCGCCGCGCTCGCGCAAACCTTTGAACTGGCCGGGGAAAACAAAATGTCTTTTTTTCCGGCCGTGGAAATTGACACTCTTTTTAGGGATCTGGACCTGCATCTGTTGGCGTATGGCGTCGATTTTCGAAAAACGGAATGGCAAAACTGGATTGATGATATAAAAAGGGCCAAGCTGGAGCAGACCAGGAGGCGGGTGGAAAAACTCAAGGAGCTTGGCTTTGAGATTGATTACAAAGAGCTTATCAAAATCTCCAAAGGCAAGATGCCGACCGGGGGCGACTATGTCAAAGCGCTCTGGCTTTCTCCCCAAAGCAAAGCCGACCCGCGCGTGAGAGCTTATATTGACGGCCCGCGCTCGGATTCTCCATACCTCAACTTCTATTTCGACTGGCTCAAGGCGGGCCGGCCCGCGTTTGTGCCTTTTGAGGAAATGCAGTGCGAGCAAGTGATAAAAAAAGCGATTGAGTTCAATGCGGTTCCGGTTCTCGGCCATCCTTCGGACACGCCCGCGGATTATGTCAGGGAGTTGAAAGAATCCGGCCTAGCTGGCATTGAAGTTTACACGAGCTATCATAATCAAATGCGCGCTGAGTTTTGGAAAAAATGCGCGCGGGAGCTTGGACTGTTGATCACGGCCGGCTCTGACTTCCACGGCAAGCCGGTCAAGCCCGAGGTCAGGATGGGAATCAACTGCAGCGAGGAGAAGGAAATCCTTGACCAACTCAAGTCAGCCCTTAAGCGGAATAAAGGCGTATACCTGGAATGATGCAAACAAAAGGCGCGGATATGGCCGGCGGCAGCGGATATAACCGGCTGCGAGTTCCCGCCATCCGACAAAAAGTTACCGAAGTTTTTTCCGCCTCTGTGCAAAAATTGCCTGGTTCAGGAGAAAAATCAGGATTTCGAAATCTGGACAAAACAAGAGGATGCCTAAATGTTAAAAATCGGACAGCCTGCCCCGGAATTTGAATTTGAGACCGCAGCCGGCAGCAGGGTCAGCTTTCCCCGCGACTTCAAGGGAAAATGGCTGGCCCTGTATTTCCTGCGCTATCTCGGCTGCCCCCTCTGTCTGGAAAAACTGAACGAGCTCATCGCCGACCAGCAAAAATACGCAGAGCGGGGAATTGAACTCTTCGCAGTGGTCCAAAGCACGGAAAATCGGGTGAAAGACTACTCCCGGAAAAAGGGAGTAAAGTTCCATCTTATCAGCGACCGTCCCTGCCAGCTCTACCAGCGTTATCAAGTGGCCAAGGGAGGCATCTCTGCTTTACTCGCTCCTCAAGTCGCGCTCGCCAGCATGCGCGCCACTTTGAAAGGAAATTTCCACGGTCCGTTCGAGGGAGAGGAACTGCAAAAGCCTGCTGTTTTCATAATCGACCCTGCGGGCAATCTCGCTTTCCTGGAATATGGCAAGAATATTGCAGCGATGATGAATAATGGCCGGTTATTTCAGCTTGTTGGCGAGCTGAAGCAGGAAAGGGGTAAATGATATGAAAAATAAAGCCATCATCGGCATCATTGCGGGCGTGATTTTCTGCATCCTGGCCGGGTTAGGATTTTTTTTTCTTGGGGTAAGGAAGCCGCCTGAAGAGCCGGCCCAACCAGGCCTCCCCGGACAGATCAAGAACATTAAGCGAAAGCTGGCATGGACTTCAGACCCGGACCGGAATTTAAGGAAAGCGGAGACCGCGGAGGCGCGGGGAGACTGGAAGGGAGCGCTTTATTACTATAATTACCTTGCCAAAACGCTCCCCATGGAGGACCCGCGCAAAGGTTATGCTAGCTACAAAGAGGCGCTCTGCTATTACAATCTGGGAGATTATGTGCGCGCCCGGCGAAGCCTGGAGTTCGCATTGAATTTGTTCCCGGATATGCCCCAGATAGACAGGGCCCTGTTCCTGATGGCCCAAATCTACACCAAGTTCGGAGATTTCACTCTGGCCGACAAAACTTACAACACCATCATCCGAATGTTCCCCTCCGCAGCTCAGGAAGCAAAAGAAAAACAGCAACAACTTCCCCAACAGTCGCGAGAACAAAAGCAGGAGCAGAAAGCCGTCCCCCAAAAAATAGTCAGGTAAAAATCCGGCTATTTGCCTGGCCCGCCCTCGTTTTTCTCCAAAAGCACAATAACGCTCTTGCCCGCAGGCTCGAGCGCAACCACCCGGTATTGACTGCGAAAATCAGGCTCGTCAAGCAGGGTCCTGAGATGCAGATAGCGCAACTCGCTGACAATGAAATCCGGCCGATACTTGGCAATAACTTTTTTCACCCAATCCGGGCTTCCCCACCAGTCCCAGCGGTACCGGGGAGAAATCTTCATCAAGGCTTTTTTGTCCTCAAGCCGGATTTTATACACCTCTCGCGAAACCAGGCCCGCGCTGTCAATGATATAAAATTCCCTGAGCTCATAACCGATGACCCCGATCTCGCCCGCGAAAATTTTGGCCCCTCTGGTTTTTCTTTCCCGGACCGCCTGCGCCAGCTTTCGGTTTGCCTTTTCCTTCAGACTCCAGACATCATCAGATGAATGCTTCCAGAACAGAGCGCCGGCCAGCACAGCCGCGGTTACAAATTGCAGCGCCATAGCCAGGCCGCGCCTTTTCCCGACCAGACCGCCGATCCATTCAATGCCGACCGCGACAAGAATCAGGTAGCCGGTCAGCATCGGAATCTTGTACCAGAAAAAACTTCCAGCCCGTCCCATGATCATCCCGGCCAGGAAGAAGCAGACCCAGAGGAAAAAAACCCGCGCCCATCGCTCTTTCTGCAAAGCCCTGATCGCGCCCATAGCGGCAAAAGCGAGATACGCGACCATAGGCGGATAGCTAAACCGCATCCTGCCTTCTATTTCCTGGATGCCCAGGAACCACTCCCAGTAGCCTCTCCATATCAGCCGCGGGCTAAGAATATGGATCAGTTTTTTGGTCAAAAGCGATTGCGGCACCGGCGAGCCGAAATACCAGGTCGAAAAAATCAGCCACGGGAGCAGCGTTGCCAACCCGCTCCCGGCCAGCAAAAGAGCATTCCTCGGACTCCTGAAAAGCCGGACCAGAAAAACAGCCGCAACCAGCGCCGCCGCATCCAGCCTGGTCAGAACCAGAACCCCGGCCGCAATACCGGCTGCAACCGGTCTTTTCCGCAGGTCGAGCCACACCACTGACAGGCACAGGAAAGCGGTGAACATGGTTTCCATTCCGGTGGTGAGGTTGATCCAGAAATGCGGAAACAAAACAAACAGGAAAACGGCCAGGAGACCCAGCGCTCTGGATTTGGCCTCGCGGCCGATTAAATAGATCAGCGACGCGCAGAGACCCGCGCAAACCAGATTTATTATGTCCGCGGCGAGAGGAATCCGCGCCCCCAACCTCCGGAGCAGGGCGAGCAAAAGACAAAAAATCGGAGTGCTCGTGCCCAGCACCCGCTCTCCCTGATTGTAAACAAAGCCCAGCCCCCGCGCGATGTTCTCCGCATAGCGAAAGGTGATGAAAGCATCATCGATCTGAACCGCGCCCGAGTTCCGTAAATACCGGTACGCGGCCGAAAACACGATAACGGCTGAAATGAAAATCAGCGCGGGGATCAGCCGCTCCGTTTTATTTGAAGCAACCGTCATTTGCTTAAGCTAAACCGCTCAAAACCAACCGAGGCCCTGCACAGGCCCCACAGGCATTTTGTTCATAGGCTTATATTCTATTCCTCACCTTGCATCTGTTCAAAACCTGGCGCGGGCCTGACTTTGACCGCCGCGAGGAGAAAGAGAAAAGCGAGCGACCCGATTGCAAAGTAAAGTCCGATCCTAAACGACCACGGCTCGTAAACCAGCTCAAGCCGATGTTTGCCCTTGGGAACTTCCACCGCGGAAATCAAGCTCGCGGCTTCAAACTTCCGCTCCTTATCGTCCACATACACTCTCCAGCCCGGATAGAAAATCTGAGAGACGCCGATCCAGCCCAGCTCTTGAAGCTCGGCCTGAACAACATATCGCTGGCTGGAAAAACCAGTTACTGAAATTTTATCGCCGGAATAATCGCCTTCCGTCGATGCTTTTGCGGGTTCCTGCAATAATACCAGCTGCTCGTAAATACCCGCGGCTTTGTCCAAATTTGCGGTCTCTTGGTCCACTGCCTTTTCCCATTCGCCGCTCTCCGCCATAAAAAACATAGGAATGGCGTCCGGGTTTTCGTAAAACCAGAAATCCGACGCGGACAGAAGCTTGAACCGCTCCGGCGCGTCCGGCTCATCAATCCTTAAATCCATCCAGCCGGCCCAGTCAAAATCGGGGTTTTGGCCCGGAAGCGTGACCAGCGAAAAAGACCGGCACCCGGACAAATTGAACCTTGCTCTCGGAAGCTCTCTTTCTTCCAGCCGCATCCGGGGATGAATGTAGCGCGCGTAACTCAAGTCCTCTTTGCTGCTCAACACAAACCAGACACCATCCGGCTCTTTCTCCCAAGCTTTCCGGTCGATCCGGGGATAAAACCCAACTGAGCACACCGGCTGGATCGAGGCCAGAAATCGCGGCAGCCGCGAGTCGCAGTAAGCGGGGACACTCTTCTCTTGATACAGATCGCACCGGTCAAAATCGATCCTGCTCGGCGGATGCTGGAAAAGAGTTTTGGCAAAAGCTTGCCCCAGAGGAAAATAGGCCTGGCCGATGTGGCCTGGAGAGGGAGCCGTGCGGTTTGCGTGATCAAGGATGCGCTCGATGGTCCTCTGGTATGGCAGCGGGCTTTTGCTGACAACATATTTCAGGCCCATAAGGTCAGTAAGCGGATGCTCGACCATCTCCGGCATAATTTCGAGAAACCCGACTTTGTTATACCAGTATTTGAAGCCCTGCTCCCGGGTGTGGCCGTTGATGAAATCCACAAGCTCCACAAACCGATGATGATTTATGCCGTCCATAACGCTCAACCCCGCAACCTCCAGAAGCTGATTGATGTTGGCCGGAAAAATCTCGCGGTCAAAATAAAACCGGGCCAGATGGTCTCGGGCTATTTTCTTGAAAACAGGATTGCCGCGCAGACGCGCGAGATTATAACCGGGATAAACCGGCTCCTGCCAGGAAACCCTGAGCGATGCGCTGATAAGAATAACCAGGCAGGCCAGCAATATCCCGACTTTGTCAGCCCCTTTTATGCTCCGGGTAAAATAAATCCACCCAAAAAGAACCGCGACCGCGCCAAGCTCCAGAACAACCGGCCGGCTCAACGCAGCTCCCATTTTTTCGTGCGGGAAAAAAATCGCAAGCAAACCCGCGCCAGCCGCAATCGCGAGCAGAGATTTCCTGGCCGATACCCTGCCGGCAAACATTCGGTCCAGCACATAAGCGCTGATCAGGCTCGCGGACAGAATCAGCCCGGGCCAGGGATGCTTGAAATTGCCGGAAAGGCTGAAGGGAAAAACCAGGCCCAAAAGCTGAAAGAGGGGAAGGCCGAAACTAAACCCCGCAAAAAAAATCAGCCACCCGAACCAAACCAGATAAAGTCGGGGAATTCTTCTGAGCTCCGCAATTCCGATGGCGAGAAACGGCAAAAAAACCAGGCCGATTGAGGGCGCCAGCCAGGGAACCGAGATCTCCCTGTATCCGGGAATGAAGCCGGATAGTCCGCGGCCCAGTTCCGGCGGATGAAAAAAAGCCGCGCCCGGGCTGCCCGGCCCGAAAATCCAGGGCGTCAAAATTGAAAGCAGCTCTTTCGCGGAATAATGATAAAGCCCCGCGCCCGGCAGATGAAAATGACAGCCCCTCACCCAGTACTCAAGAAAAGTCAGAGCCAGGGGCAGAGAAAGAAATCCGGCCGCAAGATTGCTCAAAGCAAACCGCATAGCCGCTGCTCTTCTTTCATTTTTTTTCAGGCTGAAAGCAAATCCCGCGAAGCTCAGAGCCGCGAAAAGCCAGTCGTAAAAAATCGCCTCCGGATGGCCGGAATTGAACAGCGCGAAAAATCCAAGCGCCAGAAACAGCGGCCACTTCCTGCTTTTGCTTCGCGCTGTCTGCATTGCGAGCAACGCGAGCAGAGGAAGCAGGAAATCCGCGTTCAGATAGTTCTCATTCAGGAAAAGCTGGAAATAGCCGGAAAAGGTAAAGCCGAGAAGCGCGAACAGCGAGGCGCCGATGGAAAGCCGCAACTTGCGGGCCAGGAGGTAAGAAAAAAATCCCGCCATCCAGAACCTGAAAATCAGGTAAAGCTGATAACTGACCGGACCGGGGAAAAGATAAAGAAAAATTTTGAGCGGATAAAAAACGGCTGAGAGCATGTTGCCCAGCAAAGGAGCGCCCAGCGCGTTGTTGGGATTCCAGAGAGGGAAAAGACCCTGGGCGAATTCCTTTTGAATCAAATGGTCAAACGCGTACTGGCCGAGCAGATAATACTGCTCCTGAATCGCGCCGAGATAAATATTTTCGCGGTTTAAAAACCGCGGTCCCCATAAAACCAAAAAGCCGATAAGGGGGGCCAGGCCCGCGATAACATACTCAAACCCGGCTATTTCCCGCTCCGGACCAGGCTCTGCCATCAATTGACCGCCGGGCTGAGACTAAAAACCCTAGCCCCATTTGCCGCCCAAAAAAGGTACGGCTTATTCAAGCCATTCATCATCTTTTCATTATCCGACTAAACCCGGATTGCTCAAAATCCCGCCAGGGATTTAGTTGCCTTGAGAAAAATATGGTTTCAAAGCCGGGCCGCGCTCCAGGCGAAATTTTTGTTTCCCGAAATTCCCATTATAATAATCAGGGTCAGGAGGCTTTTAATTGAAGTTAACCGTGGTTCCCGAGCGATGCAGCGGCTGTAAACTTTGCGAGCTTGTATGCGCGATCAAGAAGTTCGGGGTCAACAATCCCAAAAAGGCCAACATCCGGGTGATGGTTGTTTATCCCGCGCCGGTCATCCGCATGCCCATCTTCTGCCACCAGTGCAAAGACCCCAAGTGCGCGGAAAATTGCCCGGTGGACGCAATCACCCGGGTTAACGGCGTGGTCAAGATAAACAGCGAGGAATGCACCGGCTGCGAGCAGTGTATTGTGTCCTGCCCGTTCGGCGCGATCTTCACCCACGAGGATTACGAGGCGCCCTTTATGTGCGACCTGTGCGGAGGCGATCCCGAGTGCGCAAAAGCCTGCCCGACCAAGGCTTTGATTTATGTGCCCAAGCACCTCATCGGCCAGGCCCACCGGATGAGCAATGTCCTCAAATACGCGCATATGAAGCAGGTCGAGTACTTTGAAAAAGGCGAGAAAAAAGTGCTCCACTACACCGAGGCCGAGAAAAAAGAAAATAACCACGAGGATAAAAAATGAAGATCAGCGGCGGCTATTTCTGGAAAATCCTGGTGGTGGATTTGACCAGCGGCAAATCAGAGGCGGTGGGGTTCGCGCCTGAGTTTGCGCTCAAATACATCGGCGGCAGAGGCTTGGGCGCCAAGATCCTTTTTGACCGGCTCAAGGAACACAATTTTAAACTGGACCCGCTTTCGCCGGACAACATTCTCATCATCTCTCCGGGACCTCTGCACGGAACCTATATGCCCGCTAGCGGAAAGACCAGCTTTGTCAGCCTCTCGCCCGCAACCGGAATTTACGGCGACTCCAGTATGGGCGGCAGCTTCGGCGTGGAGCTTCGCCAGGCAGGGTATGATGCGCTTGTGCTTTTAGGCCGCGGCCAGGAACTCAGCTACCTCTGGATTGACAACGACAAGGTCAAAATTATCGCCGCGGCCGAGCTTAAGGGCAAAACCGTTCTCGAGACCGAAGGGATGATCCGGCAGAAGACCCAGGACGCGGACTTGAAGCTGATCACCATCGGTCCTGCGGGCGAGAACCTGGTCTCGTTTGCCTGCGTCACCGGAGACTGGGGACGGAACGCGGGCCGGTGCGGAATCGGCGCGGTGATGGGATCGAAAAATCTCAAAGCCATAGCCGTCCGGGGCACAAGAGATTTGCCGGTTGCGGACCTGGCCAGGCTTGTGAAAACAAGCAATGAAGGCTTTGCGGAACTGGCCAGCCACCCGATGTTCAGCTTCTGGCAGGACCAGGGACTGATGAGCGTGGTTGATTACATCAACAAGGTCGGGGTTATGCCCACCTACAATTTCAAGGACGGTTATTTTGACCGGGCGGATAAGATCAATGGCTACACGATGGAAGACCATTACAAGATCGGCAACACCGCCTGCTTCGCCTGCCCGATGTGCTGCGGGAATATCTGCCTGGTAAAAGACGGCGACTATTCAGGAACCGTGGTTGAAGGTCCGGAGTATGAGACCGCGTGCATCTTCGGCAGCAACCTGGGCGTGGATAATTTTTCCTTCATCCTCAAGGCCAACCAGATGTGCGACGAGCTGGGCATTGACACCATCTCCACCGGCAACCTCATCGGCGCGGTGATCGAAGGCTACCAGGCCGGGATTCTGGACCTTGACGACACCGACGGAATGGTGCTCGGCTGGGGAGATGAAAAGGCCATAATCAGCCTGGTGGAAAAAATCGCGAGGCGCAAAGGCCTGGGCGAGATTATGGCCGGGGGATCGAGGCGGCTGATCAAAGAATTTCCCAGGCTTGCGCCCCTGATCAGCCAGGTCAAGGGACTTGAGCAAAGCGCATACGATGCCAGAGTCGCGATGACCATGGCGCTCGGATACGCGACTTCCGACATCGGCGCGCATCACACCCGGGCCTGGCCCATTGCGTTTGAGCTGGAGGCGGGCAGGAACTGGCCCCCGGAGAAAAAGGTTGACCTGGTCATCCATCACCAGACCATCAGGCCGCTTTTTGATATGCTGGGCGTGTGCAGGCTGGCCTGGATCGAGCTCGGATTTCCGGAAGAATTTTACGAGAAAGCATACCGCGCGGTCACCGGCGTTGACTTAAGCCTCAAGGACTTGCTGGACCGCTCCAACCGGGTTTATAACTTGACCCGGCTGATCATCACCAGACTGGGCGTTTCCCGCAAGGACGACTACCCGCCGGAGAGATGCTTCATCCAGCCGGTGCTCTCCGGGCCGCACGCGGGCAAAAAACTGGACCGCGGGGCTTACGACCAGATGCTTGACATCTATTACCAGAAGCGAGGCTGGAACAAGGAGGGGATGATCTCCTCGAAAGAGGAAAAGGAATTCCTGGAAGAGCCGGGAATTATCTGAAAAATTTTCCCGCGGCAGCGCGCACCGAGGCGCGTCATCAAGTTTCAAGTGAAGCTTTGACCCCTAGTTGATCATAAACAGCTCAAAAAGGAGAGCGGAGATGAAGAACTGGCAATTATTGGCTTTTATGTTTTTGGGGGCAATGGTTTTATCCACCCGGGCTTGGGCAGGAGAGATTCATAATGCGGCAAAAGAAGGAAATTTGGCTGCGGTTAAAGCCCTGCTGGAAAAAGACCCTCAATTGGTCAACGCCAAGGGGGGCGAGTTTGGATTGACCCCGCTGCATTATGCGGCATCTGAGGGCCAGAAGGATATTGCTGAGCTTTTGATCGCGAAAGGAGCGTATGTCGAGGCCGAGGACGGGTATGGAAGGACTCCGTTGCATTGTGCGGCAGCTGAGGGCTACAAGGATATTACCGAGCTTCTGATCGCGAAAGGAGCGGATATTAGCGCCAAGGACAAGGGTGAATGGACTCCGCTGCATTATGTGGCGCGTGAGTCATTTGGGGGAAAAGAATTTGCCGAGTTTCTGATTGCGAAGGGAGCAAAAGTCAATGCCAAGAACAAGGATGGATCGACTCCGCTGCATTATGCGGCAGCTCACGGATCTAAGGAAGTTGCCGAGCTTTTGATTGCGAAAGGAGCGGATGTTAACGCCAAAGACAAGGATGAATCGACCCCGCTGCATTATACGGCGACGTATGGTGGCCGCAAGGATGTTGCTGAGCTTCTGATTGCGAAAGGAGCGGATGTTAATGCCAAGGATAAAGATGGCCGTACTCCTTTGGCAATAGCGATCAAAAATAAAAACGCGGCTGTTGCGGATTTGCTGCGCAAAAACGGAGGGAAAGAATAGAGAGCTTGTTACCCAAACGAAAAAACCTTTAAATCCTCCCCCTTGATGGGGGAGGGCCAGGGAGAGGGTGATTGAATTTCTTGGACAATCTTCACCCTCCCCTTGATCCCCTCCCATTCCATTCTCCGTAGTCCCCCCGCCCCGCCTCGCGGGGGCGGGACAAAGGATGAACAAGGGCGGGGGAATTTAAAAAAAACCATTTAAGCAACATCCCTTGAAGCTTTGCCCCCTGGTTGAGAGATGCTATAATGATCAGAAAGCCGCGGACAAGGAGAAGCAATGCGGATTATTTTCGTAGAGCCGAGCCCGCCTGATTTCCACATATTTTCGAGGTACCCGCTGCCCCGGCTTGGCACGCTCATCCTCGGCACCATGCTTCAAAAGGCCGGCCACGAGGTTCAGGTTATGGTGGAGACGGTTGAAAAGCTCGACTACCACAAAATGCTGGCGGCTGACTTGATCGGCATTTCCGCGATCACCTCCACCGCTAAACGGTCTTATGTGCTTGCTGACGAGCTCAGGCGGCACGGCAAGACCGTCATTTTTGGCGGGCCGCATCCCAGTTTTTTTCCCGAGGAATCGCTTGCTCACGGCCATTTTGTTTTGCGGGGCGAGGCTGAACAGACCATCCTGCCGTTCATCAACGCGGTTGAGCAAAAATCAGGCTTGGGCGATATTCCGGGTTTAAGCTACAAAGTTGGCGACCGGGTTTTTCACAATCCCGCGGGCGAGCCGTGCTTTGACCTGGACACCCTGCCCTTTCCGGATTTCAGCATCTTGAAAGGAGGCATAGGCTCGGTAAAGCCGGTGGTCACCTCAAGAGGCTGCCCTTACGATTGCAGCTTCTGCGCGGTTACCGAGCTTTTCGGAAGGAAGTACCGGTTCCGCACGCCGGAAAGCGTTATGGAAGAGCTGGCCAGGCTCAACCTGAAGAAAGGCGACACCATATTTTTCTACGATGACAATTTTGTGGCCAAGACTGAAAACACCAAGCGGCTTTTAAGGCTTATGATTGATAACAAGCTGACCCAGCGGTGGACCGCGCAGCTCAGGGTGGACGCCAGCAAGGATGAGGAACTGCTGGAACTGATGAGAGAGGCCAACTGCTTTTTTGTTTACCTCGGCCTGGAGTCAATAAATCCGGATACGCTTAAAAGCTACCGGAAAAAGTTGACCCTGGAGCAGATTGAGCAAGGCATCGGCCGTTTTCACAAGTATGGCATCCGCGTTCACGGAATGTTTGTCCTGGGCGCGGACACGGATGATGTCTCGACCATTCAGGAAACCTCGAATTTTGCGATCAGAAACAAGATTGACACCATCCAGTTTATGATCCTGACCCCCATCCCGGGCACCAGGTTCTTCAAGCAAATGGAGGCCGAGGACCGGCTTCTGACCCGGGACTGGAGCCTTTATGACGGCCACCATGTTGTTTTCCGTCCCGAGCGGATGACTCCCTACCAGCTTCAAAAAGAGACTTTCAGGGCGATGGCTAAATTTTACTCCGTGCTGCAGCTAATTCCCTTGTTCTTCAGGCTTGATTTCCTGACCTTTATTTACCGCAGTTACGGAAACCAGCTGATCAACCGCTGGCACCGGGAGCGCGTTAATCGAAGATACTTCCGGATGATGAAAGATATGAGCAGGAATGCCACGGCCAAGCTGGGAGATAATGTTCGCAAGACCGCGGAAGACATCAAGCGCTATTTCAAGAAATTGCGGGCTAAAGGTCTGCATCAGGAAAAAGGCGGAGCGAGCTGAACTCCGCGATGGTCTTGCTTAAGCTTTGCCAGCCTTGGTCAGAGCGTGGAGAGCTTCGCCTAATTTCTTCATTCCAAAGGGCTTGGTAATTACGCCGCAAAAACCGTAAGTTTTATAGTCCGCCATCACCGGGTCCGTGGAGTAGCCGCTTGCGACCAGCGCCTTGACTTGGGGATTTATCTCGCGCAAAATCTGCATCGCCTCAATCCCACCAACACCGTCATTGACCACTAAATCCATAATCACCGCATCAAAAGGTTCGCCCGATTCTTTGGCTTTTTGGTACGAGTCGACGGCCTCCCGGCCTTCCCTGGCAGCAACCACTTCGTATCCCATATGCTCGAGCATGTTGCAGCATACCCTTCTAATGCCCTCATCATCATCCATAATCAGAATTTTTCCCTGGCACATAGACAGCGTTTCGACGGGCTTAGCGGCCTCGGAGACTTTTTGATCCGTGGCCGGAAGAAGGAGATAAAAAGTGCTGCCCAGCCCCGGCTCGGAGTCCACAAATATATGTCCCTTATGCTTGTTCACTACTGAGTAACTTATGGTCAGCCCGAGCCCGCTCCCTTTATGCTTGGTCGTGAAATAGGGGTCGAAGATTTTAGTCAGGTATTGCGGCGGGATGCCGACCCCCTGGTCCTGAATCGATATCCTGACATATTTGCCCGGGTCAAGCTGCCATTCGTTGCCCTCGCTCACAACCGCATTTTCAATTTTGATTTTTATAAGCCCGCCCTCCGGCATGGCCTGACTGGCATTGATCAGCAAATTGTCGAATACCTGGCTCATCTGCCCATCATCCGCGCAAATCGGCCAGAGGTTTTCAGGGATGGAGAAGTCGCACTTTGCCCGGGAACCAATCAGTATATTGGCGGACTCTTTGATCAGCTCCGCGGCCGACACCGCTCTCTTGATCGGCTCCCCGCCTTTGGAAAAAGTGAGCAGCTGCTGGGTGAGGTCTTTCGCGCGCATTGCGGCTTTCTCCGCCTCCTCCAGGCTGGCGCATACTCTATCATCTTCTTTCCCTCTTGTCTTGGCGATGGAAATATTGCCCACGATAGCTGTCAGGATATTGTTAAAATCGTGAGCAATTCCGCCCGCGAGTATACCCAGCGACTCGAGTTTCTCAATTTTGGCCTTGTTTTCAGCCATTTTCTTGCGCTCGGTGATGTCACGAGCCACACCTACAATACCGACAATCTCGCCCCGCGAGTTCTTAAGCGGCGACAGCCGGGTTTGAAAGTAAAAGGTTTCACCTGCCAAATCATTTGACCACTCATAAACAACATTATGTCCCTCTAAAGCCTGCCTGAAACATCTTTCACGCTCGTCCAGTCTTTTCAACAAGCCGGACTCTTCCTTGAACACTTCATCAACTTTTTTGCCCAGAAAAATTTTGGACAAGTCGGGATATTTATCCATGTCCCGGCCGTGAATATCGGTGTAGCGCAGGTTTTGGTCAAGTGTGTACACGATATCATCCATTGAGCTGACCAAGGTACGGAATCTTTCTTCGCTCTCCCTCAACGCCTGCTCCGCCTTTTTGCGCTCGGTGATGTCCCGGCTTATGCCGATAATGCCGATCGCCTTATTATTTTTGTCGCGCAAGAATGATACAGTGGCTTCGGTCAAGAACATGGACCCGTCTTTACGATGTCCCTCCAGTTCCAGCACTCTTTTCCGGTTAAGGTCTTTGTCCGGCGATTGCTCGATAGCCAGTTCTTCCTGGAAAACCTTGAGCGCGGTCTGGAACGACTCGGGAGTCAATAGTTTATCAATGGTCATCTTAAGCATCTCTTCCGGCTTATATCCGGATATACGAGAGGGGCTCAGGTAGGTATAGTTAAAATTCATATCCATCATCCAGATTGAATCCGAGGCGTTCTCCACGAGCATTCGAAAGCGCTCCTCGCTCTCCCTCAACGCCTGCTCCGCCTTTTTGCGCTCGGTGATGTCTCTCATTATGCCGACCACGGCTTTGGGCTTGCCTGCCGCGTCTTTGACCACCGCGGAACTCAATTCCCCCACGAAAACCGACCCGTCTTCCCTGTTCAAGCTGAACTCGGCTTTGGTCACCGCATCTTTATTTTCAAGAATATTCTGGAAATTCCGCCTGGCTTTTTCCCGGTTGGGCCGAGACACCACATCAAAAATATTTTTGCCGATTAACTGCTCCGCTTTTCCAAACCCGTGGAACTCCGCCATCTTTTGCGAAGCCTCGAGGAACCTGCCCTGCAAATCCACAATGCCGACCGCGTCCGGGGAAGCTTTGATGAAAGTCTTGTAAAGCTCCATCGCCCCTTTGACCGCATCCTCGGCCTGCTTGTGCTCGGTTATGTCTCTCACCGCCACAATCCTGGCTGGGCGATTCTGGTAAAGGCAGGTTTTGCCGCGGGCTTCCGCGGGGAAAGTTGAACCGTCTTTCCTCATCCCTGTAAATTCATAAGCCTTGCCCTCGCTGGCGCCGATACTATCTTGCAAAAGCTCTCGGGATTCGGGCGCCATAAATTCCAGCAAACTCATCCCGATTACTTCGCCCGGCTCGTAGCCGAACATCCTCATCGCAACATCATTTGCTTCCAGAATTATACCCTGGCTATGAATGGCGATTCCCTCAAAGCTCGCGTCGGCAAGCATCTTGAATCGGTTCTCGTTTTCTAAACCGGCAGGCTTGGTTTTCCTCGAAATCCGCGCCCTTTTCTTGCCCTTTGAACCCCTCATCAAGGACTCCCTAGTTGGCCGCTATTTGTTTCTAAGCCCGGACTCCTCGCTCCATCAAATATTATCAACCTTCTCAAAAAAAAGACAAATTCCTCAAAACTTTGCCAGCCCGGACTTTTGCGCGCCGGCCGCTGAATACCGGCTGTTGGCCTAAGGCCGGATGCGCCCGGCCGGCCTTGAATCCGCGCTTTAAAAATCGTAAGATATTTTTGCGGTGGAACTGCTGGGCCAGAAGGTTAAGCTGGATGAGCGGGAGCTGGTCAAGAAGCGCTCGCACTGGCTTTTCGGCTTGAGGCTGGAGGGCAAGGCGGAAAAACTTTTCGAGCTGGAGGTTTTGCTCAAAGGCATTGACCGCTTTTTCAATCTCCAGAACCTGCCGCTGAATTCCGAGGACAACCCGATCCGGCTCAACTTTGTCGATGAAATTGGCATCGCCGGCCTAGGCTACACCAGGATCACCGAGCTCAGCCGGCGCTTTCTGGAAGCGAGCGAGCGAAGCTATTACCAGTTCCGCTATTATGTCGAGAGCGAGCTGCTCGGAGACCTGGCCCGCAGCCGGGTGATCGAATACAGCCTTTCCCAGAACACTCCGGAAGAAAGCCTGATGCTCATTTATTCCTCGTTCCTGGGCCTGAAAAATCTTGCCCAGGAGCTGGGCCGGCTGAAAGAAGCCAGTTACCCGCTGTTTTTTCATCTCGGGAGTCTGACCACCCGCGCCATCGTCCAGAGCAAATTTTTCAATCCCATCACGGTGATCGAATTTAGGCCCGAGTTTGACCAGGTTGCCAACCGGATTGTGCGCAGAGCTGTGCGGGGAATCCCGGACCCGGAGGCAAAGCATTTGATCTCGGTGGTGATCCTGGCTTTCTATCGCCTGCTCCACTATCTCGGCTTTATCGACCAGTTTTCAGATGACATGGCTAAACTCAAACAGAGCCTGATTATTTTCGCGCTGGTCAACTCCGAGGCCCGGCATTTGATCAGCTTCCTGGAAAAAGAGCTCAAGCCTAAACTTGAAAACAGCAGGATAGGACTCGCGCGCAATTTCGCCGCGCTCGCGGACGCGCTGGGGTTCCAATTCAATATGGAGCTCAGAAAGACCAGCAACGTAGAGCTGGTGGGCGCGAGCAAGCACACCGAGCTTGGCCCGCTCAAGACCGCGGTGGAAAACGGAAAAGGAATCCTGGGCAACTTTCTTATGCAAAGCGTGGTGCAAATGGTTCAGGCCATGGCCCCGGAGATCAAGGGCGAGGAAATCTTTCCGGATTTCATTTCCAAGCGCCAACAGTCGAACAAGCTTCGGGAGGAGCTTGCGGTATTCAAGACGCTTATGGACAAGTTTGAGGAGATCACGGAGAGCACGGTGGAAGGCGCGTCGCTCAAGAATTTCATCAAGTATTTGAAGATTCAAAAAGCATATATCAGGTATATGGAGCGCCATACCGTTCCTCTTATGCGCTACGGGGACCTGATCGAGTTCCAGAAATATTTTAACAAGATCAACCAGCTTGCAACCGACGACCTTCACCGGATGGACAAGCTGGAAGAGTTCAAGCTGGAATCCAAGTTTTTCAAGATTTTTCTCGAGACCACGCTCGGGCATGTCAACCAGCGCGCGGAGCTGCATAACCAGCCGCTCGATGATAAAAGGATCCAGGCCCGGCTGAAACTTTTCGTGGCGAGAGGAATGGATTTATTTTCGGTGCCGCGGCCGAGAGAGCCCGCGGCCGCGGCGGGAAGCGAAAAAGGAGATCTGCGCGGGTAAAAATGAACGCGGTCCGATCCCAGTCCCGGCAGGATGATGGGGGACCCGTTTGCCAGCGCGGCTGGTGAGGGAAAAAATGGAGCTTAAAAACGCGATCAAAGGAAGGAAAAGCATCCGGGATTTCAAGCCGGACCCGGTTCCCAGAGAGCTCATCGAGCAGGCGCTTGATGCCGCAATTGATGCGCCGAGCAACTCCAATCGGCAGCCGTGGGAGTTTGTCGTTGTTTGCGGCCAGAAACTCAAAGAGCTTGCAAGCAAACTTGAGGCCGCCGTTGAGCGCGGCCGGAAGAGCGGCCGCGAACTTTTGACCTGGGATGATAAATATCCCGCGCCCGAAGAGGGCCAGCGCCGGGCAAAAGAGCTGATGCGGGGAATGATGGAATCAGCCAAAGCCGCCGGCATTTCGCCCGCGGAATTCATCCGCAGCAACTTCCGCTTCTTTGGCGCGCCGTGTATGATCGTGGTTGTGATGAACAAAGGATACGGCCCCGGCTCGCTTTTGAGCATAGGCGCGGCCGTGGAAAACCTCCTGCTTAAGGCTTATGAGCTCGGACTTGGAACCTGCTGGATGATGATCCCGCTCGAATACAGCGATGCGCTGCGCGAGGCGTTTGATCTTCCGCAACATAAATACATTGTCAGCACCATCGCGGTCGGATACCCGAAAGATTCCAAGATAACCCGGTTCAAGAGCTCTCGTGATCCCAGGGAAAAATTTGTGAACTGGTTTGAATAAAGTCGGGCGGTCTCGAGAAATGATTCTTTGCGATACGCAAAAGCGTGGCGATCAAACTGGTGAACATCCCCAATGGCTATTTTCCGAAAATGTATTATGCTTATAATTTCGGCGAGCAGGGCAAAACCTGGGGATGAGATTTTGTTAATTGGGGCGTATAATTGAGCAAGCTGATATGGCTCCATTTGGGAGGAAAAGGTTATGAAAGCCAAGGGTACGGTTCTGGTAGGGTTTGTCAAGACCATCAAGGCTGATAAGAGCGGTGTTTATGATAAATACCTAACTGCGGAAGACAAGACGATCATCAGCCAGAAAATCCTGCCCAACATCTGGTATCCATACGAAACATTCAGGCGCTGCTTCAACGCGGTCTTTGAGGTTATCGCCAAGAAAGACCTCGAACAAGTAAGAAACTGGGGCAAATTATACGGGCAGGCGATTATGAGCGACCTTTACAAGGGAGTCCTCAAAAAGGACGACCCGATCGGCTACCTTAAGAATTCTCAAGTATTTATCCGAAACTTTTTCGATTTTGGAAGAGTGGAAGTGGTGGTAGAAGGGGAAAACCAGATTCTGCTCAAATTGATTGATTTTGATCCCCAGTTTGCTCCGGTCCATTATATGATCCGGGGCTGGATGGAGCGCACTGCGGAACTTTGCGGCGCAAAAGACCTCAAAGTGGAATTTGTGACCAAGGGCTGGGAGGGAGACCCTCACTCTTCGATCCGGCTCAGCTGGTCTCAATAGAAAATAAGATACGCTTCGACCGAGGTCGTTGGTCGAACGCAACAGGATGAACCAGGTGCCCTGCGCTTCATTTTGGCAGGCGGCAAAGGCGTTTTGGGCAAAAGGAGAAGTTAATGAAAAGAGTTAAAGGCACCGCGCTGGTGGATTTTGTCAAAATCATTCGGGCCAACAAGTCAGGCGTCTATGACCAATACCTGACCGAAGAAGACAGGGCTATAATCAGCCGGAGGATTCTGCCCGCGGTCTGGTATCCCTACGAAACTTTCAAGCACTGCTTTAACGCAACTTATGAGGTGAACGCCAAGGACCAACTTCAAATGGTCGAACAATGGGGCAGGTTAGACGGCGAACTGATTATAACCGACATTTACAAAGACACGATCAAGCAAGGCGACCCGCTGTACCATATAAGAAAGATACCGATTTACATACGCACTTTCGTTGACTTCGCTCAATGGGAGGCGGTGGTGGAAAAACCCAACCAGGTTTTGCTCACGCTCTCGGACTGCGATCCGGATTTTGCGCCATTATATTATTTTTTCAAGGGCTGGTTTCAACGGATGGCCGAATTGGGCGGGGGGCAAAATGTCCGCTGCGAATTTGTGAAAATGGGCTGAGCCGACGAAAGCAAGATCACCTCTTATCGTATCAACTGGGACTAGCAGGGGCGAAATTTTTTCAATAGCGCTCGCCCTCCGAGCGTCTTCCGGTTGACGACCGCAATTGAGGATAATATAATCGAGCTGTGCGCAGGCTGAAATCCACGGTGAACAAACGAGTTACTTCGGGCCAAAGGAAAAGGTAATGAAGAGAGTCAAGGGCACCGCGCTGGTTAATTTTGTCAAGACCATCCGGGCCAACAAGTCCGGCGTCTATGATCAATACCTGACCGAAGAAGACAAGGACATAATCAGCCGGAAAATCCTGGCCGCGGTCTGGTATCCTTATGAAACTTTCAAGCGCTGCTTCAACGCAACTTTTGAGGTGATCGCCAAGAAGGAACTTCAAATGGTCGAACAATGGGGCAGGTTATACGGCGAGCTGATTATGACCGACATTTACAAAGACACGCTCAAAAAAGGCGACCCCCTGGACCATATAAAAAAGGTGCCGGTTTACATACGCACCTTCTTTGACTTCGGGCAGGGGGAGGCGGTGGTGGAAAAACCCAACCGGGTTGTGATCAAGCTCACCGATTACGACCCGGACTTCGCGCCCTTATATCATTTTCTCCGGGGATGGTTTCAGCGGATGGCCGAACTGTGCGGCGGGCAGAATGTCAAATGCGAATTTGTGAACAAAAGCTGGGAAGACAAGACCAATACCACCACTTATCTGGTCTCTTGGACCTGATTCCCGGCCCGAGCTGCTTCCCGCCGCAACAGCGTTCAATGCCTTCCGGATGATGATTGATGATGATAGGATAATTTGAAAGGTGGAATGCGCGGGGCTTGAGCGAGACGCTTTGGGCAAATGGAGAAGATAATGAAAAGGGTTAAAGGTACCGTTCTGGTTAATTCTGTCAAGCTCATTCGCGCCGACAAGTCCGGCATCTATGACCAATACCTGACCGAGGAAGACAAAGCCATCATCAGCCGGAGAATTTCGCCCGCGGTCTGGTACCCTTACGAAACTTTCAAACACTGCTTTAAAGCGATTTTTGAAGTTGCCGCCAAGAAGGATCTTGACCAAGTCAGAAAATACAGCAGATTTGCGGGCGAGATGATGATTACTGACATCTACAAGGACACGCTCAAACCCGGCGATCCTCTATCTCATCTGAGGAAAATCCCCATTTATATTCTTACTTTCTATGACTTCGGCCAGGCGGAGGTGGTTGTGGAAAAACCAAATCAGGTTCTGGTCAGGCTTATTGATTATGATCCAGATTTTGCGCCATTTTACTATATGCTCGCGGGCGTATTCGAATGCATTGCCGAACTGTGCGGCGGGCAAAATGTCCGATGCGAATTTGTGACCAAAAGCTGGGAAGACAAAAGCAATACCACTTCTTATCTCATCAGCTGGGAATAGCAGTCAGCGCAGAAGTATCTTCAAGCTCGCCCTGCCCAGAGCATCTTCTGTTTGACGATTGCAATTGAGGATAGGATAATTGAAAGATGCTTAGGCTGGAATCCGCGGGGCTTGAGCTGGCCGGCCGCAAAATCTTTTCAGGTGTTAATCTTGAAGTCCGAGAGAAAGAATCCATTGCTGTCATCGGCCCGAGCGGCGCGGGCAAAACCTTGCTGCTCAAGGCGGCCTGCGGACTGGTTCCGGCCAGTAAAGGACAGATTTACTTGTTCGGCCAAAATCTGAACAAGGCCTCTTTCAGAGAAACGCAGGAGATTAGAAAAAAGATCGGCTTTTCTTTCCAGCAGGCCGCGCTTTTCGATTTTTTAAATGTGGCCGCAAATGTCGCGTTCCCGCTGAAGGAAGCCCTGGGCCTAGCGGAATCAGAAATCAAACTGCGGACAGGGTTGATGCTGAAAAGCCTCGGGCTTGAGGATGCCGCGGAAAAAACGCCGGCCCAGCTTTCCGGCGGAATGAAAAAACGGGTCAGCCTGGGCAGAGCTATCGTGCACCATCCCAGACTCCTTTTCTGCGACGACCCGACCGCGGGCCTTGACCCGGTTACCTCATCCTCGATAACAGACCTGATCTTGAAGCTCAGAGAGGAATTCAAGCTTACGCTCGTCTTGGTCAGCAACGAGCTCTCCGTAATCCGCAAACTCGCGGACCGGGTTTACCTGCTTTATCAAGGCGATCTTAATAACATCGGTTCAAGCAGGGACCTTGCGTTCAAAGCGGGACAAGAATGGAGCAGGCCGATGGGAAAATCGAATGATTGAATTCAAAAAGGTCTGGAAAAAATTCGGGGAACAGTTGGTAATCAAAAATCTAAGCCTCCAAATTGAGCCCAGGGAAATTTTTTTTGTGCTGGGCGTCACCGGCGCGGGAAAGACGGCTCTGATCCGGATGCTGATCGGCCTGATCAAGCCGGACCAGGGAGAAATCTTGATCGATCAAGAGCGGGTGGAGACGATGAGCGAAGACGAGCTCAAAGAGCTGAGGAGAAAATGCGGAATGATTTTTCAGTTTCCGACTTTGTTCGATTCCCTCACCGTTTTTGAAAATATCGCTTTCGGCCTGCGCCGGCACTTCGCTCTTTCCGAGTCCGAGATCAAAGAGCGGATAAGAAGCCTGCTCAATCTTTTGCATCTCGCGCCTGAGGTCGCGGAGCAGTTCCCGGAAAAGCTCAGCTTCGGAATGCAAAAACGCGTAAGCTTTGCCCGCGCGGTCGCGCTTGAGCCCAAATACCTGCTCTATGACGAGCCCACCACCGGCCTGGACCCCTTCACCGCAAGGCAGATCAACCGCCTCATCCTCGAGCTGAGACAAAAACTGGGAATCACCAGCATCGTCGTGAGCCACGACCTGGAAAGCATGAGAGCGGTTTCCGACCGGGCCGGATTGCTCCATCAGGGAGATTTTGTCCTGATCGCAAAACCTCAAGACTTTGAAAAAAGCGGCAACCCCTTCGTGCGCCAGTTTCTGGAGGCGGGCTGATGGAAGAGCGCGCGCTGGCGAGCCTGGGCCTGGGGATTTTCCAGAATCTGGGGAAAATTTTTATCGCCATTGCCCAGACCGTGCAGGGGATCGGCAGCCGCATCCTTTTCCTTTGGCTGGTGCTCAAAAAAATCCGCGCAAAGCCTTTTGAAGCGCGCGAGTTGGTAATCCAGCTTTATCTGGTCGGGGTGCGCTCGCTGGCGATTGTTGCGGTGAGCGGATTCTTCGTGGGAGGCATTGCCGCGTTCCAGTTCAACTACGCGCTCAGCCTGTTCGGGGCCAAGGCTTTCCTGGGAGGAGTAACAACCTCGGGACTCTTGCGCGAGGTTGGGCCGGTGCTGGTGGCGATAATGATCACCGGCAGGATCGGCGCGTTCATAGCCGCGGAAATGGGCACGATGAAAGTCACCGAGCAAATAGATGCGGTCCGCTGCCTGGGCCTGGACCCGGTCCCGGTTCTGGTCGTGCCCAGATTTCTGGCGGTGGTGGTGATGATTTTCCTGCTCACTATTTTCGGCCTGATCGTGAGCCTGCTCGGCGGAGCCATAGTTTCACATCTTATGCTCGATGTGAATTTCAGCTACTACCTGGTCAACCTGCTCAAGCTCACGACCGTCGCGGCTTTACTGGTCGGAATGGTCAAGAGTTTTCTTTTCGGAGTGTCAATTGCCACGATCTGCTGCTATGAGGGCTATAACACGGAGTCCGGCGCGGAGGGCGTGGGCCGCGGCGTGAACCGAACGCTTGTCTATGCCTCAATCGTGATTTTCCTCATCGACTACATCGTGGCCGCGCTCATTTCCATAACTTTCTCTCTGGCCGAGAGCATAATCTTCACCATCGGGAGTTAGAGATGTCCGATTGGATTAGAGCGCGAGTCAAGAATTCTTTTTTAAAAGGCTTGCTCGTCGGCCTGCTTGACATTTTTTACATCGCCCGGCTGGGGCTGAATTTTGAAAACATCGGCGATAACCTGCTCCGCTTTTTCGAAGTGGTCGGCGGCGTGGTCTGGCTTCTGCTGAAAAGCCTTCTGCTTCTCTTGCTCCCGCCCTTTCGGCCCGGCCAAATATTGAGACAGATGGAAAACGCGGGCTGGAAGAGCATACCGCTTATGGCAGCCGTGCTCGGATTCATCGGCCTGATCTCGGTGCTCGAGCTCAATTTCCAGCTTTCCCGCGTGGTGGGCAACACCAGCTATGTTCCGGGCTTTGCCGGCATTCTTATTTTTCGCGAGTTCGGCCCGACGGTGGTGGCCGCAATGTTTGCGACCAAGGTGGGCGCGGGATGGGCGGCGGAAATCGCGAATATGAAAATCACCGAGCAAATCGATGCCATGGAGATGTCCTCGGTCGATCCTGTCAACTACCTGGTTGTGCCCCGGCTGATCGCGAGCGGAGTTATGCTTGTCGCGCTCAGCGCGATCGGCGCCTCGGTCGCGCTTTTGCTGGGATGGCTGGTCAGCCGGCAGGATTTCAGCTTCTGGTCTTACTACTTAATGATGAGCAAGTTCACCCGCTATGCAGATGTGGGCACGCTTTTCATCAAGGCGCTGGTCTTCTCCTGGGTCGCGCCGATTACAGCCGCGTGGTACGGCCTTCGCGGCCAGGGCGGCGCGAGAGGAGTTGGAGAGGCGACGACCAAGGCGGTGGTGTCTTCAATCCTGATTATCATCCTGCTTGATTTTTTTATGAACTCTCTGGCTGACAAACTTTTAAAAATCGTGTTAGAATAGCAAGACGATGAACCGATTTAGCCTGGAAGTGAAAGTCGGGATCGTGGTGAGCGTCACCGTAGCCTTGATCATCGCGTTCCTCTTTTTCCTGGGACAGTATAACCCCTTCACCAAGAGCTACCGGGTGAATGTCATTTACAATTTTGCGGGAGGCATTGAGCTGGGGAGCGCGGTGCGCCTGGCCGGGGTCAAAATGGGCAAGGTTGACCAGATAAAATTCTTTGAACCAGGCCACATCTTTGCCGGCGAGCCGGTGAACATATCGATCCGGCTTTTGATTGACCGCAGGGCAAAGCATCTGATCCGGGAGAACTCGAAATTTTTCATCACCATGGCTGGCATCATCGGCGAAAAATACATTGAGGTTACTCCCGGCAGCGCCTCCGCCAAGGAGCTGGAAGACAACGCGGGGGTGAGGGGGATTGACCCGCCCAGGATCGATGAGCTTATTAATCAAGGCTATAAACTTTTCGACCAGCTGAGCAGAAAACTGGAGTCAATGAGCGCTGAGGACAAGGAAAAGCTGGGACATCTTTTTGATAACCTCGTGACCATGTCCCAGAATCTCTCCGAGCTCGGGGCAAAGAGCAATGAGCTTGCTGGCCTCTTGGTTGACTCAAGAAAACTGGTTAACAATCTCAATGCGATTGCGGGTTCGGTCGCGCCAAAAAGCGATGCGGACAAGGCCGCATTCGATCTGAAGATAAAAGAGCTGAGCAGCACTATTGAGCATCTGGCGGCTGTGAGCGAGCGGCTGGATATCACGCTTGAAGGTATGACCAAGGCCAGCCTGGAGCGCGCAGTCCGCCAGATTCTTCAGGAGCAGGGAATCACGATCAATATCGGCACCTATAGAGGCAAGCCCCAATATCCCCCTCTGCCGGAGCTGCAGCCGGCATTGACCATTATGCCCTCCAAGTAAGCCCGGAAGAGTCTCGCGGCTAATTGGCGGTGTTTGCCGCTAGAATTAAACAAAAAGGGGAAGTCAAAGCTTCCCCTTTTTGTTCTCATGGCAGGCGCAAAAAAATTTTCACCGCAAAGGCACAGAGGGCGCAAAGAAAAATTTTTTTCAAGAAAAATTGGTCAATGCCTCCTTGTCCGCCATAGCCTCGCGCCGCGGGGCGGAGGCGGATGGTCTTGCGCCGCAGAGTTATCATGGCAACTGAACCGTGCATTGCTGAGGCGTGCAGGTTATTAGATAACCGGAGTCGGATAAGTTGCCATTATAGTCATATTAAGGAGACCATTAAATAGTTGACACCTGAGAGACATTTCACGCCATCGCATATCTGACCGGCTCAGGGTGGAAAAATCGTTTCACCACCTGGGGT
>Ga0315280_10000701_pt1 | contig 61066 bp, 49 predicted proteins | sample YL17G06_40_MG_FD_203697 | JGI IMG/M metagenome (GOLD analysis project Ga0315280, IMG submission 203697) | Sediment microbial communities from Yellowstone Lake, YNP, Wyoming, USA - YL17G06_40 | ecosystem: Environmental > Aquatic > Freshwater > Lake > Sediment | place: USA: Wyoming | collected... | reverse complement strand
GGCATAGCTCTCGACCTCCTCAGCCGAGAACTTTACCTCGTCATGTAAAGGATGTCTTGGCACCGATTGTAAAGGATGTCCTGGCACCATACACTTCAGGCCGGCATGTTGTATGGTAAGGGTCGAGCGTCCGTAGGTAGGCACAAGCCGCCCTCGCTTTGCTCGTCACTTGTTCCCGCCTTGCGGGGTCACTTGTCACTGAAGACGGGCGGCACCAGCCGCCGTTGCGGATTGACCGCGTGACGATTCCGGCCGATGAAAGGGCAAGGATCTGAACAAAAGCCGCAGAGTTGCAAGACAACTCTGCCCTACCTGTCCTGCCATACTCCATTATTTTTTCCAAATCCGGACTTCGCTGGGGCGGGGCGTACCTGGAATCCGCGTGAGCGCGATTCCCGGGGGCAATTGAGAAAGCTTTTGCGGGTCGATGTCGCCGCCTAGGAGTGCTTCGATCATCCGCGGCCTTTCGACGACGCATGAGAAGATTATGGATAAGCCCATTTCGCGCGCAAAGTTGTACTTGGGTTGGTCAAAATCGTCGGGCGACTGCGACAGCAAAATGATGCTGACACCTTTTGACCGCGACTCGCGGATCAGTTTCTCCAGCGTAGGCTGCCTACATTGTAAGTAGTTGTGCGCTTCGTCGATGACAATCACTAGCTTTGTGCAGCGAAAACCCTTATCGTCGAGTGGGGCATCGTCTTCGTTCATGATCCTGGCATAGACGCTGTCGAGGGTGAGGAAAACAGCAAGCTTCCTCAAGCCCTCAGGCACATGCGAAAGGTCGATAACGTGGCTGCGATGCAGCAAATCAGTTTGAGTCTTGATTTCAACAGGAGCAAATAGCGAGAAATCACAGAACTCGCGGAGAGCCACAAGAAGAGAGTCAGGTTTCGTAGCGGACGCGTCGTACAGTTCTTCCGCGACGGCAAGAATGTCAGAAAGGTTGACCCCGGCTCTCCGGTAAGACCTGTAGTAATCGTTGATACCTCTCAGGTCTTCTTCCGTCAGAACGTCTTCCAGCCCCGATGCCGGAGCCAACTCTCCGCCCAAGGCCCGGGCAAAAGCTTGTTTCACGATTCTCAGACAAGTGTCGGCTTGTTTCGGTCCCAGATGGACAACCGCCTTTACTGTATCCACAAACCGTCTGGCTGCCAGCTTTACGGTCTTTTCGTCGTCGGACGGCAGTACCAAGGGACTGAGAGGAATCACCTGATCAGGGACGCAAATAACCGAGGCTTCCATTTGCTTGACAAATTCCTTGTTAGTTGCGATATCTCCCTTTGCGTAATCAAATACTAAGCAAGGAACGGGCAGGCGAAGCGAGGAGGCAAGCGAACTAAGCAAACTCAGTCCAGTGCGGGTCTTGCCACTTCCATTCCTTCCCATCACCGCAATGTGAGGGGATTGGCCGGCAGCGTTCAACGAATATGAGACTGTTTCCCCGGTCCTTGCGTCGTTCCCGACAGTCATGCGGGCTTCAAACCTTGCTCCAGCAACCGGGGTAGGTACCGGTGCCCCACGCTGAGGCACAGGAGCCACCTTCGCAGTCAACCGCAATAAGCTCAAAACGAATTCGTCACCTCTATGATTCATCCGCTCATATTCGTCTCTGAAAAAGCGGATGCCCCGTTCGACGTGAAGCTTTATCGCACGTGACAGCTCAGCCTCGTCTTCAAAATGTTGGGCATGACGCTGGCGAATCAGGGCGAGTAGGGTCGGCTCGTCTTTGCCGAAAAACACGTCGCGAGGGAATTCTTGACCGTTTGAATCTACGTCCGCCATTTCAGGGAGGCTAGAAAGCGAAAGGGAGTAGCAAAGCGCACCTCGGGCCCATAGGTTTGGTCTGAGCCCCGTTGCGCGCCGGAGGACTTCCAGCGTATTTCGTGCTTCCAGGGATGTCTTGAAGAGTGCCATCGGACTACCTAAAAGAAATACCCAGGCCGAATCACGGTCGAATCTTGCTTTTCGTCATAGTCGAGGCAATATTGGCGCGCGACGTGTGGCTCAAGGCGTCGCGCCCACTCGATATCGACTTCTGTATCGGTGGAAAGTACGATTACTTGGTGTCCTGCATGAGGCAGGTATTTTTCGAACAGTGCGCGCCGATTCGTGGTATCTAGGCGTCCAGCGGGGGTGTCTATGACAATCGGGAGCTCCCAAGCAGACGCCTTCGACAAAGCCCACAGCAGAGAGAGCGCGTACATCTCTTTCATGCCCGCCGAAAAGACTCTTTTCTCAAGTGGCCTGTCCTGGTCATCCAACAAAGTCACTCGCCACGTATCCTGGTCAATCTCAACCCGGCGGGCAGGATCTTCGGGCTTCCTTAAACGAGAGTACATCTCCTCAAAATGGTGTTTCAGAAGGGCCAACTTACTTGGAGCTAGTCGTTTCACGAATGACTGAAGGGCGGTTTGGGCATCGTATGCGAGCTTAACCGCCTTTTCGGCTTCGCTCCTGGCCGCCCGCGCTCTCTGGCGCTCCTCGACTTGCCGTCGGCGTGTCGCCAGGTCCGCCTCGAGCCGTTGGCTCTCGCCGGTAAGGTTCTTATGCTCAGTCTGAAGCTGCCCCAGCCGCTCGCTGAGCTCCGCGCTCCTGTCGATGAGAGAGTTCACCTCCGGGTTACCGCCATTGGCGCGTAGTTGTTCTTCAGCGCCCCGCAGCTCACTTTCCAGTCGCTCGCGCCTATCGAGGAGATCTTTCAGAGCGCCTGCCGTTCCCTCCGTTGCGGCAATCCTCTCCATTATCCTTCTTCGCTCACGGTCACCAATATCGTGAAGAATGGCAACCGGCGGCTTCTCTTCAAGACCGAAGGTCTTCTTGCAGGCGGTGCGATAGCGCTCCCGGTATAAGGCCTCCTGTTCGAAGTCAAGTCGGAGCTGCTCAGGAAGCGCGGCAGTCTGGCCGAAGGTTTCTTCCTCCACGTTCTCAAGCTTGCTCTTTATTCCGTCTGGCGCCTCCAATGATGCAGATGCGCGCGACTCGTTCACAAGGCCTTTATCCAGCTCAGCCAACAAAGACCCAGCGAGGAGAAGCGGGAGTGACTCACTGACCGTTTCAATCTCGTCCTTGACGTTTTCGATATCTGACTGCAATCGTTCCCGGCTGGCAACAACTTCGTCCCTTTTCGTTGGAGCGGGTCCGACGGTCACTCGCCTTAGTTCGGAATCCACGTTCTTTCTCTCGCGTTCTCCCTGCTCCTGCTCCCACTCGTTCTCGCGGAGTCGCACCTTCTTCTTTTCAATTTCAGTTTCGATCCTTTCCACATCCTTCAAAAGGTCGTAATAGTTATCCGACTCCTCTCCTCTGACCTCGTATTTCTCGAGATGATCGATGACATACTTTTTCAAGTCCTCTTGAAGTCTCCGATAGACAGTTATGTGCAAGATGTCGAGTATGGCCTCGTGCATTCTCCGGTCATGCGTGTCATCTTCGGCAAACTCTTGAATTCGCTCGCCATCGAAAAAGAAGAAAGGCGCAATTCTCGGCGGCAGGAGGTTTCTAAGGAAATCCTGATACGCATCAGGATTCTGCTCAACACTGTCGATGGGCCTGCCGTTTTCTGAGATTTCAAGGAGAATATCTATAACGCAACGTTCGCGGAGGTTGACTTTCCATGTCCGTTTGATGCGAAGGACACGGGGGGCACCGACCTCGGAAGAGGTCAGTTCAAGAGCGACCCAGTAATCTGTTTCGCCACGATCCAGAGCGCGGCGATTCAAACGCTCGCTGACCGCCTTAAGATAATTCGGTTTTGTCGCTATGCCCGGTAAGTCGTCATCCATGTAAAGGGCATAATTGATCGCTTCGTGGATCGATGTCTTGCCGCGCCCGTTGTCACCCCCAATCAACACTAGCGTCTTCTCAGGCGGATTCGTGGTCAACGCGAGTTCGTGGTGACCACGAAACCGCCTAAAATTGTGCATTTCCAGCTTGCTTATGCTCAATTGACGCCAGAGCATGTAGTTCCTCTTGGGCTCTATGCTACCAACCGGGACAGTTTAAGTCCCTAAGCTCAGAACGGGGCTCCCTACCGGTCATTCCGCGCTTTTTCCCAGATTGGATTTTATAGTCTCCCGCATCAGATCAGGCAACCCGTGACGACGCTTGAGCCCACCGAATTCTTCCTCGAGCTCCCGCAGGCGTCGCAGTAGTTCAAATGAGACTCCCTGTTCATGGCAGACTTCTTCTAAAAGCTTGTTCTCCTGTGAAAGCGATGAGTCGTTCTTTTCATCCGGCATTGGTACCCCCTCATGAACGTGCCGCCATACCCTGAAAACTAGGTCGCGTATCTGCCCCTCCTGAGCCCAGACTTCAGCGATTGCTGCCAACTCATCGGCGTCGACGAGTCTCTCACCCGACTGCTTCTCGGCGATTAGTAGGCGCTTGAGGATTTCCACTCGCGTTCGGTGCGTGAACGGGCCTTTGCCGTCAGCCGCTGCTGGGCGACCATTCCGCCTCGTATTCATCCGGGCCTCGGGAGTGTCACGAGCTTCCTTCAAGAAATCCCGGAGGTCCAGCAGCGGCTCATACCGTTGTTCCCCGTCTTCCACAAGCGATTCCATCGCTCGGTCTTTCTCGACTACTGTGCACACCCAGCACCCGAACCGACTATTCCCGCAGGACGGGGTAGAGGTGTCTATGACTAGTGGACACTCGCCGCCACTGGCACGCTTATACAAGGCGGCCAACCTGCCGTTGTCTCCGCCCCAGGGGCTAGGTGCCTGAAGCAAGTAGAACCATACTTCATCCGTGGAAAGGGCCTCGATGGGAGTATACACCCAAGCTTTGGGCAATTCGGCGTGAGGCCGGAAACGCTGCCCCTCGATGTGATGGGCTGCCATAATTTGCGCCCTTGTTGAGCTTTCGGAGATCCGCGAGCCAAGAACTATAACCGCCGAACCGAATTCATTAACTCGCTCAAGGATGAAGCGGCTGACAGGACGAATCTTCAGTCGGTCCGTACACCAACGGAATCTCGGCCTGGGGGAGGGATAACCACGTCCAATCAAGTTGACCCAGAAGCTGTCATTTAAAGCTGGAAAGACCTTGTGCACCTCGATGGGAAGCTGGTCGCGCTGTGCCGCTCTTCTGATCAGATCGAGCTGGGAATCTACTCGTTCGACGATAGTAGGCAATTCGACACGCGTGTCAGAAGCCAAAACATGAACCTTCTTGCGTCGCTCCTCCGGGGGGAGTTCGAGGAGCAACATGTAATACACAAGTTGCGCGACAGCGGTAGAGTCCTTACCACCACTGAATCCCACCACCCAAGGGCGATCGTCGGAAAGATAGGCCTCCTTCATGTCCGCAGTTATCCCCCTGACTTGCGTGGCTAACGTGTCGACTGGCATCATTCCCCCCGCGCGGTCTCGAGTGGTTGTAAAGGCGTGTGAACATGACTTTGTATCAAGGGTTTCCCTTCTTGTCAATTGTGGCACGGGAATGCGAGCGCTAGGCGCTCTTTGCCACCCCGCTGGCAGATTCGGGCCTGTGGCGGAAAGAGAACCGGTGGCTGGCGCAGACCGTGGGTTCGGACGGTCGGCGAGCTGCCGAAGGGACGCTCGCGCCGCAGTCCTCCGTCCTCCGAGCGCGTGACGGCCCGAGAGCGGGCCGTAGGGATACTTGCGCATCACAGCGGAATGCTTGGGAATTGGGGTGTCGAAAACCTCTGAGTAGACGCAGGGATTCCCGAGGCGGGAATGAATGCAGTCCCTGTCGTGCGTAGGACAGGCAATGCTCTTGAAAACGTGTCCGAAGCCGCCGCGGAATGCCGCCCCTTTGTAGCCGGGTAGAAACAAGGAGGATTGGGGTCGGAGGAAGACGGCAAATCTGGCGAGAGAAAGGGCGTCCAGAAAACCAGGAGCCATAAACTCACTCGCGTCGCACGTGGCGACGTGGGAAACATAGCACCAAAAGCTATTTGGTACAAAGGCAAAGTGGGAGGAGGGCCTTAAAGAGGTCGCGGCGAGCGCCAACTGCCAGATTAATGTGACATTCACGCCAACCGCTATGGGGACGCGCGGAGGCTCGGTAACCATCACCGATAAGGCTGCCGGCAGTCCTCACAACGTGAGCCTGAGCGGAACGGGTGTGCCCCCGGCGACGCCGCCGGGTACCTACACCCTGACCGTGACGGCGACGCTTACTTCCGGTTCGAGCACTTTGACTCACACGATTCCCCTGACGCTGACGGTGAATTGAGAGGGGGATTGAGCCATTTCATCATTTTCCCATGGGGTCATGGAGCGATGGGGTGACCACTGCCCTGCGGGGTCCCGCCTGGCGGGATCGGGAGATCGAGCGATGGGGTGAGTGAGCCAGTGAATCATGGAGCGATTCCGGGATTGAGTGATGGGGCGATGGGGAGCAGACACCCTTTCGTCGTTGCCGCGCAGGCTCCGGAACGGGATGTGAGGATTACCCTTCCCGCCCAGCGAAACTCCAAACTGTATCTGCTTCCCTTCCTGGGCGAAGTTCAAGAGGTCCGAGGGGGATGGCGCGACGGCAGAATAACTTGTGTGATTCCCGAAATCCAAAAGGCAATGGCTGTCTGGTGCGATTAGGCAGAGGATTCCACGCCGTGTTGCGTAAGACAGGAATCTTCTACCAGGATGGCGTGGACTTGCCCTGGTCCGTGGACACCGCGGATGATGATCTGCTCGATGTCGGCGGTGCGGCTGGTCCCCGTCACGAACACCACAGAGCGCCCCGGAGTTGGTTGCTTTGCGTCGCCAGAGACGAGGAGTCGATCGAGAATTTCTTCCAGGCTGGCAAACACCTGGCCCCGCCGATAGAGAGCCACCTGGACGGGCGGCGCCAGCGAGGCGAGTTGGCTGCCCTCAGTATGGCTGGTGAGGACCAAGGTTCCCGTCTCCGCGAGGACGAAATCCACGCCGGTGATTCCGACTGCGGCTGAGAAGCATTCCTCTCGAAAGGCTTTAGTATCGTCTCCCGCTGCCTCAGCCCCTGCGTCGGGCCAGACCGCCACGGATTTTCCCCAGGCCCGCAGGCTTTCCACGAGTCCCAGTTGTGCAATCAGGGGGTTGCGGGAGAGGACAACGGCCGCCACCTGGCAGGAATCCAGGATGGACCGGAGGATTCCGTCCAGCTCCTGCCGTGTGGATGCGCGGTAGGTTGAGCCGGCCAGCTTTTGGAGTTCTGCCTCGAACTTGGGCACCAAGTCTCCAAGCGCAATGGGTGGCATCACTTGGCCGAGTTCTGGTAATCCTTCGTAGGCCGACCCAGGAGTTGCGCTGGGGCGTTGTGCCGGGCGCCCCAGTGCCTTCCGAATCCGCCCCATCATCTCCTCGCGTCCAGGCACTTTAGAGGCCCTCCGGTGACAATCCCTCCCAGCACTGCTACAAGCATTGTAACATGCGACGCAACACCCACGCTAACTTAAAGAAAACAAAGGTTAATTTTCCCCTTGCAAAAAATCAAGAAATAGTGCAACCTTCCTGCTAGTCAGATCATCCATAGCTCGGGCAGACCAACAAAAGGTTTCCCATAGAGTACAAGGACGGGTGGAAATGGCTACGGCAGTAAAGTCTCCAAAAAGATCGTTTCGGACGCTCTTGCTCAAGAAGCGGGATGAGCTGCTCGCTTTCACCAAGAGCCAACCTGACGCCTTGGCGACCAGCATCCAGACACCGGATGCGGTGGAATTCGCTGTCAAGACGGCAGAGCAGGATGTGACCGCGGTAACGGCTAGCCTGCGTTCGCGAATGCTGAAGGAAATCGACCGGGCACTCGAACGTGTCGCCGGCGGAACTTACGGTGTGTGCGAAGGGTGTGGCGAGGAAATCTCTGCGGCGCGCCTCAAGGCTATCCCCTGGGCGCGGTATTGCCTCATCTGCCAGGAATTGCGGTCCAGGAACTAAGCACCCATTCCAATCAGGTCGGGAAGGAGTTTGCGACCCGGGGGAACGTGTCCCCCGGGCGCGCGGCTCGTGCGCAGTTCGATCCTCTCGGGCTCGACCCCTCGCTTTTCCGCCCACATTCTTGCTGATCCGCACACAAGCGGTCTGAATGTCGCTTTGGGACGTTGCGCCCAGTTTCCCGCAATGCTCTCAGCCTGCTAGGACTTTTGAAGCCCCCTGACCCTACACAGCTTTGGGCATCAAATTGCCACAGATTCTTGCCCGTCTCACTGACAGGGGCGTGCGTGGAGGAGGGTAGAAACTGGCGGTCCATCAGCGAGCCAACCCACGCTTCCACAACTCTGAATACTACTGAGGCGTCATCGGAGGATGTAGAACCCATGGCTTACGTGATTATCGAACTGTGCACGAAAGATGCGGCGTGTGTTGATGTTTGTCCCGTCGATTGCGTTCATCCGCGTAAAGATGAAGATCGATTTGCGGAAGCCACTCAGCTTTATGTTGATCCAGTGGCTTGCATCGACTGCGGGGCTTGCGTCCCCGTCTGCCCGGCCGCCGCCATTTTCGCGCTGGACGACCTGCCGGAACAGTGGAAGAGCTCGGTTGAGAAAAACGCTCAGTACTACCAATAGTCAAATAGCGGCGTTTTCCCTCAGCGAGGCCTGATGAGGAGGGCGCGTCTGACCTTACCGCTTTTTCTTGATTGCGGGATCCGTACGAGCTGTCCCCCTCCCTGCTTCGCACCCGGCGGATTCCCCTGTTTTGGCGGCTTGTCCCCAGGTACTCAGGAAATGGGGACCCCGCCAAAGCCCGTGCGCGTCGCTGTCGCGAGTTGTCGCGAAGCTGCCTCTCCAGTAGCGCCGCGCCGTCCCGGCGGCAGGTGCCGGCCAGAGGCCCGGTACTGATTTTTTCGCGCATTTACAGGAGCGCCTGGAGTAGCAGATTGCCCCCTTGCCGAAATTGAGTTAGATTTCAGGTTTCACTCATTGCTGCCGCAGCCGCCGTCTGTGCGCCTGCGCCCCAGCAAGCGAGACTGCCCTGCGGAGGAACCCACATGAAAATCACTGCCGTTGAACCCCTGGTGCTGGGAACCAGTTGGCGGAACCTCATTTTCCTCAAGGTGAAGACGGATGAAGGCCTGGTTGGCATCGGCGAATGCACGCTCCAGAACCGTGAAGAGGGTGTGCTCGGTTACCTTCCGGGCTGCGTCAGGCGCCACGTGATTGGTTCTGACCCTTTCAACATTGAGGACCTGATGTTGCGGATCTACCGCAACGAGTTCTGGCGCGGCGGCCCCATCGCCACCACCGTGATGAGCGGCATTGAGATCGCCTGCTGGGACATCGTGGGGAAAGCCACGGGGCAGCCGGTGTGGAGGCTCCTGGGTGGGCGTTGCCATGAGAAGGTGAAGGCTTACGCCAACGCCTGGTACACGGTGGAGCGCAAACCTGAGGAGTTCGCGAAACGCGTCAAGGTGGTGCTGGAAAAAGGCTACAAGGCTCTCAAGGTGGACCCTTTTGGTCCGGGAGGGCTGGAGATCTCACACGCGGAGAAAGTCCGCTCGGCCGAGCTGGTGGCGGCCATCCGGGAGGCGGTGGGGCCCGATGTCGAAATCTTCGTGGAGATGCACGGTCGCTTCAGCGCTGCCACGGCGATTGATATTGCGCGCCTGCTCGAGCCGTACCATCCCGGCTGGATTGAAGAACCCTGCCCGCCCGAAGATGTTCCCTCACTCAAGAAAGTTTCTGAGCACGTGAATCTCCCGGTAGCCTCCGGCGAACGCTACTTCATGCGCTACGGGGTTCGCGAGCCCATCGAATCCGGCGCCATCGACATTCTTCAGTGCGATGTGATCCACACCGGCGGACTCCTGGAGATGAAGAAGATCGCCGCCATGGCCGACGTGCGCTCCATCCTGATGGCGCCGCACAATTCCAATGGGCCGGTCTGCACCGCCGCCAGCGTGCATTTCGATTTCTGCACCACCAACCTCAAGGTGCAGGAATGCTTCGATGACTTCTCGGAGACCTGGGTGGTGGACGCCGTCCCCGGAACACCCCGGCCCAAGGACGGTTACTTCTACCCGCCCGAAAAACCCGGCCTTGGGGTCGAGTTGAACGAGGACCTCATCAAGCAACATCCGTTCAAGGAGGGTTTCTTCAATATGTGGCAGGAGGACTGGCACCTGCGCCAGTTCGCCAAGGGCAAGTAGCGGCGGGAGGTGGGATATGCCCCGACCATCAGATGAGGCGGTTTTCCAACGCGATAGTTTCAAGTGGGTGTATTGTGACTTCGATGGAACCACCTTCGACGGCTGGAAGTTCTTGCAAGTGGACCCCTTTAAGCCGCGGTCCAAGGGGGGATCTGACGAGGTACAAAAACTCGTAACGTCCTGAAATGTTTGTAACCTGATGAAGGGGGCTCAAGAGTGGTCTACCTTAGAAGAAGCCAAGCGAGAGATACAAGAATGGCACCGGAGAATGCGTGACTATTGGGAGAAAAATGTCAAGGCGCTCGTCTGCGCGACCCTTTGCTTTCCCTTTCACGGGGGAGGTTTACCTGGCGAGCTGGTCGATGCACGAACCAAGGTGGTCGCAAATTGCCACCACCTCGGCAGCGTGATGAAAACCTTGAGGTTCCACTTCGGTACCTCAAATTTGAGGTCACAAAATGTGATTTCAAGTTAGAGCACGCAAGCGGCGGCCCCTGAGAGATCGGCCTACCCAGTAGGAGCGGAGGGGAAAAGAAAAGGACCTTTGAGATCACAAATTGAGACCTCAAAACTGGCAATCCCGCTGGGCCGGGTTGAGAGCCGCATTCTGTTGATCCGGGGACTCATGGCCCCGCCTAACAAGCCGCCTCGGCCGATCGGTTTCCAGGCTGAGCGTCGCAAATGAGCGAGAAACCGAACTGGGGTATCGCACGTTCCCCGACTAAGGAGTCTTCGATCGGAGTCATCCCATGAAATCTTCCCGACGACGTTTTCTGAAATCCACGCTGGCGGGCCCGCTGGCGGCCGCATTGACGCGGCCGGGCATCGAACTTCTCGCCCTCCCACCGGGCGATCCCGCCCAGGAGCAATTTGAGAACCCCCACATCATCCGCTACGACTCGAGCTGCTTCACCATCAACGGGCGGGACACGTTCATTTACAGCGCGGCGTTTCACTACTCGCGCTGTGCCAAGGCCCTCTGGCGCGACCGCCTGGTGAAGTTCAAGCAAGCCGGATTCAACGCCATTGAGACCTATGTGTTTTGGAACTATCACGAGCCCGAGGAAGGCAAGGCGAACCTGGGGGATTTTGAAGAGTTCGTCAAGCTGGTCCAGGACCTGGGCTTCTTCCTGATTGCCCGGCCGGGGCCTTACGTCTGCGCGGAGTGGGAACGCGGCGGATTCCCCTCCTGGGTGGCCGCCAAGCGCTTTCCGCTGCGCACCAACCACCCCGAGAGTATCAAGGCCTCCCAGCACTGGTTCAACCTGGTGCTGCCCATCATCCAGCGGCATCAGATCACCGTGGGCGGCCCCATCATCATGGTGCAGGTGGAAAACGAATACGACTATAGCCCGCCCATCCCGCCCGCGGAAAAGAAAGAATACGTCCGCGCTCTGGCCCAGATGGCCTGGAACGCGGGGATCACGGTGCCCATCATCACCTGCTGGACGAAGCAGGCGCGCGAAAACGCCGATGCCGACATGGCGCGCATCATGGACACCTGCAACTTCTATCCCCGCTGGGACATCGTCCGGCAAGTCGTGCCGGAGCTCCAGAAGCTGCGCAAGGAAGAACCGGCCTCACCGGTGGGTGTGACGGAGTTGCAAGGCGGGTGGTTCAGCCAAATCGGCGGGAAGCTTTCCATCGAGCAAGACGGCATCACCGGCCAGCAGCTCAACATGCTTACCAAAACGGTGATCGAGCAGGGCGCGACATACTACAGTTATTACATGGGCTTTGGTGGAAGCAATTTTGACTGGGGCGCCAAGACCATGACCACCAGCTACGACTATGCCTGCCCGATTCGCGAGCCCGGCGGCTTGTGGGAGAAGTATTACGCGGCGCGCGGCATCTGCCTTTTCCTCGGCATGTACGGCTCGGTGCTGGCGCGCGCCCAGGCGCAGCCGGGCACGGCCCAGTCCACCAACAAGGAGGTGAGCGTGACCCAGCGCACCAGCGGCAAGACCGCCGTGGTGTTTGTGCGCGAGAATGCCAACGCCGAGCAGCATTTCAAGATGACCTTTGTGGATCCCGCCAGCCCCACCCGGCGCAAGATTACGGTGCCGCGCGAAGGCGAACTCGTCCTGGGCGCTCGCGAGATGAAAATGATCCCGGTGCAAGTGCCCATCTGGGGCGCCATGCTGCGCTACTCCACCGCTGAGGTCCTGGCCCACGGTTTGCTGATCGACCGGCACTTCGTGATCCTTTACGACGAGCCGGGCCGCCTGGCGGAAATCGCCCTCTACACCGAGGAAGAGCCCAAGGTGGAAGGCGAGACCGCCTATCAGTACTGGGATCAGGAATACGAATCCGTCGTTTTCGGGGTGCGCGTCGAGAAAACGGAGAAGCTGCTATTGGTGAACCATCACCTGCTGGTTGTAGTGCTGCCGCGCGACCGTGCCTTGCGGAGTTGGACACAGGAATTCTCTCCCAAGGTCGTGCCCGGCGCCGAGGAAACCAAGCCCATGTCCGTGCCGTTCCTTACGGACGCTTATCGGCTGACGGGGTCCGGCCGGCATAAAAACGGCCTGTGGGCTGATATGGATCTTCTCCCCGGCGAGCACGACCTCACCGTCCTTCTTCCCCCCGCCCCCACCAAGTGCCGCGTGGACGGGGTCCTGAGCGAGTTCAAGTATGACCGCGCCTGGCGGACGACGCGCCTGCGCCTCACGACTCCCCCACTTCCTGCGAAGTCCCTTGCCCTGAGCGACGGCCGTTCGTGGGTGGAGAAGTTTGATCCCGCTTCTGGGCAGTGGCTCAACAGCCCGGCGCGCGCTCTGGAAGACCTCGGCTTGGTGCCTTACGGCTATGTGAAATACCGCGCGCAGTTCAATTACAGCAGCCAGCCGAAAATGTTCATTACCACCTTCACCGATGACGGGAAGAAGGTTTTCCTGAACGGCAAACTCGTTCCCGAGGCGTCGAATCCCAAGCGGCATGTGGAATTCGATCTGGCGAAATATGCGCAAGCCGGCGCCAACACCCTGGAGATTGCCTACGAAGCTTTTGGAGCGAGCAACGGCGGCAAAGAGCTGGGCGACCTGAAAGGCATCGAGTCCGTGCGTATCGGGAGCGAGGCCAAGAGTGGGACGCCAATTGATTCCTGGCAGATCCAACGCTACCCCGCGCTGATGCGGGGAAGGGAAGTTGACCCTGAATTCGGGTCTCGCGAAGGTAGCGCTGTCTCGCTCGGGGCGACGGGTTCAGCCAAGGATCTGGTCCCGGCGTTTACCTGGTTCCGGACGGAATTTGCCTTGGAAACGCCGGCGGAGGGCTGGACGGTCCCCTGGAAACTGGCCTTCGAAGCAGACCGCGACGCGTTGCTCTACCTCAATGGCAAATTCGTGGGGCGCTACGTCACCATCGGCCCCCAGAAGGAGTTCTATCTTCCCGAGCCGTACCTGAACTTCGGCGGGAAGAAGAATGTGCTGACGCTGGTTCTGGCGTACACCGACCAGCCCGGCCATATTCGAACCCTGCGCGTCGCGCCGTACACCGAATTCTCCGTGCGCCGTACGCGCGTAGAATTTGAATGGTAAGGGCGAGCCGTCCTCGAATCATCTGTTGCACGGTGCGCCGGGTCGCCCGCACTTTCTCCTCCCTGTCGGCGGGTAGCGTAACCACGCCCCCTGCGCGTAGGCATTCGTTTCTGATCCGGTGAAGAATTCTCCTTGCCAGCAGAGTCCCTGAAATGCTAATTGAATAGGTTTCCACTTACGCTGTTGTGTTGAGATATCAATGACCCGCCAACCCCGAATCCGATTCTCCACCCCACAAGCCGCCGTGCAGCCGGCCCGGCGGACGGTTCGCCTGGCGGTGATCGGCCTGGGCACCGTGGGAACGGGCACCGTCAAGGTCCTGGCGGAGCACCAGCGCGAAATCCAGCGGCGTCTCGGCTGCAAGTTGGAATTGAAGACGATTTGTTCGCTCGGCATCCGCCACAAGCATGTCGCCTGGTTGCGCCAGCCGCTGAAGGTCACGCAGGACTGGCGCGAGGTGGTGCGCGACCCGGAAGTGGACATCGTGGTAGAAATGGTGGGGGTGCTGGAAACTGCCCGCGCCATCGCCTTTGCCACGCTCGATGCCGGCAAACACCTGGTGACCGCCAACAAGCAACTGGTAGCAGAATATGGTGTGGAACTTGTGGAGCGGAGCCGGGTAGCCGGTGTGAATCTGGGCATCGAAGCTTGCGTGGCGGGCGGCATCCCACTGCTCCACGCCATCCGCGAAGGCCTGGCGGGTGAGCACTTCGTGGCCGTTTACGGCATCCTCAACGGCACCACCAACTACATCCTGACAGAGATGGAGCGGCGCGGCTGCTCGTTTGCGGAAGCGCTGGCAGAAGCCCAGGAGAAGGGCTACGCGGAGCCCGACCCCACCTTCGACGTGCAGGGCTACGACGCGCGTTACAAGATTGCCATTCTGGCCATGATGTGCTTCGGCCAGGCGGTGCGGGTGAAAGACATTCCTGCGGAAGGCATCACGCGGATTGACCAGGTGGATTTCGCTTACGCCCACCGCTTGAACCACACCATCCGGCTGATTGCGGCGGCCCGCAGGCGCAGCGGAGATCGCCTGGAAATCTCGGTTCGCCCGATGATGATTCCCAACTCAAGCCACTTGGCAACTGTCCTGGGTTCCATCAACGGCGTGCTGCTCATGGGGAATAAGGGTGGGAACACCACGTTGACCGGACGTGGCGCGGGCGGCGAACCGACGGGCGTCGCCGTGCTTTCTGATGTAGTTGAGATCGCGCGCTCCATCACCGCGGGCGGCCGCGGCGCGACGCCGCTCGGTTACGAGACCTGGCACCCCGCGAAGATCGCTCCCCCCGGGGACAAGGTTGTTTCCAGCTATCTACGCCTCGTCGTCCGGGACCGTCCCGGCATCCTGGCGCGCGTCTGCTCGATCCTGGCGCGGCACCGCATCAACATCGATTCGGTCCTCCAGGAGCCGGGTTGCGAGAAGGAACGGCTGCCCTTCGTGATGACCCTGGAACCCACGCGCGAAAAACTTGTGGCCCGTGCCGTCGCGGAAATCGCCCGCCTCCCCTTCATGGCCGAGCCTCCCCTCGTGTTGCCCTTCGCCGAGTTGCCCTGAGGCGCTTGCGCCTCCCTGTGGGCGAGGTCCAATATCTTATCAGTCCAGAGTACGTTGCCTTGCGGGGAGTAGCGATGAAAGCGCGGATCCGGGTTGGCACGTCGGGGTGGCACTATCCCCACTGGTTGGGCCCGTTCTACCCTGAGGCGCTGCCAACCGCCGAGATGCTGGAGTACTATGCCCAGCGGCTGCGCACCGTCGAAATCAACAACTCCTTCTATCATTTGCCTGCGAAGGAAACCTTTCGCGCGTGGAAAGAGCAAACGCCGAAGGGGTTCATCTTCGCCGTCAAGGCCAGCCGTTACATCACCCACATGAAGAAATTGAAAGACCCTGAGCAGGCGCTCGCGAAATTCCTTTCACATACTGAGGAACTGGTGGAAAAGCTCGGACCGGTCCTCTTCCAGTTGCCGCCTCGCTGGGGGCGTGACAGCGCGCGACTGGCGACTTTCTTGGAAGCCTTGCCGAAAAACCACCGCTGCGCGTTCGAGTTTCGCGATCCCTCCTGGTTTCACCCGGAGATCTGTCGCCTGCTCGAGCGCTACAACGCCGCCTTTTGCGTTTTCGATCTGGCCGGGCTGCGATCGCCGATGCCCTTGACGGCGGATTTTGCCTACCTGCGCCTCCACGGGCCCTCGGAGTACAGATACGCCGGCCGTTACAGCCGCAGCCAGTTGCGCGACTGGCTCCAATGTTGCGTGAAGTGGTTCCGGCAAGGAGCGCGGGAAGTTTTCATCTACTTCGACAATGACCAAGCGGGTTATGCGGCTCTGAACGCCCTCGAACTTAAGGAGATGTTGCATAGCGGAGAGCCGTAGGCGTGCCGTGCTTTCGCGTCTGCTGAAAAAGCACACACCAAGATTCCCGAGGTTTGGGAATTCTTGTCACATTCGAGGAGTTGGCTGGTAACGGAATTGCTGAATGAATCGGGAACGTTGTGAAACTCCTCGGGTTGCACAAGACGTCCGGACAAATCGTCGGGAACTCGCCATGCATGGTTGCGTTGCTGCGGCTATCGGCGTGGCTTTTCCTACTGGGTGTGGGACTGGTGCCTACGCTGACCGCGCAGCAACCTTCGGCCCTGCCAGCGGCCGAGGAGTGTGCCGCATGTCACGAAACTGGCCGCCGCACGGGCAAGAGGAAGCCGGGGGTGCCACCCCCGTACGACCACGCTGCGCTGCGTGCCTCCCCCCACGCTGATATCGACTGCAAATCCTGTCACACGGATCTAGCCGGAAAAGAGCTCCCACATCCCGAAAAACTAAAGGCCGTCGACTGCGGGACCTGCCATTCCCAGGAGCAACAGCAGCATGCGGAAAGCGTGCACGGAAGAGCGGCCAAGCGCGGCGATCCACTGGCCCCCCGTTGCACGGATTGCCACGGAACTCATAACATCCTGCGTCCTTCCGTTCCCCTCTCTCCGACCGCGACTACCGAAGTGCCGCGTTTGTGTGGGCGCTGTCACCATGAGGGCTCGCCCGTCCAGTTGACTCATGAGATCCCGCAGGACAAGATTCTCGAGAACTATACCGAGAGCATTCATGGGGAGGGGCTGTTCCGGCGAGGGCTGATCGTGACAGCGGTGTGCACAAGTTGCCACACCGCACATTTCGTCCTGCCTCACACCGACCCACGTTCTTCGATCGCCAAGCAGAACATCGCCAGGACCTGCACAAAGTGCCATGCCAGGATTGAATCTGTCCACCGCAAGATCATCCGCGGAGAGTTGTGGGAGAGGCAGCCCCACCTGATCCCGGCCTGCGTGGACTGCCATGAGCCCCACAAGGTAAGACGGGTGTTCTACGCGCAAGGGATGTCGGATCGGGATTGCCAGCGCTGCCATGGCAATTCGGAGCTGAAATCCACCAGGGCCGACCGCACACTTTCGTTATTTGTGAGCGAACGCGAGCTGGCCGAGTCGCGCCATGCGCGGGTGGCGTGTGTGCAATGTCACACCGGCGGAGATCCCTCCCAGGTGCGGCCGTGCATCACCATGACCACCAAGGTGGATTGCTCGATTTGTCATGCCGCCCAGGTCGAGCAATTCCAGCAGAGCATTCACGGGCAACTCCTTGCCCAAGGGAGTCCGGACGCGCCTGGCTGCAAGGATTGCCACCGCACGCACGGCACGCTGGGCAAGAGCGACCCGCGCTCGCCCACCTTCTCGCGTAACGTGCCCGCTCTCTGTGCCGTATGCCACCGTGTGGGCCAGCGGGCGGCCGTGCGCTATAAAGGCACGCAAACCAACGTGGTGGAACATTACGTTGAGAGTATCCACGGGAAGGGGCTGCTGAAGAGCGGGCTCACGGTGACGGCCAATTGCGCTGACTGCCACACCCCCCACCACGAACTGCCCAGTCGCGATCCGCGCTCCAGCGTGAACCCCAAGAATGTGGCCGCCACCTGCGGACGTTGCCACCGCGGGATCTATGAGATGTTTACCGTCAGTATTCACTCGCCGCAGTTGGCCAGAACCTCGAAACCGTTGCCGGTCTGCAGCGAATGCCACTCCGCCCACAGCATCAAACGAACCGATCTGTCGGACTTCCGGTTGCATATTATGGACCAATGCGGCCGGTGCCATGAGACCATCTCCCAGAGCTACTTCGAGACCTATCACGGCAAAGTCTCCAAGTTGGGCTATCTGAAAACCGCGAAGTGCTACGACTGTCACGGCGCGCATGATGTTCTTCCGGTCACCGACCCGGCTTCGCGGCTCAGCCGAGCCAATGTTGTGAAAACCTGCGGCCAGTGCCATCCCGGCTCCCACCGCCGCTTTGCCGGATACCTTACGCACGCTACCCACCACGACCCGAAGAAGTATCCGTTCCTGTTCTTTACGTTCTGGGGAATGACCTCGCTGCTGATGGGAACGCTGGTGGTCGCTGGCCTTCATACCGCGGCCTGGCTGCCGCGCTCTCTGGCGTACAGCAAAGAACTAAAGGCCAACTCCAATGGGCAGGAGGACCGTTATGTACGCCGCTTCCGGCCCTTTGACCGCAACCTCCATCTTATGGTCGTGACCAGTTTCTTGGGTCTGGCGCTGACGGGGATGACGTTGAAGTTCTCCTATACCACCTGGGCGCAGGTGCTGTCGCATCTGCTGGGAGGGTTCGAGGCTGCGGGACTAATCCACCGGGTTTGCGCCATCCTCACCTTCCTCTACTTCGGGCTGCATCTGTGGGACCTGGCTCGCCGACGGAAGGCGAGCGGGAAGACTTGGTGGCAATTCATTTTCAATTCCGAGAGCCTGGTCTTCAATCGCCATGACTGGCGCGAATTCATCCGTTCGCTCAAGTGGTTCATCGGCAAAGGACCGCGGCCCGACTACGGCCGCTGGACCTACTGGGAGAAGTTCGATTACTTTGCGGTGTTCTGGGGTGTGGCGGTCATCGGCAGCACCGGCCTGTTGCTATGGTTCCCCGAATTCTTCACGCACCTCGTGCCAGGATCGATGATCAATGTGGCGACCATCGTCCATAGTGATGAAGCGCTGCTGGCCGTCGGCTTTATTTTCACGGTGCACTTCTTCAATACTCACTTCCGCCCGGAGCGGTTCCCGATCGATACGGTCGTCTTTACGTGTGGTGAACCACTCGAGAAATTCAGGCTCGACCGGCCGCGCGAGTATCAGCAACTGGTCGAGCGGGGAGAGCTGGAACAGCACCTGATGCCCGCGCCGGCGCCGATTGTCGTGAAGCTATGGCGCCGCCTCGGTTTCTCCGCTTTAGGGACTGGCCTGCTGTTGATCGCGCTGATTCTTTACGCAGCCATCTTCGTTTACAGGTAGCGCCCGCCGCATGATCTCGCGGTCCGCTTCCTGTACGGCCAGCAGCTCGTGATAGGAGCGGCGATTCCGGCGGGCCGTCTTGCCGAGGGCAGGCGTAGGGCGCTGAATTCAGGCGGTGCGTTAGTTGCCGGGCAATTTTTCCACTGAGTACGCGGCATGGCCGACCGCGCCCTTTGCTGCGGCCGCCGCGGGAGACGGATGTCCGCCAGCTTTCGCGGGCTCGGCTTCACCCGTCCCGGTGCCTTCCTCCTCCGCTCGGATCTCGTGTTCCGGAGCGCGCCCGGTAAGCACGGTCCACTTCAGCGGATAGACATCAGGATCAAAGATCACGGCGTAGAAGTGCCAGATGACGATGGCGGCCGTGGCGAGAATCGCTTCGTAGTAGTGGATGGCCGTGGCCACGTCCGTGATCCACTTGGGGAAGTACTCGAGCGCCAGGTTGTGCGCCCAGAGCAGAACCCCGGTGACGAACATGACGACCGTGCCCCACACCAGCGCCCAGTATTCCATCTTCTCCGCGTAGTTGAATCTGGGATAGAGCGGCAGCTCGCGGCGATAACCGAGGTTGTAACCAATGGTCTGGATGGTGTCCCGCGCATCGCGAACCTTGGGCAGCATGGCGCGGAGCGTCCCGCGCCCCTCCGCCGTGCAGATCAGGTAAACCAGGTGATAGACCGCCGCGGCGCTCAACACCACGGCGGCGATGCGATGGATGAGCCCGCGCAGCGGGAAGTCCTTCTCCCAGGCCACAATAGGCGCCGCCCAGAAACTCTCGGGGAATTTCAGCGCAAAGCCGGTGATGACCAGGACCATGAAGCTCACCAGCAGTGCCAGGTGCTGGATACGCTGGTTGAGCGTCAGGCGGAAGGGTGTCTGGAGCGCGCGGTACTGGGCGAGCGTGCGCCGCGCCTTGCGCCACCAGTCCAGGAAATTGTGCAGCAGCATGAAGCCCAGGACCGTCGGGATAGTGAAAAGATAGAACAGCCGGACGTAGTCGAGGATGCGGCGGCCCCCCGCCGAAGCGGGTAGCGTATGGATGGGCCCCAGGGCGAACTTCTTCCCGGCGTCCGGGTGGCACTTGCCGCAGGTGGTGGCTAAATTCGCTTTGGCGGTGGTCGCACGCGGGTCACTCGAAGGCAGAATGTTGTGCACACCGTGGCAGCTCGCGCAGTTCGCTACCGTCTGCGAGCCCGCCTTGGCGGCGAGCCCGTGATAACTGTCCTCGTAACTCGACACCCGGCCGGTCGGCATGTTGAACCGCGCCGTCAGCCGCGTGTCCGCGTGGCAGTGCGAGCAGGTGACGCGCGAGACCTTCGTCACGTAAACCGGGGAGTTCGGATCGCTCGGCGCCAGGATGCGGTGCTCGCCGTGGCAATCGGTGCAGTTGGGAGCATCCATCACACCCGCCGCGACGGCCCGCCCGTGGATACTGTCCTTATACTGCGCGAAGACCTGCTGGTGGCACCTGGAGCAAGTGGAGCCTACATTCCGTTTGGAAATTGGAGAACGCGGATCGGCAGCCGGCAGGACGCCGTGCGTGCCGTGGCAATCGTCGCAAGACGCTGCTCCGGCCTTTCCTTCGCGTAGGGCGCGCCCGTGCACGCTAGCCTCGTAGGCCTCTACGGGCCTGGCCACCGCGAACATGTACTTCTGGGCCAGCGCGGGATTCGAGTGGCAATGCCCGCAAGTTTCCGGCAGCTTCTTAGCGTTGACCGGGGAATTCGCATTCGTCGCCGCAAGCGCCTGGTGCGCGGGCCCGTGGCAATCCTTGCAACTCGGCGCATCTCCGTTGCCCCGGCCGTGCGCTTGGCCGTGAATGCTCGTGGCGAACTGCCTGACCTCAGGCTCATGGCACGCCAGGCAGAGCCGGGCGCCGCGCGCCTGGGGCTTCACAACGTCGTGGTCCCCGTGGCAGGCCATGCAAGCTTCCGAGGTCTGCGCTGTGCCCAGCGCAGCGTGGGCGCTCGGGGAAAGTGTTTGCCCGGCATCCGGGTGGCACGTCAGGCAGGAAGCGGAGGCGGTTCTTGCCGTGTGAGGGAACTTGGCAGCCCCCGCGTGGCAGTCGACACAACCCAGGCTTCTGTGCACGCTCGTCTTGAGGGCCTCAGGATTGACGGTGACGTTCTTCCCCTTGGAGTTTACGAGGCCGCTGGAGGCAGCGTGGCAGGAGAGACAATCTTCTGCGGCGAGTCCTGAGGCCATGCTGCAAAGAAACGCAACAGCCGCCAGCGTTACAATTTTGGCAAGTTTCCCCATTCCGCTTCTCCTGCTCTCCATTGCGCCGCTACTAAGCGGTTGATCCGCCGCCCTCTTGCTGGTCCTAGGCCTTGAGTTCGCGAAGTGTGGTATTCCGCGCATAGTGGGGCTTGCCTGGGGACACTTTCGTACAGTTCGGTGGACTGTGGTACCTCCCGCAGGCAGGGTGTTGCAGTTCTCATGCCGTAGGTCTGGAGTTTTTAAATGGTACGGCTAGACATTGTGCAGGAAGTTTGTCGTCTTTGAGGGGACAATTAGTCACTTGAACGTGAGCAAGGCTTAAAGTGGTGTGCCATTGATCGGCCTGGCGCTGCATCAAGATCGTGGACTCACTCTGCTACCTGAAAAGTGATAGCCGCCTCGGGGCCGATTCTGCTTCCGGGAGCGGGCGACTGGCTGAGGATGGTGCCCCGGGCGGCGGCATCGGTGGGGATGGGAGTGACTTGCCCAACCTTGAATCCCGCTTTCTCGATCGCGCGGCGTGCCTCGGCGATGGACTGGCCCACGAAATTTGGACACAAAAAAGCAGCCGGGGCTTCACCCAGCGAGACCAGGAGGTTCACAGCGGGGGTGCGCACGTCGGTGGTGGAGGGCGGCGGGTCCTGCGCCACCACCTGATCCGCTTCCGCCCCCGCCCAATGGACCACCGCCACGTCACCCACCGTCAGACCCCGCTGGATGGCCGTAATGCGCGCGGCGCGAAGGCTCGACCCCACCTCGTTGGGGACGGCAACCTGTGGCGGCCCCAAGCTCACCAGCACGTGAATGTGCTGCCCCACCTTGATGCGCGTGCCCTGGGGAGGCATCTGGGAAACGATTTGGCCGGCCGGGACCTGGGGATTGAACAGCTTGTCTTCCACCTTCAGCCCCACCCCCAGCGTGCCGGCGATGCGCTGCGCCTGTTCCAGTGACACGCCCACCAGATTGGGCATCATCTCCTGGCGCCCGTGGATGGTGAAGCGAATGGTGGTGATGGCGCTCAGCAGCGCCACCGCCATCAGGACCGTGAGAAGCAGGAACAACCGAAACAAGCTGCGAATGCGCGCTCTCAGGCCCATGGATGAATTCCCATAGCGCATTCTATCACGGACATGCTATAGGGGCAGTCGCCGCGGCGACCGCCGTGCCCCTGCATGAGTTCCGGTGAGATCAGCCGACTCGTGCAGCAACACACATCAGGGGTGCGGGCCGCGATTTGCGTTTAACACCGCTTCATGGTTTATTCTTGGCGCGCGAGGCGCCACCCTCATGAGCAAGTTCCTTTGGGCATTTCCCATTCTGTTTCTGCTGGTCCCGATCGGCCAGGCGAAGTCGGAGAAATGCGACGCGCCATTTTTCTCGGGCGAACTGATCTTTGAGCCGGGGAGCGTGCCCGGCTATCCCTCCTGCCACGCCTCGACCCTGGTCGAGCTTCCCGATGGCGAACTGCTCGCGGCGTGGTTTGCAGGGACAAAAGAGGGCGCGGCGGACACCGCCGAGCTGGGCGCACGCCTCCCGCCAACTCTCTTGCCAGCTCCCTCGCCGAAAGGCGGCGGAAACTGGTCGGCGCCGAAGGTGCTCGTGGACACACCCGGCAAATCCGACGGCAACTGCGTTCTGCATGTCGACAGAAAAGGCCGCGTATGGATCTTCTACGTGACCAAGGAGAACACCGAGCGGCGCCCGCAGTGGGCGCAGTGCCGGGTGAAGTGCCGCGTCTCAGACGATGCCGGCCACACCTTTGGCCCGGAGCGCGTCCTGCGCGAAGAACTTGGCTGGATGGTGCGGAACAAGCCGATCTATCTCGAAAACGGCACGCTGCTGCTGCCCATCTACGACGAGCGCAACTGGTCGTCGCTCATGTTTCTGTCCCCCGATGAGGGTGAGACCTGGTCCGCCAGCGAACGGATTTCAACTCACGAGGGCAACATCCAGCCTACCGTCGCGCAGTTGCGCGATGGAAGTTTGCTGGCCATCATGCGCACCGGCTCGGCGCAGCATCGTCTGTGGAAGTCCACTTCGAACGGCAAGGGGCGCAAGTGGATGCCCCCCGCCGAAATGCACCTGCCCAATCCCAACTCGGCCTGCGATATGGTGAGACTGGCCAACGGACACCTGGTTTTGGTCTTCAATGATTCGCCGCGCGAGCGGACACCTTTGACCGTGGCGCTCTCCACCGACGAAGGCAAGACTTGGACGCGCAGACGCAACCTGGAAACGGGGACCGGCGAGTTCTCTTATCCCGCCGTGATTCAAACCCGCGACGGGCTCATCCACGTGACCTACACCTGGAAGCGCACGAGCATCAAACACGTGGCCTTCAATGAAGCGTGGATCACTCAGTAGGGGAGCCCTCCGCGCTCCCGCATGAGTTGTAGGGGCGACGTGCCTCGATCCCATGGTGGCACCGCGCTACGCGTGACGAGTGATCCGCGGCGGCGGGTCGTCGAACTTTGCAGCGTTGAGAACCAGCCTGCCCCCCCAACTCTCGCTAGAAGCGAGAGATTTCGGTCACGGTTTTGGCATCGAGACGGGGCAGTATTTTCACCAGCAGATCCACGGCTCGGTCCAAGTCGGACCGGTCGATGAGGCTGTTGTGTGTGTGCAGATATCGCGTGGCCACCGCGAAATTGATGGCGGGCTTTCCGGCCCCGTACCGTTGGAGCTCGGCCGAATCCTCCGCGCCACGTGCCGTGACTTCAGTTTGCAGGGGGATGTTGTTTTCGGCAGCCACGCGCAGAAAGAAGTCGCGCAATTTCAGGTTAACCAGCATGGCGGCGTCGGCAAGGTAGATGACAGGACCGGCGCCGACGCGCTCCTGCGCGCCCTCGGGCTTGCCGCCCGGATGATCAGCCGCGATGCCGGCCTCCAGAGAGATCCCGAGGTCAGGCTTGACGGCCTGCGCGGCCGTGTGCGCCCCGTGAAGGCCAACTTCCTCTTGAACGGTGCCCACGAAGTAGATGGTATTGGGAGTGTTAATACTGTGCTCCTGCAGTTTGCGCAGCGTTTCCAGTAGCATGACGCATCCGGCGCGGTCGTCCATGGCTTTTCCGGTGTAGCGGCCGTTTGCAAGGACGGCGAATGAACTCGCAGGAACGATGGGATCGCCGGGGCGGACACCCAGCGCTTCGGCTTCTTCTTTTGATCGGGCGCCTACATCCAAAAAAATGTCGTCACGCGGTAAGACGCGGGTCAGGTCCGAGGGCGCCGCGAGATGAACACTGATGAGCCCACTCACCGCGGGCACAGCGCCTCTCGTGGTCAGAATCCACCAGCGCTGATTGGTCAGAGCTTGGTCGAACCAGCCACCGAGGGGCTGAAACTTCACGAGTCCGTCGGAGGTCACGAACCGAACTATCGCCCCGACTTCGTCCATGTGGGCGGCGAGCATAATGCGTGGCGCTTCGGATGAGCCGCGCAGCACACCAATGACCGAGCCGAGCCCATCGGTCGAAACCTCAACGCCCGCGGCGCGCATTTCACGTATCAGAATGTCGCGCACCGGTCCTTCAAAGCCCGATGGTCCGGAGGCGTTCGACAACTCTTCCATCAGCCGGGCCACTCGGTCCTTTGCCTGTGCTGCCGCTGGCAATGAATGGCCAATCAGCCAGGTCACACAAAAAAAGATGAAGAGAATTCGTGCTTTCACTCTGCACCTCCTGGAATCTATGAGTAATGAGATTTAGATGGTGGGCATCATAGCATGGGGCAACCGCGAGGGGCGAGCCGTGGGCGCGTAGATCCCTCGGTAACTCTGCGCTACGAATAGCGCCATCGAGCCATTGCGCGATTGTGTGATTGAGTGACTGAAAAGTAAGAAGGGTTCGTTCAATGGATCAATCGCTCGTCACTTGTCACCGGTCTTTTGAGGTGGGTTAGTGGTAGCGGATCTGGACTTTGGGCCGCAGGGGAATCAAGGTGTAGTCGAATTCCGTCAGCGCCTCGTCCTTCTCCGTGATGACCAGCAGATATTTTCCGATTTTGCCAATGAGACCTGTGGACGTGATCTTGGGGCCAACGTACTGCCCGCCCTGGCGCATGACATCGAAGTCCGGCAACTTATCGCGGGTGGCGCTGTGCGCGTCTTCCCAATCGACCTCGCCGGGCCGGAATCGCACCCCGTTAATCACCACGCCCTTTGCCCTTCTCATGTTCGCTCCCTCAACGATATCGATGCCGGCTGGCGCCGCGGGCAAGTCCCCGTAAGACCCTCAAAGGCTACAGACCATTTGCCTGGGTTGCAAGAGCCTTGTTTCGAGCGGGAGGGTAATGCCCTCCCCTACCCGGGCCGCCCGGCGGGTCGCCGCGCGTAAGCGAACAGCTCGATGGTCCCCCCATCGGAAGGAAGAGGGGAGGGCGATCCCGACAAGGTCGGGACAAGTTCCGGCCCTTCGCCTGTCAAGCTGGCGGCGCAAAGCCGCCTCTACTTCACCGGGATGGCGGTCAGGCGTTTCGGTCCGGCCTCGAGCACATGCTCCGGGCACTCGGCCATCATGAGCTTGAAATTGTCGATGAAGCGCGCGGCCAGGGCATCGTACTTGCGGAAGTAATCCTCCCGGCTCGGCCAGGTATTGGCGGGGTCGAGGATCTCGCTGGGCACCCCCTCGCACTTCTTGGGCACGTCAAATCCGAACACCGGGTCCTTGTGGTACTCCACCTTGAGCAGCACGCCACTCAGGGCAGCGTTCAAGAGCTTGCGGGTGTGCTGGATGCTGATGCGCTTGCCGATGCCGAAGGGCCCGCCCGTCCAGCCGGTGTTCACCAGCCAGACGTGCGCGCCGTGCTTGAGGATTTTTTTCTTCAGCAGTTCAGCGTAGTCGTAAGGGTGATGCACCATGAAAGGGCCGCCGAAGCAGGTGCTGAAGGTGATTTCGGGCTCGGTGCCGAGTCCGATCTCGGTCCCCGCGATTTTGCTCGTGTAACCCGAGATGAAGTGGTAGATGGCCTGGTCCGGGGTGAGCCTGGAGATGGGCGGCATGACGCCCGAGGCGTCGCAGGTAAGGAAGATGACGTTCTGGGGATGGCCCGCCATCTTCTCAGGGAGGTAATTATCGATGTACTCGAGGGGATAGGCGGCGCGGGTATTTTCCGTCACCGAATCGTCGTTGAGGTCCAGGAGCCGGGAGACCGGATCAAACGTGACGTTCTCCAGGATGGTTCCAAACCGCCGGGTGCAAGCATAGATTTGCGGTTCGGCTTCAGGTGAAAGGCGGATCACCTTGGCGTAGCAGCCGTCCTCGAAATTGAAGATGCCGTTATCGCTCCAGCCGTGCTCGTCGTCGCCGATGAGTCGCCGCCTGGGGTCGGCGGAAAGCGTGGTCTTGCCGGTGCCGGAGAGGCCGAAGAAGATGGCTGTGTCGCCGTCCTTGCCCACGTTGGCCGAGCAGTGCATGGACAGAACATCTTCCAGAGGCAGAAGGTAATTCAGCACGGTGAAGATGGTCTTCTTGATTTCGCCGCCGTAGCTCGAGCCCCCGATCAAGGCGAGCTTTTCGCGGAAATTGATGATGATGAAGGTTTCCGTCCGGGTGCTGTCGATGAGCGGGGAAGCCAGGAAAGCGGGCACGGCGATGACGGTGAAGTCGGGAACGTGTCTCTTCATGGCATCGATCGTCGGGGGTTTCAGGAACATGATGCGCGCGAAGAGGCTGTGCCAGGCCTTCTCAGTGATGATGCGGATGGGCAGGCGACGGTCGGGGTCGGCGCCCGCGTAGCAGTCCTGCACAAAGACGTCCCGGCCCTGCAGGTATCCCTGCAAGCGCGAGTGGAGCATGCTGAAACTCTCCGGGTTGAAGGGGCGGTTGTACTGGCCCCACCAGACGTGGTCTTCTGTAGTCTGCTCCCGCACCACGAACTTGTCGGCAGCGGCCCGCGCCGTATGCTTGCCGGTGGCCACCAGCACCGGACCCAGATGGGTGAGTCTTCCCTCCGAGCGGTGAACGATCTCCTCGTAGAGCGCCGGCGTCGGCAGGTTCCAGTAGATGCGACGCAGATTGAAGAGCCCGTGGTTCTCCAGCCCGTAAACGCTCGCCGTCGCTGCGGCCTCTTTCACTGCCGGCGATTGGATGTCAAGGTAGATGTTCATAGCCAGTCCCTCACCAGTTTTCTTTCGCCCAGGTAGAGTTCATTGGGCGCGTTGGGATCCAGTGCCCACTTGATGCGCTCGATGCCTTCCATGGTGTCCTTGATGGTGCCGCAGAAACTCAGCCGCAGATGCCCGTCCATGCCAAATTCCTTTCCGGGCACGGTCACCACCCGTACCTTCTCGAGCAGGAACTCGGCAAGTTGCTGGGAGTCCCTCATATAAGCGCTGAAGTCCGGGAAGCAATAGAAGGTGCCGTCGGGCTTGGTGACCTTGACGCCGTCGAAGGCCCGCAATCGTTCCACCATCACGTTGCGGTTGTTCTCCAGCGTCAGGCGCAGGCTCTCGATGCTCGATTGCAGGCCGTTCAGCGCTCCCACCGCCGCCCACTGCGAGACCGTGGCGGGGCCGGAGGTCTGATGCGACTGGATGTTGGTCATCGCCTCGCAGATTTCCTTATTGGCGATGGCCCAGCCGATGCGGAAGCCCGTCATCGCGTACATCTTGGAGACGCCCTGCACCACCACCAGCTTGGAGTGCTCGGTGTGGTCCCGGGCGAACTCGTAGCAGTTGGGCGCCGTCTTGCCCTCGAAGACCAGCCGGTTGTAAAGGTCGTCCATGATGAGGTAGAGGCTCTTCTTCTCGCAAAACTCCACCATCTCTGCGATGAATTCCTTCGAGTACATCACCCCGCAGGGATTGTTGGGGCTGTTGAGGATGATGGCCTTGGTGTACGACCCCACGACCTCCGCGATTTCCTCGACCGTGGGGTGAAACGTGCCGTCTTCCGGCGTGACCACCACCGGCACGCCGCCCGCCAGCTTCACCATCTCCGGGTAACTCACCCAATACGGAGCCGGAAAGATCACTTCATCCTTGGGGTCGAGGAGAGCATAGAGAAGCCCCATGATGGCGTGCTTGGCGCCGCTCGAAGCCACGATATTGTCCGGCCCCACCAATTTGTTGTAATGCTCCTCGGTGTAGCGAATGATGGCTTTCTTGAGAGCCGGGATGCCATCGGCGGGCGCGTACTTGACGTCGCCGCTGTTGAGCTGCGTGGCGCAGTTCACCACCGCGTCTATGGGCGACTTGCTCTTGGGCTCGCCGCCGCCCAGATGGATAACGGGCTCGCCCTTATCCCGGAGCCGAGCGGCGGTTTCGTTCAGTTTCAAGGTAGGGGATTCTTTGATGGATCTGGCAAGTTGACTCAGACTCATGGCTTTTTCTTTCCTTGGAGATGAATTTCCTGGAAGTGCTCAATATACACGGTCTCGCAAAAAAAGTACCAATGACTCTCCTTATGGGAGCTATAAGGACCACCCGCATGGACATTTCGTCCGACCCGTAGCGGCGGTCAGCCCCTGCCCCGGCTCGCCGCGTCCCTTCGGTTCGTCTTGGCGCGCCCTGGCGCGGCATCTCTACTGCCGGCGGTCTGCCTGTCCCGACCTGTCCCCATGCGGATGCCTTATATCGGCATGACCGCCGATTCCCGACCTACATGGATGACCGCCGAAAACAGATGCCACTCGCCCGGCAGGTCTGGCCTGGATTTCCAGAGCTTCTCTGATTGCCGAGAGTCTATAATTATCCCCAGGGGCAATTTTCATGCAAGCAAAATCCCGCCCAGCGACGTGTGAATTCGAGCCCGCTTACCTTCGGCTCTTGGCGAGTGGCGAGCTGAAGCGGCGTATGGAACGGGCGCTCGGACTCCTCCACGCTTGCACCGCCTGTCCTCGGAATTGCCGGGTCAACCGCTGGGCGGATAAGTTCGCCGTCTGCAAAACCGGGCGCTACGCCGTGGTCTCCAGCTACAATGCGCATCACGGCGAGGAGGATTGCCTGCGGGGCTGGCGGGGCTCCGGCACCATCTTCTTTTCTGGCTGCAACTTGCGCTGCGTCTTCTGCCAGAACTTCGACATCAGTTGGCGACTGTGCGGCAGGCCGACGCGCCCCGAAAAGCTCGCCGCCATGATGCTGGAGCTCGCAGCGGAGGGTTGCCACAACATCAATTTCGTGACGCCGGAGCACGTGGTCCCACAGATCGTCGAGGCCCTGCCCGACGCCATCGAGAAGGGGCTGCGGCTGCCCATTGTTTACAACACCAGCGCTTACGATTCGATGGAAAGCCTGGAACTCCTCGACGGCGTCGTTGACATCTACATGCCCGACTTCAAGTACTGGGACTCCGCGATGGCGCGCAAGTATTCCCGGGCGCCGGATTACCCGGAAGTGGCGCGGCGCACCATCAAGGAGATGTACCGGCAGGTGGGCGACCTGGTCATCGACGAGAACGGCGTGGCGAAACGGGGCCTGCTGATCCGTCACCTGGTGATGCCCGAGAACGTCGCCGGCACCCCCGAAGTGATGCGCTGGATCGTGCAAGAGCTTTCGCCCACTACCTACGTCAACCTCATGGCGCAGTACTACCCGGCCGGAAAGGTCTCGCGGTGGGAATTCGCGGAAATCAATCGCCGCGTCACACCCTCCGAATTCGCGCGGGCGCTCGAAGAAGCCTGGCGCGCCGGCCTCAAGCGCCTCGACCCTCGCCGGCCCTCCCTCTTCGGTATCTTCTGAAGCAGAGGAGCCCTCGGGGCTGCCGCGTTTTTGCCTCAGGACAGCGCGCCAGTCCGGCTAATCGACCCGGAGCAGGACTCCCGCCCCTGGCGCTACCCAATCGTATCCTTGTGGAAGGAATTGCTCTCGGCCCGAGTACGGAGAGATGCGGAAGATCTTGTGAGCCTCTTTCTTGAACACCGGGTGGTACAAGAATGAGTGGCGAAGATCCTTGTTTACGATCATCAAATACGGACGCCCCTGTGGATCCTCGAATTCGCCGACCAGGAAACGTGGCCGAATCATGGGGCGGATGGAGGGAGTGAGCATTTCTACGTCCTTCACCAAAGAGCTGTCGGAGAGCGGACGGCAACCCGCAGGCACGTCGGGCGAATGATACACGCCCGTGCTGCGCAAATGGACCAGGGTGGGCGCCAGCGCATGTATTTGGTAGTTAATGCGCCGCAGCATATCCCAGGTGGGTGTACGATAGCCGAACTGGTCGATGGCGCCCATCCGATAATTCTCATGCGGGCGTGTGAAGTAAGTGTAGTACTCAATGCCTCGCCCACCATATGCGAGCGTGCTGTATACCTGGATGTTAAAGGTGGCGTCAGAAGGCTCCATGAGGTTCCAATGGGCATTGGCCAAAATGCAGTTCCAAAAGGGGATTTTGGCTTCCAGGCTCACGCGACGGACGATTTCTACGTTGGTATAGAAGAAATCCCGTATTTCTCCTTCCAGGACCGAGTAGTTGTCATAGCTGATGAAAGGTGGGTGCACCGTCGCGACGAGTTTTTGAACATAACGTTCGTAGTCTTCAGCCTCCAACTGAGCAGAGCTGGCGTAGCTTGCGAAAAGGTTTACATACGGCCAGGTATCCGGAACGGCTTCCCTCAAGATGTCGGCAACACGTCCCAAACCAGGCATGAGCGACGCAGGCGGTTCGTCGCGCAAAAAGAATCCAAGGACGGCGGGATGATGGCCGGTCTGCCGCGCGAGGTCTCGGATCTTCGAACGGATCTCCTCTTCGGCGGGAAGTTTTGCCCAATCGTATCCGCTGGCTCGCCCGTCTTGAACAAAACAGGTGAGTCCCGCAGCTCGCACGCGGTCCAGATCAGCGAGGCTGCAGAACCCCGAAACATTCAGCCCGGCCTCCTTCATCAGCCGCAACTGTTCCGGATCAGAAGGCGAGGCGTCCCAGGCCATCAGCGCGAAATCTCGAGCTGAGACGGGTTGGGGAGGAGATCCGGACTGAGCGTAGGCTGCGGCGGCTACAACGCCTCTCAGTAGCAACAAGATCAGAGTCCGGCGTACACAAATCATGCGCACCCTCCAGAATGGGTTGACTCCAAGTCCGCCTCGCGGTTCCAGACTTTCCACGGTGGTTCGCCTCACCTCTGGCAGCCCCGTCGCCATCCGCTGAGCAGGTGAGGCAGTCCATTCTCTTTTGTCCTCCCTCCCACAGTCAACAGAAGCTTCTCAAAAGGGCGCTCAGGGGCCAGGGAGTTCGTCGAACAGTTCGTGACCTGCGGGGTGGTATAATTCCCGCTGGAAAGTTCGAGGCAGGGTATGGGACGTTCCGCCTCTCGGCCGCTTGCGGACTCGCGCCGCGCATTCCTGGCATGGGGAAGGTGGATCAACGTCGGCGCAGTGGTACTCGTCCTGGGGGTCGCGCGCCTGTGTGGAGCCGCTTGTTCCGAGAGGCCGACCGTCGCGATGGATGAAAGGACGGCAGCGTCTCACCTGATGGCAAAGCGCGATGTCGAGCTGCCGGAGGGCATGGCGTGGTTTACGGAAGTCCAGAAGGTTGTGCTGCTGGTTACGGTGGACCGGCGAGGCACGATCTGCGATCTGAAGCCGGTGGCGGGCCCTGCGGAACTGAAGAAGGTGGCGATGGAAGTTGTAAAGAGACATTGGCGTTATCGGCCTTTCCTGGTGGACGGCAAGCCGGTGGTCGCGCAGTTTCCCGTGACGGTGCGGTTCGTGCCCCCGCGACAGGAAGAACCCCGGTGGTTCATCGTCCGTGAGCTCGGGTCATCCCGAGCTCTCCTGCTGCGTGCGTGAACCATGAAGACCCTCGAGGAATATATCGCCCTGGCCGCGGAGAAGCACGGTCACATGTGTCCCGGCCAGGTGCTGGGCATTCGCATGGCGATGCTGGGACTGAAGGCTCTTGCCATCGACGACCCGGCGCAGCACCGCAAGCGCTTGGTAACTTTTGTAGAAATCGACCGGTGTGCCACCGACGCGGTGAGCCTGGTAACCGGCTGCCGGCTGGGCAAGCGCTCGCTCAAGTTTCTTGACTACGGCAAGGTGGCGGCCACCTTCCTGGACCTGGAAAGCCACCGCGCCGTGCGCGTCGTGGCCCGCGACGACGCGCGCCAGAAAGCCCAGGCGATGTTTCCGGAGCTGGCCGATCCTCACCAGGCGCAACTGCAAGCATACAAGGTGATGGATGAGGAGGAGCTCTTTACTCTCCAACCCGTGCGCGTGAAGTTGCCGCCGGAAGATTTACCGGGGCGGCCTCGCTCCCGCGTCACCTGTGAGGGATGCGGCGAAGGCGTGAACGACGGGCGCGAGCGCCGCGTGGACGGGCGCATCCTCTGCCGGAGCTGCGCGGGCGAAAGCTATTACCAAGTAGTAGATAGTTAACAGTCGACAGTTAACAGCTTGCCGCTATCCTTTCCCGAGGGCGCAACAACAAGGAGGAGCACATGTCGCACTTCGTTTTTCTTGGGAAGCTTACTCACCAGGGGATCACGGGGATCAAGCAGGTCAGGAAGCGCTACGCCGCCTTCAGGCAGGTGGTGAAGAGCAAAGGAGGGAAGGTCGTCGCAGAGTACGCCACTCTTGGACGCTACGATTACGTCTTCCTCGTGGACCTGCCCCACAGCAAGGCGGCCCTGGAAGTTTCTTTGGCCATGGGGAGCAAAGGGAACGTCACTTTTGAGACGCTCCGCGCCTTCCCTTTCAAGGAGTTTATCATGGTGGCGGAGCGAGCGTGAATTCTGGTCTGTGAGGAATCACAAGTGGCAGAGGACAACGCCTGAGACAGTCTGGAAAGTTTGACTGTGGAATGTTAACTGGCGACGGTTGACCCTCTTTATGGACCAACCCCTTCCCATCCCGAGCCTCCCGCCAGGCGTGGTGGTTGTCCGGCGTCGCTACTGGCCGCTGGCCACCTTCATCATCCTGGCGATGAACGTCGTGATCTTTCTGCTCATGGCGTTCGCCGGCGGCTCGACGAATCCCGACGTGCTGCTGGATTTCGGAGCGTCCTACGCCCCCTATTTCCACCGCGGAGAATACTGGCGGATGGTGATGCCGATGTTCCTGCACATCGGCTGGATGCACCTGCTCGTCAACAGTTACGCGCTTTTCGTGCTGGGCCCGGTGCTGGAGCGCGTCTATGGTTACGGCCGCTACGCGTCCCTTTACGTGGCGGCTGGAATGGGTAGCTCCTTGCTCTCCATGAAGCTTTCCAACAATATCGCCGCTGGCGCGTCGGGAGCCATCTTCGGCGTTGCGGGGGCCATGCTCGTGGCGGGTTACCTGCACCGCGAAGTGGTGCCACCGCGCTGGGGGCGCGCCTTTGGACGTGGCATTCTCCCCTTCATCGTTCTGAACCTGGCGCTGGGATGGTCCGTGAAGGGCATTGATAACTGGGGTCATCTGGGAGGCCTGCTGAGCGGGATGCTGCTGGCGGCGGTGATGCCGCCCCCGGGGCATGATGAAGGGCCAGAAGCTGTCCAGGGCGAACCCTTGCAGGTCATGGTGATTGTTCCCTTAGCCGTGGTAGCCCTGGCCATGTCGGCCATGGTGAATCACTACCGGCTGTCTCGCGATGTGACCCGGCTGCTCCTGGAAGGCGAGCGGTTGCGCGGCCAGCGGCAAGCCGCCCAGGCGCTGGAGCGCTTCCGGGAAGCGGCGCGACGCGCGCCTCACGATGAGCGGCCGCACCTGGAGTTGGGCTCGCTTTACCTGGAGCAGAAGCGCCAGGGGGAAGCCATTCAGGAATACAACGAGGCTCTCCGTTTGAGTCCTGACTCCGCCCCGGCTCAACTGGGGCTGGCCGCGGCCTACCGGCAGAAGGGTGACCTCGCCCGCTCACAACAGTTTCTGGAAGCGGCGCTGGGGAAGGATCCCGGGACGGCGGAAGGTCACACGGCGCTGGCCGATCTTTGCGCGGAACAAAAGCTTTACCAGGAAGCCGTCCACCACTACCAGGAGGCGGTGCGCCTGAAGCCCGACCTGGCCACCGCGCACAATAACCTGGCCTGGCTTTGGGCCACCAGCGAAGACACCAAATACCGCAATCCTCGCGGCGCGCTCGAGCACGCCCTGCGCGCGGTGGAGTTGTCGCACTGGAAAGAGCCCGCCTATATCGATACGCTGGCGGAAGCCCACTATGCCAACCGCAACTTTGCGGAGGCGGTCAAAGTCCAGACGAAGGCCCTCCAACTCGACCCCGATAATCCGCAATTCCAGGAACATATGGCGCGTTATCGCCAGGCCGCAGGCGTGTGATAAGCTTTGCGCTTAATCTCGCGGGAACGTCCGTCCCCATTAAAGAGTGCCAACCCGTGAAACGGCCCTACGATCCCCTCTTGGCCCGCAGGGTTTCACTTGTTTTCTTTCTATTTCCTTTAGGCGCGTTGGCCAGCATCGGCCTCTGGCACACTACCGGCCAGGCCAACCCGGAAGCCCCCGCGCGCCTTGATGCGCCTTTCACTCTCGACGTCCAGACGCCCCGCGTCGCCTGGGGAAAGCCCGCGCCGGGCGCGCCCGTGCACGCCTTCGTGGTGCCTAGCGTTAGCGAGGGACGCACGCTCATGGAACTTGCCGAGCGTTTCAACCTCACTTACGACACGGTGATGATTGACGAAGCCTGGGACGTGAACACCTGGACGGTCGGCTTGGATGAGAACTACGAGGCGCGGAACTATAAATTGGTTTATCAATACCTGGAACAAGATCTGACCAGAGATAGCCCTTACGACGTGATTGTCCTTCCCAGCCTGCACGGTTGGAACCGGCTACCGCAGGCGGTGCGCGAAGCCATCCGCAGGCGGGTGGAGCAAGGAACGGGTCTGGTTCTGATTCATCCTACCACGGGCATCCCCAATGCCGATGACCCTCCCACGGAACGTCCCCTGAACGATTTCGCGCCCGATTACAATGTTCCTCGCACGGAGGAGCTGTGGAACCTGTCACCGCTCGTGGGTGTGTTATCGGACCAGCTCAATCCCAAAGGCTTTCGTGACGTCCGGCCGGATGCGGTTACTACAGGGCCCTGGAAAGCCGTTTCAGAAAACTACATCACCGCCAACGTGCCCTTGGAATCTTTCCCCAGTGATTACCTGAAGCATTACAAGTACCGCGCCGGCAAGGACTCCACCGTGCTGGTTACCGGCGCGGAGGGCGAGCCCATCGTCGCCACCAAGATGTTTGGAAAGGGAAGGGTGGTGGCGCTCGGCTACCTCAATACCGGCCTTTCGCCGATGATCGACTGGAAATTCTTTGGCCAGCGCAACGACCACTGGTACGAGTACTTCTACTCACTGCTGGGCCGCTCGATCCTCTGGGCCGCCAACCGCGAGCCGGCCCTCGGCCTGCGCTCCCTGGCGGTGGAAGGTGGTGAGGAGAAGCCCGGGACGATTTCCGTCCGCATCGAGAACACGACGCCGCTGGCCTCCGCGGACCTCATGGGACAGATCTTCAACGAGTGGGGAGAGAACGAGAGCAGCGTGGGGCTCACGGTGATGCTCAAACGGGGCACGAACCCTGCCACCCTGACTTTGCCCCGCAGCTTGTCCGCCGGCCGCCACCAGGTGGACGTAATCTTGTCGGCAGACGGCAAGCATTACGACTGGGGCAGCGTCGCCTTCGACCTTCCCAAGCCCGACGAAATCCTTTCCCTCGCCACGGACCGGCCGTTTTACACCCGCGGCGACAAAGTCCAAGTGAGTTTTGAGACCAAAGCCGGCAAGCCCGCAAAGTTCCTCGTGGAGCTGCTGGACAATCGCGCAAGGTTACTCGCGCGTGCCTCCCCCAGCACGCCGCAGGAACAGGCTGCGGGTCCCCGCGCCACCCTTGAGGTCGGGAATTACTCCACCAACATCGGTTGGGTGCGCGTGACGCTCTTGGAATCTGACGGCGCGCGGGAACGGAAGATCGACCGCAAGCAAACCCGCGTGAATTTCGCCAGCCTGGACCGCCAATTCGGCGCTTACGAACTCATCATGCCGTGGTACGGGCCGCCCTCTTACCAGCCGTGGACCCCCACGCTCGACGAACAGTTCCGGAAGATGGGCGTCACCACGGTCGAAGATCCCATCCGCAACTTCCAAATCATCTCGGAGGTCCACGCCCCGGGATTCGGCGTGTACTGGCACTACCGGAAGCCGTACCTGGAGCAGAAGGAAAAATTCCTGGAGACCGGCGAAAAGAAGTATCTCATCCGCGCCCCTGACCTCGCCAGTGACGAGTGGCTGGAAACGCTGCGCAGCAACATCCGTGAGTCGATGGCGAAAGACAAGTCCTATCAGCCCCTCGCCTATTACCTGGCCGACGAGTCTTCGCTCACCGCCTACGGCGACCCGCTGGATTTTTCCTGGTCGGCCCCCACACTGGCCAAGTTCCGTGCCTGGCTCAAGGGTCAGTACTCGACCCTGGACGCGCTGAACGCCGAATGGGAGACGCAGTTCAAGACCTGGGAGGAAGTTCAGCCGCTCACCACAGCGGAGGCGCAGGCCAAGGGCAACTACGCCGGCTGGATGGACCACCGCACCTTCATGGAACAAGTCCTTACGAACGCCGTGCGGGTGGCGGCGGAAACCGTGAGGCAGGAAGACCCGAGTGGCCTTCCCAGCATTTCCGGGACGCAGGCGCCGGGGCCGTCCAACGCCGTGAACTGGTACCTGCTGGACCAGATCGTGGATTACCTCCAGCCCTATTCCGAGGACGACCAGGATGAACTTCACCGCACGATGCATCCGGGCCAGGTTCTCACCGGCTTCACAGGTTACGCGAGCCACGGCAAGTCGCTGCGCTACGAGCTGTGGCACCGGCTCTTCCACGGGCAGATGGGCGCGTCGCTCTTCTGGCACTACACAGCGCTCAATGCGGACCTGAGCCTGGCGGAACAGGGTCGCGACCTCGCCGACGCGGTCAACGAATTCCGCAACGAGGGATTGGCTTTGCTGCTGCGCGGCGCAGAGCGCGAGAACTGCGGCGTTGCCGTGCACTACTCGCTCCTGAGCGTGCGCGGCCAATGGATCACCGACGGGCACATCGCGCCCCACGAGATTTCGAACGGCGATGAGACCTCCGCCCACCTGAAACGCTTCCACCAGAACCGCAGCGCCTGGCTCCGGGCGCTCCACGACGCGGGCTACCAGTTCGACTTCCTCACCACGGAGCAGATCGAGGCGGGGAAGCTGGCGGGCTTCAAAGTGCTCATTCTGCCGGACTCCATCGCCATCTCCGACACGGAAGAGGCCGCCATCAGGAAATTCGTTGAGAACGGAGGCTTGCTGATTTCCGACGTGGAAACGGCGCTGATGGACGGACACGGCCGGTGGCAGGCGGCGGGCCGGCTGGATGACGTGAAGGGCTTACAGCGCCTCGAAATGCGCTCCGCGCCCACTGATATGACACCGGCCAAAATCGGCGTCACGTTGAGTGGCGGACGCGCCGAAATTGAGGTACTACCGGCAAGCCTGGACCTGCGCACCACCACCGGCCGCCCCGCTGCCGCCGCCGCGGATGGCTCCCTCTTCCTGATCGACAACCCCTTCGGCGCCGGACGCTCGATCTCGCTCAACTTCTGGATGACGGACTACGAGAAGTTCCGGAAGACCGGAGCGAATGGGCCTCGCCTCGCGCTCCTGCGCGAATACCTCAACCTGGCAGGGGTCCGTCCTGTGGTCGATGTGCGCACCTCCCTGGGCCGGCCGCTGGCATGTTCGGAAGTTGTGCGCTTCCGAAAAGGGAAGTCCCAGTACCTGGGCATCCTTCCAGAACCCGATTGCGCGGATGCCGGCTTGGTGTCCATAAACTTCTCGACCCCGCGATACGCTTACGACCTGCGGGCACACCGCCCCCTCGGAAGGGTTTCGCGCGCGCAGGGTAGGCTCGTGGACGGCGAACCGCTCCTTTTTGGGCTCGAGCCTACCCCACTCGGTCGGTTGAGCATCGCGGCGGCAGAGGCAGGCAAGGGACCGGCATCGGTCAAAGCGGGTGATACCGTCAAGTTCTCCATCCGCCTTTCAACGCGCGCGGGCGAGGCGGTTCCCGCCGACGCCGTCCACCTCGAGGTTCGTAATCCCGCCGGGAAGACGCTGGACTATTACGGTGGAAACCTGGCGCTGGTGAACGGGGTGGCGGAATTCGCCGTGCCACTGGCGCTGAACGATCGCCCGGGCGTCTGGCGCATTACCGTGCGCGAGCCTTACACGCACCAAACGACCAGCACAACATTCATGCTCACCCGCTAGCCATGCTTATTTTTCTGCCTGTCGCTGGCTGGCGCAGACCCTCTGGAGGCTGTCTCAAAACTCGCAGAATTAGCACTTTGTGAACGAATAATCAATAACTTACGCTGTGCGAAATTCTAAAATACCTAGTTTTGAGACAGCCTCCTCTGGGTCTGCGGCTCGCAAGGTATGAGGACTCGCAGACTTGAAAGGTCTGCGCCATCCGGCGTAAAGGCTCTCCCCTGCGAAAGTCAGACCTTGGAGTGGGTCACGCGGACGGAGGGCAGGCCATCGGGCTCATCGACGAGTTCGATGTCCTGGAAGATGTTGGGGCTATCCTTTTTCAGAATGCGGCAAACTTCCACCGCCAGCAGGCGGATTTCCGTGTCGGCGTGAGGGCTGCCGCGCAGTTCCAGGAAGTGTCTCCAGGCGCGGGAATTGCCGGTGACGAAGATTTTGGTCTCGGTGGCGTTGGGGAGGATGGAGCGCGCCGCCTGTCGCGCCCACTTGCGCCGGTCGCGCGCCGCCATCTCCGGATGCTTCTGCTGGACGTACTGGGTGGAAGCCTCCGCCAGCTCGACGTAGGCCTTGCGGATGACCTCGATGGTCTGCTGCCACTTCCGGCGCAACTCTTCATTTTCCTGATAGAGCGGCGGCACCACGTAGCGCGCCTCGCTTTCATCCACGTAGCGTTGCGAAAGCTGCGAGTAGCCGAAGCCCGCGCGGTGGCGCACCAGCTCGTGTGTGAGGGCGCGACTGACGCCCGTGATGAGCAGGCACCATACGGCATGCTCGAGCACGCTGCCGTGCTTTGAGACAAGGATATTTTCCAGGTACTCCCGGTTGGATTTGCGGCCCTTGCCGAAGGACATGTAGCAAGTGCGGCCGGCGATTTCGTTCAGAACTTCGGCCGCAACATTGGTGTCCGTGGTGAACACCACGCCTTCCTCCTGAAGGAAGCGCGCCAGCTCTTCCTGGACGACGGCCTGGCGCCCCAGCAGGTAAACTTTCGCCTTTGTAATGTAAGGATCGGACATCAGGTGTCAGGTGCTAGGTTTAAGGTGTCAGGGTTGAGACGTTAGGTCCACTGAGACCCGACACCTAACACTTGGTTCTTAGCTTGCAGAGCCCTGAGTTTTAGCCTCCGCGGAGGCCGCTTCGGCCTTCTTGAATCCCGCGTACTTCCTCCGGAACCGTTCCACGCGGCCCGCGCTGTCCATCAGCTTCTGCTTGCCGGTAAAGAAGGGATGGCAGCCGGAACAGATTTCCAGGTGCAGCACGTCACTCTTATAAGTCGAGCGCGTCTTGAAGGTGTTCCCACAAGCACACACCACGGTCACGTCGTGGTAATTGGGATGAATATCTTTCTTCATGGAGCTCCTTGGCGGTGTCAGAACAAACAACCATTTTACCTGCCCCTTGGGGAACTTTCAATGACGAATCAACCCCTTGTAGCGGTCGTTTCTAAGCGCTGCTGTAGCGGCTGTCGGAGTTTACCCGCCAGGGCTTCACTTTAGCTCGCCTTGCGCGGGCGGGACCGCCCCCCTGCCCCCTAATGGCCACCCAGCACGGGGACCACCACGGAACGCACGGCGCGCGCCTCGTCGCTGAGCAAGAAGTGGACCACCTGCGCCACCTCCGCCGTCTTGACCCACTTGGAAAAATCAGCCTGAGGCATGGAGCGTCGGTTGGCCTCGGTATCCAGGGTGCCCGGCAGCAGGCAGTGGACATGGATGTCATAACTTTTCACTTCGTCGGCCAAGATTTCGCTGAGCTGGCGCACTGCGCCCTTCGCCACCGCGTAGGCCGCCATGCCCGCGCCGCCGCCGCGCAGAATCGACCCGCTGGAGACGGTCACGATTCTTCCGAAGTTTTGGCGGATCATGACGGGCACCACAAAGCGCAGGCAATTAACGAGCGAGCGGAGGTTCAGGTCGAACATATGGTCCCAGGTTTTTTCGTCGGTTTCGTAGCTTTTTCCTGCCGCGAAGCCGCCGGCGACAGCCACCAGGAAATCGATGCGCTTCCATTTTGAGAGTATGTCCGCCAGCAACCGTTCGATGTCGGCGGCTTGTAGCAGGTCAACTTTCGCGCCCACCAGCTTGCCGTGGTGCTCGCCCGCCCGGCGTTCGAGCGCCATCCATTCCTCGTCAGTTCTGTAAGTAACGACCGCGCGGGCTGCGCTGTCGAGCAGGTCCAGCGTCACGGAGGTTCCCAGCGCGCCGGTACCGCCGGTTACGATGGCCACGCGATTCTGGAAATCCACAGCCCCTCCCGCTGTTACTTTTTGCCACTTCAGATCATCAGATGTTAGCAGAAGTCGAGAGGGTACAAGCTGGCGGGTCAGTGCGGTGGGTCTGCGGTAGGCCAAAAAGGAAACCGCAGATCTAACGCGGGTCTCCCAGATTGAAGGTCGTGTGGATTGGTTCGCCTGGGGTCTTGCAGGTTATGTAATGCCTCTCCTTCCTTGCATTTCCGGTGATGACCCCAGTTGAGGTCGACCGGCGCTTCCGCGCCTGACCCTGGCAGTCAGAGGGAGGAGGAGCAAAGAAGACACAGTATCTGCGAACTTACAGGAGGTTTGACAATGGAAGGCACTGTTCAAGAAAAGACCCCCCACGTGATGCCGCGCCTGGGAATGCCGGCGCCGACCTTTGAGGCGGAAACCACGCATGGCACCATCCACCTGGAGGATTTCAAAGGGAGTTGGCTGATCCTTTTCTCGCATCCGGCGGACTTCACACCCGTGTGCACCACCGAGTTCGTCGCCTTCGCCGAGATTGCGCCCGAACTCAAGAAGCGGAATGTAGAGTTGATGGGGCTGAGCATTGACAGCACGTATTCTCACATCGCCTGGGTGCGGAACATCGAGCAGAATTTCGGCGTCAAGATTCCCTTCCCGGTCATCGCGGACCTGAACAAGGAAGTCGCGGGCCTCTACGGCATGATCATGCCGGGCGAGAGCAAAACCGAGACCAGCCGCTGCGTCTTCGTCATCGATCCCAACGGCATCCTGCGCGCCATGATTTATTACCCCCTGACCACCGGCCGCAATATGCAAGAAATCCTGCGGCTGATCGACGCCCTCCAGACTACTGACAAGCATGGCGTGGCCACACCGGCCAACTGGCGTCCCGGCGATAAAGTAATTATCCCGCCGCCCAAGACGACGGAAGCCGCCGAGGAGCGCACCAAAGCAGGCTACGAGTGCAAGGACTGGTACTTCTGCAAGAAGGCGCTTTAGGGGGGAGCCGGATGCCTTGCATCAATAGTAGCGGCGAACTGAGCGAGTCAGGGCGGGGGATCCTCGCCGCCCTCATCAACCCTATGACGCTCGAAAAGGTAGCGGAGCACACCAGACAGCCTCTTTACCGCATCCGCAGCGGCGTACGGGAGATGATCCAGGCAGGACTGATCGAGGAGAAGAACGGGACGTACAGCGCCACCGCCGCCGGCCGAGCGCTCGTCGAGGCGCCGCCATAGTGGGTGGCGCAGAGTCCCGATTTAATCGTGACGCCACCGCTTCGCTTGCCCGTCACTCGGCCCGACGTCCGTAGGTCCGGACTCTGGACCGCAGGGCGTCACTCTTCACTTGTCACTGCTTTCGAGTCGTGTGCGGAAGAAGCCCTGGAAATCCCCCACGTTCCTAATCCAGTCGTGACTCCCCTCGGGAAATGGGAGGGGCCCGCTCCAAGCCTCTGCGTCACTCTGCGGTAGCACGGGCTTCCAGCCCGTGGCCATGGCCTGGAAGGCCATGCTACGACTCTATGCGCCAGCCGGCCGGCGGGGCAGGCGCCGAGCGCCGCTACAGCAAACTGACCCACTATCAGAATGCTCGTGCGCTGGCGCGCTATACCTCATACGTGTATAATATGTGTGACGGTGGGACGATACGATGCTTTCTATCCGGCTAGACCCTGACATCGAGAGGCGGCTGTCCGAACTGGCGAAACGCACGGGGCGGACGAAGAGCTACTATGCCCGCGAACTCATCGAGGGGAATATTGAAGACCTCGAAGACCGTTATCTCGCGGAGGCTCGTCTGGAGAAGCGCCGCTCACCACTCACCAGCCGGCAAGTGCGGAAAGAACTTGGCCTGGAGCATTGAATACGATCCTGGAGCTCTGAAGGATCTCAAGAAGCTCGACCGCACGATCCAGCGGGAAATCCTCGATTATATGGATACGCGGGTCGCCACGGCCGAAGACCCGCGCAATTTCGGCAAACCTCTTCGCGCCAGCAAGTTTGGACTGTGGCGGTATCGGGTGCGGGATTACCGCATCATCTGTGAGCTGCAGGAAAAGCGGCTGGTGGTGCTCGTGGTGGCCGTAGGGCATAGAAGCACCATTTACGACGATTAGGATCAGCCCGGACCGGTACCACGGCAAAGAAAGCGCGCGGTGGCCGGATTCGGATCATCAGTGCTCGAGCCCTGACTGCAAGAGAAAGAAGAGCCTATGAAGACACGCAAGAATAGGATGAACGACGAGTTGCGCCCCGAATATGATCTCGGCCAGTTGCTCAAGGGAGGCGTGCGCGGCAAGTACGCGAAGCGCTACCACGCGGGTACAAATCTCGTTCTCTTGGACCCCGATGTCCGCAAGGCCTTTCGCAGTGAAAGAGCCGTTAACGACGCCTTACGCTTGGTGATCGAGTTGCGCAAGCAAGCGTAGCGCGGACCTGTTTTGTAGGTCCGCGGCACTTGGTACAAGCGCAGAGATTACAGTTCGAACGGCGCCTGAGGTCTGATAACCCAGAGGTAGCCACGGTCAATTCGTCTTTGGAATTGACTGTGGGTTCGTCATCGAAGGAAAAGCCCACGGTCACGAGACAGTGACCGTGGCTCCCCGCCGGCAGGCCTAATGGCATCGTTCAATTTGCGTGGAGTTCTTCGAGGTGCTGTCGCCGAACCTTGATCTTGCTTTCGTCCTTTCGGGCGGCTGCCAGGTCATAGGCAAGCTGCATACGCAACCACGTTTCCGCCGTGCTGCCGAACGCCTTGGCGAGCCGGATAGCCATCTCCGGGCTGATTGCGGCCTTGCCGTTCACCACGTTGTTGAGGGCCTGCCGGGTGACGCCAAGAACCTTTGCGCCATCCGTCACGGACAGGCCCAACGGTTCAAGGCAAGCGGTTCGTATGCTTCGTCCGGGATGAGGCGGGTTTTTCATGGGCATGGTGTCTTTCCTTTCGTCGCCTAGTGATAATCAATCAGTTCAACATCAAACGCATCAGCGCCTTGAAAACGAAAAATGACGCGCCAGTTGGCCCGAACCGTCACTGACCAGAAGCCACTCAAATCACCTTTGAGCGGATGGAGGCGATAACCCGGAAGGTTAAGTGCCTGCGGCGCGTCGGCCTCATCGAGCCGGGCAAGAATGTCCTCAACCGTGTCCAGCAAATCGGGCCGTATCCCGCTCCGGTCGCCGCGTTCATAGAGCCGTTTCAGGCCCCGGTGTTTGAAGCTCCTAATCATCAGGGTACACCGTAAAGTGAAGCTTGTCACTTGTCAAGTGTGGATTCGTACGGGGACATCTAGCGGGCTGCGCCGAGGTCGCGGGGACAGCAAGCGTAACGCGGACCTGTTTTGTAGGTCCGCGGCCCTTGGGCGCGGTCGGTGAGAAGAGCTTTGAGTTTTGCGCTTTGCGTTTTGACTTTCATTTGCGGCTCTATCTCCCTGCGCTACCACGCGGGTACAAATCTCGTTCTCTTGGACCCCGATGTCCGAAAGGCCTTTCGCAGTGAAAGAGCTGTTAACGACGCCTTACGCTTGGTGATCGAGTTGCGCAAGCGTAGCGGGGACCTGTTCTGTTAGGTCCGCGGCACTTGGGCGCGGCCGATGAGAAGGGCTGTGACCCGGAGGTAGTCACGCTCAATTCGTCTTTGGAATTGACCGTGGGTTCGTCATCGAAGGAAAAGCCCACGGTCAAGAGAGCACCGACCGTGGCTACGGCCTGTAGATCGTGGGCCGCGGTGCATAAATCCCCGAGGGCGGCTTTAGCCGATAGCGGGCCTTCAGCTCCTCCCGCAGGTGCTCCTTGAACGCCTCGAACTCGCCGCGCATGCGCATGAGTCCGTCATCCAGCTTGAGGCGGCTTTCGTAGTTGCAGAACATGGTTTGTTCCATGGTGAAGCAGGTCAGCAGCATCGAGAATAGCCACTTGGCCCACGCGCTCGGTTCGACGCCACAATAACTCAGCCTGAATTCGACGTAGTTAGACGAGGTGACCTGAGTGAAGCGGTCGCACATGGCGTTCAGATTTGCGTGTGACCCAGTCTCTGATAACTGACCCCACGTCTCATGCAACTCCTCGAGGCCCTTGAAGACACCTTCCTTCTTGTGCCGCTCGAAGGCCTCCTTGAAGGCTTCCAGGGCGGCTTGCCCGTCGTTTTTGCTTAGCCATGTCTTCTGGAGTTCGGTGTCGCTCAGCATCGCGTGGGCGTGCGCGACAAACTCGATTGCGTCACGCAGGATCGAACGCGCCTCTGCCATGCAGCCGGAAAAGGCAAGCTCTATGCTCACACGCATCTTTGCGTGTGCGTTGCAATAGAGGAGCAGCGGAAACATCCGATCTGGGCCAGGTGCAGTCTTGATGTCGCTGATTTCCCGGAGCCATATCTTGTCGAGAAGAATGTAGTATTTCCACATATCGGGGAAGCTCTGGATGGTGGCAAAGAAGTTGTTCCGCTTGATCCTGTAATACTCACGGTACTCGGCGGGTATGTTTTCTATCTCGAATTGAACGAGCAGATCAGCCTCCTTCGGCTCATCCTGGGGTGTAGGTGCAGTATTCATACAAGAAAAATCTCCTACCTGATTCTTTCATTAAGAGGGTGAGTAGATCAAGAGCAGGACTTGACAGAGATGGCTACCCGCTACCTCTGCGAGAGCCAGGGGCGTTTCATCTGCCATTCAGGGAGGATGCGTACGGTGGGACGTTAACTTTTACCGTTCGATTAATGAATTCCGGCCTCTGGTCGTCGGGACCGTCGAATGCATACTCCCATCTGAATCCACCGGGACCGCGAATCGTTATCCTGGTTGCAGTTGTGTCGGCCGTCGCGTTGATGATGTAAGACCACGACCGCCCGTCCGGGCGGTCACCAATGCCAGATGAAACAGCCTCGTCGATCTCATTCTTACGGTATGGTGGCTCGAGCAGGTTATTCCATAGGCATTGTGCGCGCATATAGCCATCTTAGCACATTTCCTGCATGCTGGGTGGCGCATGCATCGCGTTTCTTGCTATGTGTGCGGCGCGAAAAGCGGAGACCCCGGTCCTGGCCACGGCGTGTTCATCATCTATTCGCCTGCTGCAACAGGCGCTCGTAATCCTGCTTATAGTTCACGTTCTTGGGGTCAAGCATGTAAGCCGCGCGGTATTCTTCGAGAGCACCGCGCAGGTCCCCTTTGTTCTCCAGTCCGGAGCCGAGGACGTAGTGCGCCCCTGCAAGGCTCGGGTTCAAGCGCAGCGCTTCGCGTTCTTCGGAGATCATTCCGTCCCAGTCGCCCTTGCTTCCAAGCGCAAGGCCGAGGTTGACGTGCGCCTCTGCAAGCCTCGGGTTCAAGCGCAGCGCCTCGTGGTATTCCGCGATCTCGCCGTCCCAGTCGCCCTTGCGTCCAAGCGCGACGGCGAGGTTCTGGTGCGCCTTGTCATTGTTGGGGTTCAGGCGCAGGGCCTCGCGGTATTCTCTAATCTCCCCATCCCTGTCGCCCTTGCTTCCAAGCGCAACGCCGAGGTCGACGTGCGCCATGTCATTTTTGGGATTCAGGCGCAGCGCCTCGCGGTATTCCGCTGTCGCACCGTCCATGTCGCCCTCGTCTGCGAGTGCGGCGCCGAGGTTGACGTGCGTCGTGTGATCGTTAGGGTTCAAGCCCAGCGCCTCCCGATATTGCGCGATCGCGCCGTCCAAGTCGCCCTTGCCTCTGAGTGCATTCCCGAGGTTGCAGTGCGCCGTGTCATTATTCGGATTCAGGCGCAGCGCCTCGCGGGCTGCGGACGCGGCATCGTCCTCCTTGCCCTGCTGACCCAGGACCCCGGCGAGGCTCGCATAAAGGTCGGCATTTTGTGGCTCGAATAATAAGGCAGCGCGAAGTTCCTGCTCAGCCTCCGCATACTGCCTTTTGCGATAGAGTTCCGCTCCGCGGGCCACGTGTTGCCGCGCCTCGGCTTGCCGTGCCTGCGCCGCCGGATCAACGGTCACGGGCTTCGTTACCTTGGCACGCTTGAGAGCCGTAATCAGCTCATCGTCACCGCCGCCGATACGCACTTCGTCCAGATAGTCTTGCTGCGGCTCGAAATCGATGCCGCGCTCTTTCACGAGCATCGCCACGCGGTGGCTCGGGACCTGCCCGGCGAGCAATACCAGCACCTGAACCTGGTTAAGCTGCTTTTTCGCGCTTGCGGGCTCGGGCTGCTTGGCCGCGCGCAGCGCCTTAAGAAATGCCTCGCTCGCGCCCGCGGCCTTGAGGCTTTGGAGAAAATCCTCCGCCGGCGCAAAATCAATCCCGCGCTGCTCGACCAGCTTCGCGCCCGACTCGTCTCCGAGTCCGTCCCGCACCAGGCCTTGAACCTGGTCCCGCGTAAAAGGCTTCTGCTGCGCCCAGGCAGACAGGGCAAAGACCAGCCCCATCGCCAGCATGAGAAGGGTCAGCGTTTTCCGGAATCTCATTGCGACCTCGCGAGGCTGTCGTGGACTAAGAAGAATCTATGGGGAGATTCTACCGCAAATAAGGGGAATCGCGACCTGGTGTCCCGTGCCTTATAGTTGTTGACAATGAGATGGGACAGGGACCCCCTCACCCTGCCTTCGGCCTCCCTCTCCCCCTCGAAAGGGGGAGAGGGGTAGGGGTGAGGGGGTTGCCACCGAGCGGCGGGGTTGAAACCCCGCCCTTCCGGTCTCCCCAAATAGCCCTTTCTTTCGCAACCAAGCACTAGCCTGAGGGGATTCTCTCCTGCTGGACGGGAAGCGGCTCGGCGACGGGCGAGCCCTTCCCCCACCAAGCTAGCAGCTTGGTGCCCCAATCGTCGAGGTAGGTGTAAACGACGGGGACAGCGATCAAGGTGAGCAGGGTGGAGGTGATGAGCCCGCCGATGACGGCGCGGGCCATGGGGGCGCGCATCTCGGAACCGGCGCCGATCTCGAAGGCCAGCGGGAGCATGCCGAAGATCATCGCCGTAGTGGTCATGAGGATGGGGCGCAAGCGGACCTTGGCCGCGGTAATCAGGGCGCGCGGGCGCGTTTCACCCTCGCGCCGCATGCGGTTGGCGTAATCGACCAGCAGGATGGCGTTTTTCGTCACCAGGCCCATCAACATGATGACGCCGATCTGGGACATGATGTTGAGCGTGTCGTGACTCATCCAGAGCATCAGCGCGACTCCCAGCAGCGACAGTGGCAAGGTAAGCATGATGGCCAGCGGGTGGAAAAAGCTGCGGAATTGCGACGCGAGGATGGCGTAAATGAAGATCACGGCCAGAATCAGGGCTCGATAGATGTAATAGAAGGTCTCGCGCAAGTCCTCAGCCTGGCCGGTGTAATCGATCACCACGCCCGGGGGAATGTTGAGCGCGGCGTTCTTCGCCCGCATCTCATTGATGACGTCGCCCAGAGACCGGCCTTGCGTCGAGGCCATGACGCGCACCTCGCGCAGCAAGTCACGCCGGCGGATCACCGAGGCGGCTTCAGAATCTTCCAGCGCGGCCACCTGCGTGAGCGGCACGCCCTGCCCGGCGACGGGGAAACCCTTCGTGACCGGGACGTAAATATCCTCCAGGTCTTCACGCAGGTGACGCTGGTCCTCTTCCAGGCGCACGCGAACGTCGTAGGCATCGCCATCACGGTCCTGGTACTGGGAGACAACCTCGCCGGCAATAAGGCCGCGCACGAGCGAGGCGACCGTCCCGAGATCGAGGCCGAGGTCGGACGCCGCCTTGCGGTCCAGGCGCACGCGGACCTCGGGCCTTGGGTCCTCGCGGCTGGAGTCCACGTCCGTGGCGCCGCGCGTGCGTCTGCTTATCGCCATGACCTGAGCTGCCACGTCGTTGATCTGGTCGAGGTCGTTTCCGCGCACGCTGATCTGAATAGGCCGCGCCTCGCCCATCTGCTCGGCCTCCTCCACGCTCGAGCGCAGGACGGGCCAGTGCGCGAGTTCCTCGCGCACCACCTGGCGGAGTTGGAGATCGGTCAGCTTGCGCTGCCGGCGCGGCAGCAACTTCACGTAAACGCCGCCCTCGTTTACGGGCGTGGTTCCGGCCGCGCCGATGGCGACGAAGGTATAGTCCACGCCGGGTTGGCGCTTCAGCAGCTCGTGGAGGCGCCGGCCGACCTCAGCCGTCTCGCGCAGCGTAGTGCCGGGCGGCATCTTGAACGAGACCTGGAATTCGCCGCGATCGTAGTCGGGAATGAAGGCGCTGCCCAGGCGGCCGAAGATGAAAAGGCTCACGACCACGGTGAGCAGGGCAATGCCCACCACCGCCGGGCGATGCCGCAGGGCCCATCCGAGGGTGCGCTCGAGCACGCCATGCAGGTCTCCCAGCCTCCGGTTGAAATTCTCAAGAAGCCTGCTGATCCAACCTTTCCGGCGCCCCACTTCGATGGACGGGTCATACCAGCGCGAGGACAGCATTGGGTCGAGTGTGAAGGAGACAAAGAGCGAAACAAGAACGGCGAAGCCCACCGTCATGCCGAACTGATAGAAGAATCGCCCCACAATACCGCCCATGAAGGCCACGGGGATGAAGACGGCAACGATCGTGAAGGTCGTGGACATGACGGCGAGACCGATCTCCGCGGTCCCTTCGATCGCCGCGTTCATGTGGTCTTGCCCGTGTTCCATGTGTCGCACGATGTTCTCGCGGACCACGATGGCATCATCAATGAGCATGCCGATGGCGATCGAAAGGCCCATCAGCGTGAGGACGTTCAGCGTGAAACCCAGCACGCGCATGATGGTGAAGGCGCTGATGACCGAAACCGGCAGCGTGAGGCCGGTGATGACCGTGCTCCGCCAACTGTTCAGGAAGACGAAGACCACGAAGACGGTGAGGATCGCGCCCAGGATCAGGGTGGTGCGGACATCGTGAACGGCGTCGCGGATGAACACCGAGTTGTCCTGTACCACGCGCAATTCCACACCGCGGGGCATTTCTGCCTGGAGCTTCTTGAGCCCTTCCTTGACGCTGTCCGCCACCTGGACGGTGTTGGCGCCGGTCTGCTTCTGGATCTGCAAGGCCAGCGCCGGCTCGCCGTCCAGGAGCGAAAAGCTGCGTTGTTCTTCGATGCCGTCCTCGATGCGGCCCAGGGCGGAAAGGATAATGGGGTAGCCGTCCTTCTCCGCGACGATGAGCTGATTGAAGTCGCGCGGCTCTTTCGCGCGTCCCGCCACACGCACCAGGGATTCGCGGATGCCCTGGTCGAGCTTGCCAGCGGGTACGTCCATGTTCTCGCGACGGAGCGCCGCGAGGACCTGGGGATAAGTCAGGCCGTAGGCTTTCAGCTTGTCGCGGTCGAGGAGAACGTGGATCTCCCGCCGCGCCGCGCCCACCAGGCGGACCTGGCCCACACCGGAGATGTTTTCGAGCCGCCGCTTCAGCACTTTTTCGGCGAGCGTCGTGAGCGCCTTGGCATCAAGGTTCGGCGAGAGGACCACGACCGAGAGGATGGGCAAATCCTCGATTCGGAACTGCTGGATGACCGGTTCCTTTACCTCGCGCGGGAAAAGGCTGCGAATGCTGTTGATCTTGCCTTGAACTTCCTGAAGCGCGACACGGATGTCGGTGCCCAGCCGGAACTCCACGATCACGGTGGAGAAGCCTTCGGTGGTCGTCGAGGAGATGTGGCGGATTCCGCCGATGGGGTTGACGGCTTCTTCGATGCGCTTGGTGACTTCCGTCTCCACGGTTTCAGGCGCCACGCCGGGATACTGTGTGGTGATGCTGACCACGGGGATGTCGATGTTCGGGAAGAGGTCGATCTTCAGTTCCTGGTAAGAGAAGATCCCGACCACGACGAGCGCTACCACCATCATGGTGGCAAAGACCGGCTGGCGAATTGAAAGGTTGGAAAGAAACATGGGTCCCTAACGGAAGTCAGAAGTCAGAAGCCGGCAGCCATATATTCCGCCCACCGTCGACTACCTCGCGCGGGGAGGGGGAAAGATGGCAGTGCCTGAAAGGAGTCTTGCTTTGTGCCTCGGTGCCTTTGCATGACCGTCTCTGATTTCTCACGCCTTCTCCCACTTCGGGTTCGCTGCTTTCTGCGTACTGTATTCTGCCTACTCCGCATTTTCGGCGCACCTGCCCGCTCTATCTACGAACGGGGGGCAACGTTAACGCCGTCGGCCAGTTCGAGGTTCTGTTCCACCACCACCTGCTCGCCGGCGCTCAGTCCCTGCGCGATCTCGATGCCTTGCGCTTCTTCCTGCCCGGTTTTCACTTCCCGCTTGCGCGCTTTGTCCTTTTCCACGACGTAAACATAAGGGGCCTGGCCGGCGCGACGCCACACCGCATCTCCGGGTATCACGATGGCGTGGGGGTTTGTGCCGGTCACGATCTTGCCCTTCCCGAACATGCCGGTCTTGAGTTTCCCCGTGGGGTTGGGGACCGCGGCGCGCACCAGGGCCGAGCGGTTCTGCGCATCAATCGCGGCGCTGATGGTCAGGATGCTGGCGTCGAACACCTCGCCAGGGTAAGCCGCCACGGTGAAGCGGATCGTCTGACCCTTCGCCACGGGCGCGATGTCGGAGGAAGCCACGTAGGCTTGCAGCTCCAGGCGCTGGTTGTCCACCAGCCGGTAGAGGAGCGCATTGCTGTCCACCCAGCTCCCGGGGTTGACCTGCTTCCGTTCCACTTCCCCGCTGATCGGTGAAATGATCCGGCAGTCACTGAAATGCTTCTCCGCGATCGCCAGCGCCTGGCGGGACTGGTCGACCTGCGCTTCCGCCCACTTCACCTGGGCGCGGGCATCGCGGGCGGTCATCTGGGCGGCCTGGAAATCCCGGTCGGTGATGCCGCCGGACTTCAGCAGATTCTGTGCGCGCTCTTGTTCCGTGCGGGCGTGATCTTCCGCCACCCGAGTGCGGTCGAGTGAGGCTTCGGCCACTTCCAGGTTGGCGCGCGCCTGTTGGACGGAGAGCCGGGCGTTCACGTCCTCGAGTTGGGCCACGAGTTCCCCTTTGCTCACCCGGTCCCCTTCCTGCTTGAGCATGGAAACGACGCGTCCGGCGAATTCGGTTTTGGCATCGACGGCCACGGAGGAGACCAGTGAGCCGGTGACGTCGATCGTCTCGTCCAGCGGCTGGGGCTCCACGCGGACCACGCGCACCGCGATGGACACGGGAACCGAGGCCGCCCCCCCCGTGGGGTCTTTGGAACAGGCGGAGAACAGCACGAGACAGGGAAGCAAGGCGGCTGCGGCGGCCCACGCCGGGGGCGCAGGGAAGAATACCGATTTGGCGTGTTCGCTTCGTCTTGGCATCAGTTCTTATCCAGGGGGTCGAGACCCATCACGTAGCGAAGCTGCGCCTGGGCCAGGGTGTGATCGTAGAGACCTTGTAACAACGTCCAGCGGGCGGTGGTGAGCGCCGTCTGGGAGTCCAGGACGTCCAGGGTGGTTGCGGCCCCGTACTTGTAATTGTCCTGCATCATGGCGAGCACCCGTTCGGCCTCGCGCACGTTGAGGCGCGCCGCCTCCACGGTTTTCTCCGAGCGTTGCAGCTCGTCCAGGGCGGTTTGCGCTTCCAGGCGCACGGCGTTTTCGCTGTCCACGCGCGTCAGTTCCGCCATCTTGCGGTTGGCAATGGCCTGCTGCACGAGTCCCGAGCGCCGTCCACCGTCAAACAACGGCAGGCCCACGCTCACTGTAAATAGGTAGCGGGTGAATTCGCGGTTCAAGAGGTTCGAAGGAACGCGAGCGTTGAGGCCGTACTGGCCGTTGAAGTCCAGGCGCAACCGGCTCTCGGCGTTGGCCAGCTTTTGTTGGTCCTCCGCTTCGCGTTCGTTAATGCGCGCGCGTTCCAGTTCCGGGCGGTGCTGGTATGCCTGGCGGATAACTTCCGGAAGGCTCATGGGGGGCTGGGGAGTGAAGGTCAATTCCCCGAGGGCTTCGGTGGGGAAATCCAGGGGCCGGACCAGCAGGTTGTTGAGCACGGTCCTGGCCTGGCGGACGCCGTTTTCGGCGCGGATCAGCTCCGGCTGCGCGTTGGCCACGCTCACCTGAGAACGCAGCACGTCCACCTCGGTTGCCACGCCTCCGGCAAACCGCGCGCGCGCCATCTCCAGGTGCTGCTGGCGCTGGTGGACGGTTTCCTTGGCAACCTCGAGCTGCCGCTCGGCCAGCAACAAGTTGTAGAAGGCCCGGATGACAGCCAGCCGCGTTTCTTGCTCGGCCCGGTCCCGGTCCACGCCAACGCCCTCGGATTCGAGACTGGCCAGCTTCATGGCTGTCCCTACCTTGCCCGAGGTGTAAAGCGGCTGGGAAACGCTGAGGTTGTAATCGAAGAGATTGCTCGGGATCACGGTGAGGGCGTTGCGAAATTCCGCCGGAATCTTGTCAAAACTCGAGATATTCAGGAACGACGGGTCACGCCAACGCATGCCGCTGCCATTGAGGTTGATGGAGGGCAGGGCCTGGGCGCGCACTTCCTTGATTCTGCCCTGGAGGGCGTCTGTCCTTTCGTGGGCGATGAGCACCCTGGGGTTGCGCTCCAGCGCCAGGGCCACCGCCTCCTTCAGGGTGAGGGCGGCTTTCTCCGCCGGTTCCGTCGCCCAGCAGGGGATTGCGGAGACCGTACCCAACAGTATAATGAACAGGCGAAAAAGCTGGTTCTTCTGCATAATCCTTTACCGAGCAGTAGGTTTGCTCCTGCACCCTTCAATGAGGAGATCGATGATGCCTCGGGCCGCAGCCCGATCGAGAGAAGGCTCACCCGTGAGCAGATAACCCAGGATGGAGGAGATGGCCATTCCGACGATGGCTCCCGCGATATGCTTGGCTTGGCCTTTCATCTCGCCGCGACGAATACCCTCGCGCACGATTTCCGTCAAATGTCTTTCATCCGCCTGGCTCATTTCCACATAGTTGATGTTCGGCGATTCCTTTTCCGGGGCAAAGACCATGCGAAAGGCCATGCGCCAATAGTCGTGCCGATGGCGCGCATAGCTGAACATCGCGCTGAGGATTTCGGTTAGCTTCTCCCGTGCGCTCCGCCCGCGCCGCGAGGCTCGCAGCAACTCCTTTTGGTATTCATTGAAAGTATCCAGCACCAGTTCCTCGTAAAGCTGCTCCTTGTTGCCAAAGTGATAGTAGAGGACCGGCTTGGTGACCCCCGCCTGCTGGCAGATCTCGCGCGTCGAGGTCGCCGCGAAGCCCTTTTCGGCAAAAAGCTTGGCGGCGGCGTTGCGAATCGCTTCCTTGGGCGAGTCGTGCCGTACCCGATTATTGCGCGTTCTTTTCATACTTACCGCTAAGTATAGAAAAGGCAAGTGTATTGTCAAGAGGAAAGATTGTCCGAGCGCAGGTAGCGCATCCCGAGGGGTCGGGATGCGGCTCTTCGCCGCCCTTTCGCGGAAGCCGTGGATACCCCAACGCCACCGAAACAGATCTGGAAAAGCCGCAATCCCGCAAGGCGGGACGGGAGTTGCGCTACCTGCTTGAACTCATCCTTGCCCTCTCGGTCCCTCTGTGGTAACTATCCGTTGACGTGTTGGCGCTTGAAACCTACCTCCGCGGGCTACGTGATATCCGCTCTCTGGGTGCGGCGGTTGAAGAGACCGCATACTATCCCACGCTCGCCACCCTGCTGACGGAAGTTGGCAAAAAGCTCAAACCGAAAGTCCGATGCGTAATGGGGCTTCAAGACCTTGGGGCCGGTTTCCCTGACGGCGGCCTTTTCACCGAAGAGCAATTTGACAAGAAGCACACCCTCAAGCCGCTACCTGGGCAAGCCCCCTCGCGCGGCGTCATTGAGGTCAAGCCCGTCAAGGGCGACGCGTGGCTCACTGCCGAGGGCGAGCAGGTCACGCGCTATTGGGGCAAATACCGGCAAGTGCTCGTGACGAACTATCGTGATTTCGTTCTGGTGGGCCAGGATGCTGAGGGCAGGCCGGCTAAGCTCGAATCCTTCCGCCTTGCTGAAAGCGAGAAAGCGTTTTGGGCGGCAGCCGCAACGCCGCGTGCCCTTGCGCAGAAAATCGGGGAGCGGTTTGAAGAATATCTCCTCCGAGTGATGCGCCACGCGGCGCAACTGGCCGAGCCGGAGGATGTTGCTTGGTTCTTGGCCTCCTACGCCCGTGACGCGAAGGCACGCATCGAGGGCGTGGAACTCCCCGCGCTGGCCACAGTGCGCACCGCGCTCGAAGAAGCGCTGGGCTTGAAATTCGAGGGTGAGAAAGGCGAGCACTTCTTCCGGTCAAGCCTCGTGCAAACGCTCTTCTATGGCGTCTTCTCCGCCTGGGTGCTGTGGGCAAAGCAAAACCCGCCAGCGTCTAAGGCTCGTTTCGACTGGTACACGACGGCCCGCTACCTGCGCGTGCCGATGATCTCCAAACTCTTCCACCTGGTTGCCGACCCGCAGGAACTCGAAGCTCTTAAGCTCACGGAAGTCTTGGATTGGGCAGGCCTGGTATTGAACCGCGTTGACCGGGGCTCATTCTTCGACAAATTCCAGGAATCCCACGCCGTGCAGTATTTCTATGAGCCGTTCCTGGAAGCCTTTGACCCCGAGCTGCGCAAGGAACTGGGAGTTTGGTACACCCCACCGGAAATTGTGAAGTACATGGTCGAGCGCGTGGACACGGTCCTGCGGCAGGAGTTAGCGCTGCCGCTCGGACTCGCGGACAAGAACGTCTATGTGCTCGACCCTTGCTGCGGCACCGGATCGTATCTTGTAGAAGTGTTGGACCGCATCCATCGCACGCTCAAAGAGCGCGGTGAGGACGCCCTGCTGGCCAGTGACCTTAAAGAGGCCGCGCAAAAGCGCGTTTTCGGCTTTGAGATTCTGCCCGCGCCCTTTGTAGTCTCGCATCTGCAACTCGGCTTGCTCCTGCAAAACCTCGGTGCGCCGCTTTCTGAAAAGGGCCATGAGCGCGTCCGCGTCTATCTCACCAACGCGCTTACCGGTTGGGAACCGCCAACGGGACCTAAAAAACAGCTTGCCTTCAAGGAAATGGAAGAAGAGCGTGATGCGGCTGAACACGTCAAGCGTGATGTGGAGATATTGGTCGTCCTGGGCAACCCGCCGTACAACGCCTTCGCAGGCGTCGGCCCCGAGGAAGAACAGGGCCTTGTCGAGCCTTACAAAGAAGGCCTTATTTCCGAATGGGGCATCAAGAAATTCAACCTGGATGACCTCTACGTCCGCTTCTTGCGCCTCGCCGAGCGGCGCATCGCGGAAATGACCGGGAGGGGAGTCCTCTGCTACATCTCAAACTTCTCCTATTTGGGCGAGCCATCATTCGTCGTAATGCGGAAGCGCTTCCTGAGCGAGTTCGACAAGCTGTGGTTCGACTGCATGAACGGTGACAGCCGAGAGACGGGCAAACTCACCCCCGACGGCAAACCCGACCCGTCTGTCTTTTCCACCAAGCACAATCCCGAGGGCATTCGGGTCGGGACGGCGATCGCGCTTGTGGTCCGTAAGGACAAGCACACCACGGGGACGAGCGTTCGCTTTCGCCATTTTTGGGGTGTGACCAAAAGGGCCGACTTGCTGGCGAGTCTTGGGTTTGCGGACTTCGACGGCCAGTACCAGCCCGCCCGCCCCGCAAAAGCAAACCGATACTCTTTTCGGCCTGAGGACGTGAGCCGCGATTACAGATCGTGGCCAAAACCCACAGAATTGAGCGGTGTTGCCCCGTTCAACGGACCTGTGGAAAGGCGGCGCAACTCGCTGATCGTCTTCCGTGACCGGCGGAAACAGCTTGAGCTTGTCGCGGATTACCTCGACCCGGAGAAGTCGGACGAGCAGATTCGAATTCTCGCCCCGGCGTTTATGGAGTCCTCTGGAGAGTTCGATGCAGAGAGAGCAAGGAAGGCTCTGAGAGAGAAGGTGAAATATGACGAGTCAAAGATCGTCCCGTATCCGTTCAAACCCTTTGACGTGCGGCTCGCATACCTTGACGCTTCGATTCAGCCGCTTTTCTCTCGCCCCGGCCCCGAACTGCTCGCGCAACGTGGTGTCCCTGGAAACGCCTTCTTCATTACGCGCGACACCGCCGACAAATCCCCCGAGGGTCCGCCATTCTACTTTTCGAGCCTGGTTTGCGACTATGACTTTATCTCGGGGCACGCTCGTCACTTCCCGATACGAGTCGCCTCGACACCAAAGAAAAAGAAGAAGACGCACCCGGCGCAGACCGAGATGCCCCACGCGGCCGCGGCTGTCGCACCGCTGCCAGGCGCCAACCTGTCTAGTGCAGCGCGTGAGTATCTTAAGGGTCTGGCGATTGAAGACCCCGACGCCGATCCGCAAGTCGCTGCACTGATCTGGATGCATGCTCTGGCCATCGGCTATTCGCCTGCCTATCTCTCCGAAAATGCCGATGGCATTCGTCAGGACTGGCCGCGCATTCCGCTGCCGGATTCCAAAGAATTGCTCCTGGCTTCGGCGGAACTGGGCAAGCAAATCGCCGCGCTGCTCGACACCGAAACGCCATTCGACGTAGCGCCGCCGTCTCGGCGGCAGAATCAGGCCGGCAGGATGCCGGCGCTACAGAAGATCGCCTTGGCGTCGCGTGTGGCTGGCGGCGCTCTGCGCGATGACGAACTGGCCGTGACGGCAGGTTGGGGCCACGCGGGCAAAGGCGGCGTCACGATGCCCGGCAAAGGCAAACTCAGCGAGCGGGATTACACCGAATCCGAACGCGCTTCCCTCACCCCCGTCCCCTCTCCCGTGGGGAGAGGGCGGTCCGCAGGACCGGGTGAGGGGGCAAAAACCGCTGCGCCCCTAGAGCTACTCGGTGACCGTACCTTGGACGTTTATCTGAACGATGTGGCGTACTGGGCGAACATCCCCACGCGCGTTTGGGAATATACGATTGGTGGCTACCAAGTCATCAAGAAATGGCTGTCTTATCGCGAGCAAAAACTACTGGGCCGCGCCCTGACCAAAGATGAAGTGCGCTACGTGCAGGAAATGGCCCGCCGCATCGCCGCCATACTCCTGCTCGAACCGGCGCTCGACGCGAATTATCAGAACGTGAAGGCCCACACCTTCGATTGGAACCATCCGCCTCATGGCGAAAATTGACGCGGCCATCCCCAAGTGGCCGATTACATAGAGTGGGCTCAGGAAGCCGAACTTGCACTAAGCAGAATCATTCGAAGGGGAAAACAAAATGGATATAGCGATAACTTTCAACAGCGTGCGGGGCGAATCTGCAGGAATCCCAAGGCTTGTCGTAGATTTCCTTGGGAAAAACACAACGGACTTTAGTTTGGGCATCGCCAACGTGAACGCGGAAATCCGCGTCACTCCCTCCTTGGGCGCGCACGACATGTCGAAATCATACTTCATCGGTTATGCCGTGATGGAGTCTGAGATCGGGCAGTTTTCAAAGCACACGGAGCAGTCATGGACACTCAGCCTGCCGCTATATCCCTATACGCTGCAGAAAATGGAGGAAATGCGGAAGGGAGGTGACCTCTTTCTAGCGGCTTTGTTTTTCTGTACCGCTGTTTATATGCAGGACGCTGCGTCTCCGCTCACCGGACTGCGGCGTGCCTCTGTCCAGACGCCCAGGTATTCGAGCAACTACTGTCCCTTTAAAGTGGCCCAATCAGAGTGGGTAAAGACCCTGAGAGAATTGGGCTACGGGGACTATTTCCTGATGGAGATACCGCTCCGAGGCGTTCCTCCAAAAAGAGGGATGGAAAAAGCTGTCGTTCATCTCAAATCTGCGTGGGAAAACTTCGAAGAGGGCAAGGACGATCAAACCCTTGTGAGTTGCTACAAAGCGTTCGAATACTTGGCCAAACGAAAGGGTGCAAAGCATCCAGACCAACAAGGCTTTCTAAAGCTCCTGGAGAATCTGGAGGACGAAGCGAAAAAGACACCTCTTAAGATGCTCATGCACAACCTTTGCACCTTCTTGACCCTCGGAAGGCATGAACAAGGTAAAGAAGCGGTTGGAATTGATGATGTAGATTCGGAGTTTGCATTGGTGCTCACGCAGGCGACCCTCGGGTATCTCGCGAAAAGAATGAAGTCGGGCTCCTGAGGTGAAACCCACCAACGATAGCAAGCGTAGCGCAGGTCCCGCCCTCCGGACCTGCGGCTCTTCCCCGCCTTTTCGCGGGCGCCGTTGATGCCCCAACGCCACCGAACCAGAACTGGAAAAGCCGCAACTCCGCAGAGCGGGAGTTGCGCTACCTGCTTCATCGGACAAGACTGTGCTGTATCAATCAGGCTTACGCGGCCTGCGCGCCTGCCACGCGGTATTGTGTAAGCAGCGCCACGAACTCCAGGCAGGTCTGGGTAGGAGTGTTGTCCATGAAGTAGGCGGAGCCGTCTCTTGATAAGTTGACCTTCAGAGTATCAGCGCCATGGCTTATCACTACAATCAGATTGGTGTGCTTACCGAGGGCACACATCCGAGCAAATTCCGGATCTCGGTTGATTTGGTTCCCGAATGCCGCCTCAGACCGAATATTAGAGTAGCTCATACCTTTGAACCACGACCCGATGACCGTTATTGCTCGGGGGATTATCCGCGCGAAATCCACCTCGACGGGTCGGAGCTCGAGAACCTCACCGAACCCACCGTTCAGAGCCCGAACGGCCGATAGTGCGACCTCCTTCCGGCAGTGTGCAATTAAGATTTTCTCGTCCAATCTGTAGTAGGCGTCAAACTTTGACTCCTGGACCAGCTCAGTTATCGGCGTGCCGTGCCAAAAGCCTTCGACATGAACCGCCTGTCGGTGAGTGATCCTTCCGACTTGGAAACCACCCTGCGGAGCCCCCCTGCCGAAACTAAACTCAGTGAAGATCGGGTCGGCCATCTCATCAACACCCCCTCGCGGTCGCCTCGCTTCGGTTCTTAAAGGCCTGCGCCGGCTCTCGGGAAACCGGAGAATGTCAAAGAGAACAAACGTTCCTGTAGGCATTGGGACCTCAGGCGTTCGACAGGGCTAGCACGCGGAGCGACGCGCTGCGGAACCGCTCGCGCGAATTCGCAATGACGCTCACGCTGTCGACACCTATCGACACCGTGGCCATGTCGCCAGACTCGCCCAGATTGTATGCGCATTGGAAGGCAATAATCAACCGATTATTTAGGCGTGCAAGGTGTGTTGAGAGGTACGGATTCCTTTTTGATCCAAATTTCGCTGTCAAGGAATACTGCCGAGTGCACTGCCCGAGCGAGGTCTCAATGCGCTCAAGCAATGGGAAGAGCTGTGACTCGATCAGCCGCTTGGAGTCTCTAAACGAGATTTTTTGATCTGACACCTGAATATGGAGATATCCCCCGCTGCAATCAAACTCAAAAATGATTCCACCAGCCCTAACGGTCTTGTTTTCCGGCAGGTCACGAAATATCTGAAACCCCTCTAGATCGGCTAGGGATGCGACTGCGGCGGTCATCAGGGTTGGAACCTGCTCAAGGCGTTCTTCCGGCACGTCGAACCTGAAACTTGCGCTCCACCACGTTGTGCTGTTTAGCAGGCGGAACTGCTGGCGCTTTACGAAAAGGTAAAAGCCCTCTTTTGTTTGGAAAACCCACTGAATTAAATTCCCGAGAGGCCCCAGGAACGACCATAACGCCTTCCATGCAGCGGCCACGGCATAAAACCACGCAGGAAACACGACCGGAATCATAACAGCCCTCAAACACAAGTCAACCGAATTATCTTTAACCGCCGGTGGCGCGTGGCTTCGCGGCCTGCCTCGCCGGCGCCGTCGATGCCCCAACGCCACCGAAACAGATCTGGGAAAGCCGCAATCCCGCAAGGCGGGCGGGGTAGCGCAGAGTTGGTTTGTAACTCTGCGGCTTTTGGCGGTTATCAGTGCGTTCGCGCGCCTTGCAGACACCTGGAAGACGGCGTACCCTGCCCTCATGTCGCGGTTGCGGCGGCTGGTGCTTTCGGACCGCTATTTCTTCGTCACCTGCAATTTGCGTCGAAATCGGAATCCGTTGAATGAAGAGGAGCTAGGCTTACTCGCGGGGGTCATGGACGCGCGACGGCGCGAGCACGGCTTTCTGCTCACCGCCTGGGTCTTCCTTCCCGACCACTGGCATGCAATCATCGGTTTGCGATATCCCATGACCGTCTCGCTTGTCCTGGAATCCATCAAGGTCGCCTCGACGCGACGGATCAACACACGACAGAACGAGTCCGGACGACTCTGGCAGGGGCGATTCTTCGATCGGGCGCTCAGGACGGTGAAGGAATATCATGAGACTGTCGAGTACATTCACTGGAATCCGGTCCGGCGCGGATTGGTGGCGAGGCCGGAAGAGTGGCGATGGTCGAGCGTGCATGAATACGGGCCACCGGGAAACGCGTCACCGTTCGACAGCCCGGCATTGCGCGTTGACCGCGTGCGCATTCCCGCCGACTCGAGGGCACGGTTGTGAACCGGAAAAAGAGCCGCAGAGTTAAAGACCAACTCTGATGCTATGAAGGGGGCGGCTCGAATCGAGTAGGATTGGGTTGTTCGAAGACCAAATTCAACTCGAAGGAGGGCCCCCTAGATGTTATATCTCGGAGTGGACGTTCACAAAAGGAGTTGT
>Ga0315280_10000700_pt1 | contig 61069 bp, 45 predicted proteins | sample YL17G06_40_MG_FD_203697 | JGI IMG/M metagenome (GOLD analysis project Ga0315280, IMG submission 203697) | Sediment microbial communities from Yellowstone Lake, YNP, Wyoming, USA - YL17G06_40 | ecosystem: Environmental > Aquatic > Freshwater > Lake > Sediment | place: USA: Wyoming | collected... | reverse complement strand
GGCGGCAAGCCCACACGTGCTAGGTTGCGCGCCTCGTGGCGTCCCTCACCCGCCCCTCGCTCTGCTCGCGGCGACCTCTCCCGGAGGGAGAGGTGTTAGCTCGACGACTTCGGGAGGAACGGGATGATACGCCCGGCCAGGTTCTGGATCGGCATGCTCTGCAGCCAGACCTTTCCCGGGCCGGCCAGGTAGGCCAGGAACAGGCCCTCTCCGCCGAACAGCACGTTCTTGAACCCCTTGAGCATCTGGATGTCGAACGTGACCGTCGGCTCGAACATGGCGACATGGCCGGTGTCGACCTTCAGCGCCTGCCCGGCCTGCAGCTCATACTCAGTGATCTCGCCTGACAGCTCGGTGAACACCGTGCCGGGCCCGGTCAGCTTCTGCAGGATGAAGCCCTCCCCGCCGAAGAGCCCGGCGCCGAGCTGCTTGCGGAAGTGCATCTCCAGCGTCACCGACCGCTCGGCGCAGAGAAACGCGTCCTTCTGGGCGATCACCGACTCGCCGGCCTGGAGAGTGCGCGGGACGATGTGCCCGGGGAACGTGTTCGCGAAGGCGATCATCCCCTGCGGCGCGTTGCAGGTGAAGGTCGTCATGAACATGGAGTCGCCGGAGAGGGCCCGCTTGAGCCCCCCGAACAGCCCTCCCTCCATGCTCGTGGCCATGTCGAAGTGGTCGGACATCCAGCACATGCCGCCGGACTGCGTATAGACCTGCTCGCCCGCCGTGAGCTGCAGCGTGACGACCTGCATCGTGGTGCCCTGGATCGAGTACTCCATCTGAAACCTCCCATATGCCGCCTGTCGGCACCCCTGCCTTCGAGCGCGCGGCCCTAGAGCCCTCTACGTGCGATCGGAACAAAGCGGGGCGAAGGAGCATCTGATAAGGTGGGTTGGTATGCCATTGATGGGCCGTGAGCGATCGCGCGCGGGCACCGCGCCAATGTTCGCTTCCCGTAAGGCTACGTACTCCTTGGGTGAACCTTGACGGACCCGCTGCCGGCGAGGACGCCGGCGCTCCCGGATGACGGAGTACAGCAATGGAACTGCAGCCGCTTCCGCGCTACCGCGAGCCCCGCTACCCCACACATCGCATCCTCGAGGAACACCCTGAGCTGCTTCGGCTCCTGCCCAGGCGCTGGCGCGGGAACCGGCTCGCGCTGGCCGCGCTCGGGCTGTGCGCGGGGCTGGTGCTGGGCGCAAGGTCGGCGGCTCAGCCGGCGGCCGGCGCAGACGACGGAGCCAAGCCTGCTCCAGCCGCCTCTTTGGTTGCGCCTGTGTTCGTGCACGGGAATGGCAGAGGCGCGACGGGATGCAGCGCCGTGAATCCGCCCGAGTTCCTGTCGGAAGAGGAGGGCCGGCAGATCATTATCGAGGAGGCGAAGACCGCCGGCATCGAGTTTCGCCAGGAGGACACCTACCTGCCAGGGCTGCGCCCCCCGGTGATCGACGACGACGTTGTCTGCGCCGCGCTGGGCCCGGAGGTTAGCGAAGGCATGTACAGGCGTTTCCAGGATGCGGACGGGAGGGTGGACCGGCGGGCCTACTATGGGCTCATTGGGGCAGTGGCGGACAGGATCGCGCGCAGGCTTGTCTTCCCGGAGGACCCGCCGCCCGATGGCCTCGACCCCGAGGTAGACCGGTTGGCTCAAGTGGCTCTGAACGCCGGTTCACCGGTGAGCCGCGGCTGGTGGGGGTCGATGGACGGCGTGAACATGACGAAGTTCCCAGGCGGCTCGTGGCTGGGCCGCCTGGGCGAGATGAAGCTCGACGGGACCTGCCGCGCAAGAGGCATCCACTTCGAGTACGTGTCGACCACGGACTACCTAGAGGATGAGGTGATCGGTCCGAACGTATCGTACACGACCGCTCAGTCCTTCGACCTCGAGCCTGCCGCGCGAGCGTTGCGCTGGGCGCTAGCATCCGCTAAGCCAGACGGTGCGTACGCCGTCTTCTACGACCCGTGCTGCGTGCCCGGCGAGGGGCCGCGGTCCACCCCCGGCCATCCGGTCCTCCAGGCCACTGCGATCGGTCGGGCCCGCGAGGACCTCCGCGCGCAGGTGCGCGACTTCATCGAGTGGCTGAAGGCCGAGGGTGTGATCTGACCCTGGGACCGTTGTGCCGGCGGGACGCCGGCGGTCCCGGAACGGAGTCACTGAATGCACGTCACATTCCACCTAACCGCGCGCTGCAACATGGGCTGCACATACTGCTACGCCGCGCCGCACGGAAGCGAGGACATGAGCCCGGAGACCCTCCGCGCCGCGGTTGACCTCGCGGTGCGGTCCATGAACGAGGAGCATCCCGGCAAGAGCCTGGGGATGATCTTCTTCGGTGGCGAGCCGCTCCTCGTGCGCGACCTCGTCCTCGAGGGCATCCGCTACTGCCGCGAGGTGGAGGAGCGCACGGGTCAGATCTTCTACTTCAAGATCACCACGAACGGCACGCTGCTCGACGAGGAGTTCCTCACCGCCCCGGAGACTAAGGACACATTCGTCGCGCTGAGCCACGACGGCGTTCGTGCGGCCCACGACGCGCACCGGGTCGATGCCGGCGGCAAGGGCACCTTCGACCGCCTCAGCGACAAGGTCGACCTGCTCCTCGCCCACAAGCCGTACGCACCGGTGATGCTGGTCACCTGTCCCGATACGGTCGCGCACTTCGCCGACAGCGTCGAGTACCTGTTCGGGCGGGGCTTCCACTACCTCATTTGCTCCCTCAACTATGGCACAGAGTGGACCGACCGCGACGTTCGCGAGCTGAAGAGGCAGTACGGGCGGCTGGCGGACTGGTACGAGCGGCTGACCGTCGCTGAGGAGAAGTTCTACTTCAGCCCCTTCGAGGTGAAGATCGGCACCCGCGTGTTCCCCGGCCGCTGCGAGGCCGACCGGTGCGAACTCGGCAAGCGCCAGATCTCGGTCGGCCCGGACGGGCGGCTCTACCCGTGCGTGCAGTTCGTGGGGGACGACGACTTCGCGATCGGCGACGTCCGGAGCGGGATCGACCAGGCCGCTCGGCAGAGGCTGTATGCCATCAACGCTCAGGAGAAGGACTCCTGTGCCGACTGCGCCGTGCGCGACCGGTGCAATCACTTCTGCGGGTGCCTGAACCGTCAGGCGACCGGGAGGATCGACACGGTTTCGCCGGCGCTGTGCGCGCACGAGCGGACGGTGCTGCCCATCGCCGACCGGCTCGCCGAGCGGCTGTACAAGCGCCGGAACGCGATGTTCATCCAGAAGCACTACAACGAGCTGTTCCCACTGATCTCGCTGGCCGAGGACACGGCGGTAAGAAAGGCGGCGGTGCGGTAGCAACGATTGCTGGTAGCTGCGACCGGCGCAGAATGGCGGCCGCGCTTCCGGGCGGGTATACTCGCGTTGGGCCCAGGAGGTGCAGCAATGCGGTTCACCGTCACGGTCGATAGAGACGAAGACGGCGTGTGGGTTGCCGAGTGCCCGTCCATACCGGGATGCGTCAGCCAGGGGAAGACACGCGACGAGGCAATCGCGAACATCCAGGAGGCGATCGCCGCTTGCCTAGAGGTACGCGCAGAGCGGGGAATGCCCCTCACCATTGAGACCCGGCAGGTCGAGGTAGCGCTCTGATGCCCGCGCTGCCGATCCTAAGCGGACGAGAGGCAGTGCGCGCGTTCGCGTCGCTGGGGTGGGTGGAGGCGCGCCGTCGGGGTAGCCACATCGTGCTTGTTCGCGATGGCTCTGATGTCACTCTCTCGGTTCCCGACCATCGGGAGCTCGGGCGCGGTACGTTGCGGGGTCTGATCCGCTGTGCCGAACTGACAGTCCAGGAGTTCCTATCGGCCTGGCAGTCACTCTGACTATGGATCGCCCACCGTCGACGGCGACCGCCCCTTCTCCCCTCCGTCACCGCACATTCGTCAGATCCAGCGTCTCCTTCGACGGCGTGCCGGCCCGCCGCTCGTAGCCGCAGTGGGGGCAGGCCACAAGCCGCGCGAGGTGCTTCTTCGCGCAACGCGAGCACTCCGTCATCTCACCCTTGGGCCTGCGAGCGGTGTGCAGTGCGATCAACACGGGGCACACGGCGGACAGCAGCCCTCCGCCCACCGCCGCAGTGGGCCCCATGCCCCGGTAGGACGCGTCCTGGAACACGTAGACGAATGCCCCTAGGGCGACGAGGGCCCACGCGCCGAGCGCGAGCAGGAGGTTCCACTTCGCGAACGAGACGGCGAACGCGACAAGACCCGTGGCCACGGGTGCGGCCAGAAGCAGGATGCCGAACGCGATCAGCGCGCTCGACCCGCGCTCCGAGCTGACGGCCGCCCTGGTGCCGGCCCCTAGGGCAATGCCGATGGCGTACCCTATCAGCCCACCCACCAGCGCGAGCCCGATCGCCGTGCCGGCCGTGGCTAGCGCATGCGTGCCGAAGCTGAACTTGAAGACTCCCAGGCCGATCAGCGCGCCGGCAAAGGCACCGATGTACACCCCGCCCATGACGCTCTCGTCATAGGCGGTCTGGGCCATCTCGTCGACCATCGAGCGCTCGTACCGCGCGCGAACGTCTGCAGTGCTCGCGGCGAGCATGTCCTCCCGGCCCACGAGTCGACCGGTAGCCTGGGCCGACTGTGCTTCAACTCTGTCTAGGTCGGCGCCGAGCAGCGGGGATTCCTCATCCGCGGCCGCGTCGGCTCGCCTGAGCCCTTCGACGCCGGCCTGCGCTACCGCGTCCTCGAACGACACCGCGCCTTCGGCCCCGAGGTCGGCGACCTCCTCGCGTCCAGCCCTCCTATCCGCTTGTCCGAGCTCCGCGAACGCGTCCTCGATGGGCCCGGCCGCAGTGCCCAGGTCCTTGATCTCGTCCGACGGCGCCGCCGCGTCGCCACCCAGGTCCTTCGGCGCGCCGCCCTGCTCTTTCTCAGGGGGTGTCATGGCGCACTCCCTCCCTCCTCACAGGTCGTCACCAGGTTCCACGAGGGAGTCGGTATCACCTCGCGGCCGGCCGACCGCAGGGGACCCGAGCGCGGTCGGCGAAGGCACCATGTCAGTGACAGTGCACGGGAGGAACGCCATGCTACACGAGAAGAGCGTTGAGCTGCTGAACAAGGCCCTCTCCGAGGAGCTGACGGCCATCCACCAGTACATGTACTTCCACTTCCACGCTGACGACCAGGGCTTCGACCCGCTGTCGGCGCTGTTCCGCAGGATCGCCATGGAGGAGATGATCCACGCCGAGCTGCTGGCCGAGCGCATCCTGTTCATCAAGGGCGAGATCGAGATGGTCCTCGCATCTCCGATCGTGAAGATCAACACGCCGATGGAGATGCTCGACAAGGCGCGCGAGCTCGAGGTGTCGGCCTTACGGCTGTACAACGAGTTCGCCAACCAGTGCGGGGCGAACGCCGACTCGGCCTCGAAGCGGCTGTTCGAGGACCTGGTCGTGCAGGAAGAGGGGCACTACGACCAGTTCGACGTGCAGAGCGAGAACCTGAAGAAGTACGGCGAGCAGTTCCTCGCGCTTCAGTCCATCGAGCGCAGCAAGACTCTTGCGACCGCGCTCCCGGCCGGGCAGGCCCCGTAGCCCGATGGAGATCGTGAGCCGCGACCGCTGCGCGCCCTTCATCACGAAGGACACCAGCGAGATTCGCGAGATCATGGCCTACCGCAACTCGTCATGCGAGCGGACGAGCCTCGCGGAAGCCACGCTGTACCCCGGGCGCCACACGGAGAACCACCGGCACGCGGTGACCGAGGAGATCTACTACGTGCTGGCCGGGCGGGGACGGATCGTCGTCAAGGGCGAGGCGAGCGAGATCGGCCCCGGCGACGCGATCCTCATCCCGCCCGGACACGCGCACCAGACCTGGAACACCGGCGAAGAGGCGCTCGTCTTCCTCTGCATTTGCGCGCCGGCCTACGAGCACCACGACACCATGATCGAGTAGGTCGGCTATCCCGTCGGAACGAGCACCAGCTCGAGGTCGGTCACCGGGGCTCCGAACACGTACGTCACCTCAACCTGCGTCTGCTCGTAGCCCGTGAGCGCCGCGATCAGCGTGTACGTCCCAGGCGGAACCAGGAACCCGAACGCGCCCGTCTCGCCGGTTGTCGCGCGGGCGACGATGGCGGCGAACCGGTCCCTCAAGACGAGCGAAACGCCGGCGTTAGTCTCGGCTCCCTGGACGGTAGCCTTGCCGGCGATGGTGCCCGGCGGAGGCGGCGGCTCGCCACTCGCGCGAGCGACTCCGATGTTCACGGGGGGCGGGTCGGCCAGGATCAGCACAGTCACGAACGCCGGGTCGTATCCTTCCGCGACCGCGCGGAACGTCCGCTGACCCACTAGAACGTTCTCGAGGGAGTACGCGCCTGTCTCGTCGGTGATGGAGGAAGCGTCGCCCTCATCCTCGGTGACCTCAACCCCGGGCACCGGCTCCCTAGTCTCCACGTCGAAGACCTGGCCTGTGACCGTAACGCGCCGGGTGCCCTCCACCAGGTCGAGGTAGACGATCGGGTTGGAGGCGCGCCCCGGCTCGACCTCCAGGTCCACCTCGGCCGGCAGGTAGCGGGGCGCGATGGCTTGCACATTCGCCGTCCCGATGGGGATGCCGCTGACCTGCCAGTTGCCCGCGTTCGAGCTGTGCGCTCGTTGGGTGTCGATGACATCGCCGCCGATGAGCATCCGTACGGTTACCTCGGCTCCCCCGATGCCTAGCTCGGTCGAGTCGTCGCGGACCACGCCGTCGAGCGTGCCGCTGGCCTCGGGGTCGCTCACGGGGTCGAGGGTGATCTTCAGGTCGCCGGGGGCATCGAACCGGAACACCTCGTCATAGGTCCGGTATTTGTCGCACGAGGCGGTCAGTGTGGACTGCTTGGTCGCCGGGATGACGATGTGCTCGATGAGGAAGAGGCCGTCCTCGTCGGTGAAGGCCTCCTCGCCCCCCAGCACAAGGAATGCGCCCTTGAGGGGCGCGTCCGTGCCGGCCTCGGCGACGCGGCCACTAGCGATAGCGTACTGCGGATCGACTCCCGGAGCGGAGCATCCCGGCAGAGCCGCCGCGACACACAGGACGGCGGCCGCGGAACGGAGTACCAGCCGGCGGGCGGCCGTCATCTGACCGCCACCTCGAGAACGCGCTGCGACCCCGTGATCGGAAGCACCGCGCGGTCGCCGGCCGATAGGGTGCCCAGGCCCGCGACCTCGACCGTGCCGGACACCGCCTCGATGGTAGCCGAGCCAGCCGAGGTGCGGATGAGGACGTCGCGCCAGTCCGACGAGTCCGCGTCCACCGCCAGCAAGCCCTCCTGCCGCTGAACCCCGGCGACGAGATCGGAACCTGGAGCGGCAGGAGGCGTCTCGACGTCCCATTCGTTGTCGATGCCGGGGCCGGCCGCCGAGAGCCTAGCCAGCACCAGAGGGACCGCTCCCGTGCCGTCGGCGATGCTGACTTCCGCGACCGACGCTCCGGCGGCGCGAAGGCGTTCGGCCGCCGTGACCGGCGGGGAGGCAGCTCTCGCGGAGGTCGCGGTCGACTCGAAGAAGACCAGGTTGCAGCCGCCTGCAGTGATGCAGCGGATCCAGTAGGCCTCCCAAGGGCGGAACTGAGCGGCCTCGCGGTAGACTCCTTGGTTGCCGTCGTACTCGAAGATGACGCTGCGCACCCAGCCGTTCTGTGTCGCCTGCGCGAGGCTGACCGTCTCCGCGCCTTGATCGAAACGCAGATCGGCGACGGAGAACGTGAATTCGACGGGGACGCCCACGAGGTTCCAACCCGGCGAGAGGGCAACACGGTACACGCCCAGAGTATCCGGGATGTCCGCCTCTACGGTGACCTGAACCGGGTCTTCGCTCCTGAGCCAGTATCCACGGCCCGGGATGATTGGCGGCAGGTCGGGGTAGATGCGGTACTTGCTATCGCCGGCCGCGTCGGCCTCCCATGACGCGAGCAGTACCTGCTCCGGTGGCAGCCCCAGAAGGGTGCTCTCGTCCGTCGGCAGGGGCAGGCCCGGGAAGGAGATGAGCCGCAGGCCGGTGGAAGTGCTGCCGATGATGTGGTTGAACTGCGCCCGCCGGCCCATCGTGTCAACGATCGCGTAGTCGAAGTACCCGACGTTGATCTGCCTGGAGACCTCCTCGCCCGCCGCGTCCTTGTAGAGGAACGTGACCTTGCCCGGCTTGAGGAACCCGTCTCCGAAGTGCCCGCGGAACGAACCCTGGCTCAGATCGAGCTCGGCAGCCTCACCGTCTCCCAGGGCTATCGACACCGTGCCTTCGTTGCGGCCCGTCACGGCACCGTAGATGTTGATGCCGTCCGGATCGGCCAAGTAGTCGATGTCCTGGCGTCTGGAGTTGTAGGGGTAGACGAGATGCTTCACGATCGGCTGAAGCACGAGGTCGATGTTGATCCGCTGCGCGCCGCCGATATTGTAGAGCGAGGCGGAGTGCTCCCCGATCCCGGCCGATCCGCCGGTCGCGGGGATCGGGATCTCATACCCCTCCTGGACGAACAGAGAGTACTGGTGTGTGTAGTCCCAGAAGTCGAGGGCCACCACGCCGCCGGCGCCCCGCTCGGCTCCGTCGGCGCCCATCACGGTGTGGGTCACGAATAGCGCGACAGCATCGAACGTGGGGAGCATGCCGCAGTAGAGCCGCTCGCCCTGGGGCGTACTCGTATCCAGAGCATACTGGCGGCGGAACCAGTCGTAGTATCCCAAGCCCTCCACCTGCGGGACGATCCCTGACATGATCGAGTTCAGCCTGGGGACGTCGCCGGCTGCAGTGGGGTCATCGGCAAACAGAGGGTAGTAATGGTCGTTGAACTTAGCGATCGCGAGTGGGTCCTCTACGAGCACTTTCATCCACGCCGCGCTGGCCAGCCCGAGCCGGGGAACGACAAGGCCTGAGAACCCGGTGTTCCAGATGCTGGGCGAGCCGAGCTCCGGCTGGTTCAGCAGCTCGTACATGTTCAAGTTGTACTCGGAGCGCTCGAGGGTCGGGTCCCAGTCGGCATGGAGATCGGCCATCACTCTGTTTGCGGCAGCGAGGACCTGGCCTTCCTCCCAGGCGTCGTAGAACAGCATCGCCTCGTCGCGCATGGCGTGCAAGGTGTGCCGGGTAAGCGCGAACTCCGTGTTGCGGCGGTTGTCCGAGAGCGGGGCCAGCAGGATCGCGTCCGTGCCCGCGTCGTAGAGCCCCTCGGCGAAGTTGGCGATGACCGGGCTGGGCTTGACCGTCACCTGGTGCGGGAAAGCCGGGTGGCCGTAGTAGGTCCGGCAGAGCGGGTAGACCTGCTCCTCGATCTCCCGGAGCATGGCAGCGTCCGCGTCGGACCAGCCCGCGAAGCGGAACGTCAGATCCTGCCCCTCGCCCTGTCGTATGGCGGCCTCGGACAGGCTCGTCAACACGACCTGCCCGTCCCGCATCGGAACGGCTCGACGGTTGGGCCTGAAGATCGCGTCCGGACTCTTGAGCCCAAGGTCGCGGAGCATCCTCACGAACGCGTCCGCGGCGTCTCCGTCGGCGCGAGCCGCAGCGCCCCCCAGTGCCTGCTCGGCGGTCGCCGTGCCCGGCTCATAGAGCACGGCGCCGCTTGGGCCCAGGGTCCTGGTCGCGAAGGGTGTGTTGTCGACGTTGGCGAACGCAGGGGACGGCCCGTCGCCGGCGCCTTGCAGCCCTGGCAGGCACCCGGCGACAAGGAAGCCGAGCACCGAAAGCGCCAGCCCGGCCAAGGCGACGACAGGCGTGGTAAGCCTAGAGGTGGTACTGGTCATCGACGCATTCCCGTCGAATCGGACGCTCCGGCCGCGGGGCATGTCTCGACTGCCCAGCCGCGTCATCCCCACGGCAGCGCGGGTGTTGCTTTCTCTGGCCCCGGTGCTTCTCCTGTGGACACCCGTCTCGGCCCAGGGCCCGCTACCTCTCCCGACGGCCGACAACTCTCTTCGGATCCTGGTCCTGGATTCGGGCCTCGACAACCCCGATCTGACTCTCGCTCAGAAGATCGACAGGGCGCGGGAGATCGTCCGCAGGCTCGACCCGGGCGGCCTGTACGTCAGTGTGGGGCTCGCGGTGGCGGCCCGCATGAAAGGCCGAGAGGTGTATGACGCCGCCGCCGAGGCCGGTGCCCCGCTGGCTGTGATCGCGGGCGCGGCGCCTCACCACACGCAAGACTGGCTCCCTGAGTCACTCACGGCCGACCTGCGGAACGTCCAGTGGCTCTCCGATGGCACACTCGGCCCGGGGGCCGCCGCGGGCAGGCTGTGGGCGTCGCCGTCGGCGTACGCCAGGGATGTGGCTGCGGCCAGGCGAGCATACACAGTCGCCCTGGGGCAGCGTCTAGCCGGCCTCCGAGCCGAGGTTGGCGCGCCCGATCTCTGCATCGGGCCGATGGAGGTCACGCTCTCGTGCGAGGGCTACCCGGACGCCGCGGCAGACTACGGGCCCCACGCCGTCGGCGAGTTCCGCGACTGGCTGACCCATCGCGGCCCGTACGCGCCTGGGGCCGACCTCGAATCGAGCGGCCGGCCGGAAGGCGCCCGGTACGCCGATGATCCCTCGCCCGACAGGACCGACGACGGGCGCGCGAGTTTCAACGATGAGTACGGCACTCGATTCACAACATGGAGGCTGCGCAGGTACGACCCGCAAGCGTGGCCGGGGCCGGTCAGCCCGGGCGACGCGCTCGTCCCGACCGACGACAGCTCGGCGGTGACGCCCGGCGGCTTCGACGCGCCGAGGCTGGGATACGCATCTGCCGAGTTCACCGACGCATGGCTCGAGTTCCGCCGGATGCTTGTGCGCAGGTGGACGGAGGAGCACGTCGACCGGCTCGGGCAAGCGGGGGTCGCCCCGGCCTCGATATGCCCCACCGTGTTCCTGCCGCCCGACGAGGACTGGCGACGGCTCGCGGCGACGGGGCTGGTGCCGCAGACGGCGGGCATCGTGCTCTTCGACGGCGCGCCGGGCGATGTCCTCGCCGCGGCCGCGCAGTGCCGCGGCACCCGGTGGGGCGCGGTGGTGCGCTCACCGACAGAGGAGGAAGCCTCAGGCTGGGCCGCCCAAGACGCGCGAGAGTGGCTTCTGCCCCTGGCGCGGGCGGGATGTCACATCATCCTCGTGCGATCGTGGGACGAGGCGTCGGGCGGGCACGGTGCTGTGGCGGGGACGGCGATGGAGGGTGGGCTGCGGCAGCTCGCGCTGGCGCGGCGCGACCTACCCATCGGCGCCGACCCGGCCACGGTCTATGCGCCACCTCCCGTGCACGATGTGGCCGTCGAGCGCCGGGCCGGCGACAATGTGATAACCTGGAGCTCACTGGTGTTCGAGGGCTCTCGGGGCCAGTGGACCGACTGGGGTCCGTTCCAGGAGTTCGTGGTCGTCCGCACCGGTCCGACCGTCGCGACCCTCGGAACCACGCGCGACTGCGCGTACGTCGACGTGTCTGGTCCATCGAAAGCGACCTACGAGGTGCGGGTGAGAACGAGGTAGCCCTCACCCCCGGCCCCTCTCCCTGGGGAGAGGGGAGGCACACCCATCCTCTCTAGCCAGGGAGGCGCGTCATGTTGCGAGTCACGCTGGGTCTGGCGGCGGTCCTGTCGCTATGCGTCATCGCGCTCGCCCAGCCAGAGACCGAGGCCCACCGAAGCGTCGTTCGGGCCGGGTCGCTCGTGTCGACGGACCGTGGCTCGGTGGTCTGGTCGCCTGCGGGAGATCGAATCGCCTACATCGAGTGGACGCACATCTCCACGGAGAGCACTAGGCGCGACATCTGCGTGCTGGGACTGACTGACCTGGTGTGGCGCCGCATTACCGATGAGTTCCCAGGCACCGACCCGACCTGGTCGCCGGACGGCACGCAGATCGCGTACATCGAGGACAGTCCCGAGACGCAGGGCTCGGGCGACATCGTGGCGGTTCCGGTCGACGGTGGCGAGGCCAGGCGTCTCACGCACGGAGGAGGCTTCTTCCGGCCGAGCTGGATCGGCGTGAGGCCCGACCGCCTGATCGCATTCCGGCGAGAGGGCGAGTCGGCCGCGAGCGAGCTCCAGGCGTGTCTCGTCAGCCCCGGGGCGGACAAGCCGGTCACCGTCCTCGGACGGTGGAAGGCCGTGGACGGTCTGCCGCGCGATGTGCTCGTCTCGCCCTCGGGTCAGCAGGCCTTCTTCTACGGGACGTTCAAGGTAAGCACCGAGGGACCCGCGCGGCGCGCGTTGCGGGCCGGGCTGGCGGAGCTCCACGCCGACGGTACGGAGTCGACCCCGATGCTCCTTGACCCGCCGCCCGCGAGCAGGTGGATCGACAGCCCCGCCTGGTCGCATGACGAGGCCCGGGTCGTGTTCACGATAGGCATAGAGGGATCGGCGGCGAAGGAGATCTGGCTACTCGACGCGGCCCAGCGGTCCTTGTCCCGCGTATTGCCTTCGTCGGCCGAGGGAGACTACGACTACGCCGAGTGGGCCGACGGCGACACCGCGCTTGTGGCGCTGTACGTGCCGACGGCCGATCCGGCCAACCCCAAGGCCCCGCAGATGCGTCTGGCATCCTTCGACGGCAGCAAGCCGAACACCATCGAGCCCGGGTGGACCGACCCGCTGCCTGTGGGCCTCGGTGTCGAGCTCGCGCCGGATCCGACGGGGCGCGTCTTCACCGTGTGTTCGAGCGGCGAGATCAGGTTCTTCGAACTAGGCACGAAGACGGAGGCGGCACAGGTCGCGAGCATCGACAACCTCCGGCGGCTGGCGGACGCGCTCGTTGAGTGGGCTGAGACCGCAATGTGGGGAGACGACGGACGCGGCCACCAGAGGCCGTTCCTGCCGGACCCGACCAACAAGGACTTCCAGAAGCTATTCCCCCAGGTGGACGCTCGGTCGGACGACTTCTGGGTTGACCTCATCGCCGAGAACCTGAAGGAGCGCTTCGGCCGCGACTGGGAGAAGCTGCTGAGGGCGCCCAACGATCCCGACCCCGGCCGTCGCACGTCATACATCATCCCTCCGGAGTCGTACGGCGCCGACATAGGCTTCGGGGTCGACCGCAAGGATGTCCCGCTGCTCCGCGAGCGTCCGGGCCTCAACCCCGGTGGGTATCACGTGCTCCGCCTCAGCCGGTCCGTCGAGTGGGTGGCGGAGTAGAGAGGCGAAGGGAGAGCTTATGCGTCTGCCACATCCGCAGTGGATCGCACGCGCGACCCTGATCGTTGCCGTCTGCTTCCCTTTCGCCGCCTGCCGTGCACAGGCGCCCAAGGTCATCGAGCGAGATGAGTGGGCCTCGGTGCAGTATGGCGAGCACAAGATCGGCTACGCCCACTTCACCTCCGGGGTGGAGGCTGACGGCGAGCGGGCGGGGCTCGCCCGCATGGGTATCGAGGTGACCCTGCGTCTTTCCGAGATGGGCCTGCCGGTCGAGATCGAGGTGACCATCACACAGTGGATCGACCCCAAGACGCGCCGCCCGGTGCGGATAGAGGCCTACCTCCCCGCGGGCGACCAGCCGACGCACAAGGTGATCGAGTTCGGCCAGGATGAGGCGACAACGACCAGGGCGGCCTACGACGGGGAACGCACCACTAAGGTCGCGATCCCCGACGGGCCGCCCCTCCAGGGCGAGCTACAGTTCCTCCTAGAGCCCCTCAAAGAGGGTGAGACGGCGTTCACCTTCTACAGCATCATGTCCGACCAGTTCCAGCAGGCGACCACCAAGATAGCTGCTCAAGATGACGGACACTGGAGCGTGTCGGGCACCTTTTCCGCCGGCTCCTACATGGTGGTACTGGACAAGGACGCGCGCTTCCTCGAGGGGTCTGGGCTGATGGGCGTGAAGCTCGTCGCCGCGAGTGAGGAGGACGCGCGCAACCTCGGCACAGCGGACTACGTGCCGCCTATCGAGTTCGGCATCGGGGCGAAGGTCGACCGGCCGCTGCCACCGCCGGAGCGCATCAAGTCGCTGGAGGCCGTCATCACCGGCCTCGAGCTGCCTGACGGGCTGCCCCAGATCGAGGGTCGACAAACGGCCAAGGATACCGGCGGGGGCTATGACGTAACGGTCACCGCGGACGACATACGACGGCACAAGGGTCCCACACTGGGGTACGATGTGCCGGGCGACCTCAAGGAGCTGGTCCGGCCGGATCAGTTCCTCGTGAGCGACGATCCCGCCGTCGCGGCTGCCGCGAAGCAAGCGGCCGGTGGCGAGCGCGACGCCTCGAGGGCTGCGGAGCTCCTGTGCGCGTGGGTCGACCGCACGCTCACATTCGGCGGCGCCCTCGACAGCGCTCGCACCGCCGCGGAGATTCTCTCATCGGGTCGAGGCGTCTGCAGGGACTATGCGGCCCTCTACGCCGCGATGGCCCGCTCTCTCGGCATACCCACCCGCATCTGCACTGGCATTGTGTACGCGGTCGACGGCTTCTACCTGCATTCGTGGGCCGAGAGCTGGCTGGGGCCTGAGAACGGTTGGGTGCCGATCGATCCCACGCGCTCCGGCAGCCCGGTCGACGCGACTCACATCACCTTCATACGCGGCGGAGTCGAGAGTGTGTGGAACATCATGCAAGTGGTGAGGGACTTGGCGATTGACGTTAGGAAGGTCGAGACAAGCTAAGGGGCGCAAGTGCAGCACCCTACCGCATGGCCGCTCGCATCGTGAGGCCGGCGAGTCCGGGAAGGATACTGACCATGTCAGAGGCGTTTCCTGGGATAGGCAAGATCAAGTTCGAGGGGCCGGGCACTAAGAACCCCCTCGCGTTCAGGCACTACAACCCGGAGGAGATGGTCGACGGCAAGTCGATGGCCGATCATCTGCGGTTCTCCGTGGCCTTCTGGCACACGTTCCGAGGGACCGGCAAGGACCCGTTCGGCCAAGACACAATGCTCAGGCCGTGGGACGACGGATCGGAGACAACCGAGAACGCGAAGCGCCGGGTGCGCGCGGCCTTCGAGTTCTTTGAGAAGCTGGGCGTGAAGTACTACACCTTCCACGACCGCGACGTCGCACCCGAGGGCACGACGTTGGCGGAGTCGAACGGCAACCTCGACGCCGTCGTCGAGGTCATCAAGAAGGAGCAGGACCGCACCGGCATCGGGCTCCTATGGGGCACGGCGTGCCTATTCAGCAACCCTCGGTACATGCACGGCGCGTCGACGAGCTGCAACGCGGACGCATTCGCCTACGCCGCCGCGCAGGTGAAGAAGGCGCTCGAGGTGACCCACTACCTCGGTGGTTTGGGCTACACCTTCTGGGGCGGCCGCGAGGGCTATGCGACACTGCTCAACACCGACATGCCGCGCGAGCTGGACCACCTCGCCAAGTTCCTTCACATGGCCGTGGACCACAAGAAGGCCTTGGGGTTCACCGGGCAGTTCTACATCGAGCCCAAGCCGAAGGAGCCGACGAAGCACCAGTACGACAGCGACGTCGCGGCGTGTGTGGCGTTCCTACAGAAGTACGATCTCCTGCCTCACCTCAAGCTCAACATTGAGACGAACCACGCGACACTGGCCGGCCACACGATGGCACACGAGCTGGAGGCGGCCATCGCATTCGGCGTGCTCGGCTCGGTCGACGCGAACGCGGGCGACGAGTTGCTCGGCTGGGACACCGATCAGTTCCCGACCAGCATCTACCTGACCACGCAGACGATGCTCGCGATCATGAAGAATGGTGGCCTCGAGCCCGGCGGGCTCAACTTCGACGCCAAGGTGAGGCGCGAGAGCTTCGAGCCGGTAGACCTGTTCCACGCGCACATCGGCGGCATGGACGCGTTCGCCCGGGGCCTGAAGGCCGCGGCCAAGCTTCGCGCCGACGGGGTGTTCGAGGGCATCCTGAAGGAGCGCTACAGGTCCTGGGACACCGGCATCGGCGCCAAGATAGAGGCCGGCAGCGTCGGGTTCGCGGAACTCGAGGAGTACATGCTCGCCAAAGGCGAGGTCGCGCCCAACGCCAGCGGCCGACAGGAGATGCTGGAGAACATCCTCAACGACTACATAGCGTGACGCTTGCCCCGGTCATCGCCCCTCCCCGCGACCACGCGGGGAGGGCCGGGGAGGGGCCGGCCGCCTCAGATCGCGATCCTGCTGTCGTCCCCGAGCACGAACTGCATCGTGCGGGCCGGGCCCTCGTTGCGGGCGAGAGTGACCTGGTTCCCGATGAGGCTCGCGTCCACGCGGACCGGCATGTCGATGACGGTGCACTTCGGCATGAGGATCGAGAACTCGATCTCCGTGTTGCGCAATTCGCAGTTGTCCGCGATGGATGTGTAGGGGCCGATGTAGCAGTCCTCGATCAGGCAGTCCGCCCCGATGATCACCGGCCCCCGCACAACGCTGGTGCGGACGACCGTGCCGCGGCCGATCACCACGTTCCCCACTACCTTCGAGTAGGGGCCGACATCGCCCGCAATGTCGCGCTCGATCTCTTGCAGCAGCATCCGGTTCACGTCGAGCACGTCCTCGGGGCGGCCCGTGTCGGCCCACCAGCTCCGGACACCGTGGGCGCGCACGAACTTGCCATCCTCGACCAGGCACTGGATGGCGTCTGTGATCTCCAGCTCCCCGCGGGCTGACGGGTTGATCCGGTCGAACGCGCCGAAGACCTCCGGAGTGAACGCGTAGACGCCGACGATGGCCATGTCGAGCTCTGCTGTCGTGGGCTTCTCGACCAGCCGGACGACTCTGTCCCCCTGCACGTCGGCCACGCCGAACCGCCGGGGGTCGGGGACCTTGGCGAGCAGCAGTTGGGCCGACGCGTTCGCCGGGAACGCCTCAACGAAGTCGTTGATGCCGCCATGGATGATGTTGTCGCCCAGGTAGACGATGAAGCGGTCGTCACCTGTGAACTCCCGGGCGATGGCGACTGCGTGTGCGAGCCCGAGCGGTCGCTCTTGGTGCAAGAAGGTAACGCGTGCGCCGAACTGCGCACCGGTTCCCACCGCCTCCTCGATCTGGTTGCGCGTCGCTCCGCCGACGATTAGCCCGATCTCGCGAACTCCCGCTTGGACGAGGGACTCGATCGCGTAGAAGAGGATGGGGCGGTTCGCTACCGGGATGAGATGCTTAGCACCAGTGTACGTGAGGGGCCGGAGCCGCGTTCCGAACCCGGCGCAGAGTACGAGCCCCTTCATGCCGCTTGACCTCCCGCATGCCCCCAAGACCGAGGGGTGGCGAGTTCGTTACTACTGGGCGTGATTCCTGGCTGGGCATTGAGGGCGTCCGCCACGTGGGGCTTACGAAGGGATGAGGCTCTCATCCGCTGGGGTGTCTGGTGTTTGGGGGGGGATGGTGTGTGGCAGCGGATGAGAGCCTCAACTACACGTATTCTACGCGATTCCGGCTTGGATTCCTCCTGCGTGTCGCGAGTTGCGGTAAACAGCGCCGGTCTGCCGTTTTCCGTGTCTGTAAACGATCCTGGACCTCGCCGGGTTCACACGAGTGCACGAACGATTCCGAGCCCGAGGCCTGAGGCGACCGGTCGCGCTGTCAGCCCTGCGGCATAGTGCTTCGACAGAAGCGGATCGGTCGCCTGTGCGGCGCCGTTGCTAGTGAGTGCCTTGACGGGCGACAATGTGTTACACCCTCTTTCTGGGCACAGGCGTCGCGTCGGCGGCCGGGGAGTCCGGCCGGCGCCGGTGCCACGGTAGTGGCGCGTGCCGGTCGGTGTCACGAGTTGCCCGCCCCGGGCGTCTACTGTAATATGCAATCCGGTGAGTATCGGGGCGCGGGCTCATAGCTCAGCGGTCAGAGCAGTCGGCTCATAACCGATTGGTCCTTGGTTCGAATCCAAGTGGGCCCACCAGCGTCACCGCACCGGTTCGCAGGCGGCGGCTTGTGCCCGCCGGGAACCACGCGGCCGCGCGCAGCCGGCCGCTGAGGTGTGGTCGGCAGGCGTGAACCTTCTCAACCCAGTAGGTCTTCTCGCACTGCTCACCATCCCGCCCGTCGTGCTTCTCTATCTGCTGCGGTTGCGCAGGATCCCCGTGCGCGTGCCCTCGGTCCTGCTCTGGCGGCCGATGGTGCAGGACATGCAGGCGAACCAGCCGTTCCAGCGACTGCGCTTCAGCATCCTCCTGCTCCTGCAGATCATCATCCTCTTGCTCACGGGGTTCGCTTTCACGCGGCCCTATTACCAGTCCAGGAAGCCGTCGGGTCGCAGCGTCGTGGTCGTCCTGGACGCCAGCCTCTCGATGCGGGCTACGGACGTCGCGCCGTCTCGGTTCGAGGCCGCGCGACAAGAAGCTCTGCGGATCGCGAAGGACCTGGAGTCCGGCGACGAGATGATGGTGGTGTCCGCGGCCGCTCAGACTCGGGTTCTCTGCAGCTTCACCAGGGATGTCGGGGCCCTGGAGCGCGCCATCAACTCCGCCCAGCCCTCCGACTGCGCCGGCGGTCTGCGGGAAGCACTCGCGCTGTGCATGAGCCTCGCCCGCGACAAAGCCCGCACCCAGGTGTTCATCTTGAGCGACGGCGGCGGGGGTGGCGACCTGGGGGTCACCGTACCCGAGGGCGTGGAGGTCAGCTACTCGCCCTTCGGTGAGCGGTGCAGCAATGTCGCGATCACCGGGCTCAACGTTCGTGAAACCTATGGGTCGAACTCAGCCTACGAGCTGTTCGTGTCCGCGCGCAACTACGGTGCCGACGAGGTGAAGTGCCAGGTCGAGGTGAGCTTGAACGGTGACCTCATCAACGTTGATACATTGACTATCCCGGCCGGACAGCAGATACAGCAGATCATCGACGACCCCAAGCTCACGGGCGGCATCATCGAGGCTCGGCTCGACGCCGCCGACGATCTCGCGGTGGACAACACCGCGCGGATCGTGTTCCGCGAGCGGGCTCGCAGGCGCGTTCTGCTCGTCTCGGCAGGCAACCGCTGGTTCGAGGCCGCCCTGGGGGCCGACTCCCGCATCGAGGCGTCCGTACTCACTCCTGAGCAGTACGACCCGACGGCGCCCGATGCGACAGGGTTCGATGTCACGGTCTTCGATAGGTGGTCGCCCCCGCAGCTTCCCGCGGTCAACTCCCTCCTCATCGCCACGGCGCCCGAGAACGGGCCCGTCGTCGACCGGGGCAGCAGCTTCGACGAGCCGAGCGTCCTGGACTGGGACCGGAAGTCGCCCCTGCTTCAGTATGTCGACTTCGGCGCCGTGCAAGTCGCGAGCATGATGCAGGTCGAGCCGAAGCCGTGGGCCCGGGGAATTGTCGAGACGGCGGGCGGCCCGCTGGTCGTCCTTGGAGAGACCGAGACCTCCAGATCCGTGTTCCTCGGCTTCGATATCGAGACATCGAGCTTCCCCGCGAGGATCGCGTTCCCCATCTTCGTCCGCAACGCGATCCAATGGCTCACCACCGATCCGGCCGGCGCCGAGGCACAGAGCTTTGGCACCGGCAGCCCGGTGACCGTTCGCGTCCCTCGCGGCACTGCCGCGGTGACCGTCCGGCGGCCCGACGGCGAGGAGGAAGAGCTGCCGGTCAGGGAACCCGAGGAGCGCCCCGCCGGCAGCGGGCCGGAGACGACGGACATGCCTGTGAGCTATGACAGGACGGAAAAGGCGGGCATCTACAGCTTCTCGGTTGGCGGCGACCTCGTCGACCAGGTCGCGCTGAACGTGGGAGACGCTAATGAGTCGGACCTTACTCCGCAGCCGACACTGGAACTCTCGGGGGGCGAGGCGGCCTCCGCAGCTACGTACACGAAGAGCACTCAGGAGATCTGGCGCTGGCTCATCGCGGTCGGGCTCGTTGTCCTCACGGCCGAATGGCTCGTCTACCACCGGAGGCTGGGCTGATGCGCGTGGACGGACCACAGCCACCCCGGGATAGACCGTCGCCGATGCGGCTTGGGCTCTTCGACTGGGCCCTCATCGCCTGCGCGGTGGGCTGCGTGGTGGCCGTCGTCTTCGCTCCCGATCGGCTTAACCTCATCAAGGCGGCGCTTGCATTCTGGGGAGCCGCGTGCGTCGCGCTCGTAGCGGTGAACATCGCGCTCAGGGCCGCGAGCGAGGTGCTCCATCTCCGCCGACGGATCGCCTCACTGGAGGAGAAGCTGACAGACCTCCAGCGCGATGTCGCGCGCCTTGTCAGATCGCACGGAGGCGACGAGGGCCACTAGGGCCGGAGGCTCGACGCGAGGGCCTCACCTTCCCACGGGCGGAACACTACCTCGTCACCCGCCAGGTAGGCCGCCGTCCACTCCCGAGGCCGTGTCTCGCCCGGCGGGGTCCACTTCACAACGATCTCTGTGCGAGACTCACCAACATCCAGCCGCGCGCCGGCGTAGCGCGCGTTCTCCAGACCGGCCCACTCGAGCGTCGAAGGTAGACCGGGCCTGATGTGCAGTCCGTCGAGACGCGCGTCGAGACCGATGATCGCGAATAGGAACGACGACGGCACGACGCCGCTCTCGGGGAACTCGCCCTCCACGCCCACCTGCCCCGGTACTCCCCCCGGTCCGCCCTGCGTGCGCTCGCCCCTGCAGAGCGGGCTGCCACCGCTCAGGTGGTCTGGCATCGCGTACCGGTCCACGATCTCGCTGAGCCTGCGCCAAGCGTCGTCTCCGCCCCGCAGCCACCGGCGGGCCATGACGTCGGACCAGCTCGTGTACAGAATCGCGCCGCCGTCCTGACACTGGTCCTCCCACGCGGTGCCCGCCCACACCCAGGACCACCAAGGCGGCCGCTCCGCGCCCCGCTCACCCCTGCCGGGGTTGTGGAACGTGTTCGCGCGCGGCGCGAAGATCCACCGCGAGTAGGTGTCAGCCGTGCCGGACGAGGTGATGCCGTGTTCTATCCAGTCGTAGATGCGCGCCGCCTGCTCGCGGGTCGCAAGGCCATAGGCCATCGCATCGAGGTCCACGTATGTGAACCCGTAGTCGTGGGCGACACCATCGACGTCCACGCAGCCGACAAAGCGACCGGCCTGGTCGTTCCAAAACACCTCGGTGTAACGCTTCCTGCAAAGGGCCTGGACGCGCCGCAGCTCCTGCGCGCGCTCGGGATCGCCCACCCAATCCTCGATCTCCGCCATCGCGCCGAGCGAGCCATGGAAGAAGCTGTTCGCGAACGCGTCGAGGTGTCCGAAGGGCTGGATATCCCAGTAGTTGTTGCCCACGCCGCCGTCCTTGCCCGTGTGCTGGGGGCCGATGGCGACGATGAGGCCTTCGCTGCCGTGGAGGTCATTGAGCATGAAGTCCATCAGCTTGCGGCATCGCGGAAGCACGGCTCTCAGGAATCCGTCGTCGCGGGTCCAGCACGCGTGCCGCCAGGCGCCGAGGATGAAGCAGGGGTCAGTGGTGAAGTGCCTCGTGTCGTAGTCGTTCTGACCGTCCGCGTCGTCGTCCTTGAACGGGAACGGCCAGCCCGGCATCGAGCCCCAGCAGTACGCGTAGCCCTCGTCGCTGATCTTGTAGCCATCGGTCAGCCAGGCGCGCAGTTGGTCGGCCTGGGGGTTCTGCTGCCATGCGAAGATGATCGACTCCCACTCCGCCCAGTCCGGGTTCACCCCGGCGCCGAAGTTCATCCCGTGGGAGTACAGGAACTCCGTGAGCAGCGCCGCCGCGCGCTCGTCCGAGGCAGTGAACCGGGGGAAGTAGTCGGGCAGCCAGCGCGACTCGGGCTCGACCGTGATCTTCAGCGAGCGGGCGGGGATGTGGTTCACCCACCTGTGCGGCTCGAAGGAGAGGTGCCAGCCCGCGTCGTCGCCTTTGGGGAAGGTGAACCTGGCGTCGAAGCCGCGGGTGCCCGACATGTAGAGGCTCCCGCCGTGGCTGACGCCGCTGAACGGCCTGCGCTTGAACTGGTGGACCGGCATGTAGATGCCGCCCTGCGTGACGAGGTAGTGAATGGGTGTCGTGTCGGGGTTCTGGGTGTCGTAGCCTGCCTGCTCCCAAGGCCAGTTGAGCAGTGTCGTACCGCTGTAGCCGCCTCGCACCGACCAATCGAAGGTCAGCGACGGCCCGTCGATCGAGACCGTGATGTCGGCGGTGGCGGAGGATTCTGTCACCCAGGACAACGATGCCCGGATGGTCGAGCGAACCTGTCCGCCGACAACAAGCCCCGCACCGGCTTCGACCGGGTTGCCTCCGGAGAACCAGAAACCGGCGAGCCCCTTGACGTCGGCCAGCTCGAGGTAGTACCAATGGTCGCCCGGCAGCGTTGAGCCGGCCAGGTCCAACGTGTGCTGCGCGTTGTCGACCGCCGGGGCGATGCGCTCCTCCGCCACGACCGGCCCGTCGGCGGCGCCACGCCTCAGCCTTAGTGTCGCCTCGCTGTCCGTCGTGTGCCAGGTTGGGATGCTCACAGTCACGGACAGCAGGCGCTGGCCGCCGGGCAGGAAGGGCTGCACGATCGACTGACCGGCGGGGACAGGCACCGCATCCGAGGGTGAGGGTGTCGAAGAGGTCCGCGTCTCGGTCACTGAGGTGCCGACGATGGACACGCTGCCGCCGATATCTGTGTGCTCGACCGTGACTGTGGGCACGGCCAGCGGGTCGGCCTCCAGCCTGGGGCCGTTCCAGAGCGAGTCGTGCCACTGCGACCTACCGAGCGCATCGACGGCCGCGGTCGCCACGCCGCCCGAGTCGCAGGTCAGCCGGAAGTAAGGGTTCTCGATGCTTACGAGCGGCGGTCCGGTACCGAGCGGCAGCAGGGAAGTCGTGAGGGCCAGCAGCGTCATCATGGGCCCGCGGTTCGCGCCACCCGCGGCTACTGCCTGCCTGCCGCCAGGACGCGGGCCATGAAGCTCCTCAGCTCTTCCGGGTTGAAGGGCCTGGAGAGGTAGCATTCCGCGCCGGCACACCATGCGGCGAAGGCGTGCTGCCTGTCGCCGGGGCCCAGCATGATGACAGGGACGCCTGACAGGTCGGGCTCGCGGCCGTTGCGCATCATCGCCATCAGCAGGAATGCGTCGCACGGGCCGTCCATTCGCTTAGCGATCACCGCAACGGCGGGGATCTCGTCTCCCATCGCCCGGTGGGCGGCCCACACGTCCGTGCTGTGCTCGCAGACGAGGCTGCTCGCACGAGCGGCCTCCTCGATGCCGGCCCGCTCCGCTTCCGATAGGTCCACACCGACCGCGTATGCAGCACCCGCCATCTCGATCGCCCTCCTCAGCGCCGCGGCCCGCGCCTCCGCGAGCCAGCGCTTCACGGTGCCCTCCGGTCGCCCCACCGCCCTCGCGATCTCGGCCACCCTCATCCCGGAGAAGTAGAAGCTCCAGAGGAGCCGTCCGTGAGGCTCAGGCAAGGAATCCATGATCTCCGCCAGCCACAGCCGAGTCGTTGGCTCGCTTTCCGGAGCGCGTGCCTCGGCGGCGCCTGGCGGCTCAGCCTCGCGTCGCGCCTTTCGCCGCCGCTCCCTGCAGGCGCTCGCGACCAGCCGCTCCATCCAGCGGGCGAAGGCCGCCGGCTCCCGAAGCTCCGCAACTGCCGACATTCCGACAATGACAGCGTCCTGAACTGCGTCGAGCGCGTCCTCGCGGTTGCCGGTCCGAGCGAACGCAGCCGCGAAAAGCCTGTCGCGGTTCGCGGCCACCAGAAGCCCGTACGCCTCTCGGTCGCCCGAGATCGCCCGCTGCGCCAGACTGGTCATGTCAGTCGTCAAGAGCCTCGCCTCACCCACTCAAGAGGGGTCGAGCGGCGCGGATGGTTCGCTGGGCGCATACCGACAGAGCCGATTACAACAGTCTTCTGGTTCGCCCGGTTCAAGGGTTTCTTGACAATTCCTCGTTTCACGTGATATAAGCCTCCCACTGCCACTGGCGGCAGGAGCCGCCGGCGACTCATCCAGCGGAGGGCAGGCAATGAGAGTCTCCCGGCTCGTGGGCGTCGCGGCTGCGGCCGCGGTCGCCCTGGGGATCGTGGCCGCCCAGGCCGACTACCCCGAGAAGCACCTCGCTCGTCACTTCTCCGATCCCAGCATCATGGGCCTTCCCGCACCAGGCGACGAGGCCGGCCCCGGCACCGTGTCGGACGGCACACACCTCGACCCGACCGCTCCGCCCGGCGACAGCGGGATCCCGGCGGACGTCTCGCGCGAGCACTGGACAGGCGTCGACCCAAAGGGCGCGCTGCCCGCGGGCCTGCTCCCGACGAGGAGCGACGGCGAGTTCCATGCCGGCGCATTGTGCACGAACGAGGAGCTGCTCTCGGGCGCGAGCCGCCTTCTGAGTAAGGTCATAGTGACGCGTCCCGAGTGCGTCCGGCTGCCGCTTCTACCGACGGCCGACACGAATGGCGACAGCCCCAACCTGACAGCATACGCGACGCGTGCCGGCCTGGCGCGGGTGCTCAGCGGAGTGCTCTGCAACTTCGGCCCCGGCGCGGCGATGCTGCTCGAGGGCATGCGTGCCAGCGGGACCGACCCGACAGTTTCGCCGATCGCGGGTACTCGCGACCTCGGCCTGGTGCGCAACTGGAGCGACGGACGCTATCACGGCGGCTCTCCGGTGCCCCGGGCTGAGCTTGCCGAGAGCCTCCAGCGGGCCTGGACGCTCCTCAAGGACATGCCCGCACCGAAGGGCGCGACGGCGGTGGCGGCCCGGTAGTGCCCGACTGCAGGTAGCGACACAATGCAGAGTGAACATACGCGGCGCCCGGAGGAGGCTTCCTTCGGGCGCTTGACTACGCGTGTCAGGGGCGCCCCGTGGAGGGCTTCCGGCTCATAGAGAGGATCGGGCTGACGAACCTGCTGTCATTCGGGCCGAAGGGGCTCGCGCTCGAGCTGGAGCCGCTGAACGTCCTCATCGGCCCCAACGCATCGGGGAAGTCGAACCTGATCGCAGCGCTGTCGCTGTTGCATGCGGTGCCGTCGGACCTCAGCGTCCCGATCCGCGAGGGTGGGGGGATCGCGGAATGGTTGTGGAAGGGCGGAGGAGACGGGGCGGAGGCCAAGCTGGAGGTCGTCGCGCGGATCGGGAAGCTCGGGCCCGTGGTGCATGAGCTGCGCATCGAGCATGCGGTCCCTAGTACCAAGCTGTGCTTTGAGATGGTCAAGCGCAACGACGGCGTACTAGCGGCGCATCCGGCCGGCGGAGCAGCCGGCGTGGTAACTGCGGAGTCCCCCGGTGGGCCGGGGCAGCCGGACGACACGCCGTCACTCCGGACGCTGAACGAACGGGAACTGCCCAGCGGTCGGTCCTTGCTGTCCCTGGGGCTTGACAGAGCCCACTATCCTTCGCTCAGCGAACTCGCGGATGCGTACGGGCGCATCGCGGTCTACTCTGATTGGAAGCTGGGCCCGAAGTGTCCTGTCCGCCAGTGGCAACCCGCCGACATGCCTGCTGACTTCCTGCTTCCGGACGCACTAAACGTCGCGCTGGTCCTCAACGACCTAGGATACCGCGGCTCCGTCATGGACCGCATCGTGCAGCTGATGCGACGGCTGAACGAGGGCTTTGACCGTGTGTCGGTGCGGGTGGGAAGCGGCATGGTGCAGCTCTTCTTTCACGAGAATGGCATGGAGCAGCCGATCCCAGCCACCCGGATCTCGGACGGCACCCTTCGCTTCCTGTGTCTGCTCTCAATCCTCTGCCACCCCGAGCCCCCGCCGCTCATCTGCATCGAGGAGCCTGAGCTGGGGCTCCACCCGGACATGATACGGACCGTGGCCGAGCTGCTCATCGAGGCGTCGCAGCGTGCTCAGCTCATCGTCACGACCCACTCCGACCTTCTGGTGTCTGCGCTTGACGATGTCCCCGAGGCCGTCGTGGTGTTCGAGCGCGGACCGAACGGCTCGGAGGCGAGACGGCTGGAGCCCGGCAAGCTACGGGACTGGCTGAAGAGGTACTCGCTAGGAGAGATGTGGCTGTCCGGCGAGTTGGGGGGCACGCGCTGGTGAGGCAGGTGCGCCTCTACGTCGAGGGTGGCGGGGACTACAAAGCTGGCAAGAGCGCGATACGCCACGGCGTGGCGGAGTTCCTCAAGCGCGGCGGACTTAGCCGCGTGCAGGTCGTGGCCTGTGGGAACACCGACGGGGCGATCCAGGACTTCGCGGACGCCCTGAAGACACATCCGAAGGCACGGAACCTCCTGCTCGTCGACTCGGACGGCCCCGTTAGCGTCTCGGCCAAGTCACACGTGGTCGCCGGTTCAGGACCGGGGAAAGGGCGGGACTGGCGCCGAGCCAAGCTCAAGGGCGTGCCTGAAGACCGCGTCCACCTCATGGTCCAGATCATGGAGTCCTGGTTCCTCGCCGACCCGGAGGCCCTGAGATGCTACTACGGGCAGGACTTCAACGGGTCGGCGCTGCCTCGCCGGAGCAACGTGGAGGAAGTGCCCAAGGAAGACGTCAAGTCCGCTCTCGCGAACGCGACGCGAAACACCAAGAAGGGTGAGTACCACAAGATCAGGCACGCCCCGAACTTGCTGATGAGGGTTGACCCGGCGAAGGTCCGCACCAGGGCCGAGAACTGCGAGCGGCTATTCAAGGCACTCCTGGCGGGGGTTACCGCGCAAGGCTCGCCCCCTGAGGCGATGTAGGTAGAAGGCAAGGACAACAGGCACACCGGAGGACACCTTTGGCATCGGCAACCGTCGCGAGCACCAAGCCCAGTATGGAGACGACCGCCGCGAAGTGGGCAGTGGGGATCTGCTTCTTCGTGTCGGGCGCGACCGGGCTCATCTATGAGAACATCTGGGTACGGATCCTGGGGCTCTTCTACGGCAACACGACCCTTGCGGTGAGCGCCGTCCTCACCGCGTTCATGGGCGGGCTCGCGCTCGGTGCGTGGATGATCGGCGGCCGATCGGACAGGCTCCGTCGCCCCGTCGCGGTGTACGGCCTTCTGGAGACCCTCATCGGTCTATGCGGCTTAGCGTCCCCGCGACTGCTGGAGCTCGCGAGGAGCTACTACGTAACGAGCATCGCGCCTCGCGATCTCCCCGAGCTCGCCCTCACGCTCATCCAGTTCGGACTCTGCGCCGCGATCCTCGTGGTCCCCACCGCGCTGATGGGCATGACGCTGCCCATCCTGAGCGCCGGGCTGCAGCGGGTGCTGGGCAGCGGACAGAAGACGGTCGGCAGCCTCTACGCGATCAACACCTTCGGCGCCGTGGCCGGCACGTTCCTGATCGGCTTCGTGATGCTTCAGAGCCTGGGCGTCGAGAAGTCCGTGAAGGTCGCCGCGGCGCTCAACGTGACGATCGGGATCCTGATGATTCTGGTGGGGTTGGCCGGCATCGAGGCGACACCCGGAAGGGCGACCGAGAACGAGAAGGCTCCGGCCCCCGACCTTATCGGAGCCAAGGTCGACCCCGAGAAGGTCAAGCGTTCCCGCTCCACTCTCTGGGTGATAATGGTGTGCTTCTTCTTCACTGGCCTGTCGGCGCTTACGCTCGAGGTTGCCTGGACCCGAACGCTGTGTCTCTTCATCGGCAGCTCGGTCTACGGCTTCGCGCTCATCCTCATGTCTTTCCTCTTGGGGCTCGCCCTCGGGAGCTGGGTCTTCGCGGTCGTCTTCGCGAAGCGCCCGGTGACGATCCAGCTCTTCGGCGCGGTGGCCATCGGGATCGGCATCACGTGCCTGCTGCTGAGCATGGTCTTCCCGTGGCTGCCCTACGCGTTCCTGGGCCTATACGTGGGCTTCACCTTCATGGACCTGAGCGTCCTCTACATGCTCCAGTTCGCCATCTGCGTAACGATCACGCTCATCCCGACGTGTCTCATGGGCATGACCTTCCCGATCGCCGCGAAGGTCTGCGCTGACTTCTCGGGCAAGCTCGGAAACGCGGTGGGGAAGAGCTACGCGGCGAACACGGCCGGAGCGATCGTCGGGTCGGCTCTGAGCGGTCTGGTCTTCATCTACTACCTGGGCCTGCAGCAGACGATCATAGCGTTCAGCTTGGTGTACGTGGTTGTGGGGGCAGTGGCGGCGCTGCGCGGCCTTGTGGGCGGGCCAGAGGCCGGGTGGGCCAGAATGTGGCTGACGGTGGGCGCGCTGGTGGCGCTCGCCGGCACGGTCGTCATCGGTCTTGGGCTTTACCTAGTCCTCGGGTTGGACATCGCGGCGGCGGTCTTCGGTCTCCTCTATGCTCTCGTAGGGGCGGTAGCCGCCGTGCTGGGCGCCATCGTCGGCAGGATAGCTACAGTTGCCAGTACCTCGCCAAGGGCCGCCGGATTCGCGCGCGTGTCGTTGTCTGTCGCCGCAGTCAGCCTGTTGGTCGGCTCCGGGCTCCTGGCAAGCGCCATGCCGCAATGGCCGAAGGGCGCGCTCGTATCGGGGATCTTCCGGAGGACCTACGACCAGCGCGAGGCGACCACGGGCGGCATCTACAGCATCCAGCGCCCGGACGAGGACGTTATCTTCTTCAAGGAGGGCAAGAGCTGCACGGTGTCGGTCATCCAGGGGGGTAGCGGCAGAGACACCTGGAAGTCGCTCGCGGTGAACGGCAAGACCGACGCGAGCACGCTGCACGAAGACATGGTCACCCAACAGCTCACCGGCCACCTGCCCGTGCTGCTCCAGGACACGCCCAGCCGGTGCCTTCTCATCGGACTCGGCAGTGGCTGCAGCGCGGCGGCGATCTGCGCCCACAAGGACGTACGGAGCTTGGAGGTGGCGGAACTCGAAGAGCAGGTGGTCGAGGGCGCCAGGAAGCTCTCGGAGATCAACCGGGGCGTCCTGGAGCCTGGGGCGGAGCCGAAGCTCACCATCCGCATCATGGACGGACGGACGACATTGCTGGGCAGCCAAGGGACTTACGATGTCGTCATCTCCGAGCCCTCGAACCCCTGGATCTCAGGCGTCTCGAACCTCTTCACAGTGGAGCACTACGAGGCGTGCAAGAGGGCTCTCAAACCGACCGGGACTTTCTGTCAGTGGGCCCAGGGCTACGACCTCGACCGAGACACGATGCACATGATGTTCGCGACCGTGCACTCCGTGTTCCCGAACGCGACCGTCTGGCAGACGACGACCGCGGACTACCTCTTCGTCGCTCGTGCGTACGGGACAACGCCGGACTTCGACTACGCCCGCCTGGTAGAGGAGTTCCGCACGAACGCGCAGCTTCGCGAGGATTTGGCTCCCTACCGGCACGACTCACCAGGCGGCATTCTCGCGTCGTACGTGATGGGCCCGAGGGAACTCGCGGAGATCTCGAACGAAGGCAGCATCAACACCGACGACGTACCGCTTCTCGAGTACTGGGCGCCCAAGGGCCTGTACCAGCGCGCGGAAAACGCCAACTTCGACTGGATCCGTGGGTTCAAGTCAAACGACCTCCCGAAGATGCGCAACTTCAACCCGACCGACGCGGAGCGCGCGGTGCTGTACGTTCAGATCGGCAACGCGCTCATCGACAAGCGCGTCGAGGAGGAGGCCTGCGAGTGGGCGCTCAAGGCCCTGGCCATCGACGACACCCGCGTCGACGCGTGGACCCTCCTGGGGGAGGCGGAGTGGAAGCTGGGCAACCCTGGGCGTGCGCTCAGGGCCCTCCGCCGCGCTCTGCGGCTTGACCCGGGCAACGTTGGCGCGCTACGGCTCACTGCTGAGGCAAACCTGGACGAAGGGCTCCCGCTGGCGGCCGCGGCCGCGGCGCGAAAAGCCTCCGAGCTGGCGCCGGAAGACACGGACATCGCGAACGTGTTGCGCAGAGCCGAGGACGCAGGCGGCAGATTGGACCCGATGCTGGCCTCGCTGGAGGACTAGGTGCTCCCGCGCGCGGATAGGAAGCGGCGCAGGGCAGCAACGGACGCCGGGTTGTACTAGCTTTACTGGTTGCGCGGCACCTGAGGAGGTATCGCCGAGATGCTAGACCACATGACAAGGAGAGAGTTCGTGAAGACCGGAGCCGCCTGCATTGCTACAGCAGCTATGGGATCGTACGCCGGGCAGTCCATGGCTCGCGCACAGAGGTCGCCCAACGAGAAACTCAACGTCGCCATCGTCGGCGTCTGGGGCCGCGGTGCGGCCAACTCGGAGGGCCTCCGCGGGGAGAACATCTGCGCGCTCTGCGACATAGACGAGCGCAACTATGCCTCGCTCATAGCGCAGATCCCTGAAGCGGAGAAGGCCAACCGCGAGGACGACTGGCGCCGGCTCCTCGATGACGAGACCATCGACGCGGTCGTCATCAGCACCGCCGACCAGGTTCATGCACTGGCCGCTGTCAAGGCGATGCAGATGGGCATGCACGTCTACTGTGAGAAGCCGCTGGCCCACTCGGTGCATGAGGCGCGCCGGGTGCGCGAGGTGTATGCCGAGTGCAAGGGCAAGGTCGCCACGCAGATGGGCACCCAGATCCACGCGTCGGACAACTTCAGGCGAGTGGTCGAGGCGGTCCGGGCCGGCGCTATCGGGCCCGTTCGAGAGGCGCATGTGTGGTGCAGCAGGACCATCGCTCCACTGGAGCCGCTGGAGGGCACGCACGAGATCCCTGACTACCTAGAGTGGGACCTGTGGCTCGGACCCGCGCCCGACCGCTCGTACAACCCGGGCTACCTCCCCGGCAACCTGAACTGGAACCGGCGGTGGGACTTTGGCAACGGCGTCTTGGGTGATATGGGCAGCCACCTAATCGACCTGCCCTGGTGGGTGCTCGGCCTCACTCACCCCACGTCCGTCTACGCCGAGGGCCCACCCCTCGACCCAGTTAAGGTGCCGGAGTGGATGATCGTGACCTGGCAGCATGGGCCTCGAGCAGACAACCCGGCCCTGGACGTCCCGGTGACCGTCAAGTGGTACCACGGCGGGAGCGAGCCGCGGCACCGTCCGAAGATCGAGACAGGCGTCGACCTGACGCAGTGGTTCAACGGAATCCTCTTCGTCGGCGATGATGGGATGCTGCTCGCCGACTATGACAGGATGGTGCTACTGCCTGAGGACAAGTTCCAGGGCTTCGCGCCGCCCCCGCAGACGATCGCTCCGTCACTCGGTCACTACGAGGAGTGGATCCACGCGGCCAAGACCGGCGGCGAGGCGCTCTGCAACTTCGAGTACTCGGGCTCACTCATCGAGCACAACCTGCTAGGCGATGTGGCGTTCCGCGCTGGCGAGCAGCTCTCGTGGGACCCCGTCGCGGGCCGCGTGACCAACTGCCCGCAGGCCGAGCAGTTCGTGCGCCGTGAGTACCGCAAGGGATGGACGATCTGAGCAGGGCCCTGCCACTGCGAGGGGACTGAGCGCGCGTATGATGATCGGGTTCGGTCGGGCTGACATCACGCCGAGGATCGGGGTGGACCTGTGCGGCTTCGGGCCGTTCCGCAATCGCCGTGCCATCGCCGTGCGCGACCGCCTCTGGACGCGCGCGATGGCGGTGTCCGCGGGCGGGCGCACGGTGGTTGTCGTAAGCTGCGACCTGGTCGGCGTTCGGCTGGCGACGACGCACCAGGTCCGGGCCCTAGTGCAAGGGGCCGTCGGGCTCCCGCCGGAAGCCGTCATGGTCCATTGCACGCACACCCACAGCGGCCCGGCAACCGGCAACCTGCACGGGTGGGGGCGTGCCGACACGCCGTACCTCGAGATCCTGCCCCAACGGATCGCACGGGCTTGCGTGGCCGCCGTCGAGAGCCTTCAGGAGGCAACCCTTGGCTACGCCGAGGTACCCTGCGAGGGCATCGCGCTCAACCGCGAGCAGGACCGCAACGCTCCCCCTCTGGACGAGGTGCTGCGGGAGGACTGGCGCCCCGCGAGTCCTGAGCTTACAGACACAACCTGCCACGTGCTCCGGGTGGACGCAGGCGGGGAGATGCTCGGATTCGCGAGCCGCTTCGGCTGTCACCCCGTCGTTTGCTGCGAGGAGACGCGGTACATCCACGGCGACTTTGTGGGGGTGGCTACGAACCTGCTCGAGCGCGAGCATCCCGGCGCAACGGGCCTGTTCCTTCAGGGAGCGCAGGGAGACATCAACTCATGCGTTTGCCACAAACCGGAGAAGGAGTCCCTCCTGGCGCTCGACACCATCGCGGCGCGGTACGCCAACTGCGTTCGCCGGGGCCTGCGACTCGTCGCGCCGATCGAGGTCGATGAGGTGCGCGGGGTCCTCCGCGAAGTCACCTTCCCGCGCGTGCGGTGGTCGCTCGACACACTCCGCGCGAAGCTGGCCGAGCAAGAGGCGCTCTTTGCCGCTCCCGACGCAAGCGACGAGGACCACGATCTGCGCATGGCGGCCGTGTATGCCGAGGCTCTCCGGCTGGTCATCGGTCGGGTGGAGGCGGGACTGCCGGTCGGGGTGCCGACGGAGCTGCAGGGCATTCGCATCGGGCCGATCTCGCTGCTGGGCACGCCTTTGGAGGTCTTCCGCGAGGTGAAGAACGACATCGAGCGCAGCTCAGTATCCAAGCTCCCGCTCGTGCTCGGGATCACGAACGACACGCTGGGGTACGCGCCCGATCACGAGACAGCGGCCAGGGGCGGGTACGCGGCAGACACGGTTCCCCTGTTGACCGGGTCGCTGCCCTTCGACGGGGTCCACGACCGGCTGGTGGCAGAAGCGCTCGCCGTGGATGCGGCATTGCAGGGGTAGGGACGCATGGCAGATAGTGGGCTTCAGCCCACTGCCCCATAGGGCCAAAGCCCGCTGTCTCTCGGTATCCCCTCGCCCCGCACCGCGGGGAGAGGGAGGAGCGGCGGTACCGGCGTGCGCCCTTACTGCGCGGTCTGCCTCACCTCCGCGAGCGCACCGTTCACCTTGTCGACCGCGGTGATGAGCTGGTCGATGTACTCCGGCTCCGAGAGCAGATGGAAGTGCATCAGTACGACCCCGGTCTCGTTGGCGACGCGCTCGGTCACGGGCAGGCGCAGAGAAACGTAGTCCTGCGTGGTTCCGCCCACGCGGTAGGGGAGGGGGCTGGTGGCATGGTACAGGTTCAGCAGCGGGTGGCGGTACACTGGCTCGTACGTCCCTGACATCGGCATCCCCTCCGCGGCGAGTGCGGCAAGGTAGTCCCCGCGCGATACTCCATCAGCCTGCGCGGGATCGAAGTGCAGCGTCATGCCGTAGTAGGCCTGCCTCGTGACGCGCGGGTCGCGCCGGGCGGCGCGCAGTGGGCCGCCGATCCGGGCCAGGCCCGCGGCGAAGCGTTGGGCGTTCGCGTCGCGGATCTCCGTTTGCTCCTTGAGACGCGTCAGGCCGCCGCGAAGCAGCACGCACTGCATCTCGGTCATGCGGTAGTTGCGCCCGTAGATGCGAGCGGGCTGCATGTCGGGCGGCGGCGTCCAGCCGGCGTGCTTGAGTGCGAAGACAGTGTCCCGGACCGCGTCATCGTTCGTGGTCACGGCTCCGCCCTCGCCACTGGTGAGCACCTTGCTCTGCTGGAAGGAGTAGCTCCCCGCGTCGCCGATCGCGCCCGCGCCACGGTCGCGCCAGCGGCTGCCGTGCTGATGGGCCACGTCCTCGACGATCTTCAGGCCGTGACGGCGGGCGATGTCGCACAGGGCGTCCATGTCGGACATGCAGCCGTAGAGGTGAACGGGCACAATGGCCTTGGTCTTCTTGGTCACCGCCGCCTCGACGGCCGCGGGATCGATGCACCACGTCTCAGGGTCGATGTCGACCAGGATGACATCCGCTCCCACATCGAGCGGCGCATGGGCGGTGGATGTCCACGTGAGTCCAGGGACGATCACTTCGTCCCCCGGCTGGACGCCGACGCCCTGCAGCGCGCACTGGATGGTGACGGTCCCGTTGGCCAGGCACATTGCGTGTCGCGCACCGATGAAGCGGGCGAACTCCTCGCAGAAGGCCTGCTCGTGCGGGCCCACCCAACTCCACTGTCCGCTTCGCACCACCTCCTCCATCCACTGGACCTCCTGGTCCCCTATGATCGGCCACGGCTGAGGCTTGAGGGTGACGGCGGGATCGCCGCCACAGAGCGCGAGGGTCGAGGCTGAGGTGCAGCTTGCCACGGTCAATGTCCCTTCACGATCACGGCGGTTCACGCTTGCGGCGCCCGGCCGGCGGTCCAGCCAACGCGAGCGCCCTGCTGAGTTCGCGGTACCCACGTCCGCACCCTTGCAGACACCCCTCAGCGTCGATCGGCTTGGCCTGAGGCGGGCTGCTTCCCAGGGAACCAGTTGGCTCACGCCGAAGCATGACACGTTCCCAAGAGAGGGAGCGCGCAGGCCGCCGCGACGACACCGCGTAGGAGGCATCGTGATGACACTCGTGCTATCCACAACCGCCGTCCTTGGGCTGGCCCGGTACCTGGTGGGTGCGCCAGCCGATGTGCCACTGGACGTAGCGGGCGACTTCGTCGTGCGTGTGGCGCCGTGCGATACCGACGTGGGAGGCGTCCACCTCCGACTGACGCGGCCGGTGGAGCTCCGGGTCGACCCGCCGCGGACGGTAGAGGTCCGGGCCGAGGAGCATCGCAACGTGCCCGTGTTCCGGGCGGATGCGGCCCCGTGGATGTGGGACGCGAAGCTCAAAGGCGTACTGACCCGGGAGGCGACGACGCCTGCGAGGAACCGGCTGCGTCCCGACAGCGTCGTGGCTCACCTGGATGCCCCTGACGGACCCGTGCTCGAGTTGGGGAAGGACTACGCCTTCGACGGTACGTGGGGGACACTCGGGTGCGTCGAAGGGGGGCGCGTCGGCGAGAACTCGACCCTCTACTTCGACTACGCGTACGACCTGAGCCGCATCGACGCGGTAGCCGCCCTGCTCGACGGGACCGTCGCCCTCATCGAGGGCGTCCCCGACATCGCGACCCCGCGCCCGCCGGACTTGCCCGAGGGGGCGGCGCGCATCGCTAACGTGTCCGTGCCGGGGCGCCTGGAGCGGCTGATGAGCGAGAACCTGTATCCCATTCTCGAGGACGCGTACCCGGAGCCCGAGCGCGCAGTACCCTCGATGGCCGAGCGGCTTCTACCGGCCACAATGGCCAAGCTCCGCTCCGGTGAGCCGCTGAAGATCCTCGCCTGGGGTGACAGCGTAACCGTGGGGACGTTTGTGCCCGATCCCGCCACGCAACGTTGGCAAGAGCAGTTCGTGGCTCGGCTCAAGGCGCGCTTCCCGAAGGCCACCATCGAGCTTGATACGGCCGCCTGGGGCGGGCGCAACATGAGAAGCTTCCTGGACGAGCCGCCGGGCAGCGAGTTCAACTACCGTGAGAAGGTCCTGGGGAGCGGCGCGGACCTCATCGTCATGGAGTTCGTCAACGATCTGGGTCTCGACCCCGCCGGTGTCGAGAGCCAGTATGGCGAGCGCCTTGCCGAGCTCCGCCAGGCAGGCATCGAGTGGGCGATCCTGACGCCGCACTACATCATGCCTGAGTGGATGGGGATGACCTCCGAACGCGGCGGGGACGCCGGCGATCCGCGGCCGTACGTCGCGGGGGTGCGCGCGTTCTGCGCCAAGCACGATGTGGCTCTCGCGGACGCCGCGTTGCGCTGGGGGCGCTTGTGGCGCCAGGGCATCCCCTACATGACGCTAATGCACAACGCCATCAACCACCCGGACGAGCGCGGGATGAAGCTTTTCGCCGACGCGCTCATGGAGCTGTTCCCGCCGGAGTGACAGGCCGGGGCTCAGGCTTGGTTGCTCCGCGTCGGGGCGGGCTGCTAGATAGGTTGCCGCAAGCTCGTCGCGCGCGGCGTCATCGGACGCGACGAGCGAGTGGTGGGCATCCTGACGGGCATCTGCTCAAAGACCCTGATGCCACGATCGGCTACCACACCGGCTCGCTCGACGCCATTCGACCGACCTTCCCCAACGCCCCGGTCCGCGTCTCAGGCGACATCGACGCGATCCTGCGGGCGATGGAGGCGTAGCCCAACTTCCGCAGTCAGAGGGTATGGTGCTTGATTCCCAAGGGTTTGCGGGCTGTGGGCCTGCCTGCTTAGGCAGGTGCAGGCCGAGGCGCTGAAGCAGAACCGCCTGGTGCCTGGTCGGCCTCGTGATGCGCCGCTTCCTAGTCTCGATGCCGGTCCGTGTCGGCAGGATCACGTCGACCAGGCGCGGTTGCGCGATCTCGCCGAACACCTGGCGCGGCTCGTCTCCACCAGGGCCCAGTACGGACCCGCCTCGGAACTGCCCTGCCACGGATTCGACAGAGGTACATGCCGGTAGTCTACACAACCCGCAAGAGGCCGATGTTCTCACTACATGGCTTTTCAGCCGTTCCCGCCAAACGACCCCGCGCCACATAAGGCTCCGCGACCCCACCGCCCGCCATACGAAAGGATCCAGGCCCATTACTGCGGAAGTTGGGTTAGGAAGAGAGTATCGCCAGGGCGCATGCCGAGCGCTCTGCGCGCCGCGGCTGGTGTCGTCACGCGGCCCTTCGCGTCAATGGTCGTCGTCATGCTCCCGCGCCTCCTGTGGGATGCTCCCACACCATGACACCCAACCGCCGCCCTTCGGTGACACAGCGCGATCCCACCCGGGCGGAGGATCAGCGGAGAACCACCTATCCCATACGGCGCACAAGGGGACTTCGGGCTAGGCGGACGCAGCCCGCAGCGTCGGTAAGGCTCTACGCACCGCCGTCGGGCGAAGGCGCGTCACCATCTGTCGTGTCGGCCGCGGGCTCCTCCGCGGCGCCCATGTGGGAGAAGTAGGGGGATTTGGACCGCTCATACAGAACCTTGCCGTCCACGAGCGTGACGTCCACCAGTGTGCTGTAGTGCAGCGGATGCCCGTTCAGGACGATGACGTCGCCGTCCTTGCCGACCTCCAAGCTACCCATGCGGTCAGCCACGCCAAGCATCCGCGCCGGCTCGATGGTGATCGAGGCGAGGGCGGACTCCTCGTCCAAGCCGCCTCCCACGGCCCAGGCGGCCTCCAGCGGCAGTGTAAAGAGGTCGTTCCCGAAGTCGCCGCCGGTGCTGAAGCCTGTACCGGAGGGTACGATCGCGAGGTGGATCCCCGCTCTGCGCAGGATCGCCGCCTGCTCCTTGGAGGACCCGGAGGGCGCGTTGAGCCGGTCATCGCCTTCCTGCATGGCACGCGGGGTCATGATCACGTCCGCGTCGTAGCGCGCTATGTCCTGCGCGACGATCCAGCCTTCGATGGTGTCTTCCAAGATGAGGTGGATGCCGAAGTCCCTGGCCAACTCGAGGGCGCACAGTATGTCAGTCGCCGAGGAAGCTGAGATCCGCGCGGGCAGCTCGCCACGCAGGAGCTGCAGCGCCGGGCCCGCACCCCGCGGCTCCTTCGGCTCCTCCGGCTTCTTGCCCGCAGCCGTGTCGCGATCGAACTGCGTCTTCAGCCGCAGGAAGTCCGCCGCCTCCGTCAGGCTCCGTCTGAGCTGGGCCTTCGCCGACGGTGACGACACCTCGTAGGCCACGTTGACGTCGGCGGGTTCGCGAACGACGATGCTCTCGAGGTCGCCCTCGGCCATCTTGATGACGGCGTTCCGGATGCCGTCGGACGCGGGGCGCGCCGTGCCTGTTTGGACGTAACCCGCGGTGATGCCGGAGGCGAGGGCGAACGAGATGCTCGCGTTGTACGGATCGACGCCCCCAGCCACCGTGCTGCCCGAGCCCCCGATCGCACCGTCCATCCGCGCCGCGATGAGCCCGGGCATGACCACCTTGCCCGTTGCGTCGATCACCTGGGCCCCCTCGGGCACGAGGACCGCAGTTCCCACCTTGGTGATCTTGCCATCCTCGATGAGGAGGGTGCCGCCGCGCATCACGCCATCGGTGATAGTGTAAAGGTCGCCGCCTCTGATAGCGACCACACCCGCGCGCGTCGCGGGCCCCCACGCTAGGGCCGACAGCACCGTGAGCGCAATAGGAAGCTGCCACATTCCGGGTCTGACCGTGCCGTGTCGTCCAGTCATCGGAGCCCACCCCACGCCGCGTCATAGACTGTCTTCCCCTCGATCAGCACCCGCAGGACGTTGGCCTTGGGATCCAGCAGGTCACCGTCGAGAATGAGGAGGTTCGCGTCGCGGCCGACATCCAGCGTTCCCAGCCGGTAGTCGAGCCCGAGCATCTTGGCCGCGTTGGCCGTCAACGCCTTGACCGCGGTGTCGCGGTCGAGGCCCGACTTGACGAGCTCCGCCATCGCCGCTCGCATCCCGGCGAGCCCCGCTGTGCTGTCCGAGGTCGGGACACACGCGACGGTGGCGCCGGCGTCGGCGAGCATCCGGGGGATGTTCACGCGAATGCGGGTGAACCGCCGGAACGTGATCCCCGCCGGCACAACGACGGAGGCCTTTCGCTTGCCGAGTTCCTCGGCTACCAGGTACAGATCGCTCCCGAAGCACACGAGGACCGGCTTGGCCTGCTTGTAGGGCTCGAGGAGCTTCAGCACCCGGAGTACCTCACCGGCGCTCCGGCACGTCACCATGAGCGGGACATCGCCCTGGACGGCCCACTTCACAGCGGCCAGCTTGTCGTCATCGCCGCCCTTGTCGAGGGCGCTCTTGACGGTGTCGGGCGTCGGAGCATCGACGCGGAAGTTCACGACGAGCGGGCCGCGGTCCGACAGCAGCATCTCCTCGACCGACGCGCCCCTGCTGCGGACGAGAGCGGGCTGCCCGGCGATACCCCAGGCGCGACTCGCCAGGTTCAGGGTCGTGTACCCCGCACGGGCAACGTGCTCGTAGGCTTCCTGGAACGGGTACAACGCGTCCGCCACGCGGATGTGCGCACCGGCGCCCTGGCCACCCGGGCTCTCGGCGACGCCTATCTGCGAGAATGGGTCCACGAGGCCCGGGAAAACCCGGGCGTTCGGCAGGTCGATCAGCTCGGCGCCGGGCGGCACCTGGACGTCTGAGCCGATCGCCAGAATGCGGCCGTCGGAGATGAGAACCGTGCCACCCTCGATCGGCTCGCCCGTCAGGGTCTCGATGTGCCCCGCCTTCACGGCCACCAGGCCCGATCCCGCTCGGACCGGGGACAGCGAGAGCCCCAGGAGCAAGCTCAGGACCACGGGGCCGGCGGCCTTTGCGGGTGGACGAGCAAGCCCCGGTTGCGTTGCCGGGCTACTCATTGGCTCCTCCTTCGGCGTCGCGCCGGTAGGCAATGCGACCGTTCACGAACACCATCTCCACGGGGGTCGTCGGGTCGAGCAGGCTCGTCCTCTTCACGACCAGGTCGGCGTCCTTCCCGACCTCGATGCTGCCCAGGCGCTCGCCCAGGAGGATCGCGCGCGCGGCGTTGATCGTGACCAGCTCCAAGGCGGCCTTGTCGTCCATCCCGAAGCGAGCCGCCATCGCGGCCTTGTCGGCCAAGAGGGCCTGCCCGAGACCGAATGAGTCCGTGTTCACCGATAGGTCGCGAACGCCACCCTCATAGAAGGTGGCGGTATCGCTGCGGAACCGGGCGTCGCCGCCTGAATAGAAGTCTGTGACCTGAGGCCCGATGTTGATGTTGTAGCCGGGCCTCGCCACCGTCCGTGCGGCCTTCCAACTGCCGTAACCATCGTGGGTGGCGATGGCCTTGAGCCCGTACTCCTCGTAGAACATGCCCATCGACATGAGCACGCCCCAAGTCTCATACGTGTGGATCAGGACGGGGAGCTCTCCGCGGAGAACGGGTCGTATGGGCTCCATCGCCAGGTCGCGCGTAGGAGGTACGCTCGTCTCGCCCCGCTCGTACGCGGTCCAAGCATCGTTGTAGAGGACCGCGGCGTTCAGGTGCTGGCGTAGGATCCAGGCCATGCCCATGCGGGTCGCGCCTATGTCGCCTCCGGAGCGCTCGGGATTGTAGGCCTGCGTCACCTTCATGATGCTGACGCGCCGGATGATGCGATCCTCCTTGGTCGCCCCGGCCGTCTTGAACGCCACGCCGAACCCGCCGTGGTTGGTGCCGCTGCCGGGGATCGTCTGGATGGTCGTTATCCCGGCGGCCAGCGCCGCGGCGGCAACCCGGTCCTCGGGGTCGACCCCGTCGCCGATGAGCATCCCCGGGTTGATCTGGCTGACCATGTCGTTGAGGCCGCCCTGGACTCCGCAGTGAGAGTGCACCTCGACCATTCCGGGCATGAGCCAGCTCTGCGACGCATCGACTACTGTGTAGCCCTCGGGGATAGGCACGTCCGTGGCACGTCCGACAGCCTCGATCTTGCCGTCCGCGACGAGCACCATTCCGCCGTCAATCGTGCCCTGCGTAACGGTGACGATCTTGCCGGCCTTGATGGCGTACCTGCCGGGCGCGTCCTCCGCGAGGGCGGCGCAGCCCAGAGCGGCGCCGAGCACCGCCAGCAGAAGCGGGTACCCGGCGCGGCGGCATCTCACGGTCATGCTCATCTACCTCGGCGCCTCCCTCTGGTAGGCGATCCTGCCATTCACCAGCACCGTCTCGACGGGAGTGGTTGGGTCCAACAGGCTGGTCCTCTTGATGACGAGATCGGCGTCCTTCCCGACCTCGATGCTGCCTATGCGGTCCTCCAGCATCAGTGCGCCGGCTGCGCCCATCGTGACCGTGCGCAGGGCCGCGGCCTCGTCCATGCCGAAGCGCGCCGCCATGGATGCCTTGTCGGCGAGAAGGGCCTGGTCGAGGCCGCCGGCATCGGTGTTGACCGACAGCGCCGTTATGCCTGCCGCGTAATAGGCGGCCGTGACGCCGGTGACCATGCCGTCTCCCGTGCCATAGAAGTCCACCACGCGCGGTCCCACGTTCACCGCGATTCCGCTCTTGCGAACGGTGTCCGCGGTGAGGGGGCCGCTTCCCTCGGTGTGCGAAGCCACCGCGTTCAGGCTCAACTCGTCACGGAACATACGAGTCGTCATAAGCATCCCCCACACCTGCCAGGTGTGGACCAGTACGGGAATGAGGTGCCTGATGGCGAGGCGTCCGTCCTCGAGAGCCAGGTCGCGTTGCGGCGGCTGCGCGGTCTCACCTCTCTCGTAGGCGGCCCAAGCTCCGTCGTAGGCCCGGAGCCGAGCGAAGTGGTCGCGGAGGAGCCACGTCATTCCCATTCGCGTCGCACCGATGTCGCCCCCACCGCGCTCCGGGTTGTACGCTTGGGCTATCTTCATCACGCCGACCCGCCGGACGAGCCTGTCCTGCTTGGTGGCGCCCGCGGTCTTGAAGATGACTCCGAATCCGGCGTGGTTGGTCCCGCTTCCGGGGATGGTCTCGATGGTGGTGATGCCGGCGGCGAGGGCCGCCTTCACGACGTACGATTCCGGATCGACCCCATCGCCGATGCGCATGCCCGGGTTGATCTGACTTACCATGTCGTTGAGGCCGCCCTGGACCCCCGCGTGCGAGTGGACCTCTATCATGCCCGGCATGACCCACATGTCGGACGCGTCGATGGTCGTGTAGCCTTCGGGAACAGCCACGTCAGTGGCACGCCCGACAGCCTCTATCTTGCCGTCAGCGACCAGAATCACACCGGCATCGATGACGCCCTTGCTGACCGTGACGACCTTGCCCGCGCGGATGGCGTAGCGGGGCCCGCCTTCGCCGGACGCGCTCGCGGTGCTCAACGCGGCGAGAACAAGGCCCGCCAGGGCCGCGGTTCTGAGGCACTTCGCTCGGCGTCGGCAGGCACTCACTGCTTCACAGCCCCTGCATCGTAGACAAGACGGCCACCGATGTATGTCCGCTCGACGCGGCTCGTCAGCTCGAGGGGGTCGCCCGACAGAACCACAAGGTCGGCATCGCGGCCGGGCTCGATCGAGCCGATCCGGTGGGCGAGGCCGAGCAGCTCCGCCGGTGTTGTCGTGACGGCACGGAGCGCGTCTGCGGCTCTCATGCCGTGGCGCACCGCCGCCGCCGCGATCATCCTCAGGTAGTGGCTCCCGGACGAGCTTCCGGACTGGAAGGCCACCGGCACTCCGGCTTCCGAGGCGACCGCGGGGATGCAGGTCTCGCGCCCCTTCTCCCGGTACACGACCTCGGCCCCGAGAGCGCACCCCACTCGTGCCGCGTGCAGCTCCGGCGCCACTCGGAACGCGTCCGCGGCGCCGAGGATCACCACGTTGAGGCCGAACTCCCGCTTGAAGACGCGGACCGCGTGGCTGATAAGGTTGGCTTGGTCCGCCTGAACGAGCGCCGGAACGCCGTCACGGAACAGGCCCCGCATAAGCTCCATCTCGCCGTTGCGCCCCGGCCTGTCAGGCTCCTTGAGCTCCGCTGTTGGGTCGGCCGCGTACTTGCGCTCGAACTCCGCCCACCGGTTGTCGAACTCGGTCCATGCGGCGTCGTACTGCTTTGCTCGGTTCAACAGGTCGCGCATCTGCCCGGCGACGGATGCCCCGCCGCGCAGGTCGCCCATCGTGAACTCCAGGGCCGCCACGGGAGCCACCACGCGCTCATCCCACCGAGCGCCGCCCGTCTTCACGACTGCCACCGACCCGCAGTATCCCCCGGACGCACCGGGCGCTATCGCCAGGGACGTGACTCCTGCGCGAAGGGCGTCCTCGAAGGCGGGATCGGTGGGGTCGAGGGCGTCGGCGATGCTGACGACCTTGGCCCCTCCGCCGCCCGGGGCCGACAGCACGGAGCCCGGGGTGAGGGTGGGGTCGTCGCTCTCCCAGTGGAGCCCGAGGTATGAGTGCATGTCGACCATGCCGGGCATGACAACACGGTCGCCAAGGTCCACCACCTCGGCTCCCTGGGGCGGCTCCGCCTCAGGACCGACGGACACGATCTTGCCGTCTCTGACCCGGATCTCGCCACCTGTGACGGCGCCCCCGGTGCCAGGGAGGATGGTCTTGGCGCGAATGACCAGCAGAGGCGACTGCGCCTCCCGGGCCTCGTCTACGCGTCGGTCGTAGACGATCCGCCCATCTGAGACCGTCACCAGGACGCGCGTCTGCGTGGCAAGGGGATCTCCGGTCAGGATGACCAGATCGGCCTCCTTGCCCGGCTCGATGGAACCCACGGCATCCGCGACTCCAAGAACCTCCGCCGCGGTCAACGTAACGCTCCGCAACGCGTCATCGACCGTCATGCCTTCGCCGACGAGACAGGCTGCAGCGGTCAGCAGCGTAGGCAGCGAACCGTCCTCCGCGGAGACCGCCGTCCGAACTCCCGCCCGCACTAGGCGGGCGGCCGCGTCCGGCCTCTCGTCACCGAGTGCGCGCGACAGATCGGCGTACTCTCGGGCGCCGGGTTGTAGGCTGGGAAGGAGGACCACCGCGATGTCGCGACGCGCGAGCTCGTCCGCGATCCGGTACGCTTCCGTGCCCCCCTCGAGTACGATGCGGAGTCCGTAGGAGTCCGCGAGCTCCAGCGCGTTGCGGATGTCCTCCAGGCGATCGGCGCGGACGCGCACGGCGGTCTTCCCCTGGAGGGCGGCCTGAACGGCCGGGTCATTGGACTCATCGCACTGTCCGCTGAAGAGCTTGCGCAGGAACGCCGTCTCGCCCGACCGCGTTGTCGGGAGCTGCTTCTCGGGCGGCGACGAAGGGTTGTCGGCCGTCGGCGGCAGGGGCGGCTCCCATTCGGCAGGCGGGTTCTTGGGCCACTCGCCCAGCACGATGCGCAGCGGAGCGACGGTCGGCAGGACGCGCGCCGACGGCGAGCCCTCGCCCAGCTTCGCCACAGCGCCCCGTCCGGGAACGAGGCGGCCGCCGGGAGGAGACAGGTAGACCGTTGTCACGCCGCCCGAGAGCGGGGAGCGCCAGTCAGCGTACGTGTCAAACCCGTCGGAGACGTCCAACTCGGGAGTAGCCGAGAGGTCGGTGTCGCGGGACCCTTCCGCCAGGGTCGTGAAGGCCGCCACGAGGCCCGGGATGATCACTCCGTTCGGCATGTCGATGACCGTAGCACCTTCGGGCGCGTCGACCTTCCGTCCGACCGCCTCCACCTTGCTGCCGCGTATGAGGATCGCTCCGGGCTCGATCGCCTTGCCGCTGACGGTGATGACCTTGGCGGCTCGCACTACGATGGGCGTCTCGCCTTGCGCCGGCACCGGAGCGGCCGCGCACAGCGCGGCGAGAAGCCCAAGGAGCATCCGCGAGTCCCGCGGTCCCCTCGCAGTCGTGGTAATGGCGCGTGTCATTGCTTGTCACCGTCCTCGCCAACTACCTTGTCACCCTCCTCGGCCTCCGGAACCGGCTCCTTGGCCTCCGGTTCCGGCTTCTTCAGAAGCTCCTCGAGGCGCTCGTCCTTCGCGCGGTCGTAGACCACTTGCCCCTCAATGAGCACGTTGTCGACCCAAGACTGCGCGTCGAGGGGATCGCCGGTCAGGATCAGTAGGTTCGCGTCCTTGCCCACGTCCACGCTTCCGACGCGGTCCGCGACACCGATGATCTCTGCGGCGGTGAGCGTGACGGCTCGCAGAGCCACGTCTCTACTGACACCGTTGGCCACGGCGCGAGCGGCTTGCAGCCAGAGTGACTGGGTCTCGTAGTCTCTGCCGCCGCGCGACAGCGCGAACTTCACTCCCGCGTCGGCCATGATCTTGGGGACAACCTTCATCTCGGTTGTCTCGGTGTCCTCATCGGTGTGCCAGACGATGGTCTCGGAATCCAGGATGACGGGCAACCCGGAAGCCGCCAGTGCGCCCGCGGCCTTGTAGCAGTCGCTTCCGAGCACGGGGACGATCTCGAAGCCGAGCTCCTTGCTCAGGGCCAGTGCCTTCACGGCATCCGAGGCGAGCGGGCAGTAGATGAAGGCCTTCAGCTTCCCCTCGGTGAGGTCGATGGCGGCCTGCTTCATCGGGTCGATCTTCTCGTCGAAGGGCTTCTTGGCGGCCTCGGCGTCCGCCTTGCGGAGCTTATACTGCTCGAGGTACTCGCGCAGGTCCGCGAAGTAGGTCCTGAGCCGCTCAATGTGCGCCATGCGGCTGCTGTCGGACTTCGGCAGCAGGGACACCTTCATCCCGGTGTACTCACGCACGGTCATCTCCGCCACCGTGTGCCCAGAAGGCTCTATGACCACGCCGGTGCCGCCCAGGACGGTGTTGTTCCCGGGCAGTACCAGCATGGTGGTGATCCCGCTGCGGAGTGTATCCTCCATGTACCAGCTCATGGGATCGACCCCGTCGGCCGCGTTGATGAACGGCACCTCCTCGACCTGCTCGTTCGGTGTGCTCATCCCCTCGGACGTGTGCGCCTCCACGTAGCCGGGCATGACCACCTTGCCGGTCGCGTCGATGACCGTCGCGTCCCAGGGCACCTCCAGGCCTGCCCCCACAGCGGCGATGCGGCCGTCCTCGATGAGGATCGTGCCGTTCTCGATGTCCGCGCCACTGATCGTGATGACGCGTCCGCCCTTGATCGCGACCTTCTGGCGGACCGGTCCCTGCTGGGCGCAGGCGGCCCCGCACAGGACGAGCAACGTGGCCAGGGTCAGTGCTTGGCGCCTACTCATCGGCGTCCGCTCCCATCTGCGCATCGAAGACCACTCGGCCGTTGACGAGCACCGTAGCGATGCGGGTCGTGAACTGCATGGGTGGCCCGCTAAGGATGACAAGATCGGCGTCCTTGCCCACCTCAATGGTTCCGACGCGGCCCGCTATGCCGAGGATCTCGCTTGGGTTCACCGTGATGGCCCGCAGGGCGTCGTCCTCGCGCATACCGTTCCGAACAGCCATCGTCGCGGCGGAGAGCAGCGACGTCGGTCCGCCAGGGCTGTTCGAGGCGATGGCGACCTTTGCTCCCGCCGCCGCAAGGATGCCGGCGCAGTTCAGGCTGGCCTCCGGAAGGCCCCGGTACCGGCGCCACCGATCGCGGCGCGGGTCGGCGGACAAAGGTCCGAGGATGACCGGAATGCCCCGGGCCGCGATCTCGTCGGCCATCTTGTAGCCCTCGGTGCACTCCTCGAACACCAAGCGCGTGAGCCCGAACTCCTCGGCTACCTTGAGGGTGGTCTCGATGTCCACCGCCATGCGCACGAGTACGCACACGGTAAGGTCACCCGCGAGGGCCTGCGCGAGGGCATCGTCGGACTCGGCCGCGCCCCCGGCCGGGGCTGTCCGCGCCTTGAAGAGCGCTTGCCTGAGGAGCCAGACGACGCCCATCCTCGTCGTCGGCTGGCGGAAGTAGAAGCTGTCGGGCCTGCCCCGCCACGGGACCTGATTCCCCCGCGCCGGATCGTCTGCCAGCACAACCTTGAGCTCGTGGCTGACTCCGACGAGTTGGGCCCCCAGGGAGCCCCCCGCCGTCTTGAGGATGACGCCCTCGCCACCTATGACGTTTTGGTTACCGGGCGATACCCGGACCGTGGTGATGCCAAGCTGCGCGGCGCGTTTCATGTCCTCGCTCGCGTCATCCACCGCGGGGCCGATGCGGAAGCCGGGAGTGATCTCGGCGGACTCCTCGTTCCAGTCGCCGCGGATGCCGTACCGACCGTTCGCGTCCACCAGGCCCGGGATCACTACGCAGCCGCTGGCATCGATGACCCGCGCACCATCCGGCGCCTCGCCGCCGGGCGCTACCGATGCGATGCGGCCGTCGCGGATCACGATGATCCCGTTCTCGATCGGATCGCCCGCCATCGTGATGATCCGGCCCGCCCGGACAGCCACGGTCTGGCCCTCCGAGCAGGCGGGCATGGCGGCCCCTCCGAGGAGCAAAACCACAAGGATGAGCCCTACGGCTGGAACCCTCATTTCGCCCCCCGCTCATAGACGACTGCGCCGTCGACAACCGCGTACTCTACCGGAGCCGCCAGATCCAGCGGATGCCCGCCGATGACCAGCAGGTCCCCGTCCTTGCCCTTCTCCAAGCTGCCGACGTGATCGGAGATACCCAGGATCTCCGCCGCGCCGAGCGTCAGAGCCCGCAGCGCATCCTCTCGCGCAAGCCCGGCGGAGACCGCCAGGGCCGCGGAGGTCCGAACGTCGGGCGCCTGGTCACCCATGGCCATGGAGGTGAACGCGATTGGTACACCCGCCGCCACGAGCTTGGCCGGCTCCGCTAGGTACCGGTCCTCCGGGACGCGTGTTAGCGGCGGGAGCAGAGCGGCGACGCCCGTTCCCGCTAGTAGGCTCGGCAGGCTCTTGGGCATGTCGGGGACGAGAACGGAGCCGCGCAGACCGAACTCCCGCACGAGCGCCAGAGCCTGTTCGACTGAAGAGGCGCCGTCGCAGTAGACCTGGACCGGTAGCCCCCCGCGGGCCGCCTGACTCAAGGGAGCCGACTGGTCGGTCGCCTGCTCCGCCTCTGCCAGGGCGAGGTGCACCATCTCGAGCAGCACGGGCATCGAGGTGGGCTTGCGATCGGGGAGAAGGGCGCTCGTTGAGACCGAGATGCTCACCGAGGCAGTGCGGCTCAGGGGGGAGTCGCGCCCCAGCTTCACCGCGGCACCCGGGCCTGACAGCAGATTCGCGTACCCCGGAGCCAACAGAGCGGTGGTTACGCCCAACGCGAGCGCGGCCGTCGCCGCCTGGCATCGAGGGTCGAACGCGCCCAGCGGCGACGTTTCGACCGAGATGGGCAGGACGGTCTCGTCGAGCTCTCCGGGGTGAAGGCCGAGGTGCGAGTGCGCATCGATGAAGCCGGGGCAGATGAACCGGCCTTCGGCTTCGACAACCAACGCTTTCCCACTGGCCCGGAGATCCCGCCCCACCGCCGCGATCTTGCCCCCCGAGATGAGAACGGAGCCTCCCTCGATTATCTCGCCGGTCCCCGTCACCACGGTGCCGCCTCGCACGAGCAGGTCCTGGGCCGGCGCCACGCGGACGACAACCGCGAGGGCGGCGAGCACTGCGACACCCACGCCACGCGCGCTCACTGAGCCGCCTCCCTCCGGTAGATCGGCTTCCCGTCCACGAACACCATCTCCACGGGGGCCTCGAGATCGAGCGGGTCACCGCGGATGAGCACGAGGTCGGCATCGTGCCCCTCGGCGATCGTTCCGATCCTGTCCGCCACGCCGAGGATCCGGGCGGCGGTCGATGTCACGCCCGCCAGGGCCCGATCCCGACTCATCCCACCCGCAACCGCAAGCGCCGCAGTGGCCCGAACGAACTTCGAGTGCAGCCCGGTCTCCCCACCGACGCCCAGCACCACGTTAACGCCGGCCTTGTCCAAGAGGCCCGGGTTCGCGGCCGTGTGGTCTCCCAGCCGCAGCCGCGTGGCGCCGGAGAACGACGCGGAGACGGGCGCCACGATCACCGGCACGTGCCGTCGGGCTATCTCCGCGGCGACCTTGTAGCCCTCGCTGCAGCCAAGAAGGACAAGGCGGACTCCGAACTCATCCGCCAACCGCAGCGCATTCAGGATGTCGGGCACGCGGTGGGCTTCGATCAGCAGCGGGACGGTGCCGTCCAGCACCTGCGCGAGGACCTCGTTGGTCGGGTCGGTCGGCGGCTTCTGGGGGCGATCCGGACGCTTGGGCCGCTCGTCCCCACCGCCTCGGCCCTCTCCCTCCGCCTGCCCCTCGGCGAGCTTTCGATCGAATGCGGCCATCCGCCGCTCGTACTGCCGCTTTGCGAAGAGGTAGTCCTGGGCGGAGAGAAGCGCCTCACGGATCGAGGCGTAGTCCGCGAGCCTGATGAGCGACGCTGTCGAGCTGCCGGCGGGCACGCCGATCTGGCCCCGCACGCCTACCGCCGCGCTGATGATATCGACCGCGCCAGGTGTGGCGCCGACCTTGAGCAGGGCGCTCAGGCCCGCGAGCACGCCGCGGTCTCCCGGAGCCACGTGCACCGCGGTAACGCCTTGTCGCAGCACCTCCTCCGTGCGCTCCGTGAAGAGGTCAAGGCCGTCCACGATCCTAAGGGAGGCGGCGACCGCGGTGGGCTCCGCTAGGTCCTCGGGATGCACATAGAGCCGGGAGAGCGCGTCGATCAGGCCGGGGATCACTGTCATCCCCCGGGCGTCGATCTGCTGTGCGCCCTCGGGGAGCGCGATCCCGCTTCCCACAGCCGTGATCTTCCCGTCCGCCATGATGACGGTGGCGCCGTCGATGGGCTCGCCGATCATGGTCAGAACCCGCCCACCGACGAGAGCGGTTACTTGCCTCTCTGCCGACGGCTCGTCTGCTGCTCCCGCTGCCGAGGCGACGAGCAACAGGGCTAGGGCGAGGCGCATCAGCCACCTCCAAGCAATGCCATGACTGTCCTCGTTCGCTGGCCACGGACCGCGACCTGCAGATCGGCGACTGCGGCTGTCCGTGGACCGGCACTCCCACCTTCCCGGCCCTTGCGCCTTGCTCCATCACCGCCGGGACGGATCGGTGCGGTGTAAGATGAACGGTAGCCCGAGCGGAGGCGAAGGGTTCGCGGACCAAGGAGGACCAAATGAGACCATCTACCGTCAACTCGCTGGCAATCCTGGCTTGCTCTACCGCAGCGCTCGGCCTCCCGGTTTGCCAGGCCCAGCCGGATGCACCCCTGCCGCCAGGCGTGAACGCGGTGTGGGGTCTCGACAAGGCGTACCGCGAGGCAACACCCACGCGCGAGCGCATCTGCATCAATGGGCTGTGGCGCTGGCAGCCGGCTACGAGTGTCGGTGACGCACTGCCCACCGGGAACTGGGGGTACTTCAAGGTCCCCGGGTGCTGGCCGGGCATCCAGGACTGGCTGCAGAAGGACTGCCAGACGGTCTATGCCCATCCGGCCTGGCGAGATCAGGACTTAGGCGCTGTCTCGGCGGCTTGGTACCAGCGTGAGATCGCCATTCCGCCTGAGTGGGTTGGGCGCCGCATCACCGTGTCCGCCGAGTACGTGAACTCCTACGCGGTCGTGTACGTGGACGGCAGGGAGATCGGGAAGGTGCGGTTCCCCGGAGGCGAGGTGGACCTGACCGCCGCGTGCCGGCCGGGTGCCACGCATGACCTGAGCATGCTGGTTGTGGCCTTGCCGCTTAAGGAGGCGATGCTCTCCTACAGCGACACCGCGTCGGTCAAGGAGGTGCCGGGGTCGGTGGCTCGTCGTGGCCTGTGCGGTGATGTCTACCTCGTCGCGGCGCCGGCGGGCGCGCGCATCATTGACGTGAGGGTCGACACATCCGTGCGGACCTGGGAGATCACGTTCCAAGCCCGCCTTGATGGACTCGCGGCGGACGCTCATTACGCCCTTCGGGCCGAGATAACGGACAACGGACGCGGAATCGAGACGTTCACAAGCAAACCGTTCACGGCAGGCGATCTGAGGAGCGGACGCTTCGCCTTCACCGAGAAGTGGAAACCGGACAAGCTCTGGGACATCAACACCCCCCAGAACCAGTACGAGCTCAGCCTGTCGCTCCTCGATGCCGATGGCCAAGTGCTGGATGCCGCCGAGCCGTCGCGGTTCGGGTTTCGCGAGCTTTGGATCGACGGGCGGGACTTCCACCTGAACGGCACTCGCATCTACCTATCTGCCGTGCCTCTGGACAATGCGCAGGTGGGGGCCGCCTGGGCGAGCTACGAGGGCGCGCGGGAGAGCATGGAGCGGCTTAAGAGCTTCGGGATCAACTTCGTCTACACACACAACTACGACTGCCAGCCCGGCTCGTACCTGAGCTTCGAGGAGGAGCTCAGAGCAGCGGACGACGTGGGCATGCTCGTCGCGCTCACGCAGCCGCACTTTGCCGATTACGACTGGGATGGCGCCGACGCCGACGAGACCAACGGCTACGCGCGGCACGCTGAGTTCTTCGTGCGCGCGGCGCGGAGCCATCCGTCGGTCGTGATGTACTCCATGAGCCATAACGCGACGGGCTACAGCGAGGACATGAACCCGGACATGATCGACGGGGTCGCGGACCCGCGGGAGTCCTGGGCTCTGAACAACGCCAGGCTGGCCCTGCGCGCGGAAGCCATCGTGAAGCGGCTGGACCCGGGCCGCATCGTCTACCACCACTCCTCGGGCAACCTGGGCTCAATGCACACTACCAACTTCTACACGAACTTCGCCCCCATCCAGGAGCTGTCCGACTGGTTCGAGCACTGGGCCATGCAGGGCGTGAAGCCGGTCTTCACGTGCGAGTACATGGTGCCGTGTACGTGGGACTGGACGATGTACCGCGGGTGGTACAAAGGCGGACGGGAGTTCGGGAGCGCCGCAGTACCCTGGGACTTCTCCATCGCCGAGTGGAACTCGCAGTTCGTCGGGGATCGGGCGTTCCGGATCAGTGAACCGGAGAAGACGAACCTACGCTGGGAGGCAGAGCAGTTCCGGTCCGGTAGCCTCTGGCACCGCTGGGACTACCCCTTCGAGGTCGGTTCGGAGGCTTTCGACGAGCGCTACCCGGTGATCGCCGCGTATCTCACCGACAACTGGCGAGCCCTCCGCACATGGGGGGTGTCGGCGAACTCCCCATGGGAGTGGGGTCACTACTGGAAGCCGCGGGAGGGCGTGAACCGGGGCCGCAAGGAGCTCAGGGTTGACTGGGACAGCCTCCAGCGGCCCGGGTTCAGCCCGGACTACATCGAGGAGCAGTACGAGCGGGTGGACCTCGCCTTCGAGCGTTCGGACTGGATCGCCACGCCTGCCGCTCAGTCCCTGCTGCGCAACAACCTCCCGCTGCTGGCATACGTGCCTGGCAAGCCCGCAGCCTTCACGAGCAAGGACCACCTCTTCTACCCGGGCGAGACGGTCGATAAGCAGCTCATCGTCATCAACAACTCCCGCGAGCCTGTCACGTGCGACTGCCGGTGGACGTTCGACCTACCCCAGCCCGTGGTCGGCGGCAAGAAGGTCACAGTGGCGACAGGCGAGCAGGAGCGAGTCCCACTGCGCTTCGAGCTGCCGGCCGATCTGGCGCCAGGTACGTACGATCTCACCGCGAGCTTCGATTTCGGCAACGGCGAGAGCCAGAGCGACTCGGTCTCCATTCGCGTCATGCTACGCGTACAGCCTCCGGAGCTGAACGACAGGATCGCCCTCTTCGACCCCAAGGGTGAGACCGGCAGGATGCTGGGCGCGATGGGGATCAAGTGTCGGGACGTCGACGCGAACGCGGACCTGTCTGCGTTCGACATCCTGGTGGTAGGCAAGGGGGCGCTGACCGCTGACGGCCTTGCGCCGGACATCATGCGCGTTCGTGAGGGCCTTAAGGTGCTCGTGTTTGAGCAGACATCGGAGGCTCTTGAGAAGCGACTGGGGCTCCGGGTGGAGGAGTACGGCTTGAGGCAAGTGTTCGAGCGCGTGCCGGACCATCCCGTGTTGGCCGGCCTCGACCTTGAGGCCCTGCGAGACTGGCGGGGCGAAGCGACCTTGCTTCCCCCGCGGCTGACGTATGACCTGAGCCCGGGTTTCGCCTACACACCGACCGTGCGGTGGTGCGGCATCGAGGTGTCGCACGTTTGGCGTTGCGGCAACCGCGGCAACGTCGCCTCGGTCCTCATCGAGAAGCCCGCGCGCGGTGACTTCCTGCCGATCCTCGACGGTGGCTACAGCCTGCAGTACAGCCCGCTCATGGAGTACCGCGAAGGGAAGGGAATGGTCCTGTTCTGCCAGATGGACGTGACCGGGCGAACCGAGGCCGATCCCGCAGCCGAGACGCTGGCCCGGAACATCATGCGATACGTGTCCGCTTGGACACCGGCGCCGCGCCGCACCGCGCTGTACGTCGGCGACCCGGCCGGCAAGCGCCATCTCGAGCGAGCAGGCATCGCCGTGGGTTCCTATGGGGGAGGGGGCCTCTCCCCCGACCAAGTCCTGATCGTGGGGTCCGGCGGCGGCCGGCAGCTTGCGGCGAGCGCCGCGGCCATCGCGGACTTCATCGGAGCCGGCGGCAATGTGCTGGCCCTCGGGCTCGACGAGCAGGACGCCAACGCGTTCCTGCCCTTACATGTCGGCATGACGAAGGCGGAGCACATCGCATCGTACTTCGAGCCTGACGCCCCGGGCACTCTGCTGGCCGGGGTCGGCCCGGCGGATGTCCACAACCGCGACCCGAAGGAGCTGCCCCTGGTCTCATCCGGCGCCTTGGTCGACGGAGACGGCGTGCTCGCCAGGGGCGATGGCGCCAATGTCGTCTTCTACCAGCTTCCGCCGTGGACCGTCACGAGCGCGGAAGGCGCGGTCACCTCGTTCGCCGTCGACGACGCGGACGCCGTCGACGGCACACACAGCGCCCTGGTGACGATGGGGACAATCCCTGAGCGGGGCGGGCAGTTCGGGCAGGGGGTCAAGGTGGCGCCACAGGTGGGGAAGACCTACACCTTCTCCGCCTTCGTCAAGGGTGTGGGCGGACCGGTGCTCGCCCACTTGGAGGTGGAGCGGGCGGGCAGCCCCTGGGACCGAGCGGTCAGGGGCGAGGACGTCCGCGTGAGCGAGAACGAGTGGACGGAGCTGCATGTCACCTACAAGGTCGAGAGACCCTTCCTCGAGGGCTGGCAGGCGTACATCGGCTGTTCGCAGGAGGGCGGTCGGTTCAGGGCCGATATGCTGCGACTGTACGAGGGCGACTACGCGCCGTGGGCTCCGGCTTCGCGCGAACAGGCCAACCTGATCTCCAACCCGAGCTTCGAGGAGGGCCAGGCGCCCTGGTGGTTCATGTTCCAGGAGCAGTACAACCTTAGGAAGACCTATCGCCGCTCCAGCTTCCTCCTGACTCGCCTGCTGGCCAACATGGGCGTCGCCGGCGAGACGCCGCTGCTCTCACGCTTCGGTACCCCGGTCGGCGAAGGTGAGGGCGAAGCCAGGTCGGCCCCCTCCGTCGTGCGCAACGGCAACTTCGCCCAAGACGCGGACGGCGACGGCGTACCTGATGAGTGGCGGCTCGATGCGGGACCGGCCGGGTCCACGTGCGCCCGCGAGCAGACCGACGGGCGCTGGACGCTGCGCGTGGAGCTGCGCGCGCCCGAGGGCAAGGACGACGCGAGCGTGATGCTCGCCCAGCAGGACGTGCCGATGCGCGAAGGGCAGTGGTACCGCGTCTCGCTCAAGGCCAAGGCCGAGGGCATGGGCGGCGGGCGCGTCGCGCTCGCCGTCCAGGACACGCAGACCTGGCGGGCCTTGTTGGACTACCAGTACTTCGCGCCAACCGAGGAGTGGCGCCAGTTCCTGTTCCTCGTGCAATCGAGTGGCGCGGCGGAGGCCAACACACGGTTCCAGATCTGGCACGGCAACCCCGGAGTCCTTTGGTTGGCCAATATCGCGATCGAGCCGGTGCCGCCACCGACAAAGGGCCGATGGACCGACGGCCTCTACCTCGACCAGCTCGAGGAATGGGATGATCCGTACCGGTTCTTCCGCTGGTAGGGGGCCCGGGCGCCGGAGCGTGAACGTCGGCGTCGAGGGGGATGGCGTGTTCTCCATCGCCACGCGGCCGGCGTCACGGCGCGGCTGGGGTCACTTCGTTCTTCGGCCGCCAGCTCGTGCCGACCCGACCTCACCCCCCGGCCTTCGGCCGTTCCCCCTCTCCGCTGGCGGAGAGGGGGTGGTCCCTGGCGCCGACAGGGACCGGGGGTGAGGTCGCCGGGGCGCCACATCGCGACGACGGAACCACCCCGACAGCGCGGCTGAAGATGGTAGAGTTGCCGCCCTACCTCGTCTCCAATCTGCCGGCGCGACCTGTCCAGGGGGTGGCGGACGTAGCCGGTAACATAGGCTGGGAGCGAGCCGCGATCAGTCCGCTCATCCCGAGTAGGAGCGAGCGTAGTGTGCGAGTGACGTAACGAGGGACGCACCCGGTTGCACAAAGAGAGACCCCAGTGGTCCCTCGTTACGCCGCCCCGGGAGCGGCTACTCGGGATGAGCGGTCTAGTCGAAGTTCGCCCAAGGGCTAAGCTGCCGCCAATTGGGCGTGGCGGAGGTGCGACTCCGGTACGAGCGCCAGCCCGCTGTCGACAGACCAGTTCGCACCACGGCAGGAGGGCGAGGCGGTGGGGCCACTTACGTCGCCGTCATTTCGACGCTGAACACCTGCACGCCGAGCTTCCGGTCGTCGGTGCTGGCCGGGTCGGTATCTCTTGGAACCCACGCTTTGATGTTCAGCAGCACCTCGATGTGCGTCTGCCCCGCTGTAAGCGCCTTGGGGATGTGCAGCTTCACTTCCTGTAGGCCGGCCCTATCGAGAGTCACGCTTTCCCCGCCCGCAACGGAGACGGTGCTCTCCGCATCAGGCACGTGCACGGTCACCCACAGGCTAAGGTCGTAGTCGGTATCCGGCAGCACCGGCAGCTTGAGGCCACTCTTCGCCCTGCTCCAGCGGAAGGCGCCCGTGCCCGGCGTGCCGGGCTCCCCACATTCGACTCCGTACCAGTCGCCGAGCAGGCAGTCCTCAGCCTCAGGGGTGCCGATCGATAGCTCGAAGTGCTTCGAGGCTTGCGGGGCTGCGGGCCACGGCTCGTTGTCCTTGATGATCGCCTTGCCGCCGCTTTGGTCATCGACGCGCACACCGGTGTCGCCGTTGTTGCCCGTGATGATCGCGTGCCCGATCTCGCTACCAAGGCGCACCGCGAGCTTCCCGGCGAAGCTGCAGCCCTGCACCTGGAGCTTCCCCGCCTGCTGATCTATCGCCGGCAGGCCCTCGCGGTTGCGGTCCCAGCCACTGAAGTAGCAGTCGGAGAAGCCGACGAACGAGTGCCCGCTCAGGACCGCGATGCGCCGGAACGCACCCCAGAAGTTGCAGTTCACAAGCCGCACCTGCCCGCTGCATGTCTCGCTGACGACGACCGCCGTCGGATCATCGCCGTTGAAGGCCACGAATTGGCCGTTGGTGATGAGCAGGCCCATGGGCTGGATGGCGTCCACCTGCACGCATACCTGCGACGCGTCGGCCCCGTTCGCGGTCAGGTGCCCGTTGCACTGGCCGCTCGGCGTGGTGATGAAGTGATAGCCGATGTTGACGGGGAAGACGAAGTTGTTGGTGATGTACTCCCAGTCCGTGCGGCCGAAGATGAACGCCTCGCAGTTCCTCCACATGAACTCGAACACCGGCGCCCAATCGCCGCCGACCTCGGGGGCTGACCACCAGTGGCAGTGGAACTGCACGTTCTCGACGCGGCCAATGTCGCTGCAGCTATCCACGAACACGCCGCGGCGCAGCGCGCAGCCGTAGACGCTGCGGATGCGGTGGCGGACGTTCGGCTCCGGCCCGACGCGGATGGCGTTGTAGCTGTTGATGAGCGTCACGTTCTCGACGGTGTTGTCGCCGCCCTGAAGATGGAAGGTCCACGAGTACGGGTGGATGTCGGCGGGCCTCTGCTCGGGGTACAAGACGGTCAGGCCCTGGACGGCCGAGGAGTCGCCCAGCTCGAACAGCGCCGGGGCGTCTTCATTGTCGCGCCCGCCGGTGGCGAGGATGACGGTGCCGAGGAGTGGCTTGATGTACTGCGGAGCGACCGCGGCTCCGACCACGGCTACGCCGGGCTTGACCTGAAGGCTTCCGGCGACGAGATACATGCCGGGGGGCAGATAGATCTGCCCGCCCTTCTCGGCGGTCTTGTCAATGGCGGCCTGAATGGCGGCGGTGTCGTCGGTGACACCGTCGGCTTTCGCGTCGACGATGAGCTGGGTCATGGGCGGGCCTCCCTGGGCGAAGGTGGGTGCCGCGGGGCATAGTGCAAGCGTCGTTGCGAGGATGAGTCTGCGCATGAGTGTGGACTCCTTGGGTGGTCGTTACCTGCCCCGCCCGCGAAGGGGCATCGTGACCCGGACAGCCGACATCAGAACGATGGCGCGGGGTCCTATTCGGGCTCTTTCAGGCACTCCCTCTTCGCCGACTGACGGAAGCCGTAGGAGTCGCCGCAGGACCCTTTGCCCCCCATACGAACACGCTGGCGTGGGGAGCATCGAGATGAGGATACTGCTCGTCAGCCCCCGGTGGGCCGGCCACGGCAACAGGAAGAAGATCAAGGTACGCGAGGACGAGGTCCATCCATTGGCCCTCGGGATCATCGCCGCCCTCAGCGAGGGCCATGACGTCCGCATCGTGAACGAGCACACTCATCAGGTACCCTATCGCGACGGCTGGGATCTCGTCGGCATCACCTCCACCACGTTCACGGCCCCGCGAGCGTACGAGATCGCGCGGGAGTTCCGGACGCGCGGCATCCCCGTGGTGATGGGTGGCGTCCATCCCACGCTCATGCCGGACGAGTGCCTCGACCACTGCGACACGGTCGTGAGGGGCGAGGCGGAGAACGTCTGGCGCGATGTTCTCCGCGACGCGGCTGAGAACACGCTCCGCCCCGTCTACGAGGGCGGCGTCGCGAGCGATCTGTCGCTCGTGCCGACCCCGAGGAGGGACCTCTTCCGGGCACCGCGGCAGGCGGCCGCCTACGTCCAGGCAACGAGGGGGTGCGGCTGGACGTGCGAGTTCTGCTACCTGCAGTACACAGGGTGGGGCGAGCACCGCAAGCGACCGGTCGAGCGCGTTGTCGGTGAGATCCGGGGCATAGGACAGCGCATCATCCTCTTCGTGGACGACAATCTCTTCGTCGACCGCGACTACGCGCTCGCGCTACTCCGCGAGGTGACCCCTCTTCGCAGGTTCTGGTGGGCCCAGGCGCCGATCACCGTGTGTTTCGACGAGGAGCTCCTCGAGGCGTGCGCGCGTTCAGGCTGCTTCGCGCTCAGCGTCGGGTTCCAGACTGTCAGCGGCCCGTCGATAGAGGAGGCTCGGGTCGCACAGAACCGCGTGGAGCGGTACGGCGAGGCGGCGAGGAACCTGCACCGACATCGGATCCTCGTAGACGGCACGTTCATCTTCGGGTTCGACGGCGATCCTCCCACTATCTTCGACGACACGGTGGCCGCGGTTCGCGACATGGACCTCGACAGCTACACGTTCTACATGCTCACGCCCTACCCCGGCACACCGTACTTCGAGAGGCTGGCGCGTGCCGGCCGTATCGTGGACCAAGACTGGGCGCACTACGACTGGGACCACGCCGTTCTGCAGCCCGGCTCGATGAGCGCCGATGAGCTCGCCCGAGGAGTCGCCCGCGTCTACGACGCGCTCGACACATCATGGCTGCGTTGGGCCATGCGCGGCCTGTTGCGGAATCGGTGGGCTCTGGCACGGTCGCCCCGGCTGGCGGCGTTCCTGGTCAGGCAGAATGCACCCCAGCGCTATGGGATCACCTACTGATCCCTGCGGAAGAGCTCGTGGAGCACGCACCAGAGGAGCGCGAGCCCGAGGATCTCCGCCGTCTCATGCCCAAGCTGGCCGATGTAGACGTGAGGGATAAGCGCGTAGACAGCGACCTCCAGGTAGCTGTAGGCCAGGCCGCCTGCGGCAAGACAGGCAACGAGGAACGCGGCCCGCTCCCACTTCCGCACCGATGAGAGCACCACGGCGGCCAGGGCGAGCACCGCTGCCACCAGGGGGATGTGGCGGAACTCCGCGAGCGTCATCTCTCGCGGTACGCTGAAGATCATCCGTTCCGGGGTCCACCGCGGGAGGCAGGCCTCCAGGAAGGGCACCGCCTTCTGGTCGAACGCGGCGTTGACAGTGGGGAAGGGTAGCGCCACAGCCGCGGGGTCAGCGAGGAGTTCGTGAACCGGGGCGAAGAGCACCGGAACCGCCATCACGGCGACGAGGCAGAGCCCCCAGACAAACGCGTGCCGGTACTTGCACGCTCCGCCGGCGCGCAAGGTGCAGACCCCGCATGAGCGGGTGAACACGCAGGGCCTGGCGGTGCTGAAGTAGTGGATCACCTGCCCGTCAAGGGCCAGTGCCACGCCGTAGAGGAGGAGAGCCGCGCCGAGTGCCGACGAGTAGGCGTGCACAGGCCGCAGGATGCGGTGCGGCTCGAGTAGGATGTAGATCTCGACCGCGCACGTCAGCTCGGAGACAAGGAACGCGGCGAGCCCCGCCGCGAGAGCGACCCGGGCCTCGGCGTGTGCTGGCGACGCGAGCGCGCCGAGCGGCGGCTTCCGGGCGGCCCGCCCGGCGGCGCACACTCGGCCAAGCAGCCAAGCGGCAAGCAGCGTCACCATGGGCTTGAGGATGCCCACCGAAAGGAGGCCGAGCACAAACGCGCCCAGGTACACCCCTACTCCTCCTCCCTATTGGCGCCCAGCACGATCCGCGCAGGGTTCCCGATCGCTGTGGCGCCGGGAGGAACGTCCCGTCCGAGCACGGCTCCGGCAGCGACGGTCGCGTTCTCCCCGATCTCGACGCCACACCCGATCAACGCGTACCCACCGATGAACGCGCCGCGACGGATGATGACCTTCCCCGCACGGAACTCGTCCCGTCGGAACTCATGCGTGGCGATCCGCACGCCCATGCCGATGAAGACCTCGTCCTCGATCACCAGAAGCTGCGGGTAGAGCGGGTCGATCCAGGTGAGCGCCGAGATCGTCACATGCTCGCCAATGGTGGCCCCCAGTAGACGCAGGAGGGCGCGCTTCGGGCGGTTCATGGGCAGCTTGAGCACGGCATCCAGAGCCACCGCCCGCATGCATACGCGGAGCGTCTCCAGCAGGGAGTACTCATAGACACAGAAGCCGGTCGGTAAGGCGGGATGGCCTATGGGGTGCGTGAAGAGGCGCTCATCGGTCTCGCCCCGGACGAAGCGCCTCAGCCGCTCGCGAGCCTCGAGGATGTCCTCGCTGGGTGGTGTCCGTCTAGCCATCTCCCGTCACCTTCGCTCCGCCTTCCGGCACGCCGAGCACGTTGCGCCGGCAGCACGGGATCAACCGGCCATCGACTTGCGGATAAGCGTTGCAGCAGCGCCGGACGCGAGAGAGATCGAACGACCCCGCGTCCTGGAACGCATGGATGAAGATGGACTTGAGGAACCGTTCACCCGCCGCGAACGCCCGTCTGGGCTCGAACGCCGTACCGGCCGCCGGACGGGACGGGTCGGAGATCTCTCGCAGGATTGCGCGCAACGCGGACAACACCGCCTGCGACTCAGGCGTGTTCGCCGTCGGGCCGCTCCAAAGCTCGTAGATCATCCGCTTGGTCCGCTCGTGCTCGTCACTCGTCAGGCCGAAGAAGACCTGATTGGCGGTGTACTCCTCCATCCGCTCGCGGCCGATCACCCGCGTGAGCGACGCGCTTCGGCCGTCCTCGAGCATGAGGTAGAAGGCCAGCCAGAAGCAGAGGGGGTGGCTGCACGGCAGGGGGACGAAGTCGTCCGGGTCGACTGCCGGGTGCCCGGCCTGCCCGAGCCCGTGGACGACATCCGGCAGTGTCAGGCGCGGCACCCGACCCGCAAGCCGGACTGCGCGACCGGCAAAGACCAATGGCTGGAGCATGAGGCTCACAATGTGCTCACGCGAGAACAGCAGGTCGAGCACCCCACGGTACTGGTCGTCATTCAGGCCGCCCGCGACGGTCATCGTGAGCGAAGTGGCGATGCGCGCCTCACTGAGCAGGTCCAGCACGCGGAGCTTCTCGGCGAGCAGAGGGCGTCCCCGCAGTTCCTCGTAGATGGCGTCGTCGAACCCATCGAACTGAAGAGAGAGAACGACGTCCCGCGCCCGCAGTTCCGCGACGAGGTGCGGGTCTCGCAGCAACGCCAGCCCGTTCGTGGAGATGCTCACACGGATGATCTCCGGTCGCGCGAGCGCCTCGTCGATGAGCTCCGTTAGGTGCGGATGGAGGAGCGGCTCGCCGCCGGAGATGTTCAGGACGTTGATCCGACCTTCGGCGCGGATGAGGCGATCGAGAATCCCGCGGAACTCGGTTGGCTTCATGTCCGGCCCGGCCCCGGCGTCGACGAGGCAGATCGGGCACCCGAGGTCGCACCGGGATGTGATCTCCACGATCGGAAGGCAGAGGTGCTGCTCGTGACGCTCGCAGAAGCCGCACCCGTCGGGACACCCGGCGGACGATCGCCCCGCGAACTCGAGTGGTTGCCACGCGGGCCTCGCGCTCCGTTGCGTGGCGAGGTAGCTCCGGACACCGTTCCACACGAGCACACGGTCCTCGCCGTGGTCCGGGCACCGGCGCTCCAGGAACACCCCCTCGCCCTCGACGGTGACCTTCGCCGGCACAACGCGCCCGCACCGGCCACACACTGAGTGTGTGATACCAACCACCCGGCGCGTCTTGCCCGCGCCCGTCGTGGCTTGCACTGGCGCCGGGTTCATCGTGAGTCCCCCTCGGGGCCGCCGTTCCTGGTCACGTCGGCGTAGAACCGTTCGTCGCGCATCCTGTAGATGAGGTTGTAGGTGCACGCCGGGATCCACTTGCCCGGCTCCGCCGGCACCAGGTCCGGGCAGAGCATGGCCCTGGTGCAGTCGAAGTTGTCCTCGTCCATGTGGGCGTGAATGTAGACGGTGCGCACCATTGCCTCGGCGCGGCGCTGGCGCTCGACATGATGGTGCATGGGGTATACTGCATTTGGTACGTTTCTGTACGCCCGCAGCGCTGAGCATGGGGGCCAAGCCAAATGCTGCAGGGGAGTTCAGCCCGCGCAACCGAATCGCCGACCTGTGACGCCGAACACCAGTCGGTGTCTTGCGACCCCAAGCTCGTCTCG
>Ga0315280_10000699_pt1 | contig 61118 bp, 45 predicted proteins | sample YL17G06_40_MG_FD_203697 | JGI IMG/M metagenome (GOLD analysis project Ga0315280, IMG submission 203697) | Sediment microbial communities from Yellowstone Lake, YNP, Wyoming, USA - YL17G06_40 | ecosystem: Environmental > Aquatic > Freshwater > Lake > Sediment | place: USA: Wyoming | collected... | reverse complement strand
CGTCCTTGCATGGCAACCTCCCTTTGAGTCATTACCAGCAAGATCAGCATCTACGACGGCTTGTTTTATCGCCAATTCCTTATTCCGCCCCCAACTTCTGGGGCGGTGTACTTAGGATGCAGGCATGGGTGTTGAGTGGCGATCATTGCATTAGAAGGGTGAGCGCATGGCGTCGGACCGGCTGCGAATATATGGAGGAGCGGAGCTTCGTAACCCTCGGCTGCTCATGGGCTTATCGGGGTGGATGGACGGCGCGGAGGTCTCGACGGGCACGATCAAGGTGCTCGTGGATAAGCTGCACGCCAGGCGGGTCGCGGAGATCGATCATCAGGACTTCTACATCTACAACTTCCCCGCGGCGATGGAGGTGGCGTCCCTTTTCCGGCCGCACTGCAAGATTCGCAAAGGGATCATCCGCGAGTTCGAGTTCCCGGACAACGCGTTTTTCGCCGCTGAAAACGAGAATTTGATCCTGTTCTCGGGCAAAGAGCCCAATATGAACTGGGTCGATTACGGCGATTGCCTCTTCGCCCTGTGCGAGCAACGGCACGTCACGTCGGTGTACTTCATCGGCAGCGTGGCGGGGTTGGTGCCGCATACCCGCGACCCCATGCTGTTCTGCTCGGTCTCCGATGCGCAGATGAAGCCGCGCTTCGAGAGCTACGGCATGAAGTTCAGCGACTACGAAGGCCCCGCCAGCATTATTACGTACCTGACGACCATCGCCACGGAGCACAACGTTGAGATGGTGAGCATCGTGGCCACCATTCCGGCGTACGTCCAGGGCGCCAATCCGAAGTGCATCGTGGCCGCGACCCGGCGGATCGCCGGCATGCTCGGCATCCGCGTCGACCTGGACGACCTGCAGGCCAGCGCCGACGAGTTCGAGAAGAAGCTGACCGAGATCGTCCAAGAGCAGCCGGAACTGGCGGAGAACATCGTCAAGCTCGAGCAGGACTACGACAACGAGATCTTCAGCGAAATGGGCGATCTGAAACACTGGCTCCACCAGAAAGGCATCCGGCTGGATTGACTTGGAGGGGACATCCTGCTTTGTTCCCGCCTCGGGAAAAAGCAGAATGTCCCCTTTTCCGGTTCCATGCGCCGTCCCCCAGATGCCCCGACCCGCCCAAGTTTGGCTTCGTTTCGCATAATTGTCTCTTCGTGGGTTGGGCGTCCTCGCCCGACTTCTTCCAGGGCACAATTGGCTTTGTTCCGCACGATAGGCCCTCCAAATTGGGTTCGTTTTGCGCATTTGCCCCCTCGTCCCCCGTCCCCCAAGCCCCGTCTCGCCCGGCCCCACCGGGAATTGGGTTCGTTTTGCGCATTTCGCCCCGCCAAATTGGGTTCGTTTTGCACAATCGACCCCGGCAGGGGGCCCCAGGTCTGCCGGCCAGCGCCAAATTGGGTTCGTTTTGCGCTATCGGACCTCCACGGACTCAGACGGCCCGGGCAAATTGGGTTCGTTTTGTATATTTCGCCCTCTGGGGCCCCGCCGGATCGGCCAAATTGGCTTCGTTTCGTTCGCATCTTGCGCCCTCCGGGCAGGGCGGGCCAAATTCGCTTTGCTCGTACAGCGGTCCTACAACCGACTACGGACTACCGACTACCGGCTACGGCCTTTTGGCTTTGTTTCGCACGAATCTTCACCACCGAGGCACAGGGGCATAGAGCCGGAGCCGAGCCATCTCCTGCATCGAACTGGGGATTTTATCTCGCGCAGAGGCGCAGGGGCGCAGAGGATGACAGAGGTTCGATCGTGCCTTTCTCCGCGCCTCCGCGTCTCCGCGCGAGTAGATTTCGTTGCGGCCGCAGGCCGCGCTGCGATCTCGATGTCTCTGTAATGATGTCATTTCACCATAGAAGACGGTCCTCGACGCCCGCCTGTTGACGCAAAAAGCCAGAATTCGGCGGAAATTCTTCGCCGGACCACGCCAGCCCGGAGGGCACGGCGGGCGGAGGACAGAGGACGGAAGACGGAGGACGGCGGGGGGAAGCTTGAGGTGTGATGTTTGAGGTCTGAAGTCAGAACAAAACGAAGCCCGGCGGGCGAAAGATAATAGCCCAGTGATTCATCGTTGTCGGTACTGCGGAGGAAGAGGGCCGGCGGCTCCGTTGTCCGCCAGCCCCTGCCCGTTTGCCAAGTGGTTTATGTATGTTGTGACTTTGCCCTCTACTCCGCGGAAAGCGGATGGCCGACACCGACGTCGTCGAGGTAGATCACGCCCTTGCCGCCAGGTGTCGGCTTGTTGCGGTCGCCCACGCCGATGGTCAGCTTCTTGACACCGGCCAGGTTCACGCCCTTGAACTCGCTCAGCGGAATCATCCACTTCTGCCAGTCGATACCCTGCACGGCCGCCGGATCGTGGTGGCCCAGCGATTCCGCATGGCCGGTACTGTCCTCGACCGTCACGTACAAGGGTGCCGCATCGTTGCTGGGCTGAGCCACCCCAATGGCCACGACCTGCCACGGGCCGGTGACGGTGCCCGCAAACGACACATCGGAGAACTCGGCGACGGTCGGCAAACTGGGGTTGTGGCTGGTCACCGCTAGGCCGATGTAGACATCGCCCATCATCCCGATCCGTACCGGATTGGTGGAGTTGCTGGTGACATGCGTACCATCGCCGATGGTCCAGTTCTTGCCGTCCTGGGAATAGTACCCGGTGAAGTTAGCGCCCTTGCGTTCCACCTTGACCCAGACCGGGAAGGTGACGGCGCCGGGATTGCTGTGGACTGACACTACGCTGCTACCGACGGTCGTGCGATGCTGGAAGGCACGCTGGCCATCGGGAGTCGGGAACATGAAGGCATACGTGGAGGCCGGGTCCAGGCTGCCGCGAATCATCACGCCGGCCTTCGCCCACGCGCTCGTATTGACCAGGCTGTGGACCTTGGCCACAATCGAACCATCGCCGCTAAGCCGCTTGCAGGCGAAACGGAACTGGTCGGAGTTGTTCCAGATGTCCGTACCCGCGCCGCTCATCTGAATGCTGCCGTCGGAACGCTGCAGGAAGTCCAGCGGATTGCCGCGGAACCACAGCGTCAAGGTATCAGCCCCATCGACCATCCAGTTCTGGGCGGGCGAGAAGGTCCGGGCGGCCTCGCTCAAGAACGGCGTCTTGACGTTGTTGTACTCTACCGGCATGGCCTGTCTACCACCATGCACGACCGTCTGCTCGGCAAAAGGCGATTGCGGATAACCGACGTGCGACCCGGTCTTGTTGGTCTCGCCGTCGATCCAGGCCTGGTAGATCCGCCGGCCTTCCTCGTCTGCGTAGCTCTCGAAATTGTCCACGATGGAGTACTCCTTCGTGGAAAAACTCCAGACTTCGCCCTGGCGAACGCTAGGGGTCTTGGCCTCGTTGACTTCGTCGATCCTCCAGTAGTAGGTCCGGCCCAAATTTAACGGGGCGGCGTCAAAGGTGGCCGTGCTCACGGTCTTGGCCGAAGCCGTACCATTTGCCACGGCCTGCTGGTCCGTGCTGAGGTAGACTCTGTGCGAAGCGGCCTCACGGCCCGCCCTCCAAGTCAGAGTTGCATCCACATCCACACTTTTTTGCCCAACGGCCGGCGTGGGCTGGCTGGCATAGACGGGAACGTAGTAGAATCGCACCTCACTCAAGCCGCAGGGAGCCGCGGTTCCGCTCCAATTGCTCTTGGCGGTCAGTCTCACGTACTTGGCTGGCACGCCACCAAAGCTGATGGTTGTATTATGAGTATAGCCATCCTTCCCGGGCCCCCGGGCAAACTCCGCGTCCGCCAGCGTCGTCCAGTTCGTGCCGTCGGCGGAGTACCGCACGCCGACATCCTTGAACCCAAAACCGAGGGCAGGCTCCGCCAGCAGGTTGTAGTTCCACACCCACATTTCATGGAGTACGTACGCTTCGTCGAACTCGTACTGGATCCAGGCTGGCTGCGGCCCGCCGGGGACGCTGAGCCACATGTGCGAGGCGGTTGTCGAGTGCCCATCGTTCTTGTCCAACCCGGAGCCGTCAATTGTCCTTTCAGCTCCCCAGCCGGTTTGCGCGCTGGAAGCCGTGGCGATGACCTTGGGAATCGGGTATGCATACACCTCAGTTCTGAAATCCAGGACCGGGCCTTTGTAGATGGTGAAATCAGGTGCACCACCGACTTCATCGATCCGCCAGTAATAGGTCGCGCCGAACGGAAGGGAACCTTCGGGATCATACGTCGTGGCGATTTGCCCCTTGCTAACCAGCACGCCACGTGGATTGCTTCGGTCGGCGCTGCCGACATCGTCGAGAGAGGTCCCCATGTACACATCGTACACGTGGGCGGAATTGGTAGACGGCCAACTCAAGACCACGTCGCGCGGAACCTCCAAAGCATGTGGAACGGGGTCGAAGTCAGAACCTGTCCCACCGATGGCCCCCATGAGGACCCCCAGGTCTTTCTCGTCCACTACGCTGTCGCCCCAGGGGAACGGTCCGACGTCACAGTGCGGATAGTTCTGACCCCAGTGCTCCCTGAGGATCAGGACGTCCTGGTCATCGACCTTGCCATCGCCGTTGAAGTCGCAGTTGGGGACGATCGATGCTTGGTAGTTGTCCCAGCCGCCGCTGCGGTTGGAGCGAAAATACAGGGTGCGTCCATCCGGCGAAATGCGCGGTACGGCGTCCCCGGAGGGACTATTGATCGTGGGCCCCAGATTCACCGGCGCTTGCCAAGGATCGGAGAGAGTCGCTCGTCTTGCGATCCACATATCCGGACCACCACACCCGCCGGGCCGGGATTGCACTTGCGTCGTCTCCCAGAGCTCGCAGAAGAGCAGCACCAAGCCGTCTGGCGAAAGAGAGCATAGCGACTCCCTATATGCCGTATTCACGACGGGGCCAAGGTTCACGGCATCGGTCCAGGGATCGTTCGGCGTTGCACGTCTTGCCGCAAAGATGTCGGTACGCCCGTATCCACCCGGCCGGTTTGACATGCCATTGACGTAGAGCTCCAAGTTGTCCGCCGAGATCCAAACGCCGAAGTTCGTGCCGCCAGGGCCGTTTATCGCCGAGCCCATTCTCACTGCTTGGCCCCAAGGATCCTTCTTTGTGGCACGTGTTGTGACGAATACGTCGTACCTGGCGTCGTCGCCGTAGGGCCTATCCGAGCAGAAATAGAGCGTAAGTCCGTCGGCGGAGATGCAGGCGAGGCAGTCATTGCTGGGACTGTTGACCGCTGTCCCCAGATTCTCTGGGGGACCCCACTCGTCGTCCTTCGAGGCACGTTTCAGCACCCACAGGTCCCCATTGCCTTGCCCCCCGGCCCGAATGGCACTGACATACATCTCTAATCCATCATAGGAGAAGCATTCGATCCAGTCATCGGAGTACAGACCCGACCCGACCCGCGCGGGCTCGTCGAATTTGAAGTCTGCATGCACAGGCGACGCGTCCAGCCCAGAGAGAAGACAAAGACCAAACAGTGATGTCACAACCAAAGGAATCTCAAACGACTTCATACTACCCCTTCCCTTCTGCCCGAAGGCAACACATAGAACTTGACGTGCGTTTTCACGTTGCTCAACCGAGAAGACGAATTGATAGCCGAATGGACCGTTGATGGTATGCTCCACATCCCAGGGCACGACAGACGCCGCCTCCAAAGGCTTGCCCTGGGTCATGATAGCGGTGTATTGCCTCATGTCGGCGCGGACTCTCGCCTCTTGATGCAGGAAATGATGCTGCTCGGCACGTCGGAGGTAGGCGTCGGCGTCCAGTGGATCGGCCTGGATTCTCCGGGCGTACAGGCGAGCGATCTGACGGTAGTGTTCCGCGAGTGTCCGCCCTGGGCCAAGCGCCTCAACGGTGGCCACTTTGGGGTCGAGGTGCGCGGTCCAAATCTCGGAATACGGCAGACCCAGGCAAAAGGCCAGGTCCGTTGCGCCGGGAGACCAGCACGTGCCCGTTATCTGGCCGTCAAGGACTCGGGGAAACTCCTTTGTCGTTAGATCATAGAGCCACAGCCCCGTCTTCTGCCGCGCCGGGTTGCCGCCCCCGAGGCAGACTTCGTGGCCCGTGGGAGACCACGCTACCACGCCCCAGGACAGGGAAGACACCGGACATTCGGCGAGCAGCGCCTCCGAAGCCAGTTCCTTGATTTTCAACGATCCTTGCTCGAAATACGCTACCCGTTGGTTGTCCGGCGAGACCGAAGGCAGGGCATTCGAGCACTTCAGGAGCCGTTTCGACACGGGACTCGGGGTGGTCAGAGAGAGCAAACACAGGGCGCTGTCCCCACGCGACAGGTAATAGATGTGTTCAGAATCACTCCCCCACGACGGCCAACTGCCTTGGGCCAAGCGCCTGGGCTCCGTGCCATCGGACTTCATCAACCATACCTCCTCGTCTCTCACCGGGGGCTGCCGGCTCTCGCGTTCCGTGGCGGCCAATTCCTCCAGCCGCAGGTTCTGACGATCCCGCACGAAGGCGATGTACTTCCCGTCGGGCGACCAGCGAGGGTCTTTGCCCGGGACGATCAGCAAATCCGTCTCTTTGGTCGCGGGATCGAAGAGCGCCACCCCGCTTCGGCCCTGCACTCCGAGGCTGAACGCCAGCTTCTTTCCATCCGGCGACCACGCCGCACTGAACCCATCCGTGGTCAGGCGCCGGCCCTTGGCCGCGAGGTCACGATAGGTCTCTTCGGCCTCCACCATGGGCAAGAATGCGGCCGCTGTTGGCTCCCGGTCCGCCGGATGCCAGGACCGCCCGGCCTCCAGGGTGTCGAAGACGTATTTCATGCACCAGTCCTGAAACTTGCTGCGAGCGTCATAGCCGCGACTGATGATCTGCCGGTACAAGGTGGTGGCCTTGTCGTAGTCACCCAGGGCGGTCAGGCCACAGAAGGTGTGATACTGGAAAACAGATTTGCCGGGCCAGAGTCTCAGACACGTCTCGGCTTCTGCGATGACCCGCTTGTAGTCGCTCATCCGCAGGAGCGTCTCGCACCGCTGGGTGGACAAATCAAGGTACTCGGGGCCTTCCTTCGGCGTGAGCGACAGCGCGCTGTCATAGTCCGCCAGTGCCTCGGCATATCGACCCAATTCTCGCCAGGCAATCGCGTGCAGGGAGTAGCCTAACGGCTCCCGGGGTCGTGCGACGGAGATGACCATCGCATCATCCTTCATTCGCTCGTACTTCCGCGAGGCATAGTACGTGAAGGCCCGCAGCCGCCGGGATTCATAGTGGTCTGGGTCGAGCTGCAAGGCCTTGTCCAGAGCGGCAAGCTGCTCCTTGACCGTGAGGGCGGTCATGGCCCGCAAGAAATAGGCCTCGGCCGTCTCCGGCAGCAATGCTTCGGCCTGGCGGCGGTGCTCGCCGATTTCTTCGAGCTTCTGAGCATTGGGCGATCCTGTCTCCCAGAGAACACGGGCCAGGAGCGCGTGAGCCGCCCCGGCGATCTCCGGACGTTCGTTGAGTAAACCGTTCAGCAGGATCACGGCCTCCTTGGGCCGACGGTTGTCCACGAGAATACCGGCCTGAAGAAGCTGCGTTTCCGGCCCGACGTGCTTGCTCTCCAGGATGGGTTTGATCGTCTCCAGGGCGGCCTCACGGTCGGCCTTGGCGTACTGCTCGCGGGCTTGGGACAGAATCTCCCTCTCCTGCAAGGCTTCCGCCTGGCGCCGGATACCTTCTGCTTCAACTAGGCGGAGCCGGTCCCGGTTCCACAGGGAAAGCAGGACCACCGCCGCACCAGCGAGGAGGACGGTTACCAGTGCGGCGATGGTCTGCGAGCGGTGCCTGCGGAGGAATTTTCCCAGGCGATAGGGTGTACTCGGCCTTCGAGCGAGGATGGGTTCATGCTCCAAATGCCGCCGCACGTCCTCGGCTAAGCCGCTGGCGGTTTCGTAACGCTGGGCGCGATCCTTCTCCAAGGACTTCATCACAATCCAGTCCAGATCGCCGCGGACCTCTTGTAGGGGCGGCCCCCCGTGGCCGCCCGAAGTTGGGCAGGCACGGGGGCCTGCCCCTACAGATCGCCCTTCCCGGGTGGCGGTCCGGATTCGCGTAGAGGGTTTCACTGGCTCCTGTTCCCGGATCACCCGCTGCATCTCAACGTAACCGGCCTTACGCAGTTCCTCTTCGCTGAAGGGGGTGGTCCCGGTCAGCAGTTCATAGAGCAGTACGCCGAGCGAATAGATATCCGAGCGGGTATCGATGTCCAGATCGCTCAATTCCGCCTGCTCCGGACTCATGTAGGCGGGCGTGCCGATCAGGTGCGCAAAGCGGGTGAAGAGCGTCTTTTCCGTCAGCTTCTGATTGGTTGCTTTGGCAATGCCGAAGTCGATGACCTTGGGAACAGGCTTCCCATCATGGTGCGTAACCATGACGTTGGAAGGCTTGATGTCCCGGTGGATGATGCCCTTTTGGTGCGCATGCTGCACGGCGTGGCAGACCTGAAGGAACAGGGTCAGCCGGTCTTTGGTGCTCAGGTTGTTGGTGTCGCAGTACTCGGTGATCGAGACGCCTTGGACCAGTTCCATGACGAAGTACGGCCGGCCGGTCTCGGTGGCTCCGGCGTCGAGGACCTTGGCAATACTGGGGTGGTCCATCAGGGCCAGAGCCTGGCGCTCGGCCTCGAAACGCGCGATCACCTGGCGGGTATCCATGCCCAATTTGATGATCTTGAGGGCCACCTTGCGGCGGAGGGGCTCGGTCTGTTCGGCCATGTAGACCACCGCCATGCCGCCCTCGCCGATCTTCTCCAGGAGCTTGTAGCGGCCGATGACCGTGCCGGGACCCTCTGAGAGCGTGGTGTCCATCGGCAACGGCTCCAGGAAGGGGGGCGATTCGAGGAAGTTGTCCTCGGCTTCACGAATCCCGAGCAACGATTCGACCCGCTCCAAGAGTTCCCGATCCTCGCCGCAGGCGGCCTTGAGGTAAGCGGGCCGCTCGGCTGAAGGCTGCGCGAGGGCGGCGTAATAGAGGGCTTCTTCGGTTTGCGGTTCTCTGGCCATCGGTCTTCTCTCAGTTTGCCACTATGTACAGAAGCGTAAACGGACGTGGGAATTCCCTCACGAAAAGGGACAATCTCCAGAAGAATTTTCAGCATTGCCGCTTTTGACGGCGGGTGCGGATTTCCAAGCGAAGCCACGAACTGGCATAGTCCCAGTATCGTTCGGCGGTGGCATGAGAAATGCCGAGCGCCGCGGCGGCCTGCTCGCTCGTCAGGCCGGCGAAGTAGCGGAGCTTGACTAGATCGGCCTTCACTTTGTCGCTCTTGGACAGCTTCTCAAGAGCCTCATCCAAATCAACCAAGTCATCGGATAGCCGTTGGGTCTCCAGGGCACTGACCGCCTCGTCAAGCGGAACCCGTTCGCGGTTCCCCCCATGCTTGAGACACTTCCTGTGTCTGGCATGGTCAATCAGGATCCGTCGCATGGCTTCCGCCGCCGCGACGAAGAAATGGCCCTTGCTCCGCCACGTCTGGTTCTCTAATCCGATCAGCCGGAGGTATGCCTCATGCACCAGTGCGGTGGCCTGGAGTGTCTGGCCCGGCGGCTCGCGGGACAGTCTCTGGGCAGCGAGCAGGCGAAGTTCCTCATAGACCAGAGGCAAAAGTTCCTCCGTAGCCCCCGCGTCCCCTCGTTCGATGGCATTCAAGATGCGTGTGACATCACTCATGCCGATTCCCCACCGTCTTAGATCCTTGGCAAATGTATTCTCCGAGAAACGCGGGGAGATTTCAAGTCTCCGCGTCTGGAGAATCGGGTGCGGCCGGAATTCGCCGGCGTATGCCGGCCACACCCAGTGAATCCGCAGATCAGAAATTCTGTAGTGTCCATCCGAATTCGAGGGTAGACTGCTGCCTTGGCAATGAGCTACGACGTGCATTGATTAGGAGGTCCTCCGATGCAGAGCTCTCCGTTTCCGCGGACGCGACATGCCCTGGTTCTGGCGGCCGCGCTGCTTGTAAGCCTTTGTGGCACCGTGATTCCCCAGGAGGTCGTGGGTCAGCCGGGCGAGACGCCCGAGCAGCGGGACGCTCGGATGAAATGGTGGCGGGAGGCCCGATTTGGGATGTTTATCCATTGGGGCGTATATTCTGTGCCTGCTGGGACTTACAAAGGAAAGCAGGTTCCGAGCATCGGCGAGTGGATCATGAATCAGGGCAAGATCCCGGTCGTCGAGTATAAACAGTTCGCCCAGCAGTTCAATCCGGTCCGCTACGACCCGGAGGCGTGGGTTCGTTTGGCCAAAGAGGCGGGCATGAAGTACATCGTCATCACGTCCAAGCACCACGACGGCTTCGCTCTGTTCGATTCGAAGGTCACGGATTGGGACGTGGTGGACGCCACGCCCTATGGCAAGGACCTGCTCAAGCCACTGGCCGCGGCGTGCGAGAAGCAGGGGATCAAGCTGGGCTTCTACTATTCGCAGGCCCAGGACTGGAACCATCCGGGCGGGGCGGCGGCCGGTGGGCACTGGGATTCCGCCCAGAACGGCGATATGGACGAGTACATCCGCAAGATCGCGGCGCCGCAGGTGAGAGAGATTCTCTCCAACTATGGCAAGCTGGCAGTCCTCTGGTGGGACACGCCCGTCGATATGACCAAGGCACGGGCGGATATGCTGCTGCCCCTGATCAAGCTGCAACCCGGAATCATCATAAATAACCGTCTGGGCGGAGGTTACGGCGGTGACCTCAGCACGCCGGAGCAGGAAATCCCGGCGACCGGTATGCCAGGCCGCGACTGGGAAACCTGCATGACGATGAACGATACCTGGGGCTACAAGAGCTACGACAACAATTGGAAGTCCAGCGAAACGCTGATCCGCAACCTCGTGGACATCGCCAGCAAGGGGGGCAACTACCTCCTGAACGTCGGGCCGACCTGCCTCGGCGAGATTCCGCAGCCGAGTGTCGAGCGGCTCAAGGAAATCGGCAGGTGGATGAAGGTCAACGGCGAGTCGATCTACGCGACGACGGCCAGCCCCTTCAGTCACCTGCCGTGGGGCCGCTGCACGAAGAAGCTCAACGATGCTGGGGCGACCCTGTACCTGCACGTCTTCAACTGGCCGAACGACGGCAAGCTGGTCGTCCCGGGCTTGCGCAACGAAGTCCGAAGCGCGTGGCTCTTGGCAACGGACAAGACTCTGAAGGCTACCGCCGCCGAAGGGGGGGTGACTGTCGAAGTCCCCGCCGAGTCATTGGACGCCATCGATACCGTGGTCGTGCTGGAAGTCAAAGGCAAGCTCGATATAGAGAAGGTCCTGCCGGGACAGGCGGCGGACGGGACCATGGTCCTGCCGGCGCCGGCAGCGGAGATTCACGGGAGCACCGCCCAAGTCGAGTCCAAGGGCGGCCAACCGAATATTGGCTACTGGACCAACGCCCGGGATTGGGTGAGCTGGCAGTTCAAGTTGGAAAAGGACGGCCGGTTCGATGTCATGGCGACGGCGGCCACTCTGGCTGAGGGCAGCAAGTTCGAGGTCGCGGTCGGTGAACAGAAATTCACCGCACAAGCCGCGAAGACCGGCGATTACAGTGTCTTCCAGACGACTAAGCTCGGTGAAGTGCGCCTGGAGAAGGGCACCCACGAATTGACCATCAAGCCGATTCGCAGCCAATGGCAGCCGATCAACCTGCGCTCCATTGTCCTCAAACCTGCGGACTGATTCAGGGCTTGGACTGTACCGTCGGCAGAAGATGAACGAGAACCTGCCGTTCGCGGACGACGGCGCCCGGCCGGATGACCTCGCTATCCTGCGGGTAAAGGACGGTCCCGTCGCGCGGCGCGTAGATCTTGCACTTGGTGATCTGATCGTCCAAGAGTGCCAGCCGGTGCTTCTCCCGCTCGAAGTTCTCCTCCGCCAGAGAGACATTCTCACTGCCCCGCAGCGTGGCGGATGCAAGAGTGTCCTTGGCGCGGGCCAGCTCGAACTCCTTCTGGGCTAGCGTCAGCTCCAGGTCGGCGACCCTGCTATCGTGCCCGATGCCCTTGAGCGTGGCGAGCGAGTCCGCGGCCAGGAAGGACTGCATCCTCGCTTCCTGCAGGGCCAACTCCGCTTCCTGAAGCGCGTCCTTGGCATCATCATCATCCTTCTGAATGTCGGTGGCGTGCCGCAGCCGCTCGTACCGGTCCTCGAGCATCCTGCGCTTTTGGTCGGCCAAGGCTGCCGTACCTTGGGCGAGGGCCAATTCGCGGGGATGCTCCCCCTCCATGAAGGCCTTCAACTGCATCTGCGCCAGCCGAAGCGCCATTTCTGCGAGCTTGACTTGTCCTTCTGCGGCATGCTTTTCCATCTCCACCGAGTCCTTGGCCAGAACCAGCTCACTTTGCGTTTTCCGCACATCGACCACTTGCTCGATGCGCTGGTCCGTGAGAGCCGCGACATCTAGCTCGATCAGCAGGTCGCCTTTCTTGACGGCTTTGCCGTAAGGTGCAACGTACAGAATTGTCGTGGGCTCCACCACCCGGCTGAAAATCTCCTCGGAACCGGCCGGCGGCTGCGCCTCCGCCCGCCAGGTATGCCCCTCGTCCCCGAGCGGTCGCTGACTCGCCCACGGGTTCTGTTGACCCACCAGACACAGTCCCAACCACAGCAGCAAGACGCCACCCAACACTGCCGCTACTCGCTTTGGCTTGTTCATAAGAGTTCTCCCCTGCAATGAGTCGTGAAAACGTACGATTTGTCCTGTCTCATAGACAGCCCTGCCCGTAGGGCGTTACAGGACCACTTCACGATTTCCGCACCTGGCTTTTCTCCGATCGTCAAGGACATGGTATAATAGATGCGTGGATGTGTCACCAACAACTGGGGAAAAATCCGGGACTTTTCCGGAGGCTCCTGTGCGGGTTTTGCCCCGCGTCGGCAGCCCGGGAACGACGAGTGTCCGGACGTGGGTCTTGGTCTGTTTGGTGGTCTTGGCCCTGGCGGCCGTGACTTGGGGCCGGGCCATCTCCGATGAGGAGGGGCTGGAGCGCCTCACCCAACCCGGACAAGACCCCATTGAACGCATCCGTGCGACCTGGGAGCAGTGGGGCAGAGTCTGTATCTGGACGGCCGCCGGCTTGCTGCTCATCGCCGGCATCTGGATCATCAAACCGTTTCGAATCTTCGACGCCGCCAGCGAGCGCATGCTGAAACGATCGCTGCGGGGTGTGGACGATCTGCTCAAGAGGATTCAGGAAGAAGCGGAAACGAAGACCGAGGACGCGAAAAAGGACGAAGCCGCGCCGGAGGAAGGTCTCCTGGGAGGACTGGCCGAAGTGGCGGAATTCGCCAATGCCGAGCAGGTTCCTTCGTATGTCCTGACCGTCAACGATCTGATGCTCGACAATATCCGTGTGACTCTCAAGCGACTGCGGCGCTTCACGGAGGGCAACGCGGAGCGGTACCGGGACTACATGTTCTCCGTTCTCCAGGGCATCAAGACCCTCACGGAGCAGAGTGCGGAAGCCGGCGTCTCGGCCGGCCTGGCGGTCGATATCCGGGAGTATTTTGCGGAGGACAGACGCTATCAGGCGTGGCGGAAGCTGCTGGGCCGGGCGGCGAAGCGCGGGCGACATCAGGAGATCGCGCATGGCTTCCTGCTCTTCATGAGGGCTGTCAGAGAAGGGCGGCCCCTGGCGGCTCCCAAGCCGATGGCGGTTTCCTCGCCGGAGGTGGCGGTTGCTGCGGCGGGACAGACGCCGGAGATTCCCAAGGTTGTCAACGAAGAGACTCTGCCGGCGATTCAGCAGGCTGCCGCACAAGAGGCCAAAGAATTTTGCTCGCTCGTGCAAACGGGCGGATCGGGGGAGAGCACGCACGCCTGGCAATTCGAGCTCGTGCGCCGGCAGCAGCAGATTCATCTCAAGAACGAGGCCCAGCGGATGTTCGCGGTCTTTCTCAGTCACGAGAGAAAGACGCTGCGCGAGATCACGAAGATTCGGATGCTGCCCTGTCGGACCTGGGAGCATGTGCTTCACCTGCTCGGCGTCCGAAGTGGAGACCAACTGCAAAGGAGGGTCGAGGACGGTTTTCTCTCGACCCAGGAGATTGTCATTCTGGAGAAGGCATTTCTTCAGACCTTCGCCAAGAGGGAATCGCTCGGGCACATCTACGGTCGCGGCAAGGATGCCGGACTATTGATGGACTTGCACGTCCCCCAAATCCGGCGTGAGACCCTGGCGACGTTGCGCAAGCTGCGCCAGACCGAGCCGGAGCCTCTGGACGATGCCACGCAAGCTCTCAACGATGAAGAGACGCCGCAAAACAGTCAAGTCAAACGCCTGATCGAGCACTATGTCCATCACCGTCACGACCCGCCACGTTGACAAACGGTCCGAAACGGAATAGAAATCCCTCAGTAGGAATCGCTTCCCATTCGGACGCGTGAAGCCGGCCGTATGATTGGCTCGAAGGAGAACGCATGAAGATGAGACAACTTGCCCGCCTGTTTTGGTCGTCACTGGTGATGTGTGGGTTTGTCCTTGCTGCTGGCGCGCAGGGGTGGGGGGCTGAAGCTGAGACCCGCAAGGTGGTGATTGTCACGGGGAACGACTATCCGGGGCATAAGTGGAAGGAGACGGCGCCGGCGCTGGCGGGGGAGTTGCGCAAGGACGCGCGACTGAAGGTCGATGTGGTCGAGAAACCCGAGTTCCTCGCCTCGGAGAAGCTGCGGGACTATCACGTGGTCGTGCTGCACTTCATGAATTGGGAGACGCCGGACCCCGGCGAGCAAGCCCGACAGAACCTCGCCCGCTTTGTGCGCGAGGGCGGCGGGGTGGTGGCCGTGCACTTTTCCTGCGGGGCCTTCCAGGGCTGGCCCGAGTTCGAGAGGATCGTTGGGCGGGTCTATGATCCCAAGATGAGACCGCACGATCCCTACGGGGCCTTCCAGGTGACGATGACCGACGTGGATCATCCGATCACACGCGGACTGAAGCCATTCCAGATCACCGATGAGCTATACACGTGCCTGGCAGGCAACCTCCCGATCCAGGTGCTCGCCGAATCGAAGTCGAAGGTGGACGGCAAGAATTATGCGATGGCCTTTATCCTGACCTACGGCCAGGGCCGTGTGTTTCACAGTCCGCTCGGGCACGATGTCGGGGCCCTCACGACTCCGGGGGCGGCGGAACTGTTTCGTCGTGGCTGCGCGTGGGCGGCGGGCCTGTCACCGGCGGCCGGGACGAAGGCCAAGAAGGTCGCCTTCCTGGCCGGCAAGCCGAGCCACGGCGAAGGCAACCACGAGTGGGATAAGGTCGCTCGGTATGTGAAAGATTGCCTACAACAAGCGACGAACATCGATCCGCTCCAGATCGACGTCTATGATAATGCCTGGCCTGCGAATCCCGCCGCACTGGACGATGCGGATGCAATCGTCTTCTTTGCGGATGGCCGGGAGAGTCACCCGCTCGCGGAGCCGGGCCGGCTGGCGAGGATCCGGGAACTCGCCCAGCGGGGGACCGGGCTGGCGTTTCTGCACTATTCCATCGATCCGCCCGCCGGAGCGCAGCCGGACCTCACCGCGTGGATGGGCGGCTGCTATGAGGCAGGCTATTCGCAGAACCCCGTCAACGTGGTGAAGGTGACCCCGACCAGTAGCGGTCACCCGATCACGCGGGGTTGCAGCGGCTACGTGGCAGAAGACGAATGGTACTTCGACATTCGTTTCAGGGCGAATGATGAGAACGTGGTTCCGGTCCTCACGGGCAGACTGCCACCTCGCAATCCCCAGGACAAGGTGCTTGCCTGGGCTTACACGCGTCCCGATGGTGGCCGGGGTTTCGGATTTGCGGGCGGCCACTACTCCGCCAATTGGCACGTGGAGCCGTTTCGCAAGCTGGTCCTGAACGCGATCCTCTGGGTGGCCAAGGTCGATGTCCCGAAGGACGGCGTCGCCTCCGCGCCGACGTGGCGATTTGTCAGCATTCCCAACTTCGTCGGCGCCGATCTGGCCTATCCGCAGCCGGGCTGGGAGGAGACGCTGGATTACGTCCTCAAGGCGGTCAAGGCCGAGAATCCGGAGTTCGTCCTGGTGCCGGGCGACTTGGTCATGGGCCGCTGGCCGGACAAGGCGGTTATCGAGAAGTCCGCGGCGGTCAATTACCCCGCCTGGGTGAAACGAATGGAAGATCACGGCCTGAAGTTCTACGCCGCCGTCGGCGACCATGAGATCGGCGGCAGCCCCTGGTCTGATGACAAGACCGCGCTCGTCAGTATCTTCAAGCGACAGTTTCAAAGGTACCTGAACATGCCCCGCAACGGGCCGCTGCGCATGAAAGGCACCGCCTTCTCGTTCATGCACGAGGATGCTTTGTTCATCGCCCTGGATGTGTTCGAAAAAGGCATCACCGCACAAGTTACGGGCGAGCAACTGCAATGGCTTGAGCAGACTCTATCCGACAGTCCCGGCGCCAAGCACGTCGTTGTGATAGGCCACACGCCGGTCCTCGGTGCGGCTGCGCCGCCGAGCGCCGGCGGCCCGGTATTGGCGGGGGGGCGGGAGTCCCCGCTGTGGCAAACCCTCAAGAAGCACGCGGTTGACCTATACCTGTGCGGCGAGACCGAGGCCGTCGCGTGTACGCAGGCCGACGGCATCCTTCAGATCGCCCACGGCGGTTCGTGGCGAGGGCGTCCTGCCCTTGCATCTTCACTGGGCGAGCGCCGGCAAGATGCCGGCGAGACGCAAGGCCAAGATGGCCTCGCCACGGTGAACTACTTAGTTGCCACCGTCTACCCGGATCGCATCGACCTGGAGGTCAAGGAAATTGCCATCGCCAGCGCCGGCGGCCAGCCGCAGGCGAGCGGCAATCGTCCTGCCGAGAAGATTCGTATTGCCGACGAGGCTCGACAAAAGGGCTTCACCACTGCCGGTGCGGCCGTGCTCCGCCGAGATCGGACGGGCTGGGCGATATCCAATGCCACCGGCTGTTTCGCGAAGACGAGCCTTCCTTGAGGGCTTGCATGCCGTTTGCCGGCCGCACGCCACACGTGATTGCCTGATTTTGATTGTAAAGGAATTGACAGGCCGGTGGGGTGGTGGTAGAAATGCTGGAAGAGCACAGGCTTAGATTGCCGGGTCCCCGTAGCGCAATTGGATAGAGCGGCAGCCTCCGGAGCTGCAGGTTGCGTGTTCGAGCCACGCCGGGGACAGTTCTTAAATCCTTGATCTAACGCGACTTACCCCGCGTGGAGTGTCGTCGCTCAATTTTGTCAAGCCCTCCACGCCTCAGCCTCAGAACTCGATGACGGCGACGCCGAAGCGGTCGAGGTCGATGGACTCTCCCGCCTTCTGACCGGTCAGGAGTTCGACTTTGTCCTTGGGTATCCTCACCGTTCTTGACTCGTCTGTATGATTGATGAGGAATACGAGCTTTCTGTTCGTGTCTTGGCGGATCGAGACCTCCACGCCGGGAGGGGGCGTGATGACCGGACGGATGCTTGCATCTTTCAGCAATTGGCCGATCAGGTCGTCATAGAAGGCATTCTCTTTGATGACCGTGCCGACGTACCAGCCTTTGCCTTGGCCGTACGTGTTCCGCGTGACGGCGGCGAAGGGCTTCAGGTGCCACTGGTCGGCGTAACGTGCCTGCGGGACCGCGGATTCGGGTGTCAGCCAGTCGGTGTATTGGATCGCCGTATAGGCGCCGCTGAGGCGGTCCGTGGCGTTGACTTTGCAGGGAGAGTCGGCGGGCAGGGGGCTGTACTCCTCAATCCGAATGCCCAACGCGGGAGCCAGCAGGCCGGGTAGAGTCCGGTCGTGGCAGAGATTGCGCTCGTCCTTGATGCCGGTCCGGCAGTCGGCGAGCAGAGTGCCGCCATTCTTCACGTAGGCGTCCAGCTTGCGGGCCGTCTCATCCGGCAGGATCGATAGGTCCGGGGCGAGGACCAGCTTGTATTTCGAGAGGTCGGCGCCTCGGTTGACAATGTCCGCGTTCACGCCGGCCCGAAAGAGGGCATCGTAATAGCGGCGGATCGCGGCTTGCAGGCTATTGCCGGCAAAGCCCGGCTGGAAGTTGAGCGACCACAGGTTGTCATAGTCGTAGAAGATCGCGATTTCCGACACGACCGTCGTTCCGCGCAGGTGCTCTTCGAGTCTGCGGAATTCCTTGGCCGTCTGGGCGGCCTCCTGGTAGCGTCGCAGGGGCTTGCCGTCGTGGCCGAGCAGGCCATGCCAATATTGTTCCCGGCCGACCGTACAGGTCCGCCAGCGGAACCAGATTTGCCCATCCGAGCCGTGGGCCAGTTGCTGGTAGGCGATCTTGCGAATCTCGCCGGGCCAGGGATTGCGGCCGAACGCCTCCCAGCCGCAGGGGCCGGCCGTCTGCTCCATGATCATGAAATTCCTCTGCTTGAGGCCCCGCATGAGGTCGGCGGCCAGGGAGGCACTGTACGGGATGTCGGGCTTGTCGGACCAGATGGGGTAGTTGTCCCAGGCGACGAAGTCGAGGTCCTTTGCCATCACGTAGTAGTCCAGGCCCTGGAACAGGCCCATGAAGTTGTGCGTGATGAAATCATCGGGACAGGCCGCTCGTATGATCTTGACCTGGTCCGCCTGAAAGCGAGCCTGCTGCCAGGTGATGAACCGTTTCCAGTCGAGGCACGCGCTGGGATTGCCCATCACCCACGGCCGATCCGTGCTGTCGTCGGGGATCGTGATCTGGGCCCAATCGGTGCACTTCAGACCCCAGAAGTGGTTGCCCCAGGCTTGGTTGAGTGTGTCCAGCGTGCCGTACTTCTCGCGCAGCCAGGTCTGGAATTCCGCCAGGCAGGAGCGGCAGTGACATTCCTCGCCGCCGAATTCGTTGTCGATTTGCCAACCGATGACGTTGGGCGTTTTGGCGAAGTGCTCGGCCATGGCCCGCGTGATCCGCTCCGAGAGCCGACGGTAGTCCGCGTTCGAGTAGCAGTTGTGTTTGCGACCGCCCCAGACGACTTGTGTGCCGTCGGCTTTCGTCCGGAGGGCCGCCGGGTACTTTTGGGCGACCCAGGCAGGCATGACGGCGGTGGGGGTGCCGAGAATCACGTTGATATCGTAGCGGCCCAGCAGCTTGATCGCGTCGTCCAGCCAGGCGAACTCGTATTGTCCCTCGCGTGGCTCCATGTCGATCCAGGCGAACTCTGCCAGGCGCACGATGTTGAAGCCCGCCTCTTTCATGAGCTTGGCATCGGTCTCCCACCGCTCACGCGGCCAATGCTCGGGATAGTAGTCTACGCCGATGTACATCGCCTGTCCCGGCGGGAGCACCTGCTGGCTTTCCGTAGTGCGGTTCCGCGCTTGTGTCAAGCAGCCGAGAAGCGTCATTGTCCCAAGACACACGGCAATCACAGGACTTGCATGTCGTCTCATCTTGTCCCCTTTCCTATGTGCTTATCGTGACGCTGTGGGGGCAACCCCCCGTGGTTGCCCTTCAAGAAGGGGCAGGCACGGGGGCCTGCCCCTACAGGCACACTACGAACTAAGGCCCTTCGCACGCACCGAGGGCGGGTCGCGCGGAGTGGGGCACGCGACGGCCCCAGAAATCACGGCCGCCATTATCCTGGATGACGATGCCAGCGCCGAGGCAGGGCGAGTTCGGCATCAGCTTGTAGGCCGACAGGTCGGCGAGGGCGGCCGGATCGGTGATTGCCGCCGTGCCGGGACCTGTCAACAGCGGGTCGATCGTTCGACCAACGATCTCGCCGCCGATCTTCTCCTGGCCCGTCGCCTCGGCCCACTCTCGGAGCGAGCGATGGCCGTCGAACGATAAGCCCCGTCCATCGACTGACCAGTAGAGGTTGCCCTCGAACCGTCCCCTCGGGGCCTCGCCTGAGACGACGTCGCCGCCGCAGAGGAAGATGTTGTTGCGGAACACGACGTTGGGCATGGGCAAGCCGCCGAAGCCGACCGCCGATCCGTGCCGGTTGTAGACCGTGTTGTTGTAGACCTGACAATCGGAGGCGTTGGGACTGGCCGAGTAGATGTCGAGGCCGCTGCGGCGGTTGTTCTTGACGCCGTCATCTTGACTGATGTTGTAGCGGACGACGTTGTTCTTGAAGTCCGCGGCGCCGGGATACTGGCACAGGAAGTACCCGGGCCCATCGTTGTGATACGAGAGGTTGTATTGGAGGATGGAGTTCGTCACGCCGCCGTCAAGGTCGAAGCCGCCGCCGTCGTCGCCCGGACTCTTGTTGTCGTGGCTGACGCAGAATTGGATGACGACGCGGTTGCTGTTCCAGGCCCAGATGCCGACCGGGCCGTTGCCCTTGCGGGGCATGTCCCAACCATTGCCTGCCGCTTCGCAGTATTCGATGGTCACGTTCTCCGCGTTGCCTACGACGATGCCGTTGCCGCTGTGATTGATCAGGTTGGACGGGTCGCCCGGATTGTTCTTGGCTACGCAGCGGCTGAGGTACACGTCCTTCGATCGCTTGCCATAGCCCACACTCAATCCGGCGAAGCCATTGTCGTGGGCATGGACGTCCGTGATCCGCACCTGACTGACGCCATCCAGCCGCAATCCGCTGCCCCGGAACCCACTGGTGTCAACCCGGTCGATCTGGACGCCCCGGGAATCGAGAAGGCAGACGCCGTCTTGGGTATTACCACTCTTTCGTCCGGAACCGACGAAGGTGAGGTCCCTCACGACCCAATGATCGCACCCGCTGGCCCGCAGGCTGCTCCCGTTGGCGCCGTCGATGACAGCGCGTCCCTCTCCGTACGAAGTCACTACGACTTGGCGGTCGGCTGTGCCGCTGTCGTCCCGGCCGAGTTCCAGCATGCCGGTGAAGGTCCGGCCGCCGTGGAAATGCACACAGTCGCCCGGCCGCAGGCGAGTATCATTCACCTTGGCGATGCTCCTCCAAGGCTCGGCAAGAGTCCCGGGATTCAAATCCTCGCCCGTGGGGCTGATGTAGAAGTCTCGCGCATGAGCGAGGGACGGAGCCAACGCCCATGACAGAAAGATGCATGGCAACAATGGAAACGCTCTTCGTCGCATGGTCTGCCCGTATCATAACCATCTCTCCCGAGACGCTCAATCCGGCTCAAAAAGAATCGTCGAGCGGCAGCGCTGTTTCTGCAATAGATTCCTTCCAGCTCCGACGAAGAGGATGTGTGGTGCTGCGCGCGGCGTGGTGGCCGACCGCAGGGTAGAAGAACCGCGTGGGTCGTGGAGGTAAGGAATATGGCTGAGCCTGTCCCGGCACGTGAAGCTGGGAGTTCCCGGCAGATTGGCGGACGCCGCAATCCGCTCAGAGTCGTTTCGTTCTGCATCAAGGCCGTGGTGGTGCTCTTTCCTCTGCCCGCGGCCTTTCTCACCGGCGCGCCCGTGGAAGTGAAGTTGGCGGGGGCCTATGCCACGCTGGTGACGCTGGGCCTTTTCCTGGCCCTGTCGGAGGTCGCCGGCGGCCTCCGGCGTCTCGCGGACGCGGTGAATCGACGTCACGAGCCGTTGTGATTTCTTTGGTGGACCGCGTTGACGCCCGGCCGAGATCGTGTATGATGCTGCGCTGGATAAGCGGTACCAACATTTAGCGGCCAAGAGATAACTGTAGGAGATGGAGAATGATCCGGATCAGAAGAATCATCGCGCCTGTTGTCGTAACAGCTTGCATATTGTCCGTCGCGGGCTGCATTGTCGTTCATGACGGCGAGTGGGATGGAGGCCCCTGGAGCCATCGGGCTCGGTACGAGAGGACGGTCGAGCTTCAGCACCCAATGTCGTCGGGGGCTACCTTGGTCGCCTCGACAGCCAGCGGCTCCATCGACGTCTCGGGCCAGGATACCGACCAGGTCCAAGTCACCGCCACGATCCAGGCGCGGGCGGCCACGGAAGAAGAGGCCCAGGAACTGGCCGAGCAGGTGGAGATCCGCTTCCAGGAGACCGGCAACCGGCTTGAGATCAAGGCGGACCGGCCGACGCTGCACCACAACCGGATCAGCATCAGCTACGTCATCACCGTGCCCCGGCAGGCCAGCATCGAATGTGAAAGCGCCTCCGGCTCGCTCAAGCTGAAGGACCTGACGGGCAACGTGAACGCGCGCACCGCCAGCGGGTCCGTCGAAGCTGCACGGATCAAAGGGGCCGCCCGCTTGCACTCGTCCAGCGGCTCGGTCCATTGTGAGACTGTCAGCGGCGGGGATGTCGATCTCGACACTGCCAGTGGCGGCGTCCGGCTGTCGGACGCCTCGGAAGTGGGGACTTGCCGCGCCCATTCGTCCTCCGGCTCGGTGCGGATCCAGCACGTCCAAGCCGACTCGATCCGCATGGATTCCGGCAGCGGCGGTGTGACGGGCGAGGACATCAACTGTGCGCGTCTGAACGCCGGCTCCGGCAGCGGGCACGTCTCGGTGGCTTTCTCTCACTCGGCCCCGAATAACGTCGTCGCGGACCTGGGCACCGGCTCCGGCAGCATCAACGTGGTCCTGCCGCCGGGATTTGCCGGCCGGGTGGACCTGTCGGTCGCCAGCGGCTCCGTCCACGTCGCCCAACCTGTGACGGTCCAGGGCGATATCGGCAGGCGGCACATCAGAGGCACCATCGGCCAAGGCGATGGCAGCCTCTCCGCCCACACCGGCAGCGGCTCCATCGACGTGCGATAGGCGGCGATCCTCCAATTCTTCGAAAGCACATAGCTGCGTTCTGTCATCCTGAGCGACAGCGAAGGATCTCTGGGCCGGGATCAACCATCGAAATTTTTGCGAAAAAAGGGGTTGCAGGCGAACTGGAGGGCGTATATATTTTACGTGTTGGTTTTTGCGGGCGTAGCTCAGAGGTAGAGCATCACGTTGCCAACGTGGGTGTCGTGAGTTCAAATCTCATCGCCCGCTGTAGGAGTATCTCCTAAGGACGGGAGCCTCCGACGCACATGGTCGTCGGGGGACCGTATAGTATCGGCGAGGTACCGGCTAGGTGTAGTTTGGCGTTGGTCGTCGATACGTTCAAGCCCTGCAGGCATGCTGCGGCGGGGCCGGAAACGTTCACCTGGCTAAGGGGAAGATTGTTCCCCTGATGCCTTTTTTTTGTTTTGGCAGGATGTAGATTACCATTTTGGGAGTGCCGCCATGGCGGATGAGAACGAAGAAGCAACGACCTCCGAGCAGGAGGAAGGCACACAAGAGAGTGAGCAGCCGAGGACCGCGAAGAATACCGTAGCGGTCGAGGATGTCGGGCCGTGCAAGAAGAAGGTCGTCGTGGAGGTTCCGGAAGAGACGATCAAGGAAGTGGTCGATGAGCAGTACCGGGAGCTGCGCCGGGATGCCGTGCTGCCAGGCTTTCGCAAGGGCCGGGCACCCCGGCGGCTGCTGGAGAAGCGCTTCGGTAAGGAGACCGGTGAACAGGTGAAGCTCAAGCTGCTGGCCGAGGCCAGCGAAGCGGCGATCAAAGATCAGAAGCTGGACGTTCTTACCGATCCGGAGGTCGATTACCAGCACATTGAGCTGCCCGAGAGCGGGGCGCTGAAGTTCGAGTTCGCGGTGGAGGTCCGGCCGGAGTTTGAACTGCCCGCGCTGGAGGGCATCCCTGTGACCCGGCCCAAGGTCGAAGTGACCGAGGGCCAGATCGATCTCGAGATCGAGCAGTTGCGGCGGTGGGCGGGCGTCTGGACGCCGCGCGAAGGTGGCGCCGTCGAGCGGGACGACCAGATTATCGCCGGTGTCCGGCAGAATATCGAGCTGACCGACGAAGAGAAGGCCAAGCAGACCGCCCAAGTCGAAGGCAAAACCGAAGGCGAAGAGGCGAATCCGACCTACATTCCCGAGGCCGAGACCAAGCTGGACAACGCCGAAGTCTACGTGCGGCCGAACGGATTCGTCGGCTCGGTGCCCGTCGAGAAACTGGATGAGTTGCTGGTCGGCGCCGCGGTCGGCGACAAGAGGACCACGGTGGTGGAAATCCCGAAGACGTACTTCCGCGAGGAGCTCCAGGGCCGCAAGGTCAACATCGAAATCGAGGTCAAGGAGATCAAGTATCTCAAGCCGGCGGAGCTGAACGAACATTTCCTGCAGCGTTACGAAGTCCAGACGGTGGACGAGCTGCGCGAGCGGGTCCGCGACAATCTGCAGGCCCGCGTCGAGGCGCAGGTCCGCAACGACATGAGCGACCAGATCTACCATTACCTGCTCGATAGTACGAAGTTCGATCTTCCCCTGGATGTCGTGTCCCGGCAGGCCGGCAGCGTTCTGCAGCGGCAGTACATCAACCTCCTTTCGCGTGGCCTGAGCCGCCAGCAGATCGACGAGCAGATGGAGCAACTCCGCGCCGGCAGCGAGGAACAGGCCAAGCAGCAACTCAAGACCTTCTTCATCATGGACAAGGTGGCCGAGAAGCTCGACATCGACGTCAGTGAAGAGGAGATCAATGGCCACATCGCCCGCGTCGCGACCCAGCGGGGCCAGCGGCCGGAGAAGCTCAAGGAACAGATGGAGCGCGACGGTTCGCTCTCCCAGTTCCGCCTGGACGTGCGCCAGGGCAAATGTATCAGCAAACTGCTCGAATCGGCGAACATTGCCGAGCAGGCGCCCGAAGAAAGGCCGGAGAAAGGCAAGAAGACGAAAAAGAGACCCGCGGCCGAAGCCGAGCCGGACAAGGCCGAGTAAGATAGTGTGAAGTGCAAAGTTTGAAGTCTGAAGTCAGAGGAAGAACGGGTTCTTCCCACTTGAAACTTCAAACCTGAGACTTCCTTGATAAGGACGGTTTGATGTCTGTGAAAGATGACTACCTGAGACATATCGATCGGGGCATGGGGATATACGACCAGTATGGCCAGTACCAGCGCTATCGGCAGATGAGTCTGGACGATATGCTGCTGGAGAACCGCATCATCTTCCTCATCGGTGAGATCAACTACGCCCGGGCCACCGAAGTGATCATGAAGATGCTGTACCTCGACAACCTGAAAAAGGGCCGGGAGATCAGCTTGTACATCAACTCGCCGGGCGGGGCGGTGGACGACACGCTGGCGATCTACGACACGATGCGGTTCGTCGGCTCACCCATTGCCACCTTCTGCATCGGTCGGGCGCAGTCCGGCGGGGCCGTGGTTCTGGCGGCGGGCACCAAGGGCAGCCGCTTCGCCCTGCCTCATGCCAAGATCATGCTGCACCAGCCCTGGGGCGGTGTCACCGGGCAGGCCTCCGACATCAAGATTCAGGCCGAGGAGATCCTCAAGGCCAAGCAAACGATCAACCGAATCCTGGCCGAGCATACCGGTCAGCCGCTCGAGAAGATCGTGGCGGAGACGGAGCGGGATCGGTACATGACCGCCGAGGAGGCCAAGGCCTACGGTCTGATCGACGAGGTTCTCCACGAAGAAGCGCAGAAGCCGGGCGAAGGCAAGAAAGACACGGCCCAAGCCCAGCCAAAGCCCCAGGAGCCGAGCAAATAGGAAGAAGTTTGAAGTTGGCAGTGACAAGTATGGATGAATTTCTGGTACCTATCGTTATTGAAAAGACCGGTCGGGGCGAACGCGCCTATGACATCTACTCGCGGCTGCTGAAAGACCGGATCATCTTTCTCGGCGGTCAGGTCAACGATTCGATCGCCAACCTGATCATCGCGCAGATGCTCTTTCTCAGCAACGAGGACAGCAAGAGCGACATCCACTTCTACATCAATTCACCGGGCGGCGTCATCACGGCCGGCTTGGCGGTCTACGATACGATGCAGTTCCTGCGGTGCGACGTCGCCACGTACTGCATCGGGCAGGCCGCCAGCATGGGTGCGGTCCTGCTGGCCGGGGGGTCGGCGAACAAGCGGTTTGTGCTGACCAACGGCCGGGTCCTGCTTCATCAGCCGCACGTCATGGGGATCCTCGAAGGCCAGGCGACCGACCTCGATATTGAGGCACGCGAGATTCTGCGGCTGCGCGAGCGGATCTCTCATATTCTGGCACGCCACAGCGGCCAATCCGTTGCCAAGATCGAGAAAGACACGGATCGAAACCTGTGGCTCAGCGCCGAAGAAGCGGTCACCTACGGCTTGGCCGACCAGATTCTGCAAAAGGCTCCTGAGATCGTCAAAAGCGAGCAGGAACCCGAGCGGCAATAGCGGTGAGCCCGATGCGGTACAGGTCGAACGAATCTCACAGGTCCTGGGGGGCGTACGAGTCCCTCGGGACCGGTGCGTTGTTGACGCTGACGGCTGTCCTTCTGGTCGGATGCGGGATCGGCAGGGAGAGAAAGAGCCCGCTCGAGAGGAAAGTACGCGACCTCGAGCGGGAAAAGGCGCAATTGACCGGGCAACTCGAACAGTCCGAGATCGAGTTGGAGCAGGTGAAGAGCCAGGCGAAGGCCCTCGCGGCCTTGCCGCCGGATAAGCAGCAGAGTCTCTACACTCTGAGTGCCGTCACGATCGGCCGGTTCACGGATTTCTACGACAAGAACGAAGATGGCAAGCGGGACAAGCTGATCGTTTACCTTCAGCCGGTCGATCAGACCGGCGATGCCGTCAAGGCGGCCGGCATCGTGAGTGTCCAGCTCTGGAACCTCAACAAGCCGGATGGTCAGGCCCTGCTCGGCCAATGGCAGGTTCCGCCGGATGCGCTCTACAAGCTCTGGTTCAATACCCTCGCCTCGACCGCTTATCGTCTCATGTTCGACGTCCCCGCGACGCCGGAGCTTCTCGCCCAGCCGTTGACCGTCAAGGTCACCTTTGCAGATCATCTCACCGGCCAGGTCTTTACCGACCAGTACGTTGTCCAGCCGCGAACTGACGCGTCAAAGCAGTGAGGAACAATCGGTAAGCGTCTGTCGGCTGCGCGGCCCGTGGCCGTTTGTAAGTGACGCCGTAAGGCGTTATCTTCTATATGCTCTTACGAGCACACTACAAACGAGCTTCGCAACCGCAACCGCTTCACGATCCTTGGGGGATTTCCTTGACAGCGATAGCCCACCCTCATACCTTTGGGTCCTCATCGTGATGATCGATGAGACCCTGAAAATGAGGATTTACGACTGAACTTCTGCAAAATGGACGTTGGGCCTACTTTGGGAAGGAAGAATCGTCTTCTTGATTCTTCCTTCCCAAACCGCACATGCTTGACTAAGCGACGGTTGGGCCGATTCTTCACGGAAATCGTGAAACAGATTTCCGTGAAGAATATAGGCCCAACGTCCATTTTGCAGAAGTTCGCTACGGGAGGGCCATGTGAATAGCTCAATCACTTGCCCGAACTGCCAATCGGAAATCGAGATCACCGAGGTTATCTCCAGCCAACTGCGCGCCACGATTCGCGGCGAGTTGGAGACGGAGCTCAATGCGGTTCGACAGCGGCTCAAGCAGCAGCAGGACGATCTTGCCGGCCAGCAGCGAGAATTGCAGAAGAAGGCGGAGGCCGTTGAAGAGCAGGTTCGGGCCAAGCTGACCCAGGAGCGGCAGTCGCTGGAACGCCGGATTCGCGAGCAGATGCACGTCGAGCTCAAGGATCGGGACGAGCAGCTTGGGGAACTGAGGCAGCAGCTCAAGACCGCCCAGGAGAAGGAATTGGCGGCCCGCAAGCGCGAGCGGGAGATCGAGCAGCTCAAAGCACAGCTCGATCAGGAGAGACTGGAACTCGAACAGAACCTCCAGAAGAAACTGGATGAGGAACGGGCCGGCTTGATCCGGCGGGCCCAGGAAAAGGCCAAAGAGGAGCTGGGCTTGGAGTTGAAGGACCGCGAGACGGCGCTGGCCGAGTTGCAGGTGAAGGTCCAGCAAGCCCAGCAGAAGGAATTGGCCTTCCTCAAGGAGAAACGCGAGCTGGAGGAGAAAGCCCGGACCGTCGAATTGGAGGTCACCCGCAAGACCCAGGAGGAGATCAAGAAGGTGCGGGAGCAGACCCTGAAGGAATTGGACGAGCAGCACCGGCTCAAACTCCTGGAGAAAGAGCAACAGGTCGAGGCCCTCCGCCGGCAGATCGAGGACTTGAAAAGGAGCGCCGAGCAAGGCTCGCAGCAGATGCAGGGCGAGGTCCTGGAGGTCGCCCTGGAGGAATTGTTGAAGAACCTGTTCCCCACCGACTCCGTGGAGCCGGTGGCCAAGGGCATTCGCGGGGCGGACGTGATCCAACGGGTGTATGATGAGGGCGGGATGGATTGCGGCGTGATTCTGTGGGAATCGAAGCGCACGCGACATTGGAGCAAAGAATGGTTGCCGAAGCTGCGGGACGACCTGCGGGTGGTCAAGGCTTCGCGTTCCGTCCTGGTCAGCGAGCAGTTGCCCGAGCACATCCGGCATTTCGGCCAGATCGACGGCGTCTGGGTCGTCAATTGGGCCTGCGTCCATCCGGTGGCGCTGGCCCTGCGTGAAGGTCTGATCGCAGTGGCCAAGGGCCGGCGCGCGATGGAGGGCCAGCATAGCAAGATGGAGCTGGTCTACAATTATCTGATCGGCCAGGAGTTCTATAACCGTGTTTCGGGCATCGCCGAAGCGTTTATGACGATGCGGCAGGACCTCGAAGCCGAGAAGCGAGCCTTCCAACGCTATTGGGCCAAACGAGAGAAACAGCTTGAACGCGTGGTCCTGAACACCTCGGGCCTCCACGGCGATCTCCAGGGCATCATCGGCAGCACACTGCCCGAGATCAAGGGCATGAGCTTGGACGTCCTCGGAACAGGGGACCTATCGGACGGCAAGGCCCTGCCCGATGGCGGGGAAATGGACACGCAATGACGGTAGGGTGGGTTCTTAACCCACGTGTATTCCGATCGAGGCGCGCGTAACGCGTGGGTTAAGAACCCACCCTACTTGACAAGATGAGGACAAAACACAAGTCACAAGGCGCAAAAGACTCGCGTGGGCGACGAGGCGTACCCGCTTGGTGGGTGCGCCTGCTGGCCGTGGTCCTGAGCCCTGTTCTGTTCCTGGGACTTGTGGAGCTGGTCCTGTCGGTCATCGGTTACGGGTATCCCAAAAGCTTCTTCATCCCGTGGAAGACTTCCGGGCAGACGTTCTACTTGGCCAATTCGCACTACGGCGAGCACTTCGTCCCCAAAGAGCTTTCGCGGACGCCCGAGCCCTGTGTGCTGGGCCGCAAGGGTGATGCAACGATCCGCATCTTCGTCCTGGGCAGTTCCGCCGCGTACGGCGATCCGGAGCCGGCTTATGGATTTTGCCGGCAGTTGGAACTGCTGCTCAACGAGCATGCCAGCGGGAAGTCCTTCGAGGTCATCAATGCGGCGGTGACCGCCATGAACTCGCACGTCGTCCGGCGCATCGCGCAGGACTGTGCCAGGCACCAGCCGGACCTGTTCATCGTGTGGACGGGCAACAACGAGGTGGTGGGGCCCTATGGACCGCCCACGTTGCCGGGCTCGCTCTATGCCAGTCGTTCCTTCATCAATGCCTGCATCACGGCCAAGAAGGAAACCCGGATCGGGCAACTCGCCAAGAACGTCAGCCAGAGCCTGCGCGCGAAGGGCAAGCCCGAAAAGAAGTGGCAGGGCATGGAGAGCTTCCTGACGAGTCGAATCGCCGCGGATGATCCCAAGCTGCCAGACTGCTATCGGCACTTCCGCGACAATCTCAATGACATCCTTCAGACGGCGCACCGCAGCGGCGCTGGCGTCATTCTCTGCACGGTTCCGACCAACCTTCGATCCTGTGCCCCGTTCGGCTCCCAGCACAAAGCGGGCCTGACGACGGACCAAATCGCCCAGTGGGATCGCGTGTTCCAGGAGGGAAGGGGCCTGGAGCGGGCGAAGGACTTCGCCGGGGCCTCGTCGGCATACGAGAAGGCCGGTCAGATTGACGATTCCTACGCCGATCTGGCGTTCTGCCGGGGCAGGTGTCTGGAAGCCCTGGGGCGAGTTGAAGAGGCCCAGCACATGTTCGTCGAAGCCCGAGATCGGGACGTGTTGCGATTCCGGGCGGATAGCTCGATCCTGCGCGTAGTTCGCGAGACGGCGCAGGCACACGCGGCCCAAGGGGTCCGTCTGCTGGATTTGGAGGCTCTCTCCGTGGGGTGGGTTCTCAACCCACGCGGCGACCCGATCGATGCGCACGAAACGCGTGGGTTAAGAACCCACCCTACAGACCTCTTTGTCGATCATGTGCATCTTAATATGCAAGGCAACTTCCGGGCGGCTTGTGCGGCGCTGAATTTGATTCGGGAGATGATGCCGCAGACAGGGCTGAGGGAGCCTACTCAATCTGAAGCTGAGCTGTTCGATCTGTGTCGTGAACGGTTGCTGTATGACGACCATGAGCAGTATCGGCTGGCCATGGTGATGTATCGCCGCAAGACGCTGCCACCGTTTGCCGGGCAGATCGACCATGATGCTGAGCTGAGGACTCTGAGTGAACAACTGATCCAGTTACGCCGGGCCGAGAAGGACGTGAGAGATTCCGAGGCTACGTATCTCGGCGCGGTCCAACAGCGTCCGCTGGACACCTATCTGATCCTTCGTCACGGCCAGTTTCTGGTGACGGTGGGGCGGCCGAGGGACGCTATCGAGGTCTACCGCAAGGCGCTCAACGCGAGACCCTTCGATATGCGGATTCGGGTGGCCCTGGCTCAACTGCTGGCGCAGAGCACGATGAAAGATGAGGCGGTCAGGATCCTCACCTCGAACGATGCGCCGGATCGTTACAGTCACAAAGATGCCATGCTGTTGCTGGGCGCGCACTGTGCGGCCAGCGGGAATATCCCCGAAGCCGCGGCCATCTACGAAGAGCTGAGCCGGATCGACCCCAAGAATGTTGACGTTCTGGCGAATCAGGCGGCCGCGGCCTTGCACCGCAACGATCTGGCGGCGATGAAGCAGTACTTGGACAAGGCCCTGGCCCTTGCTCCCGATTCGGTGGAAGCCCTGACCAATATGGGCAATTACTTCGCCAAGCAGAAACAGCCCCGCGAGGCGCAGGAATGGTTCGCGAAGGCGGTGCAGTCCGACCCCCGGAATCCCTTCGCCCACCTCGGGCTGGCCCTTCAGTCCGTTCGGTTGGGACAAGCGGATAGGGCCCTGGAGCACGCGCTGCAGACGGTGATGCTCAAGCCCGATTTTCTCGAAGCCCATCTGCTGTTGGCGGGACTCTACGATCAGGCCGGCAAGAAAGAGGAGGCGAAGAAACACATGGAGCTTTACACGCTGTTCAAGCCGTCGCCAAGGTGATAGGCTTACCCCTTGAGTACGGGGTGCCATGCGTACGCTATGTAGCATGGGCATCTTGCCCATGAAGACCCGGGCGGGGCGCCATGCCTACGCCCGCGTAGGCATGTTCTTGCGGATAGAACGAGTCTGTGGAGGTGAGCCATGAGTCGTGTGCAGCAAAGCCGAAGTGGTATGCGTTCAGTGTTCGTGATGAGCATGGCGGTTTGTCTTCTCTGCTCCGCGACCTGCTTCGCGGACCTCATGGCGGACCTGGCCAAGCCGCACGATGGGCGCAGTATGCGGGCGACCTCGACGGCCAAGATCGGCCCCGACGGCAAACCCGATCCCAACGGCCAGCCCGATCCGAACAGCAACCGCGACAACAGCAACGTCGCTCCGGGCCAGCACAAGATCCTGCTGGACGCTAAAGGACCGGGCGTCATTACGCATATCTGGATGACCTTCCTGGGCCCCGAGCGCCAGGCGTGGGCCAAGAACGGCTCGGCCAATCACCAGGAGATGCTGATCCGCATGTACTGGGACGGCCGGGAGCGGCCTGCCGTTGAGGCTCCTGTCGGCGACTTCTTCGCCAACAGCTTCGGCCAACGCAGCGAGGTCATCAGTCTGCCGGTGATTGTCGAGGACGCCGACTCCTACAACTGCTTCTGGCATATGCCGTTCCGCAAGTCGGCGCGGATCGAGGTCGTCAATCAGAGCGAAAAGCCGATCAGCCTGCTCTACTACAACATCGACTGGATCAAGAAGGATCGCCTCAGTGCCGACACGCCGTACTTCTATGCCCAGTATCGCCAGGAGTACCCCGTCGAGCAGGGCAAGGACTACGTCATCCTCGACACCCAGGGCAAGGGACATTACGTCGGCACGGTACTGAGCGTGCGGACCCGCAGTCCCGCCTGGTTCGGCGAGGGTGACGAGAAGATCTACATTGATGGCGAAGAGAAAGCCTCCATCTGGGGCACCGGTACGGAGGACTACTTCCTCTCCGCCTGGGGCCTCAAGAAGACCAGCACCCCGTACTTCGGCGTGCCCTACTTCGATCAGTGGGGTATCGTCGGTGGCCACACGTCCGCGTACCGCTGGCACATCAACGATCCGCTGGTCTTCAACACAGGCATCAAAGTGACGTTCGAGCACTTTGGCTGGATCTCGCCCGACGAGAACCCTCAGTACCGGTCCCACAGTTGGAACGAGCGCCAGGACGACTACTCCAGCGTCGCGTTCTGGTACCAGACAGGCGAGCCAACGTTCACGGCCCGCGCCCCGCACGCTCGCGAGCGCACGCTGCCGAGCCTGGAGCGTATCACCGTCGCGGCCCGCGACTTCACGGCGGAAAAGAATCATGGCCAAGGCGAAGCGGTCGCCCAAAGACTGGACCTCTACCCCAACGGGCACCTCTTGTACAAGCCGCAGCAGCAGGAGAATGCCTGGATTGAGATCCCCTTCGAGATCCAGAAGAAAGAGCCGCTGCGCCTGCTGCTCGTCATGACGCACTCCGATGACTACGGCAAGTACCAGGCGTCCCTCAATGGTGTGAAGCTCGGCCACGTAATGGACCTCTACAGTTCAGAAGTCTCAACCCGCGAGCACCACCTGCTCGATTTCTGGCCCGAGCCGGGCAAGTACACCTTGCGCTTGGAGTGCGTTGGCAAGAATACTGCCTCCAGCGGTTATTATGCGGGCATCGAGTCCGTTCGCCTGCGAGAGCGTCGTCCCCGTGTCAGCGATTACCACCACGACGCGGGCAAGGACTGGCGCACGAACCCTGTCCTTTACGAGTAGCCCTGCGAGTCGCGCAACAGCGGAGCCATTGGGGCGGATGGCTGCGGTTCCGAGACTTGTGTGTAGTCATGGCGTAAGGCGTTTCTTCGTGGTTGTGCGTCCTCGCACGACATAGTAGCATGGGCGTCCCGCCCATGGATTCTGGATCACGGGCAAGATGCCCGTGCTACACGAGCGGCCACGCTCGCCCTACGAAGAGTCACAGCGGCCGGATCCAGATGTTGCGGAAGCGGACGGGGTTGTTGTGGCCGGAGAGGACCAGGGGACGTTTCGGCTCGATGGGCTTATCGTATTTCGACAGGGTGCGGTGGTTGGTCGGGCCGTAGATCTCCTGGTTGTGGTGGACAAGGACACCGTTGTGCAGCATCGTGACGCGGGCGGGGCTGACGAGCTTGCGTCCTTGAAGACCGGGGTGTAGAAGATGATGTCGTAGCTTTGCCACTGGCCCGGCTTGCGGCAAGCGTTGACTAGCGGCGGGGTTTGAGCATAGACCGAAGCCGCTTGGCCGTCCGGATAGAGTGGCGTCGTGTACGTGTCGAAGATCTGAATCTCGAACAGGCCCATCAGCATCACGCCATTATTGCCGTGGTCCCAGTCATCGCCCACCGGCGGGTCCGGGGCCTGCCACTCCAGGTGAAGTTGGCAATCGCCGAACGACTCTTTCGTCGTCAAGTTGCCCGACACCGCGACCAGTTCTTCATCCTCGATCTTCCAAGTGGTGCGCTCCCACTTCGACAGGTCGGTGCCGTCGAACAGAACCGCCGCATCGGAGGGCGCGCCGCTGGATATTCCCGGTTGAACCCGTCGCGGGGCCGGGCGGTCCGGGTCGTGCACGTGGTACCCAGACCACGGCTGAACCGGCGTATCCTTGTACCCTGGGATTCCCGATCCATCCTTGGCCTTGATCACCTCCACGGCCACCACCGTAGCCGAATAGGCCAGCAGGGCGAACACAACGGCGACAACCACAACAGCAACGAGACGACAACGGTGCATGGGAGTTCCTTTCGTACGTTTCACGCATTTTGATCCCCGCCCTCGGCGGTCTTCCCGCTGGCGTCGGTCATCCAACCTGTGCCGCCAACTATACTGAATCTTTCCGCACGCGACAACGTCTTATATGATATGCGCATATGGGGCAGCCGGCGTGCATCCGTGCGCGAGGTGCTCCGGGGCGTTCACAGGCAAAGGGCGGATCGGCAAGTGCGAACGAGCGATTTCTTCTCAGGGATTCCATCCGTGCATGATATCGTGGTCCTTGTGTTGATGGTCCCACTTTCGATCCTGGCCGCCGACGAGACCGCCGGCCATCAGGACGCCGTACGCATCAGACGGGTCTCGACACCCAGCCAGGTCAGCCTTCTCATCGAGAACCGCCGGGCCTATGACGTGACTGTGACTCTGACGATTCATGCGGAGAACGCCCAAGTCACGCGCATTATCCCTGAGACGGCCACGTGCGCCGGCCATCTGCAGACCGAGGCGGCCCGAGTCTCTGTTGCCGATCCCGGCAAGCCCTGGCGGTGGCGGTGTAATCTTCACTGGGCCAAGGGCCGCATGCAGGCCCGTCACAACGACGAGACCCGTTACCGCCTCCCATTCAAGAAAGGCGAGACTCATCGGGTGAGCCAGGGGTACGACGGGCGATGGAGCCACCGGGGTCAGGACCGATATGCTGTCGATTTTGTCATGCCGGAGGGGACGACGGTCTGTGCGGCCCGCGAGGGTGTGGTGGTGGACCTCAAGGAATCCTCGGAGATGGGGGGACCCGCCAAGAAATACGTCGATCAAGACAACTACGTCTCGATTGCGCACGCCGACGGCACCATCGGAGAGTATCACCATCTCAAGCACGACGGCGTGCTCGTCGAGATCGGCGATCGCATTACGGCGGGCCAGTCCATTGGTTTATCCGGCAACACCGGCTACTCGACCTTCCCGCATCTGCACTTCGGCGTCTACTCCGCCATTGACGGCTCGCACCGGCAGTCCCATCGCGTCGCGTTCGTCACCTGCGAGGGAACTATCACCGAGCCAGTCGCAGGGAAGACTTGCACAGCCGAATGATCTATGCCGATTCCGGCCGAGTACTTCGCACTCCACGCCGAGGTCTGCGCGGCAGCCTCAAGGCCGAGGGTCTTGGGGATGGCTCGTGTCGACCAAGAACCTATCCCCGTAGGGCCCGGGGTGGCACCGACAAACTTGTTTGTCGGTGTCTTTCTGCCGGACGGTACCATTCGATAGGCCTACGGACAAACAAGTTTGTCCGTGCCACCCAGCCACACAACAGCCTACCATGATAGGCTCCAGGGAGAAGGGACTATCCTCGCCAGGACCGGGCGCGACTCAAGCCAGTCAGGACCTTGTTGGCGATGATGGCGTCTTCGCGGACCTGGAAGTCACACATGCCGACGCAGGCGAAGTCGGCGCCGTTTTCGAAGGCGTATTTGAAGCCGTCACTCGGCTGAATGGCCCCGGCGGCCAGGACTTTGTAGGCGATCCAGGGTTTCTGGCAGGTCTTCATGAACTCGATGGTCCGCTCCGGCTCCGTGCACCACATGTTGTCGTGCGTTGGCAGGTCGAAGGGGCCTTTTTTCTCCTCGGGCGTGGCCGACCAATAGTTGGGGCTGTGCAAGGTCTTCATATAGAAATCGACGGGAATCCTCGCCTTCTCGCAGGCGCTGGGGACCTCGATGGAGTGGCACGCGACCCCGGCGACGAGGCCGTTTTTCTTCGTGTGCTCGACGACCTTGGCGACCAGGTCCAGCCGGCCCTGCTGAGTCAGCCGGTCACCCATCTCGCCCTGGATAAAGGCCCCGTGGGCGCCGGCGTCGATGGCCATCTGGAGTTTGGTGAAGGGGTCGTTGGGCCGGGGGAAATACTGGGCGAGCCATTGGATCTGGCCGCCACGCTCGTGCCAGTATTTTTTGATTGTGCGGCCGGTGGGGTCGGCGCCGTTGGCGTATGGGTCGTCGATCGTGGAGATCATGGTATTGATACCGCACTGCTCGCATAGCTCCCAGGTCTGGACGATCTTCTCGTCGGTGAAGTAGTGCTTGAGCAATTCGGAGAGGTAGATCATGTCGCGGGCATGGGCATAGCCATTGATGAGGTTGCCGCCGCAGATGAGCCGACTGATTTTGAGCTTGCCGATCTGGCCCATCGGAAGGGTGAGAGAGGCGGACGACGGTTTGGATTCCTTGGCTTTCGCCTCCTGGGCCAGGAGGGTTTTCTCTTCCAGGCTCAGGCCGACCATGCCCGTGGTAAAGGCGCACGTCTTGAGGAAATCGCGACGGTCCATATTCTCTGCGCTCATGTCAGACCCCAAATCATCACGTCGTTTCGATGTCTGCCATTGTGACGGAGAAGGGGGGCAGCGTCAAGGCCGAAGGTTTGGTTCGTAGTGTGCCCGTAAGGGCATATTGGATAACGCCTTACGGCGTCACTACCAACGCGTTTGGTGCGCGACCGGGAGAATATGCCGTTTCGCAAGCCTGCCTGAACCGCTCTCGCACGTGCAGGCCGGCAAATCAGCATAAGAGGGGCTTGACGGCGATGAGATTTTGCCTATGCTGAAGCCTGCGACATTGATTGGAAAGGAGTATCAGTGGTGCAAGGAAGTACGTCCACTGCTGGGAAGTTCATTTTCGAGGAGCGTGCCACCGAGCCGGGGCCGAGCGTGCTCTACAATGAGCATGCAAAGCTGACGAGCAAATCCCACATCGCCGCCTTTGCCGGGTACCTGATGCCGCTGTGGTATTCGTCGATTGCCGAGGAGCATCGGGCGGTCCGGGAACGGGCGGGACTGTTCGATTGCACCCACATGGGCGTGCTGGAGGTCTCGGGGGCCGAGGCGGCCGAGTTCCTCAATGTCGTAACCACGAATGAGGTCCCCAGTCTGCCAGTCGGCCGGGCCCGGTATGGCTACGTTCTCGATGCGGCCGGCAATGTGCTCGATGACATCATTATTTATCGCCGGGGTGAGACTGACTTCATGGTTGTAGTCAACGCGGCGAACGAGCCCAAGATCAAGTTCTATCTGCATGAACTGATGGAGGGCCGGGCCGCCGTCGATACGGAAGATTCCGGGTGGGCACAGAAGCTATCCAGTCTGCACGTGCTGGTGTGGGATATGCGCGACCCGAGCCGGCCGAAGGACCGGCGCGTGGACATCGCTTTGCAGGGACCGGCGTCGATCGACACCCTGGCAAAACTGACGGACGATGCCTCGGTTGTGGAGCGGATTTCCGAACTGAAAGGTTTTGCCTTCGTCGAGGAGCGGCTTGCAGGCATCGACTGCCTGATCTGCCGGACGGGCTATACGGGCTCGACCGTTGGCGTCGAGCTCTTCGCCGATCCCAAGCAGACGCAGCGCTTGTGGAACCTGATTCTGGAAGCTGGCCGGCCACGGGGCGTTGTGCCGTGCGGCTTAGGGGCCCGCGACAGTCTGCGCATCGAGGCGGGTCTGCCGCTCTATGGGCACGAGCTCGATGGTAAGTTCAACATCTCGCCGTTCGAAGCGGGCTACGGCTGGGCGGTCAAGCTGGACAAGGAGTTCTTCATCGGCAAGACGGCCATGCAGCACGTGGCCGAGACCTACGGCATGGCGGTCACGCGGATTGAGTTGCCGGCGACCCGGGGCGTTCGGCCGATCCGGCAGGACGATCCGATTGTCGACAACCGGGGCAAGTGCGTCGGCTGGGTGCTCAGCGCCGCGAAAGTCGAGGAGAAGCAGCACGCCCTGGCCTATATCGACAGGGCCGCGGCAAAGGAAGGTACGAAAGTCGGCGTCTATTACGTGGCCCGCAGTTCGAGTCAGGTCGAGCAGGGCAGGGCCCAGGCGGCGGCGAAAGGGCAGAAATTGGCGGCGGACCTCGCCGGAACGGTGGTCAGCCGTTTTGCGAAGTTTTGAGGATCGCGGCCATGCCCGCCGCGAGCGCATGCGAATGGGATGCCCATGCCATCAAGGAGATGACGAGTTCGTAGGGTGCGTATCACGCACCATCCTTGGTCGCTGGTAACGATTGAATGGTGCGTGATACGCACCCTACAGGAGACGGCAGGTATGGCGGTTCAGCAGGGATTGTTCTATACGAAGGATCACGAGTGGGCGAAGGTGGAGGGCGACACGGCCACGGTCGGCATCACGGACTACGCCCAAGAGCAGTTGGGGGAGATCGTCTTCGCCGAGCTGCCCAAGGTGGGCAAGGAGTTCGGCGTGCACAAGGAAATTGCGGTGGTCGAGAGCTCCAAGGCCGCCAGCGATGTGTATTGTCCCGTCGCGGGCAAGGTCACCGAGGTCAACTCCGAGCTCGAAGCGAAGCCGGAACTGATCAACGAGGACTGCTATGGCCAAGGCTGGATCTGCAAGCTCAAGATCACGGACAAGAAGCCGCTCAAAGACTTGATGGATGCGAAGAAGTACGAGGAATACCTCAAGACGCTCTAATCCGGGTGATGGGTGCTATGCTTACGCTTGCGTAAGCATGTTTCTATCGCAAAGTGAGCATGTCTACGCAAGCGTAGACATGGCACCCGCCAGGGTTTTCTACAAGGGAATGGGCGAGTATGGAATTCATACCCAATACGGCGGAGCAGCAGAAGGAAATGCTGGAGGCCGTCGGCTTGACGATGGCGGATCTGTTCCGCGATGTGCCGCCGGAGCTGATGGCCCGGTCATTCAATCTGCCGCACGGGCTGAGTGAGCAGGAGGTGCGCGAGCGGTTGGCCGATCTGGCCGGGAAGAACTCGATCGATCTGACGCTGTTCCTGGGCGGCGGGTTCTACGATCATTTCATCCCGTCGGCGGTCTACTCGATCATCTCCCGCAGCGAGTTCTACACGTCCTACACGCCGTACCAGCCGGAAATTTCGCAGGGGACGCTCCAGGCGATTTATGAGTTCCAGTCGGCCGTCTGCCGACTGACGGACCTGGAAGTGTCGAACGCCTCGCTCTATGACGGCGGGACGGCTCTCTATGAAGCCATGATGATGGCCCTGCGGATCACGGATCGCAACAAGGTCATTGTAGACGACAGCGTCAATCCGATTTATCGCGTCATGCTGCACTCGTACACGAGCAACTTACAGATCGACCTTGAAGAGACGCACTGCGTGGACGGCTTGGCGAATCGTTCCGACATTCTCGATCGGCTCGACGATAAGACCGCGGCCATTATCGTGCAGAATCCGAACTTCTTCGGCTGCATCGATGACTTCACGGACCTGGCCGAAGCCGCGCACGACAAGGGGGCACTGCTGCTCGTGTCGTGCTATCCGATCTCGCTGGGCATTCTCAAGACACCGGGTGCCATGGGGGCGGATATCGTCACGGCCGAGGGGCAGAGCCTGGGCCTGCCGATGTCGTTCGGCGGGCCGTACCTGGGGATGATGGCTTCCCGCAAGCAGTACGTTCGCAAGATGCCGGGGCGGATCGTGGGCGAGACGAAAGACCGCGAAGGCCGGCGGGCTTTCGTCCTGACCCTCCAGGCCCGCGAGCAGCATATCCGGCGGGAAAAGGCAACCTCGAACATCTGCTCCAATGAAGCCCTGTGTGCCCTGACGGCTCTGGTCTATTTGTCCCTCGTGGGCAAGGAGGGCTTGAAGCAGACGGCCCAACGCTGTGCGGACAAGGCCAGTTACGCCTATCAGCGTTTGACGGCGATTCCGGGCGTGCAGCCGCATTTTCGGGCCAAGTGGTTCTTCAACGAATTCGTGCTGGACCTGCCCTGCGAAGCGGCGGATGTCATCGCGCGGCTGATCGAACGAGGTTTCGCCGCAGGCTTTCCGCTGAGCCGCTACTACAAGGGCATGGAAAACTCGATTCTGATCTGCGTCACGGAGAAACGAACGAAGCAGCAAATCGGCATGCTGGCCGAGGCGCTGGAGAGTGTGCTATGAAACTACGTAGCACGGGCATCCTGCCCGTGGTTTTGAATACACGGGCGGGACGCCCATGCTACGATAAGAAACGCGATGCGGCGATAGAGAGAATGCTATGAAGTTGATTTTTGAGAAGAGCGTTCCCGGCCGGACGGGCGTGCTGCCTGGGCCGAGCGATGTGCCGACCGGTATCCATATTCGCGAAGACCGACTGCGAGAGCGTAGCGCTGCGCTGCCGGAGTTGAGCGAGCTCGATGTGGTCCGGCACTTCACGGAACTGTCCCGCCGCAACTTCGGGGTCGATACGAATTTCTACCCGCTGGGCTCGTGCACGATGAAGTACAACCCGAAGGTGTGCGAGCGAATCGCCAACTACCCGGGCTTTGCGCATCTGCACCCGCTGCTGCCGCAGCTACGCCGGGGTGGTATGCTGACGCAGGGCGCCCTCGCGATTCTGTACGACATGGACCTGCTCTTACGCGAGATCACCGGCATGGCGGGCTTCACGATGCAGCCTTTGGCTGGGGCGCACGGCGAGCTGACTGGCATGATGATCATGGCCGCCTACCACCGCGACAAAGGCAACAAGAAGAGCATCGTCCTCGCCCCGGATAGCGCCCATGGCACCAATCCCGCCAGTGCCGCGATTGCCGGCTATCGTGTCGTGTCGATCCCGAGCACGGAGTCCGGCGACATGGACCTCGACGCCCTCAAACGCGAGCTCAGCGACGAAGTCGCAGGCATTATGCTCACGTGTCCCAGCACCTTCGGCCTGTTCGACCCGCATATCAAAGAAATCTGCGACCTGGTCCACAGCGTGGACGGACTCGCCTATTACGACGGTGCGAACCTCAACGCCATCGTGGGCAAGGCCCGGCCGGGCGACTTCGGCTTCGACATCGTGCACCTGAACCTGCACAAGACTTTCGCCACGCCCCACGGTGGCGGCGGCCCCGGCGCCGGCCCGGTGGGCGTGAAGGAGAAGCTCCTGCCGTACCTGCCGATCTCCATCGTGGTCAAGCGCAACGACGGCACGTTCGCCCTCGAATACGACCGGCCCAAGTCCATCGGCTACATCGCCCCGTTCTACGGCAACTTCGGCATCATCCTGCGGGCTTACGTCTACATCCTGATGCTGGGCAAAGAGGGCCTCCGGCACGTCGCCGAGACCGCGGTCCTCAACGCGAACTATGTCCGCGAGAAACTCCGCGCGTACTACAAACCGGCGGTCGATCGCATCTGCAAGCACGAGTGCGTCTTCACGACGACGGAAAAGATGTCCGACAACGGCGTCCGCGCCTTGGACATCGCCAAGGCCCTGATCGACCGAGGCTTCCACCCGCCGACGGTCTACTTCCCGATCACCGTGCACGAGTCCATCATGATCGAGCCGACGGAGACGGAGAGCCAGGAAACGCTCGACGCCTTCATCGAAGCCATGATCGAGATCGCGGGCTTGGCGGAAAACGACCCCGAAGAGCTCAAAGCCGCCCCCGTGACAACGCCGGTCTCCCGACCCGACGAAGTCGCCGCCGCCAAGAGCCTCAACATTGCCTTCTTGTACCTCGACTGAGGGCGAGGCTCCTGTTATCCCAAAGGGGGAATGCCAAGATCCTTGCAGATCTTCTTGGCTAACGTGTCGACGATCTCGGTGTGCCGTGGGACGGCCGAGCGTCTGTTCAGAGCCGGGTTGTACCACCAGGAGTGTTTGCTACCCTCTCGGAGTAATTGGCATCCATGCGCCGTCAGATGCTGGAGGAGTCCCCGCCGCTTCATACCGCGATCCGGACCTCGGTGAACTCCCCGGATGCCGATCTCCGTGCCTCCTCACGATTGAACTCGATAGCCTCCCGGAGCGTGACTCGCAGGGTCTCCAGCAACTCCTCTTGGGACCGCTCCTGGCAGTTGATGCCGGGCATCTCCTCGATCCACCCGTACCACCATTCACCTTCCTGTTTGATGACCGCCTTATATTCCTGCATTGGACGTCTCCAGACGATATCAGTCTATCCTAATGTATCAAAAAGAGTGCGGTGCTGCAACCCGAACCACAACGCTGGTCTCAAGACCAGACGAAGTAGCCGCTGCTGTGAACCTCAACACTGCCTGTCTTTGACATGGGCGTCTTGACGACGCTCGCAGCCGGGTTCTTCAGATGGCGGGTGGCATCGTCACGGCCGCAGGCTTTGACGATGGCTTGGATTGTGGAGATGCCATCCTGACGCTGTCTTCCATTCCAGTAAGCAAGGGTGAGACGTCCTTGCCACGAGGCAAGCCATCCCCAACCCGTTTGACTTCGCTCAAGGGATTGCTGCGCTTGTAGCTGCCGCCCACTACTGGAATGGTCTATCCCTCATTCATTCCTCTCGGCCCACGTATTGGCTCAGGGGTCCCTTGACTGGCGGCGAGTCCCTCTGCATCTGTGTAGCTGGCACATGATACATTGCTTGCTTAAGGGCGGATATCCACTGCCTATAACCGTCCGGGGTGAGGTGAACACCATCATCGAGAAAATAGCGGCTAATCATTAGACCATTTGCATCTGCAAGGAAACTCCACGTATCCACGAAAATGCAGTTTCTGCGTTCTTCACACATGGTCTTTATGGTTCGATTGGTCTCGACAATGTCCGCCGAGCTTATCTTCGCACTCTTGGCAGGCATGACGGAACTCCATATTAGCGTCTTTTCCAGAGGAATAGCATCGGCAATTCTCCGATACCTGTCTTTGAGTCCTTCCTTCTTGCCATGTCCCAAATCATTGATCCCAATTGCCAAGACAACCGCACTGGCACGAGTCAGAGACCTGTAAGACGGAATTGCTTCCAGTAACTGTGTAGCATCTTCACCGCCAATTCCGTAGTTGATGGTATAAGGGGCAACTGCGGCTGTCGCTAGCCCTTGGGTAATGCTGTCTCCCAAGAAAACAACCGAGTTCTCCGGAACGAGTTCGTCCATCCACCGGTGGTACGTGACCATTCTCTGAAAGTGCGGATTCGGATCGAGTACCGCTGACATTCCGAACTTCACCTTCAGCTTTGGAACGAAGTCTGTCTTCGCGACCAAGACGATCGATAGGAGATGGAGGGCAATGATATAACCAGCCACTATCCACTTCCACGCCCGCTTGTGCTGTGCTGTCAGACATTCTGGGACCTTTCAGCATTTGTCAAGGGCTTTCTGTCCCTGAAACCAGCCGTGCCATGTTTCGCAGGGTGGGCCACGCCCACAATCTATCCGACGAACGCTATTTCAGATCGACGCGTTTGACGTGGACGAGGCGGTGGCCGAGCATGTCTACGGCGGCGCCCGCCTGTTCGAGGGCGATGTAGCCGACGAGCGGCTCGTACTCGCCGTCATCATCGGGCTTCATGTCGATGAACAGGACCTCCGCGGCGATGGGCCGGAACTCCCCAATCCGCGCGCGCACGGGGCCGCACACGGAGCCTTTTCGGATGGATTGGTCGGCCATCTCGACTTCGACCTCGCCCAGTTGTTCGACTTCGCCGAGGCTTTCACGCCAGGCGTTCGGCAAGGTGATGTAGGCAGAGCCGGTGTCAACCAGGGCACTGATCACCAATGTCCTGCCGGGGTCCGTGAAACTCGTGAGCCTCACTTGCGTCACAATCCGTCCCATGTCTGTTGCCTTCGTCTGCACGAGCATAGGTTCACCCGTGATCAAAATCCGCAGGTTTCGTTCTTCCCGTACCTGTATAGGATAGCACGGCTTGCTGGCGAAGTCAACGCAGTCGGAGTCGCCTGGTCCACACGACGTTGGCTTGATGTGATATGCTTCGCTCAGGTCTTCAATTGCTTTAGGATTTGACCGGCCCATTCTTGGGCCCGCTCGATTTGGCCTTCGAGCAGCAGATCGGTCTCGCCGGGTTGCTGAGTGCTGCTTGTCCTCACGAAGAAGGTCTCCGGCCGGGCGACCGGTTTGCCTCCCAATCGGCTCAGTTGGCGAAGCAGCTTGGGTGAGGCCCGCATCAGCCGTAGCGGCCAAGGCCGGACCGTCGTGTCGAACGCGGCCACGGACTTGCCGGACAGAATCCCCGGAGGCAAGGCGGCCAAGGCGGATCGCACCGCCTCCGGCACAGTAAAGGCGTGCGTCGGCATGCCCATGATGACCAGATCCACTCCCTCAAAATCCGAGGCGGTGAGTTGATCGATGCTGATGACGCGGACATCTGCCGCTTGCTTCATCGTTTCCGCAATTGCCTGGGCGACCCGCCTGGTGTTACCGAACTTGGAGAAGTAGACAACCAATGTTCTCATGATCCACGCCTCGGTTTAACGCATGGTAGACGGTCCTCGCAAGGTCTTCTCGAACCATGTACCCAGTCTGGGCCGTGTCCGATATGCGGATTCTCCTTGCCTGCGCTGAGCACTTGGCTATTTGCTCTGCATGGCATCGTGGTAGCGGGCGAAGATGTCGATCAACTCGTCGGGCAGGGCCTTGGTCTGCGGCGTGTGGCGGAGGCAGTAGTAGACCAGCCACCTATTCAGGTCGCTGTCATACTCGACGAAATACGGATTCAGCACGCCGGTGTGTGCCGTGTTGATGTTGACCACGCGGACCGGCGTCTGGGGGCTGAAGTCGAGGCCGGCCAGTTGGACGGTTCTCACGTCGGCGCAGCGGTCGGTCTTGTAGTGGATCTCCAGGTTCCTAAGATCGTAGACGATGGTCCATTTCGTCGCGTTGCCCTGGCGGACCGCCGCCAACGTGTCGAAGGCGTACTGGACCGGTGATGGCTTGGCATCTTGAGGGCGAAACGCCTTGAGCCGTTCGGCGGCGATGACGAAACGGTCCAGCGAGTCTTGCGAACCGTGCCGGACCGGCTTGGACCCGCCGAAACCATTGTGCTGGCTCAGATAGGCGAGCGATTCGTCGCAGGTGTTATTGGTAATGAGCTTGTGCGGGAGCTTGTCGCCCGTATGGCAGACCATCTTACCATCGAGGAACTCGACTACCGCCGCACCGCCTTGGCGGTCGCAGACGAAAAAGTGCAGCGGCATCGGCATCGTCGGTGAGATGCGAATCTTCGTGTCGGTCGCGGCGACCTCGGCTACCGTGCGGCAGTTGTCGAACTGGTACTGGGCCCAGGCGATCAGGCCGGGCCGCTCGTCCGGAGCAGGATTCCGGGTGTTATCGAGCCAGAGGCTTTCAATCACGAGCCCCACCTCGTTCATCCCGCCGCTCGGCATCTCCCGTCCGTATTGGTTGAAGGTGACACTGCCGTACTGGGAGACCCACTGGGCGGTCTTCTCGCGGGGATCGAGGACCATCGCCCGCTTGGACACGCCTTTCTTATTGACCATCAGGAGCCCCTCGTCGAGGTTCCAGTCAAGATTCTTGCCGGCGAGAAGGGCTCCATCCTGGAGGAAAGCGGTACACGCGCGTGCACTCGGCGCCACTGCCAGAAGGCTCAAGAAAAAGAGGATACCTGTCAAAAGACAACCGCCAAACTGCTGTGGACTCTTGTGCACCTTCATTCTCTGCCTCTCCTGAATCACCAATGAGATGATAGTTCCTGGGACACAACTATTGCAGAACGACAGTCCAATCACAGCCTGTATGACCTCGTTCCCTGGTGGTCGCACGGCCAAGACAATTATTGCAGGGATGCGTCTGCGATCGTGATGGCGTTCAATCCCTGGGAATCTGAGCGGCGCACCGCTCGGTTGCGTTGCCGGGGGCGCGAAACATCCTCCGAATAAGAGATTCGGTCGCATATTCCTCCCGGACCATCCTGTCGGGCTTGGCGTCTCGGCCGTCTGAAACCTGCGGCGAGGAACCCGCCCTCTACCTGTCCGGCAGTCTTCTGAACCTGTGTGCACTGGCTTCGACAACCACAAAAGCCTTCCTCAGTTCTTCCTCGGAATACGACCTCAACACGCGCTCAAGCTCCGTGTGGACAGAGCCCTGGGTAGAAGGTAACATCCGCAGATAGAGAACTCCCGATCCCAACACCTTCACAAAGACCAATGCCCCGAAATCTCGATCTCGCGTGATGAGGATACGACGTTGTTCTTGAGCCACAGCCAGCAATTCTTCATCGGTTGCCTGTGAGAGCCCGATTTGGCCAGCTTGGGCTACATCATGTCCTAAACCAGCGAGGAATCGCGAGGTCGCCGCATAGACATCCTGATCGAGCAAGAACCTCATGCAGAAGCCGCCGTGAGATGGATATCCTCACCTGACACGAGTGCAATGGCATAACTCACGCAGGCACGAATATCCTCAATCGTCAGGTCGGGGTAGTAGTCCTCAATGATCTCCTTGAACGTGAGGCCCTCGTTGATCAACTCGAGAACGCTCTGGACCGTAATCCGCGTGCCTGCCACGCAGGGCTTGCCGAAGTGGATCCGAGGGTCTACCGTAATCCGATCTATCATTACAGCACCTCCCGCAAGAGTTCCTTACCAAGAATCCATTCTACCCTTGGCGGTATCGGTGACGCAAGAGCCGGCGACTCACGGTGAGAGGAACAGCCTAGGGTTCACCCCTTAAGGGTCTCGATGGCGGCCTGGACAGTGGCTTTCTCGTGGACCATCTTGCTCAGGGCGCGGACCATCTTGTCGGGGGTCTTGTGCTGGAAGGCGTTGCGGCCGATGGACACGCCCGCCGCTCCCGCCGCCAGGGCGCCCTCGACCATCTTGAAAATCTCTTCATCGCTGCCCATCTTCGGCCCGCCCGCAATGACGACCGGGACAGGGCAGCCTTCGACGACTTTGGTGAAGGTATCCACGCTGCCGGTGTAGGGGACTTTGACGATGTCGGCCCCCAGCTCGGCCCCGACGCGGGCCGCGTGCTTGACGTTGTTCGCGTTGTATTCGTCGTTGATCTTGGGACCGCGCGTGTAAACCATCGCCACGAGGGGGATTTGCCATTCCGCACAGCGTTCACTGACGTGGCCGAACTGGCGGAGCATCTCGTTGTCGGTCTCGGCCCCGAGATTGATATGGATCGAGACGGCGTCGGCTCCCAGCTTGATCGCCTCCTCGACGGTGCAGACCAACTCTTTCGTGTTGGGGTCAGGGCTCAGGCACGTGCCGGCGGACAGGTGGATGATCAGGCCAACATCCTGGCCCGCGCCTCGATGCCCCGCGCGGACCAGGCCCTTGTGCATGAGGATGGCGTTGGCCCCGCCGGAGACCATCTGGCTGACGGTCGTCCGCATGTCGGTCAGACCCTCGATGGGGCCGACCGTGACGCCGTGGTCCATCGGGATAATCACTGTCTTGCCGGAGTTGCGGTCGATGATTCGCTCCAGTCGTATCGCCTTGCCGATCATGATTGAGGCTCCTTATGGCCAGTTGTCGGTAGTCGGTCGTCAGTTCCCAGTTCCCAGTTCTCAGTCGTCCGAAGGTTGTCAAGTGACAACTGGCCACTGATTATCGATTTTGATGCACAATGTACTGGCACCGACGAACAAGGCAAGAGAAAAACGCCTCTGTTGCGCCGGGCGTGCTCGCCGGAAGGTATAACAATCGCACCTCGGTTGCGGTTGCGAAGCAACGTGGCGAGGGCGTCCCGCCCTTGCGTGTCGCGGGCATCCTGCCCGCGATTCGAGGGCAAGATGTGCTTGCCGCGAGCCGCACAGCCCTTGAACGCCGCACGATCCGTGCTTCGGTGGCAGTCTTGACGGCTTGGCCCGTCTCAGGCTATCATTGTCGCCATGACCGGAAAACAATTCTACGATTGGCAGACCGGGGGGGGCACCAACGATGTCATGCGCCTGGTTGACTGCCTTGAGAGGGCAGACGTAGCCTGGTGTGTCATTGGTGGGGTGGCGGTCAACCATTGGGCCGAGCAGCCCATGGTGACTCAGGACGTGGACTTCGTTGTCGCCGTCGAAGCGATTGAGCGGACGATTTCTCTGCTCGAGCAGGCGGGATTCCGTTGCGAAAGATTTGAGTGGTCCGTCAACTTCAAGGGGCACTCAGCAATCAGTATTCAACTCAGCACGGAGGATTTCTACCGGGATTTCCCTTCCCGTGCCGTTCCTGCCGATGTACATGGCATTCTCATGCGGGTGGCCTCGCTGGAGGACACGCTCCGCGGCAAGATCAAAGCCTGGTCCGAGCCCCAGCGAAGGCAGAGCAAGAGAATTAAGGACCTCGCGGACATTGCCCGCCTGGTGGAATCTCATCCCCACCTCTGGGATTTACTCACCGACGATCTGAAGCGGCAACTGCAACCGCCGGAGAGTACATGACGTAAACAGAGATGTCATTATCGAGGGCGTGCATGGCAGAATACGGCGAATGGAATCGAAAAGGAGCGACTCTGAGCGACGTAACAGCGAAGGCTGAATACGGCGTGACTCAGGACTTCATCGTCAAAGGCATTCGGGCGGGCAAGCTGGAGTGGCGCGAAGGGGCGATCTGGGGAAATCCGTACCTCAGGATCCTGAGGAGCCAGCTCGAGAGGTATATAACCGAGGAACTTGGAAAGCAGTACTTGGCCAGGGTTAAGGGGCAGGCCGAGCTGCGCAAGATCAAGAAGGAAATATCCGAACTCAAAAAGAAACTCGACGTGCTCCAGGATCGCAGAGGCGAGCTCGAGGCCTCGTTAAAGAAGTGACGGGCAGATTCTTGCCGACGCTCTTGACCGGCGCGAGGCCGTGCGCGCCTTCGAGCGCATGGGCTTTCGCCAAGTTCGGCAGAAGGGCAGCCATGTTCGGTTTTGAGGCGTTGGACGCGCATTTCGTGAAAACGGCACAAGAGGCCGCTGGCATTGCGGGTGTGATATGGACTGGAAAACACGTGACGTTTGACGGAAGAGGGTACGCATGGTGCCCGGTTTGTTTTCCGGATGCACAATCGATGCGAGATGGGGGAAGAACCGTCCACGAAGGCGAAAGGAGTTGACTAGAAGATTCTCGCTTGATGGCAGACCTCGCGGCAACGAGACGAGAACCGTGTCATTGGAGCATCAGAGTGAACTGAGGGACAATCTCCGTCTTTGATCTGAGTCCGTCGGAGGAACTCAAACTCGTCGAGGACTTGTGGGATGATCTTGCGGCGACCCCCGACGCCGTACCGGTCCATGAATGGCAGAAAGAGGAATTGGACCGGAGAAAGGCAAATCTGATGAAAAACCCACCTCCGGACTGACATGGGAAGAGGTCAAACGCAGGGTCCGCCGTCAGCAGCGTGGTTAAGTTGGACGCAAAGTCGCCTCGGGGGAAGCCAAGAGACGGTTCTTTCGGGTGCCTGTCCACCTATTGGCGTGAGCTTGTTCATCGGTGGTTTCCTGGATTCCTGCTTTCGCAGGAATGACAGAACCAAAGCCCACGGCGTGCGTGGCGTCTACTCGTCGATGACGCCTTCGAGCAGGCGCTCGTAGAATTCGGCGTACTTGTCCTTGTTGGGGGTTTCGCGGTAGGCGATGGCGGCACGCGGGTGCTCATTCAGGATGCCCGTCAGCATGTAGGGGATGATGTAGCCCCATTCGATCTGCTCGCGCAGGGGGAGCATGTAGTCCTGGATGAATTTCAGGATGGGACTGAGGTTGAATTTGGGGTTCTTCAGGAAGCCGAGGAGCAGCTCGAGGCAGCAATTGCCTGGGCCGCGACCGATGCCGAAGAGGGAGGCGTCGAGATAGTTGGCGTTATGGATGATGCCCTCGATGGTGTTTGAGAAGGCGAGCTGCTGGTTGTTGTGGGCGTGGATGCCGACCTCCTTGCCGGGCACGTGCTCCTTGTACAGCTTCACCAGGTACTCGATCTGCTCGCAGTAGAGAGCGCCGTAGCTGTCCACGACATAGACGCAGTCGATGTTCGTCTTGGCCAGTTGATCCAGGGCCTCGATCATCGCGAACTCGCTTTCCTTCGAGATCGCCATGATGTTGACGGAGGTCTCATAACCGAGGTCTTTGGTCCGCTTGGCGAGGTCGATGGCTTTGTCGATGTCCTTCACATAGGTGGCGACGCGGATCATGTCCACCGGGCTTTCATCCGCCGGGGCGAAGCTCTGCTCGCGAACACGATGCGCGTCCACCATGATGCTGATCTTCAGGTTGGATTCGATGCCGTCGGTGATCTCGCGGATCTTCTCGTCGTCGCAGTACTTCCAGGCCCCGAATTCCTTGGTCGGGCAGAGCTCCTTGCTGCTGCGGTAGCCCATTTCCATGTAGTCGATGCCGCTCTTGGACAGGGCCCGATAGGCCTCGCGGACGAATTCATCGCTGAAATAGTGGTTGTTGATGAGGCCGCCGTCACGAATCGTACAATCGAGCACCTTGATTTGGGGGCGATACATCGCTTAGCCTTTCGTATGCGCACGCATGAGACTGGTGAAGAAATCCGAAATTCGAAGCACGAAATCCGAAACAAATCCAAATGACCAAAATCGAAAACTCGAAACAGGACTCCCGCCTGGCGGCAGCGTTTGGGTCATTTGAATTGCGCGCTTTGAATCTGTTTCGAATTTCGACATTCGTGCTTCGGATTTCGCTGCCTGCGTTATCGTAGCTTCTTCAATACTTCTTCTAGGACTTCGCGCCTCACCCGCACCGCGTATTGGCCGTTCTCACAGTGGACTTGGCCGAGCCGGTCGAGCAGCACGAAGCGCGGCCACTGATCGACCGCCTTCTTATCGTGCTTCATCAGGTCAATCACCTTATCTTCGGCCAGATGCGGTGGCAGTTTCACCGGGACGCCGAGTTTTTCGAGGACTCCGCGAACCCTGTCGAGCCGGCCCGGCTCCGCGAGCCCCAGCTCGGCTTCGATCAGCCCGGCGGCGATGATACCGATGGAAATCGCCTCGCCGTGGAGCAGGGCGTAGTCGCTGGCGGTCTCGACCGCGTGTCCCACGGTGTGGCCGTAGTTCAGAATCCGGCGTTGGTTCTCCTCCAGCGGGTCCTCCTCGACAACTTGGCCCTTGATCGTGCAGTTGTAGTGGGCCACGATCTCCAAGGTGTCCAGGTCCCTGGCGAGGATCGCATCCAGACGGCTCTCGAGGAATTCGAAGTACTCCTGGCTCGCGATCAGCCCATGCTTAACGGATTCCACGAGTCCGGCCCGGTACTGTCGCTCATCCAGCGTCTGAACCGCCGCGACATCCATGAAGACCGCCGCCGGGTGCCAGAAGGCGCCGAAGGCGTTCTTGCTGATACTGGAGTCCACGCCGGTCTTGCCGCCGATGGCGGAGTCCGCCTGGGCCAGGGTTGTGGTCGGGATCTGCACGACGGGGACACCCCGCTTGAAGATCGCGGCGGCGAAGCCCGCGATATCGCCGACCGTACCGCCGCCCAGGGCCAGCACCAGGGTGTCGCGACCGAGGTACGCCTTCTCCATGGCTTCCACAATCGCGACCGCCGTGCCGATGTTCTTCGACGGCTCGCCGGCCGGGTGGATCACGTAAGTGGGGGTGACCCTTCCTTGCAGGAGCTTGTCCAGGAGGCCGGCCGCAACAACGTTACTGTCCGTGATGATGAACCTCCGGTGTCTGGGAAAATCCGCATCTACGGCAGACCACACGGACGGCAACAGACCCGAGCCAATGGTGATTCTGTAGCTCGTTTCGGCTGTGCCCGGGACTTTGACAAACAGTTCTTGCATTTCGCTGCTCGACATCGAGATTGGATCGGACAAACGGGCCGCACCGGGGATTCCGGCACGCTGGACTGCCAGAACATACCCGACTCAAGAGGAGAACGCAACACCGCCGAATTCGCAGGGCGAACGCAAAGTTGTTTGGCGGATCACATTTATGTCATTGCGAGGAGTGCAACGACGAAGCAATCTCAATCCGATGGGTGGGAGATTGCTTCGCTTCGCTCGCAATGACATGGGAAGCCGTGCCATCGAACGACCTTGCGTTTGCCCTGGCCGAATTCGGGCCAATGCTGGTGGAGGCCGGACGCGGGCCGCCATTCAGTTAGCGGTCAGAGGTGCCTCCGGCGACGTGCTGTCCAGCGACGGTTGCGGCTCGGCAGGGTTCACATCGGCGGGCGTGCCTTTGGTGGTGCGCGTGCCGACGAAGTCCACGCCCCATTTGTTGCCGGCGGAAGCCTGGCGATCCAGGGAAGTGCCTGTTGCGACGGTCTGCTTCGTGAACGTGAAACCGAATTTGTCGGCCCTGACGGCAAACAGGCTGGCCGACGGAAGCTTGGCCAGGGCGTAGATGCCCTTGTCGTTCGTCATCGTTTCATACCTCTTCGCCTGGAGGTCCGCGCGAATGGCGACGCCCGAAAGCGGTTGCCCGGAGGCATCGGTGACCCGTCCGCTGATGATCTCGCCTGTGCCCTCGACATAGACATTGTAGATGCACACCGGCACGGTATCGTAGTCTCCGATAGCCGGCAGGTTGTACCAGATGTCCTCATGTCCGGCCCAGCCCATGTTGACGTGATGATAGATCGTCTTGGCTCGCGTGGATTGGTCATACCCATATCCGTCCACGAGGACGGCATGGCCGCTCTTGCCCGTAATGCCCAGGATAACCGGATATTGGGCATCCAAGTTGGGGTTGACCATGCCGGCCAAGGCGGCGCCGATGTTCCTGCCGTTGTTCGCGCCGCTGATGCCATTGCTGAACCCGAAGAGGCTCTTGAACGCTGGGACAATGGCGAACCCGTCCGCCCCCGAACCGTCCGGGGCATAGCTCATGCGAATGGCTATGCCAACATCGTAGCACAGCGCCCCGATGGCCTTTCTTTGCTCGACGGTGCTGCTGCAATCGGGGCTGGCGACCATATCTGCCCACCGATAGGGCCCGCCCACGTCGTCCCCGCCGCGCGTGGAGGCAGATCGTTCCCGGCCGAGGACATGGATCGTAAAGGAGTGTTGCCCAACCCCTGTAGTGGGCTGGCGGTAGTAGTACAGCAACTGGGCCATCGAGGTCGCGACGCAGCCGCAGGGGTTGTTGCCGGGCGTGAAGTAGTTGTAGCAGTGCGACGAGCAGACGTCGCCCTGCGCCCAGCGGGTCTTGAGGAACGGAGCGACCCGTATATCGGAGACCGTCTGGAGGCCAAGGATGCTCAAGTCACTTTGAGCCAAGCCGGCCTTGCTGATCAGGTCGCCCCACCGGGTCTGAGTCTCTGTCGCCGACTGGGCTTGCAGTCGCCCGAATGCTCCGGCCGCATAGGCGTCGGCCAACCGTCGGTTGAGATCGGCGGTGATGAGCGCCGTCAATGGATCGTGATCGTTGGGCTCGTAGTTCTGGGCCTCGGTGAAGCCCAGGATCGGCTCGATCAGATCGTCGGCTGGGACGATGGCGACGCCGGAAGGACTCAGGCGAACGATGTAGTACATCGGTTCGCCCACCTCGCCCGTGACCGTCTGAACATCTACGGCGAGGTTTCCGAGCGGCACGTCAAATGGTTCTGCGTTGCCGGCGAGCCAGCCCGAGACGACCAGCATGGCCTCCTGAGGTGTGGTGGGCCTCGCAAAAACGCCGCCGGTGATGAGAAGCAGCAGGAGACAGATAGAGATGATGCTTGGTGTTTGGTGCTTGTCCATAGCTTAAACCTAGACCTTTACCCCCCGAGGGCATTGTGACCGCCACCGCGCGGTCTTCACCCAGGCAGGCTGGTCCACGGGGTCCGACCAGCCTCCCAGGCTCTCTAGCGCCAACCCACCAAACGACTACATTGTAGATACTCGGACGAGCCCTGTCAAGTTCGACCTGCCTGCGTCGCAGGGCCGACGCAAAGTCCTCCACTATCGCCGTCTTACATGTCATTGCGAGCGGAGCGAAGCAATCTCCCATCACGTGGGTTGAGATCGCCTCGTCGCTGCACTCCTGACGATGGCACGAATATGACCGCCAAACAACTCCGCGTCTGTTGTGGAGCGGCACCTCTTGCTCTGGTGTTGGTTGGCGGGTATATCTAAGACATCATGACCTACTTGGCGATTCCCATAGTGGCAGAGAGCTTGGATCGGGCGAGCCGGCAGGTCACGGAGGCTGTGTCCGCCGGGGCTGAAATGCTGGAGTTGCGAACGGACTACCTGGATCGGCTCGACAAGACTTCCGTGGCCGCCCTGATCGCCGGGGCCAGAGAGTCAATTCCCGTGTCTGTACCGGTGATTGTGACGTGTCGCGACCCACGCGAAGGCGGCGCCGGGCAGCACCCGCAGTCGCTTCGGGTCGAGATCCTGCTGGCCGCCATAGAGGCGGGGGCGGATTTCGTCGACCTCGAATACGCGAATTTCATTCAGCCCCAAATCGGGGAGAGAATCAGATCGGCCCTGGGTGGACAATCCCACTGTCGGCTGATCCTGTCGGCACACGACTTCCAGGGCAGATTCGCGGACGCCCGGCGGCTCTACAATGACATTCGGCAAGCCTGCCCCGATGCCATTCCCAAGCTGGTCTACACGGCCCGTCACATCAACGATTGCTTTGAGGCCTTCGATCTGCTCAACGGCACCCAGGGTGACCGCATCGTGCTTTGCATGGGCCAGGCCGGTTTGATCAGTCGCATCCTGGCGAAGAAACTCGGCAGCTTTGTGACGTTCGCGAGCCTCAATGAGCAAGCCGCGACGGCCCCGGGACAACTGACGGCCGGAAGCCTCAAAGGCTTGTACCGGTACGACTCCATCAACGCCAAGACCGAGCTTTTCGGCGTGATCGCCGACCCGGTCGCTCATTCGCTCAGTCCGGCCCTCCACAATGCCTGCTTTGCCGACAAGGGCATGAACCGGCTCTATCTGCCGCTGCTCGTCCAAGGCGGAGAGCCTGAGTTCAACCAATTCCTCGACAACGTCCTCACCCGGCCCTGGCTCGATTTCCGGGGCTTCAGCGTGACCATCCCGCACAAGCACAGTGCCCTGAAGTATGTGCACGAGAAGGGGGGCTTCGTCGAGCCCCTGGCCGACAAGATCGGCGCCACCAACACGCTGATCGTAGGGCCGTCGTGGCGAGGGCGTCCCGCCCTTGCGTCGCGAGGCCATCTTGGCCTCGCTTTGCCAAGTCGCGACACATCCATCGAGTCAGAAGTGCAAGGGCAAGATGCCCTCGCCACGGCGGCCGGGCCACATCGACTCTGTGCCTACAACACGGACTATGCCGGCGCCCTCGACGCCATCACGACCGGCATGGGAATCGAGCGCCGGGACTTGCAGGATGTGCCCGTGGCGGTCATCGGAGCGGGCGGGGTCTCCCGGGCCATTGTCGCTGGCCTGACCGACGCCGGCGCGAGAGTCATGATCTACAACCGCACGGTGGAACGGGCGAAAGAGCTCGCCGCCGAATTCGGCTGTGAGTTTGCAGGCTTGGACGCGTTGCCGCGGATGACTGCCAAGCTCCTGGTCAACTGCACCAGCATCGGCATGCACCCTAACGTCAATGCGACTCCCGTCCCTGCGGAATACCTCGAGCCCGACATGACGGTCTTCGACACGGTCTACAACCCCGCTGAAACGCTACTCCTCAAGCAAGCCAAACAAAAAGGCGCGAAAACCATCGACGGTGTCGCCATGTTCGTCAACCAGGCCGCCACCCAGTTCCGCCTTTTCACCGGTGAGATTGCTGATTGCACGCGCATGCGACAAGTTGTTCTCGATCACTTTCGATGCTGACAACGGGGAAGGTTGTTGCTTTGTGCACCTGGTTACGCATATATTAGGAAGAGATGAATCGCCATTCTATACGCGTACAGACATGGCTATCGACGAACAAGTCGAATACTGGAAGACCGGTTCTGCAGAAGACCTCGCAGCCGCGGAATCGCTCCTTGAGAAGGGTCACTTGAAGCACTGCCTGTTCTTTGCTCATTCGGCTCTAGAGAAGATGGTCAAAGCGCATGTGGTGCGTACCACGCACGCTGCTCCACCCCGCATTCATAACCTTGTTCGCCTGGCTCAGTTGGCAGGCCTGAAGCCTGACGACGAACAGGAGAGGTTCCTGCGAAGGTTCGACCTGTACCAATTGGAGGGACGATACCCTGATGCCCAACAGGTGACGCTCGATCGAGGTCTTACGCGACAGGAACTCCAGATGGCGACGGAGACATGGCAATGGTTGAGAACGCAGTTATCAGTGGAATAAAGCGATACCTCTCGGTGTTGCCGACGGCCGGTATTCATGCCAGCAGGGCAGTCCTCTTCGGATCCTTTGCCAGGGATGAGGCGGACCAATACAGCGATATCGATTTGGTTGTCATTGCCCCCGAGTTCGACAACGAAAGCGATTTTGAGACCATCAAGAACCTGTGGGAGACCACCCTTCTGGCGGACAACCGCATTGAGCCGATTCCCTGTGGGGAGCGCGAGTGGGAGAGCGGCGACGGGCGGCCCATCATCGAGATCGCCCGGCGGGAGGGCGTGGTGATTGAGGCCGACGGAAAGTGTGGGACGGAGGGAGCCACGCGGTTGGTGGCGATGAGCCAAATCGAGGAACTGGGGCGGAAGATCGGCGAGGAGTTGGGGGCCGAGAAAGTCATTCTGTTTGGTTCCTATGCGCGCGGCACAGCTTCCGCAGAGTCGGATGTTGATCTGCTCGTCGTCGCGCGGACCTCGCTACCGCCCCATGAGCGGTATGGCACCGTACGCCGTTTGCTGGCGGATTGTCCTGCCGGGTTTGACATTGTCGTCCAGACGCCGGAGGAATATGACCGCTGGCGCTCGGTGGTCAATCATATCGTGTACTTTGCCGACAAGTATGGCCGGGTTCTGTATGAACGATCAGACTCGTGAAGCCGTCTTGGAGTGGCTGGCGAAGGCCAGGAACGACTGGACGACGGTCGAGATCCTCCTGGCGAGCGGACAAGCCCCAGGCGAAACGACCTGCTTTCACTGTCAGCAGTATGTGGAGAAGCTGATCAAGGCCGTGCTCACGTACGCGGGAGTTGAGGCGCCGAAGACGCATGATCTGCGTCGACTCATCCAACTTGCTGTTTCTTCCGTGCCGGAACTAGCAGCCTTTGCCGAGGCTGCCGACGGGCTGACCGTCTATGGCGTTCAAACGCGGTATCCGGGCGACTGGCGTCAGATAGGACCTGATGAAATGGACGAGGCTGTCCGTCTGGCAAGAGAGATGGGAGTATTGCTCCTTTCCCGGATCGAACTATGGACGAGACCTTCCTAGAGAAGATCAGGCCGTGTCCTGCCATGAGCGGCGCGGGACCGTCCATCATTGAAACCGCCCGACTGAAGGACGAGGGGATCGAGACGAGTGTACGGTAGACACAACGGGGGGACCTCGGTACAATCACGCCCGGTTGGAGTATTGGTCTATTCGTGTGAAGGGAGATCATCATGATGCAATTGCGTTGGATTCGGTGTGCGTGCGTTGTTCTTGTCGCGGCGGCTTGGGCCGGAGTGCCCGTGGCGCGCGGTAGTTCCCAAGTCGAGGAACTGACGAAGCGACTGCCTGACGGCGTCATTGGATTCGTGGCGACCAGCGGGGGCGATGCCCTGAAAGGGGATTTTGCGAAGACCTCCCTGGGCCGGATCTGGAATGATCCGGGCGTGCGGAGCTTCTACCAGTCGGTCAAGGGCGAGTTGCTGGCGAAGATCAAGCAGGGGGCCAACGACCCCAATGCCATGCGAACGGCAGATATGGTCACGCGGTATGCGCAGTTGCTCTTGGACCGGCCGCTCCTGGTTGGCATAGCACAGACCCAAGTCAAAGAAGGGCCTCCTTTCTGCGTCTTTGCCATCGTGGACGCGGGCGACCGCAAGGCGGAACTGGCCGCCGCGGTGAGCAAGCTGGAGGCAATGGCCGGTGAGGACCAGATCAACGCCGTCGATGTCGGCTCCTTCAAGATGCGGGGGGCCAAGGCCAAAGACGGTTTTCCTTTCTACTGGGGCTGGGTGGAGAATCGCCTGGTCGTCGTTGGAAACGACGCGCAGGGGGCCATCCTGAAGTACGTCGCCACGCCGCGTACGGCGGCTGCGCTCAATCTGAGCAAAGTCCCGGGCAGTGACGACACGCTCGTTGCTTACTTCGACTATCAGAAGCTCGGCTCATTGCTGGGCTCGATGGCCTCCATGGGCAAAGGAGGAATCAACGCCAATGAGCACATGGCCATATACAAGGGGCTCGGGTTCGGCGAGGCCAAGCTCACGGCGCGAATGGGCTTTGCCGGGCCCGATCTCATCAGCCACGCACTGATCGAGCTGCCCACGCCTCCCACCGGCGTGTTCGCGGCGTACAAGCCCATCGACCTGGCTTGGTTCAGGGCGGTGGACGCGCGGGCCGTGACGGCCAGTGCGGTCAACTTGGATATCGCGGGCCTGTACGACACGGTCATGAACATCGTCAAGACCGCCTCTCCCGATGAGGGCTATCTGCAAATGCGCAAGGCCATCATCGATTTTGAGACTGAGGCCAAGGTTCGTATCCGCGAGGGTCTGCTGGCGTCCCTGGCCGGTCCGGCGTTGTTCTACTCGCTGCCCGCCGGCCCGATCGTGGAGTCGCCGCGCGGGGGTCTCGTCGTGGTGGCGAAGCTCAAGGATGCGGCGCTCTTCGAAAAGAGCATGTCGGCTCTGGGCGAGTTCGCGGGCGTCCAGGCCAAAGGATCGCTGCAGATTAGCTCGCGGACTCGTGACGACGGTCGGACTGTGCATATCTGGGGCATCACGTCGCTGGTGCTGCTGGGTCTCATGCCGGCCTGGTCGATTGCCAACGATCATGTCGTCATCGGGTCCAGTGTGGAATTGTGTGACCTGGGCGTGAAACAACTCCTGGCGAAAGGGGCTGAGAGCAAGTCCCTCCTGGATGCCGAAGGCTACAAGAAGATTGCGGCCGGCCTGCCCAAGGAACTCGTGACTCTCACCTACACGGATTCCCAGGCCCAGCTCAATCAGACGCTGATGCAGATCCAGCAGTTCTGGCCGCTCCTGACGATGGTGGCCATGCAGGCGGGGGTCAAGCTGCCTGTCGCGTTGCCGTCTCTGACGGAAATCGCCAACACTCTGGGCCCGGCGTGCAGCTACCGATACTTTGGCTCGGATGGGCTGCATTCGGTTTATCGCGGGCCGGGCATCGAGGTCAGCGAAATGACCGTCGCGGGGGTCGCGGTGGGGGCCGGAGTGGCATTGCCCGCGATGGCGAAAGCCCGCGAACAGGCCAGAAGAGCCGCCTCGATGTCGAACCTCAAGCAGATAGGACTGGGCCTCCACATGTATGCCAACGACCATCAAGGCAATTTGCCGGCGGATCTGGAGCAGGCGAAGTCCCATTGGCGCAACGCCCAGGTTCTCGAATCCCCGCGCAAGCCCAAGGACTTTGTCGGGCCCAGCTATATCTACATTCCCGGGCAGAGCCTGTCGCTGTATCCGGGCAATATTGTGGCGTATGAGAATCCCGAATTCAGCGCGGACGGCCTCAACGTTCTGTTCCTGGACGGCCACGTCGAATTCATGAAGCCGGAGGCCTTCCGGCGGGAGCTGAAGGAGACGCACGAGCGCCTGGGCAAGCCAATGCCCGAAGTCAAATTCAAAGGCGAAGGCGAGGCCAAGCCCCGCTCGCCACGGCCCCCCAGGCCGGCCCGGGCCCCGCAGGCGTGAGCGCGTCAAATGGAGCGGACGTTGCATAGGGCCGACCGCTCGATGATCCTCGACGTCTACCGCCCGTTCACCTGCGAGCGCAACGGTCAAGCGATTAGAATTGCCGGAGCCAGTCGCGGGCGAACCGGGCGAAATCTAGAGCATCGACCTGGCCGGAATCGTCGAGGTCGGCGCCGCTGCCTGGACCCGCCAGCCATTGACCGGCGAGAAACTCCAGATCCAGATGATCGACCACGGAATCGCCGTTGAAATCACTGCTGGCATGGGCCGGCCCACCGGGATCGACGAGCCAGCCGTCTACGCCGGTGTCGTCCCCCAGGTAGCCATCGGCGAGAGAGAACCGAACATAGGCGACGCGGTGCCCGCCGATGGTTGCCGTGCCGAAGAGGATCTTGGAACGGGCATACCACTGGGGATTCTTGAAGCTGGGTGGGAGGGGACCATAGCGGCGATACGCGAATCCGTCCAGACTGGCGGTGCCGTGGAAGAACACCTGTACGGCGGCACTGGTGCTGTGGAGTCTGAAGCCCACCAGCCCATAACGGTAGCCGCAATTGGGGTCCGTCAGCCCGCCCGCCGCCTGCGGCTCGGTATAGGCCCATACCTCCTGATTCTCAGCCGCGGAGGTCACAATCGTCACGTAGCCCTGTCCTGTGGCGGAAGGCAGAGACGTTACATTGGGCTGCCGGCTGTCAGGGATGTCATCGCCATTTCCGTCTCCGTGATTGGGGGCATTATCTTCCACAGCATTTGTGATGCCGTCTTCATCGTCGTCCGGTCCTACATGAACCTTAGCTATCCCGACGATGCGGCTCCCCTGCGCCGAAGCGCTCACGGTGAAATCGCCCACGGTCTTGGGCGTGTAGAGTCCGGTTTTCTGTGAATCGTGTGTTCTGGCACACCGGTTACGGCTTCTCTCTTATCGCCTGTCCCCTGTCACTTATCGCTTCTTGCCTGTCGCTTCTGCCCTCTCTTCCAGCCCGGATTCCCCCGAAAAAAGGACCGCACCCCTATCGTCTGCCCCTCCAGTGGTTGGCCCAGAGCCCGGGGAAGAACAGCACGGTACCCGGCACCTTCGGTTTGCCCAGGAATGTGAAATGTGTAGGTTTGACGCTGGGCTTCGTGGGACATCAGAAAGAAACCCTCCCGCTGAAGCCCGGCCCCCGAATCTGACCCCTTTTCATCCCTTTTTCCTTTTGCCTTCTTCCTCGCTTTTGGCATAATCCTCCCCAGAGAAACACCCCTGATGAAGCTGCGACGAATCGGTTGGAGCCCTTGTTGGGCCAAACAGACGTGGTGCGGTCGAAATGTCTGGGATGGGCGTGAAAGCCCGAGGGATGGCGCGGAAATGGGACAAAAGAAGGCTAATATAGGTGACTGTCCCCGTTTTTTAAAGAAGGCTAATATAGGTGACTGTCCCCCGTTTTTCCCCGAATATCGAAATCCGAAACAAGCACGAATGACCGAAATTCCAAATTCGAAACGAGACCTGTGCCGGCGCCAGCGTTTCGATCATTGGGATTTGTGGGTTTGGATTTGTTTCGGATTTCGAGCTTCGAATTTCGAGTTTGACACTGCTGTGCGCGATCGGATGCATCGCTATTCGCGTGTGGATATGTAGGGCTCGCTTGCCTCCGGCTTGGCCTTGGGCGTGGCCATCGTGACGGGTATTTGGACGTTGACCTGCCGGGAGCCTCTGACGACCCGTCCCAGATTCTCTTTGGTGACCTTCACAGCCTCGGTCGTCAGCTCGGGGACACTATAGGTCCAAAGACACGAATCGTAGTGTGTCGGGTCCTTCTGAGGCAGCAGCAGTGGCTTGTGTGCGACACCGTTCGGATCGACGTAGCTGAGGTAGGTTCGGGTGAAGGTGCCGTTTTCTCTCTTGCTGCTGAAAGCGATCCACCGGCTGTTGCTGGACCAACTATGCCAGCTCTCGCTCTCGTCGCTGTTGATCTCCAGCCGCCGGTAC